>VFQQ010000521.1_pt1 | contig 74531 bp, 123 predicted proteins | sample 3512341 | NCBI WGS metagenome assembly VFQQ01 (sample SAMN10412373, study PRJNA504923) | tailings metagenome | isolation source: Relicate 2 Philex TSF1 revegetated site | place: Philippines: Tuba, Benguet | collected 2017-08-29
CAGGGCGGTACATAGCTCAACAGCACAAAGGGGCAGCAAGGCTGGCGCGCCGGCACAACGAGCGCACCTTCAGCGGGCGGGCCCATGTACAGCATGCGGCCGTGGCCCATGAGCACCACTTGGTCCAGCGAGTAGAACACGTCCCTGCAGGGACAGGAGATGATGGCATGAGATGAGCAAGGGAGATGCGCTAAAAGAGGAGCGGGAGGCAAGCCTGCTGCTTTGGTCGGCGAGGACACAACACACGCAGCAGTTCATGGCACCAGCAAGCCATGACCAGCAATGCATGCCCAGGGCGCAGTTCGTGGAGCCCACCTGGAGGGCTGGTGCAGGGAGGCGAGCACGACTCGCCCCGCGCCCGCCACCGTCTTCAGGCTGCCCATCAGCATGTCTGCCGTGTAGCTATCTAGCCCGCTGGTGGGCTCGTCCTGCGGGCAGGCAACAGAAGGCACACAGTGCGGGGAAGGGTAAACCAGAGGAACACAGGCAGCGGGCAGGGCAGCGATGCTGAGGCAGCAGAACAGCCGCCGCCAGGATGGCCATATGATGAGTTACCAGCTCCGCCACTCTGGTGCAGACTTGAGCAGCCCTTGCTGACTAAAACGCAATTGAGAGCAAACAATGTCTGCTGAAAGCGGCCCACCAGCACGAGGATTGAGGGGTCGGTCACCAGCTCCATGCCAATCGTCACGCTGCGGGCAGCACAGGCGGGAGGATGATGCAGTTGTGAGACGCAAATCACAAAAGCAGATTCCCAGCCAGCCACGCCTCTGAGCGCATCTACACGGGCAAGCTGCAACTTTCGGCAAGCGTGCAAAGCCCAGTCAAAGCTCAGCATCACGCACCGGCGCCGCTCGCCGCCCGACACGCCTCGGATGCCGCCGGAACCGCCCACAGGTGCGTCTGCCACGTGGCGCAGGCCCAGCTCATCCAGCACACGCTCAATGGCGACCTGCAGAGGAGAAGAAAGGCCCAGCGGAGTGCAGGATGTGGGGTTTGTCAGAGCATGCTTGAGCAGCTTCAAAACACCACAGTTTCACCGCACGAAGCGTACTCCCCCTGCCTGCAGCGCAGCTCAGAACAACAAGCAGCCGCCTCAGCACAAAGATCCCCACCTGCAGGTCGAGCGGCGAGGTGTCGGGCGGCAGGCGCAGCAGGGCGGAGTAGCGAAGGCACTCCTGGACGGTGAGAGACGGGATGAGCACGTCGCTCTGCGGCACGTACGCCACCTGGCTCTTGCGCCGCCTGCAGGATGGTTATGGTCAGCAGAAATGTGACGAGCAAAGCAGTGAGGAGGGGCATGTGAGGGGGTGCAGCATGCAGGGGCGCAGCATTTGCGGTTGGAGTCCTCGGTGGAGCCACCGCAGCCCCTCTTCTATACGGGTGCAACCTCACCACCCTTACGCATCTCAGCCCACCTGTGGCCGTCCACCTCCACCATTCCGGTGAGCGACGAGGTCCTGCCCAGGTCCATGGCTGAGCCGGCAATCGAGCCCAGCAGCGTGGTCTTGCCGCAGCCTGCGGGTGTGTTTGGATGGGAAGGGGGTTAGGATGCCAGAGCTGCAGAGCTGCCTTGTGCAACACATCAGCACAAGCCAGGAGTAATAATACCATGCACGTACACCATCCCAACATGCAACTCTGGCCACTGCCAACCCTTGCCCCCTTGCGCACCCACCTGAAGGCCCCAGCAGCCCAACCACTTGGCCTCCGTACACCGAGCCGGAGCAGCCCTGGAGGATGTACCAATTGTCGGGGCTGGAGGGCAGCTGGTGCAGGCCCACCACAAAGTCAGCCGCCGCCGCCGCGGCTGCAGAGGGAGGGGAGGGCGAGGAGAGAGTGGCGAGGGGGTGGCGAGGCAGCGGGAGGCTTGCAGCCACGGTGGGGAAACCACCGTTCACACAGGTGTGAATACGTGGCACTGCAAACCATGCACAGCACAGAAAAAGATCATAACCCCTCCCCTGGCAACACCCCACCCATGGAAACACCCCACCAGTGGCACCACACTCACCGGCCTGCTCGGCGGCCGAGGCGGTGCGCGGCGCCAGCTCGCCGCTGCCCACTCGCTCCAAGTCCCCGCCCAGCGGCAGGTGCAGCTTGTTCTTGGCCGCCTCAATCAGCCGGCCCAGCCCGCTGTTGTGAGGCTCCCCCAGCTGTGTTCGGCTGTGGGCGCGCTGCAGGGCCTTGCGGCGAAGCGCCTCGCTGCGCTTGGCGGCTTCTTTGGGCCTCAGCGGCACGCTGCAGGGTGGAAGACACACAGGGGCATGGAGAGCAAAGCGGTGAGAGCAGTGAATTGGACGCAAGGCAGCAGTGAGTGTCGCTTGCGTGGCAGGCAAGGTGTGGCTGTGCGGCGCCACTCCGCAGGCCAGCCTCACGATGCCCCAACACGCAGTGTGCTGCTGGCTGCAACAGCATGCTTGCCCCTCACCCCACCAACACCACTCCCAGCTCCCCCTGGCCCACCTGACTGTCAAGTTCTCGAACGTCAGCACTCCCACGCGGCTGGAAGCGCTGGCGCCGTTGGCAACCGCCAGAGCGGGCTTGGATGCCATGGCTTCCAGGCGTGCCACATCGGCGCGGCCCAGGCGGTAGGGCCACATCATTTGGCGGTGCACAAAGGTATAGCCGCCCACCGCTGCGGTCAGCAGGCTCAGCAGCATCAGCGGGATGGCAGCGATGATGGGGTTGGAGTTGAGCTGCGACTGGGAGGCCACTGCGGGCAGGGGAGATGCGGGCAGGGGACGGGCAGGGGCAGGGGCGGCCTCAGCAGGCGAATCACCGAAAGGCATCGGCAGCTTGGCAGGCACAGATCCGGCAGCTTTCAGGCGTTGTGCGACTGGCAGTTGCGGTGGCAACTGCATCGCAAGCACCCCGCCCCAGTAACAGCCGGCAGACACCCCGCAGCGCACCGTCTGTGACGTTGAGCGTCTGGTCTGTTGGCACGAGGCACTCGCCCGCCTGGCACGTGGCGTCCAGCTGTGCGACCGGCAGGCCGGTCAGCTTGATGCTGCAGGCGCCCGTGGGGTCGCAGTCCATGCTTGCGAGGCCATTCACGCCCTGAACCAGCCCGTTGACGATGGCTGCAGGGCACGGACAGGCGCAGGACAGGGCGGTGTGAGTTGGATGGAGGTGCAGGGCGTGGTGCAGCAGGCAAAGCTGAGCGAACGTGTAGCTCAGCCAATGGGTCAGCAGCAGCATGCCGGGAGGTGCAGCAGGCTGGCTCCTGCTGGGCATACAACCGATTGCCAGCCAGCCAGCCAGCCAGCCAGCCAGCCAGCCAGCCAGCCAGCCAGCCCCACTCGACCACACTCACCATTATTGCAGTCGACGGTGCCAGGGCAGGTGCAGGTGGTGCTGAGGCACTCCACCTTAGCAGACCCAGGGTTGATGGTGCAGTCTGTGGCCTTGCACGCCACATCCACCACAGTGGGGTTGGCCACCGTAAAGGAAATGTTGCAGTAGCGCTCGGGCGGCGCTTGCAGCAGCTGGCGGTAGCTGCTGCCCGCGGTGTGCAGGCGTCGCCCGCTACCGCCACCACCGCCACCCGAAATGGCGCCAATGATGTCCTGCACCGCACCCTCTGGTGTCAGGCTGCTGTCGGGGGCTGGCGCTGCCGCTGCCTCGCCGCCGGCTGCCTCGGGGGCGGGCGATGCGGCTGTTAGCTGCTGCCCTGGCTGCAGGCCGGTGGCGCAGCGCACCAGCATCGTGCCTGGCTTGATCAGCTCTGATAGGAAGTTGCCGGAGGGCAGCTCGCAGCTGTACGCCTTGAGGATGGAGTTAGGTGCAAAGGTGAGGTTGCGGCTGCACGTGGCCTGCAGGTTGCCCGTGCCGCCATCGGCGCCGTTGACGCAGGCGTAATCGGTCTTGCACAGCGAGCATTGCGCTCCCTCCCAGTCCTGCGCGCACGTGCCGTCGCCCTGGGCTTGCACAGGGACGTCGGCGGCAGGGACGGGCGCCGGAGTGGAGGGTCGGGATGGCGAGGGGCTGGGGGAGGGTGATGGCGAGGGCTGGGCGGCGGGGGATGGCGTTGGGGCCGGGGACGGCGAGGGAGCGGCCGAGGGGGAGGGGGCGGGCGAGGGTGAGGCCTCGGTGCCAGCGGCGCCAGCCCTGTCCGGCTCTGCACATGCAAGGGGGGAGGCAACTGATAAGAGTGAGCAGCAGGGGCAGCAGCACACAGCGCCTGTGCACAGCAAGTCGCAGCAGCGCTCTGCCATGACACCGCCTGATGCCGTCACAGCATGCGAGGCACGGGCCGTAGCAGGCAAAGCACTAAAGACCCAGGCACCCCCGCTGACGCGCACGGACCCGGCGCAGGCGCTGCTGCTGCCGCAGTCGCCAAACACTCTGCCGCCTGGCAGGTGGCGTTGATTTCGCTGACGGGCAGGCCGGAGATCTTCATTACGCAGGCGCCGGCAGCATCGCAGCTGAGGCTGGCGCCGCCCTTCACATTGCCCACCAGCCCAGAGATCAGCGCTGCGGCAGGGGATGTGATTTGCAGGCAGAGGCGGTCTGAGCAAGCAGCAAGCAAGCACTTGCACAGCGCAGCGACCGGTGGCCAGCAGCAGTAGTGCCAGTACACGCAACTGCCCCCATGCACGGTCATGGCGGCAGCGGGCGCAGCACACCCTCGGCAGCGCATCCGACTCACTGTTGTTGCCGCAGGTGGCGTCGGCGGGGCAGGTGCAGGCGGTGGTGCTGCAGTTGAGGGCGGCTTGGCCGTCCACAAAGGTGCAGCCTGTGGCCTCGCACCCAACCGCCACGCCGCCGCTCTTGACGGTGAAGCCCAGCGTGCACTCGGCGGACGCAGGGGTGCACTGCACCAGCAGGCTGCCGGGCTCTAGCAAGCTGCCCACCAGTCCGTCGGTCGGAAGGCTGCAGCCGAACGATTTGAGGGCGGACTCGGGCCCAAACGCCAGCTGCTTCGAGCATGTGGCGGCGGCGTCGCCAGTGGCGGCGGCGCAGGCAGCGTCCGACTTGCACAGCGCGCAGCTGGGTCCCGTGAATCCGTCAGGGCAGGGCTCGGTGACTGCAGCAGGGGCGGGCCGCGGGGGCAGGCAGGTTGAGCAGGTGGGCAGCGGCCAGGGCTTCGGCAGCAGCTGCAGCGCGCGAGCGTTGCTCACCATTCTGTGCGAGCACCAGGCAGCTCAGTGCGAGCAGCACGAACGCTGCGAGCGCCCGCCGCGGGGCGGCGCCCAGGCTCGACATAGCGAAAGTAGCAGCTGGGAGCGCTTCAGCAAGCCATTTTGGATGTAGAGTAAACGAGAGCAAAGTTGCAAGTCGCTCGTTATGCCTGAGGTGCCTGCCTCGAGCCCCTGTCATGCTGCCTCGGAGCTGGTTAGCTCCCCGCGTCCCCTGAACCTACGGTTGTAGAAAGCGGCTTCCGCGCAGCAGAACAAAGAGGCCAATTGCCACAGGCGATGTGCCGCACTGCCGGTGGTACCTGGGGGCGGGAGGCAGCGGCGCCGCCCGGCGGCTAAGAGGCACATGGGCCACGCAGCCGCTGGATGGCTGCCACTGACCTAGCACCCTTCTTTGCGCATCTAATCGACCACGCAGCAACCCGTCTCTTTCAGACACCAGCATGGCTTGAGGCAGGTGCTGCACGCTGCTCAGAGCGCCTCGCATGACCGCCAGTGCCTGGGTGCAATTGGCAGGAGACGGATGCAGCGAGCGCCCCGCGTTTGCTGGCAGTGCGGAGTGGTCCATTGCATCAAGCTGACACTGTCATGGTGTTTCAGTGGCCCAGCAAAAGAGGCCCCCTGCCCTGCTTGCATGCCGCAGCTGATGGCAGAGCTTCCACCACACCAGCCAGGCCTCCGGTACCAAGTAAGGGGCGGCAACACGAGTTACCTTGGTGAGCAGTGCAGGCTGAGATAGACGGTGCAGCGGAATGTTTGCGTAACACAGTGCACATGTGCTCTGCATGACAGTCAAGTCGACAGAGCATCTGCTGCACTCTGCAGTGTCTGGTGTTGGTGGCACTGCTGGCCGCTGGAGTCAAGGGGGCAGGCCGGCGGCCCAAAGAGGGCCTTGCCAGCTTTTGTTTGCATCCTGACAAACAACTCATTCCTGGTAAAAGGCAGCTCATAGCAGTTAGGAGGGCCCATCAGAAACGCAGCACAGAGCGCTGCCGCCAAGCAGGCGGCGATTTGCCGGCGTGGCGCTCCACCGCCTCCTGCACACAGAGTGTCGGCCCGCTTTGTATCGACAGCGCTTTCATGGGAGGTTCTCTTGCCGAAAACCGCTGAGCCTCACAGGCTGAGACAGGCTGAATGGACAATCGGACTTGAGCAAGTGCGAGCTCAAGGAGCCAAAACCCTACACTCGGCATTTTCGTAGGTACAGCAAGCATGCTACTGAGCGGCATCACGGTCCTAGCCGCCTGCTCCGTCGCCGCCGCTGCCGCTGCCGCCGCCGCCGCTCTCGCTACCCTATGGGCAGCACCCTGCCTGCCACTATTCCGTTCCTCCCTGCAGAGTAATGTCGCAAGCTACACTCGGCGCGGTGTTCGATGAAGGCAGCCCCCAGGCTTTTTATTTGCCGGAGGGCAGCCGGGCAAACATGGAGGCACTGGCTGATGCCACGCTGGTGGTCGACGGCCGGCGCTTACCTGTGCACAGCCAGGTGAGACCATGCATCCCGGCAGTGCCCCAGCTTGTAGCAGCCGGCAGGTCAGGCATCCAACATATGTGCCAGACAGGCTCCATCCCACCAGCTCTGCCGCTCTGCCGTGCAGGTGCTAAGCCTGCAGTCGGGCGTACTTGGAGGCATGTTTGCCGACCTGTTGAGCAGCGGGCAGGAAGCCGCCGGCTCGGCCAGCGGGCGCAAGCGCAAGGCTACTGACAGTGAGGTGAGGCTGGCGCACGATGCACTGAAAAGGCCGCAGATTTTCAAGCTGTCTCGAGGCACCCCCTGCCTGATGCCCCTCACTGCCCTCAGGAGGGGCTGGTACTGGAGTCGCCTTTCCAGGACGCCTCACTGCTTCACACTGCGCTCTTCCTGCGCTTCTGCTACCGCCCCGAGGACCGCACGGCCGCCAACATGGCAAACTTTATAGGCAGCCTGCCCGGCCTGCTGCGCCTGGCTCACAAGCTAGATGCGCCGCAGATTCAGCAGGCAACGTGCACATGCCTGGCGGGTGAGAGTGCGTGACGCAACATTGTGTCCTGCCTGCTGGCATGCCACCGCCAGTTGACAAAGCTGGCGCTAACACATGCGCACCCTGGCTGCACCGCAGGCAAAGTGCACTCTGCTACGGTGCCCGAACTGCTGGACTGGATGGCAGCTGCAGACCACTGCCAGCAGCCGGAGCTGCGCCTGCGCTGCCTGAACGAGGTGGCGCGCCGCCTGGCCAGCCAGCCCACCGGACTGGCCAGCACTTTTGCAGATTCAGAGTTGCTGGCCGAGCGCTGCGACAAGAGCGTGCTCGCGCAGCTGGTTGCGCTGCTGGTGACTGCTGGCCGCAAGTCGGTGCCCAGTGGGCTGCCCGTCCCAAGCGCTGCGGCAGCGGCTCTGCAGAAGGCGGCCAACCACGGCAGCTTTGAGTGGGCGTTGGAGCGCTACTCGCAGCAGCCCTCCGCCATTGAAGAGTCTGTCACCTCGGACTGGTTCAGCGCTGCCGGCAAGCAGTGGCAACTGGAAGTGTACCCTGGCGGCGACAGTGAGGAGGCAGCGGGCCACCTGTCCGGTGAGTGAGTGTGTCCATGGCAATGCTTGGTTCTCGGCAGGCGGCGGAACCAACGTGCTGTCCACTCGATGACCCATGCCGCAGTGTATCTGTCCTGCAAGGAGACCGACACGCGTGCCAAGTGGAGCCTCATGCTGGTTGATCAGAAGGCAGAGAGCCCCCAGCACATCACTGCCGGGTCTAAGGAAGCTGCCGATGTGTTCAATTCTGGCTGGGGCACGAGCAAGTTCATTCCGCACGAGCGCCTGCGCGCCCGCCCAGGCTACCTGGCAGGCGACCGCATGTTGCTGCGCGCTCGTGTGGAGGTGGTGCCATAAGGGGGCAGGCCAGGCATCGCACTTTCTCTGCACTCTGCCCATCCTTACTTGGTGCTGGTTGCGTAACCTCCTTCGCATCTCTTTCGCATCCGGCAGCGTAAGTCAGGATTGACAGAGGCAGAGCAAAGTGATGCTGGCAATTACAATTGGGCCAGGTTGGCTGCTGCAGTGCTGTCTCTCATGCCCCTCGGTCCACCAGTCTGTTGAACGGGTCACACAGTCTTGATACAGCAGCTAATGGGCAGGCAACTCGAACAGCCCAAAAATCACCAGCATTTGTGCAAGGCAGGGGACAAAAGGATGGCTGGGCAGGGCTGCATCTTGGACCAATCATCCCCCAGTTGCCTGGCGTGCTGCACACGATCCAGGCGTGCTCACTTGCCCGGCGAGCGGTCTGCCGGGCTGCGGGGGCTGGTGAGGCCGCCTGAGGAGGAAGGAGTGCCCAGCAGCGGCGCCCGTGCGCTGGCTGGCGGCGATGCGCCCTCCACATCTGCAAAGCTGCTGCCGAAGGACCCAGCCACCAGCACCTCCCGCAGGCGGCTGGGCAGGCTGGGAGCTCCATCACTGGCTGCCTCCTCCTCTAAAGCAGGACCGCTGCTGCGCCGCCGGCCAGAGGCCAGTGGTCGGTATCCTGTGCCGGTACCGCCGCCTGCGGGACCAGGGCCGCCAAGACCACCGCCGCTGGGCGTGCGGCGCAGGCGGCCGCCGGCAAAGGCCAGGCGAATGCGGGTAGCCAGCTGGCCTGCACGTGCGCGTGTGGCACGCCAGCCCTGCGGTCGATGGGCGGAGAGGGAGCGGAAGGTGAGCATGGAGGCTCCAGGCGTGCTGCATTCACTGAAGCTCGCCTCACTGCTTGCAATGCACCAGCTGGGCAGCAGTTCAGCAGCGGCAGAGCGCAGACACAGGCCGTAGCAAGCTACCCCAGCACCTCAAACCAGCCCAACGCCCCGCACCTGGGACGCCTGTGCGGCCAGCCATGCCACGGCTCCCTTGGCTGCATTGGCGCGGGGCTGCAGGCGCTCCGAGCGCAGCCGGTGCTTGTCGTCGATCAGGGACAGCACTGCCAGCAGGATTGTGGCCACTGCAGGAGCAGTGGTAGGGTAAAGATGGTGATATAAACCAAGCACTCGCCAACAGAACGCTTTGCACGGCACTGGCATAAAGCAGCCCATGCATGCACGGGACAGGCGGCGACAGGCACCCATCATCAATCCAATCAATCCAGTGCGCTCTTCGCACCTGAGGACAGGCCCGTTGCGGCGCCAATCAGGAACATGACTATGATTTGGTAGCGCGCCGCCACGGCCGGGTCGGAGCCGCCCAGAATCTGGCCCGTCATCATGCCAGGGATAGACACAATGCCCTGCACAATGGGCAGGCGAGGGCAGGCGCCAGTTTTGGGGCAGGCGGCAGTTTTGGGCCAGGGGCAGCAGCAAGCGGGGGCGACATCGGCAGGCAGAGGGCATGCTGTGCAGGATCTGCGCCACAAACCACCTTGCGTAGAGCGCCCACGCTCCACATCGTGATCAACCAAGCAGTGCCAGCTCCCAATCAGAGCATGCCAAGCACAGCCAGCGAAGCACAGCCAGTGAGCGCACCACGACGTTCATGGTGTTGAGCAGCGGGGTGAGGGCCTGCTCTGCTAACGTTCATCAAGAAGGCACAGACAGCCAAACAGCCATTGGAAGCACAGCCAGCCAGCGCACCACAACGTTCATGGTGTTGAGCAGCGGCGTGAGGGCCATGCGGGCGGCACGCTGCACCACCTCCCGGCTGGCCTCCATGCGGGAGGCCCCCATGGCCAGCAGCATCTCCACCTTGTCCCTGCCTGCATACATATGTTCTATGGGAATGAGTAAGCAGCACCAAACATGACGAGCTGGGAATGGGCAGCCACAACCAGGCACATTTCCGTCTGCACAGCATGCAAATCACACGCAGCAGGCGCAGCAGGCACAGCACAGCGCAGCAGGCGCACCTGAGGACAGCTCGTCCAGCACTGTTGACAGGCCGACCGCCACGCCGGAGCACGCATTGCCCAGCAGCATACCCAGCATTGGGATCAGGTACTGCAGAAAGGGCACAGGAGGGATGTAAGCAGCTGCAGTGTGCAGCGTTTCGCTGGATGGCACAGCATCGTGGCAGGCGCTGCATGTTAACAGGCGACAAACCGGCAACTGCGACATGCTGTGCAGGATTGCTGCTGCAACACTGCTGCCAAAAATCCCACCTGAGGGTCGTACCAGGGCGACACCTGGACCACTAGGGCTAGGCCATAAGAGATGATGGCGCTGCCCGCCAGACCAAGGGCGCCCAGCACCTGCAGCCACATTGAGGTGAGCTTGTAAGCAGTACTGCGTTGCCAGGTGGGCCCCCGGTAGCTAGCCTCCCACAATCCACACTCAGGCCCATCGAACTTGCCTGCACTAACATGCCGTTGTACGTCTGGGTGGGGCGGGAAACGGCTTCCACCGCCGCCACGACCAGCATGAAGAGCGTGTACAGCAGGGTGAGCCACCAGCGGTTGGCAAGGAAGATGGGGACCAAGATGTAGCCCAGCAGGCTCAGCTGCGCAAAGCACCTGCAGTGCAAGAGTGCGTGGCAGAGGGGCAAGGTGAGCGCAGGGAGTGGCGTGCTCGAGCGTGTGGAGGGTAGGAGGGTCGCATGCTAGCGGCGCAAGCCAGCAGCGATGCCAGGCTAGATGCCAAGTAGGCAGCGGCGCTAGCAGACTGCAGACTGAGCGCTGCATGTGCTGCCTGCACCAGCACACCACAGGCTGCCCCCGGAGCACACCTTACGGTCGCCACCGCCAACTTGCCGTGCAGCCCCAGGCGCAGCCACACAGAGATGGCTCCGTTGATTCCAATCACAAGCGCGCCAAGCAGCAGGCCCAGCCAGCTGATGTCCACTGGCCCGCTGCCGTCTCCACCGCCGCTGCGGCCGCCGTGGCTGCCGCTGTGGTTGCCGCCCAACCCTGTTGGGACGGCACCTGCCCAGCTGTCGCCATTGGCTGCTCCTAAAAGGGCAGCAGCAAGTGCCGCTGCATCCATGCCTCCGCTGCTGGCACTTGCGGTGGCATTGGCCAGCAGCTGCAGCAGGCGCCGCTGCTGCGGCTGCCAGCCAATGGCTGCATACATGTCACTAAATGGCTCCATGCCGGCTGCCGCCATGGTTGCACACAGTGCTGCCGCCGCTGCGCTGTTGCCTGAAACACCCAGCGGTCCTAGCGCTGGCCGCTCTGGCTTGCCCGGCCTTCCTCTGCTGCCTGGAGCTCAGGCTTTTCTGGAGAGCCGGAGGCTAGGGTTGTGGCTGGCGAAACGAAGACCGTGGATGCAGCAGTCGAGGGCGCCGCCTGTGGACCAGCTGCTGCTGCATGGAGGAGGAACAGGCGTGTGGGCTCAGCAGTTTGGTTGCGGTGGGCAAGCCGCACGCGCTGGAGCAGGGCTGGGCTCAATCCACATGGCCAGCAAGCAGACATTTTAGCATTTGAGTGGCACACTCGCTGCCCCATCCTCACGTGTTGCAACCCTCGGTGCAGCCCACCGCAGCGCCCCATCTGCAACATACACCCCCTCCGTCCCTGCCCACCCACCTGACTCGCGGCCCAGCGGCAGCTGCAGCACGCGCCCGCCCACTCGAGAGGGCTGGCCCGGGTCGTGCGACACCCAGATGACCGCCGCTCCGCACGACTTGAGCACGGCCTCCACCCTGCAGAATCGAGGCATGGAGCAGAGCCAATGTGACCTGTGCTTGTACTTGAAAGGTAAGTTCCAGTGGTGCTGCGCTTGGCTGCTTTCTCAGGTATGCAGCCATGCATGTTCTAAGACGGAGGTGCAGCACCTTTTCTGCAAGTGGCTGGCTGCTCTTACCTGCTCGTGGACTCAGTGTCGAGCGCCGAGGTCGGCTCGTCTAACAGCAGCACCTGCAGTGGGGGGGGCAGATGGAAAATCCGCACAATCTTGGAGCTCAAGCGGGAAGGCCCAGCGAGCAGCAGCAGCGGCGGCACCACGGAGCCCCGCCCACTTGCCATGCCATGCACACGAAGCAAGCGAAAACGCAGCTGAAAACGGCAGGCAGGCAGAGCAGGCGCAGCACACCAGTGGCTTGAGGGCGATGGCGATGGCCAGCTGCACCCGCTGAGCTTGGCCGCCCTGCATGGCAGTGCAGGACCAGCAGCAAGTTTTTGCACCAGACCTGTACTGTTGCCTCATAGGCAGGCAGGCTGTGGGACTAGCGAGGCCGCGCTGGGCATGCCTGCGGACCAAGGACCCGACTCCATGTCCCAAGCTGCCACCCCAGCCAATGCAGCAAGAGATGCGGCACTGCTACACTCACCGAGAGCTCCACCCAAGGCTGGTTCAGCACCGACTGCTCCAACCCCAGCTGATGCACCAGTGCCGGCAGGTCGCCGCGCTGTCGCCCGCGCTGTGACAGAGGCAGGCAGGAGGGGTTCAACGGAGCGGCGTGAGCGAATGTCTGGTGTGAGATGGGAACCCGGCGGCGCCTGTAGCGTCGCATCCAAAACAGACCCAGCGGCGCAGACCTCGCTGCGATTCCCAGCTGCCTGCCAGCCCACCTGTGCCCTGAACTGCTGGAGGGTGTAGTAGAGCTCTGCCGGGGTGCCCTTGTGCTGCACACGCGACTGCAGAAGGGAGAGGAGACGGAGCAGTCGAGACATGAACAGCTCGCCTTGCCCACTGGACAGCACACGCCACCATCGGCACTGCTGACGGCTGCGCATGCGAGGCATGCAACATAAGGAGCACACTGCTGAAAGCGGATCGCTCGCACGAGCAGCGCAGCCAAAGCTCTAGGAAAAGCACAGCAGCCGCTTCAAAGCCCCGCCCCAGCAGCTCACCTGATGCACGTAGGTGACGAGCGAGCGCCACTTGGGCACGCCCCACTCCTCTGGAGTCTTCCCCGCTAGCTTGAGCGTCCCCGAGTCAAACGGGTCTGGGTGAGAGAGCAAGGATGGGCGGACAGGGTGGAAGGGTGGGTGGGTGGGTGGGAGTCTAGATCTAGCAGAGCGGATTGAAGGTGAGCTGCACACAGTGCATGTGGACAAGGCGCATGCCGGCGTGCAGCTAGCCGACCAGCAAGCGGCCATAAGAAACAAGCAGGCACAGCTCGTCGACGTGGCGTTGCACAGTGGCCAAGCAGGCGTGCAATGGCATGGGCCTGCATGCGCCAAGCGTGAACCAGCTGGACGGAGATGAGATCTCGAAGCTCTCCCACTTGCCCAGCAAAAGCTGAACCGCATCCTGGCAAGTTCAACTGCAATGCCTGCCGCTTGCCCCGTGCCGGCCTCACCTAGGTATGCCAGGGAGCGGAGCAGGAGCGACTTGCCCACGCCGCTGGGACCGGTGATGAATAGCGTCTCTCCCGAAGACAGTGAGAACGAGAGTGAGTCGAGAATGACGCGCGACTGCTGCGCTCCCAGGGACCGCGTCAGCTGCCGGACCTCCAGCTGGGCAAACGTGGGCTCTGCCGGGGGCGGGGACATGCCCGGGGCGGGCAAATCCAAGGGCTGCGTGCAGAGGCAGGGGGGCAGGGAAGGTGCGTGATTCGCTGGCGGCGGGCAACAGGAGCGGCGGCGGCAGGGGATCGGGCAGCACATGCGCGCGGCGTCGCCACAGTAGCGTGCATGCAATTCTGATCCCGGCCTGCATCAGCAAACCCGGGCCGGTGGGCCGCTGCAGGCTCTCAGCAGCCGAGAAGCGACTCGGGGTCCACCGACAGCGCACCTGGCAGTCCCGAGGCTCTTTCGATTGAGTACCAGTTATCGAGCAAGGCCATCGGCGTTCCGTTTCAGCCCTTTGGCTTGAGTCCTAGCTGGCGACCGCCCCCATGGAGAGCGGAGAGGGGATCTGCAAGACAAACCACGTGCAGCCTGCACATGTTGCTGCGCCCCGGCGCCCGGTTGCCACCCCGAGACTGTCTCCGCTCGCTCCCACCCGGGGCTCGGCACCACCCCCAGGCCACCCTTCCCCGGGCGGCTGCAGCATGCCCGTGCTGCAGCAGCATGCGGCGGTGGATGCGCCGCTGCAGCATGCACACGCCGATGGGCAGGGAGGGCTCAACGCCGTCTCCCGGGCGGCGGCGGCCCTGCCGCATAGCACGCTAGAGATCGAGGCGCCTGGCAGCTTCTGCGCCGACATGTGGGCTGGCGTCTCGACCGGGCCAAGCAGCATTTTCAGGTGGGTGGGCTGGGGTGCATCGACGTGCCAATCAGGGTGGCAGCTGTGCGGCGCATCCGCATCCCGCAACCCGGGACTGTTCGCAACAACAAATGCCCTTCCCTAAGTGCCTGTGACCGGCATGTTTCTTGACACACTGCGCACTTAAATTCCCCACTGGACATTGGTGTAAACTCGCATCGCACAGGCACCACACTCAGCTGCCCTGGCGTGTGACCTGCTCCTGCCTGCAGGCGCATGCTGGCGCACCCCTTCCTGACCGGCCTGGTGGATGGAACGCTGTGCGAGCAGGCCTTCAAGTTCTACATCGTGCAGGTGGGTCCATCCTAGAGTATGCTGGGCAATCAGGGCTGCGCAACTGCTGTTGAAGCGCAGCTGCTGGCTTTGAGCGGTCCCAGAGATCAACGCCCGGAATGGGTCACATTTCTGCGTCCTGACCGCACAGCAGCAGATGCTCTTGGTGTGTGATGAAGATGCTGCGGAGACTAGCATGCACCCCTCAACTGCTGCCTGCTGCTTCCTCCCCTCTTCCAGGGAGCCCTGTACCTCAGGCAGTATAGCCGCGCACTGGCGCTCGTGGCAAGCAAGGTGAGAGCAGCTGAGCGGCAGCACAGCATGGCAGCTGGAGGCGGCGCAGCGTGGCAGCTGGGTTCTGCGATATTTGCAGCCTGCTGCCCACAGCTGCGCGTTGCGACGTCTGCTTGGGCGGTGGCAGCATCAGCTGCTGCCGCCGCCACTTGCTGCCTGTCGTCTCTGCTTCCCTTCCCACTCTCACCCGCGCCGCTGTGTTGCCATTGTCTGCCGCAGGCGCCGGCAGAACGGCCCGCATGGACGGCCTTCCTGGCACGCTGCGCCAACGAGGCATATACAGAGGAGGACACTTTCCACAAGGTGGGCTGCTTGTAGGCCTTTCATAGCTGGCAGCCGGCGCTGACTGGCTTTTGTCGGTCGCGTTGCTGTGATCAACCCAGTGATTGTGGCCTCTGTGTTCAGCGCACGCACACTTGGCAACTGACGTAGCCATCAATGGCTGTGAGTTGATACTGAATGTTAAATTTCACCATTGCAGGAGTTCCTGGGGCACTACAACACGACGGTGGAGGCGGAGACGGCGTGCGCGCGCCTGGCGCCCTCCTGCCAGCTGTACGCCACCACCATCCTGTCCACGGTGCACGAGCGCGCCTTCTACGAGGGTGAGGCAGTTAGGATCCAACGTTACTTCTGACAAGCTGCGCTGCCGGCTGGGTGAATACAAACGAGCAGGCTGCGTTGGGGGAAGCCTGGTGCCTGCGTGCCCGCCTTTCCGCCTACAGGCCTCGTGCCTGCTCTTGCCCAAGCTGACTTCCGGACGCATGTTCCAACCCTGTTCATTGCTGCAGGCATGGCCGCCATCCTGCCCTGCTCCTTGCTGCTGCTTCTTTATGGCACAAATTTCCTTTCAATCGTGGCACAAAATTCCTTTCAATTGTTGCAGGCATGGCTGCCATCCTGCCCTGCTTTGTGGTGTACCTGGAGGTGGCCAAGGCGCTGCAGCCGCGCGGTGCGCTGCGCATGGAGTGCACGCTGTGCATGGGTGTTGCTGTGCGCTGCGCTGCGCATGGCGGCACGCTGTGCACGGGGGCGCGTTGTGCACGGGGGCGCGTGTGTCTGTGCGCTCGTCACGATGTGTGTCTGTGCGCTCGCATGGCCGAGCCCCCGATTGGTAATGCCTGGCGTTTGATGCGTCCAAGTATCAACAGCGCTGTGCTCAGACGGCGTGCGCTTTCACCCGGACCCCTGCAGGCTCCCCCCACCCGCTCTACCAGAAGTTCATCGACCGCTTTGGTGGCGCTGAGTATGAGAGCCTTGCACTGGAGGTGTGTGTGTGCTGCCTGCTGCCTGCTGGCTGCCTGCTGGCGGTGCGGATGCTGCTCAGATGCCTGCGCCCTGAGAGCTGGGCAGCACCAGGGCGGCTGCTGAATGTTGATGGGCACAGTGGAATGGCTGCTCTGCAGCTGGCTCGACACACGATCTCTAAGGGCACTGACGCCTCCCAACCCCTTCTGTATGTGCACTGCAGGTCGTGCAGATCGCAAACGCCGTTGCAGCCGAGCTAGGAGAGGTGCAGGTGCGGCCCGCTGCACCGCCTGCATATGTGTCCCTTGTGTTGGTGCCCCGTTGCCGTGTTGCTGCACTTGCACTCGTGCCAGCATGCATGCAGTGCACGGCTCACTGCTGGCTGGTGTGGGTTGCAGCACGGTTTGTGCGGGGCAACTTGCAGGAAGGTGGCGCAGTTGCAATTTGGTACCGTAGAGGTATCATGTGCTGAACCGGCGGTGGTGCTGTCCCCCTCCCCACCTGCGCTGCAGCGGCAGCGCATGCGCGCCATTTTCGAGCATGGCTGCAAGCTGGAGTATATGTTTTTCGATGCCTGCCACACCCAGCAGCAGTGGCCGCTGTGATGCGGCACACCGACGGCGCGCCAGCTGGGCAGCCATCCAGCGGCTGAGCGCCAGCAGCACAGGCTGAGCGCCATGCTGCCCGGCCCGCTGCCAACGCAGCAGCCAAGGTGACCGCTCTAAGCGCAGCAGCAGTGAACGCCTGGTGCCGCCACGAATGAGGCTTTAGCAAGCACAGCGCAAGTCCTGCGCCTGCATGCTTCCGCCCCAGCAGTCACCCAGCAGCAGTCTTTTGGCTGGCTGCTGCACAACCCAAAACTCCCCTCTCAAACTCCCCACGTCAACCGACAGTTTTCTCTCGGGGGCCGTCCTTCCAGGCACTGCCCCGCTCTTTTTGCCCCTCTCTCTATTGTTTACTACCTATACCCTCGCACTGCCCGTCTCCCTCCCTCTCACCGCCGCTTGCTGCTCTTTTTTCACAGATATGCCGTTGCCGGGGCCGCCCTTTTGTTTGGCGGGCAGGGTCTTGCTCTGGGTGCTTCCAGGTGGGGCCAGGCCACGCCATTTGACTGTTCGTGGCCATGCCCCCACCTGGGCACCCCCATCTCACTGCACACCTTTGGCGCTCTCCTCCAATTCATTTCCTCATGCCAGGCCGACCATAAGTGCAGCAGGCCAGCCAACAGCCCCCAATGCCTGCCTGCCAACCCTCAATCCATGAGCAGCGCCCCCCAACCCACGCCGCACCCTCACCCCAGTTCTCCAGCCGTTTTGTTGGCGGGTCGTAGGCAGCACCCAAACACACAGTGCATCGGACGATCCGCGCAATTCTCTCTTCAGCGACTTTCTTTACCTGTCCGTGCGTCTTACCAGGTTCCTACCCCTGTCTCTTCAGGCCTTTCTTTTGCTCCCATGTGTTTTCCTCCCTTGGTGAGCTGCGATTTGACACCGGAACCGATTGTCAAGTGTGTCGGACAGCATGGAAGATGGGTGCAGCGGCAGAGGGGAGCATGAGAATCGTGTGACGTGGCCAAAGGGGGAGCGCGGCCGCTGACGTTGCCCAAGCGGGGAGGAAAAGCAAGGGGGGAACAGAGGGAGAGCGCAGCAGAGGGTAAGCAGCGGGCAAGCGGAGGCGTGAGTGTGTGCGGTGGCAAGGTACGCTGCCGATGCGGCGGTCGAGAGGGCACACCAGGGCGGTCAAGAACGAGGCTGGCCCCTCTCTTCAAAGGCTGCTGCTAGCACGCCGCACGCCGGCCGCCAACTGGCCGCACTTGTCCTGCCAGGTTGGCTGCTAGCACGCCGCACGTGTGCCGCCAAGCGGCCGCATGGGTGCTGCCACTTTACGCGTACTCTGACAGCTGGACCTGCACACCACAGAATGAAGCGCGCACATTTGCTGCCAGCTACGAGTACTCAGACAGCTGGACCTGCGAGCCAAAAGCAATTGGATGCCAGCAACGTAAGCAGCGCGAGGGCTGAACGTCCGTTGGCGCTGCCCAAAGCCTGCCTCTGCTCACGCACACATGCGGCATCATTGCATGCCGCCAGGCAAGCACGCACCTGGTGGTACACAGACTCGGACACAAAGGGGATGTCGGCGTAGTAGCCCCTGTAGAGCAAAAATGGCATGGAACGCATTTCGAAGTGAGTGGAAGACATGAGTGGAGCAGAAGGAGGATAAGGTGGCGCCAGACCCGCTCTGCGCGTGGCAGCCACAACACAAACGACGAGGTTGCCCCGCCCGCAAAACAAGGCTGTACATTTGTGTACGTGAAATGTATGGCACGCCCACCGAGCGCACGGCGCAGCGTGGCGCTGCGCCGCGGCGGGGGCCCTACCCTCTGCTGTGAGCCTCACAAAGGCCGGAGCGCGGCATGGGAGAGCCGGAACCGGCGAGTAGTGGGCTGCTGCTAAGCCATGCAACGCAGCTTAAAGCATGCAGCCACCCTAGGCGCTGTTTGGCAGCAGCGCGGGCGCTCACCTTGTTCACATACAGCGGCAGCAGGTGCTTTGACAGCACACAGCATGCACAACGTCACAGCACAGCACAGCGCAGCGCAGCACAGCACAGCGCAGCACAGCGCAGCGCAGCGTGCTCACCGCACGGTCCAGAACACGGCGTACAGCACGGTGCCCATGCAGCAGGTCCAGCCAAACATGTCAAAGTAGTGGCCGATGATCTGGGGAAAGGGAAGGTGAAGGCACAGAGGAGGGGCGGTGAGGACAAACTGGGGCCTGTGCAGCAACCAGCCAGCATGGGAGGGAAGCCAGGGGCTGGCTGGCCTGCACGGCCCCTCATGCAGCAGGCTCAGCAGCATGCGCAGCAGTGACACCCTGCTGTCAAGCGCAGCAGGGTCAGCAGGCCCAGCAGGCTCAGCACCGACTCACGCTCCACTTGAGCTCGGCGGGCAGGTAGGCGCGCAGGATGTGGAACAGCATGACCACAATGTCCAGCATGATGGCCTGGAAAGAAATTGAGGAATGCTATGCTGGTGACTTATGACCAGGCTGTTGCTGAAAAACGCGGTGGCAGCCGGCTGCAAATACACATCCAACATGCACGGCCCACAAGGGCGCCCAGCAGCACGTGCCACAAGCTGCCCTGCCGGCAGCACAAAGTGGCGGGCCACAGCATGGCAACGGCCCGGAACTCAGCAGCAGCTTCGCAGCGCGGCAGCGTCACTACAGCACAGCACGCATAGCATGCAAAGGGCGGCCACCCTCCCCACAGCTCACACAGCCCAACCAGTTAACCCACCTGCATGCAGTTGAACCGCACAAAGTGGTGCAGCTTGGTGTTCTTGACGATGCTGAGGAACATGACGAAGAAGATGATGAGCGGCGCAAACTGGCTGCCAAAGTAGATCTTGGCCATGGGGCCTGCGGGGGGCAAACGTGGGGGCACGGGTGAGGCTGAGGGCAAGGGTGAGGCTGAGGCGCGGACCGGCGGGTGCTGCATACAGGTGCTGCTGACATGGTTGCCACAGAGGGAAGCAGCAGCGGCGACTCGAAAACATCCACCTTGTAGGGCGCGGCAGGGCCACACAACCGAGCACTTTCAACTGCGACACGTCGGCCTGCTGGGCAGCTGCGCTCACCGGGGGCAAAGTAGATGAGCAGCAGGTTGCGGAACTTGGCGTACATGTGGCGTCCCAGCGAGATGGAGTCGATCCACGGCACCTGCGCCAAGGGAACAGTAAATGTGGGCGACTGCATGCGAGCGGAAGACACAGCGACAGCATGCACTGAAGCACGGCACCGCTCCGTCGAGCCAGCTGCTGCATTTGACCGCTGGGCAGCCAGCTGTCTTGTGTCATGGCCTGAGCAGCCGGCATGCCTGCCATTTGAACCCACCAGGTAGCAGAGCGCGGAGAAGCAGCGCCAGAAGAGGCTGGGCGGCTCCTTGTTCACCTCCTGAAGCAAAGGAGGACAGGCAAGGCAGGCGGGGAACTCAGCAACGCAGTATGCAGCCAAGCAACAGCAGCTCGACAGCGAGGCACGGGTGGATGTTGGTTGACAGTGCACAGCTTTTGCAGGACTCGACAACAGACAGCATGGGTTGGCAGCGCGCGTGCCATGCCGCCGCCTAGCAGCGGCGGCAACAAGCTGAGCATGTCAACAAGAGTGCACACTCCACCTGGAACCTTAACACCCCCAGCAGGTGTTGAACAGCACAGCGGCGCCTACAACAACAAAGAGGCTGCTTTGGCAAGCCAGCACCAATGGCAAGCTAGCGCACAATCTAGAGCTCGGAAAGTCAGCGTCAAACCACGCGCACCTCCGGGTTCACATCGTCGTCCAGCGCATCCGGGTCGCGTGCTCGTGCCGCCACCGCTAGCTGCTGCCGCCCTTGCCGCTGCTGCTGCTGCCTGCTGCCAAACATGCTGCTGCAGCCTGCAAAATGGCGGCATGGGTAGAGCCTTGGGTGAGCGGGCAGGCGGCAGGCGGGCGGCGGTGCAGGGGCCGTGCGGGCGCTTCCGTGCGGCCCAAACCATTCCATCGCGCTCCCCACCTGTAATGTGCGCCACGGAGGCGATGCTAGGGCCCTGGCGGCCGCAGGGGGCCGAGCGGGCGACCGCACAGAGCCGGGCCGGCTGCAGGCTGCCCGCAGCTGCTGCCACGGCGCTGCTGCGGCCCACCAGGGGCCGGCGCAGCGCCGGCTGCGCCGCTGCTGCCTGCATACTTCTGTGTTGCGCTCTGGGGGCCTGCCGCTGCGCGCAAACAACCTAGCAGAGCTCGCCGACAATGGATGCAGCGCGCGATGGGGCTGGGGGCGGGTGCTCCAGCACGATGGATGTGGTGCTGCGCTCGGCCCAGCAGGCGTGAGACCAGTTGTTTCGCGGGTTGCCGATCACTCGACATGACGGTGCTGCTGGGTATCATGGATTTCCTGCCGCCATCGGCCCGAGAGCTGCTGCAGCTCGACGGTGCCGAGCTGCGACGGCGATGGGAGGGCTGCCAGGACGCTGCAGCGCTCGAGGCCGCGATCATACAATACAAGGATGCGCTGGAAGCGGTGCTGCAGGAATGCAAGCGGCTGGGTGAGTGTCGTTTGAGCGCTGTGGCTCCCTGATCAGGATGCAGACCACCTGAGACTGTAGGATGCACATGAAAGATGTGATCACAGCATCGATCGCGTGCTGGCATGCCGCTGCCACCCACCGCCGCCGCCGCCTGGCGGCAGCTGCTGCCGTTCTTTTTGCCGCCGCCCGCACAACCCGAGCTGCCGGCCTGCCCACCCTGCGACCTTCTTGCTCATGCCCCAGGCGTGGAGTTTCCAGATGACGACGGCACCAGCGGCGGCGGCGCTGAGGAGGCGGGGGAGGGGCAGGAGGGCATTGAAGGTGTGGACTGGCGGTATGGCTCGGTCGCAGAGCTGGACCCCTCAGAGTGGCAGGTGGGCAGGCGGCATTTCTGCTGGCATGCCTGTTGATGCGTTCACAACGCATCATCAGTTGCTGTGGGAGGTTGTGAATCGATACTTGCTGCGGGTTCAGATTCATGCGTATCGTATGTACACATGGCCTCGAGGCTGCCTGCTCTGAGCCTGCGCACTGCAGTTGCTTCGAACATGTGAGGCCGAGTCCGCACAATGAAATGCAGGTGCCGCCGCACTGCATACCCATCCATGCCAACGTGACGACGTACGACTGGAGCCGGCTGATCACGACAACACAAGTGAGGGGCAGAGTGTGGGGCACATGCTTGTGCAGAGCGGCAGCAGCAGGCATGCTTGCCGATCGGCAGCTGCGCTCGGGAGTGGACCCATCAAACTCTCGTTCACCCTGCTGCAGTTTGATGTCATCATGATGGACCCGCCCTGGCAGCTGGCCACGGCCAACCCCACCCGCGGCGTGGCGCTGGGATACAGCCAGGTGGGCGCAGCGCAGACATGCAGCGTCATGGTCGACCTCTAGTTGCATCCAAAGCAACGAGAGGCAACGGTGCAGTGTGCTGCCGTCTTCCCGACCTCAAGGCAGGCCGCTTGCACTGGTCGTTCCGCCTCATATCACCCGCACCCCAACCCAGCGCGTCCCTCACTGCCTGCCCTGCTGCCCTGCTCCTCCTTGCAGCTCACAGATGCGCACATCGCGGCCCTGCCCATACCGCGGCTCCAAAAAAACGGCCTCCTGTTTGTGTGGGTGCGTGGCCAAAGCGGTTAGCACTGCCAACCTCGTGTGCGGGTTGAGCCTTCTGGCCTGGAACAGCCTTCACCTCACTGCCTGTTTTTGCATTCCTCCACTGAATGCCAGGTCATCAACGCAAAGTACCAGTTCTGCCTGGACCTGTTTGACCAGTGGGGATACGAGTGAGTGAATAGAGTGGGGCTGCTGGGTGGCCTTGCTGCAACTTGAAAGCTGCAACTGGCCCCAGCTACAACTCAGGCAACAAGTTCACGCCCCCTCCCCGCTTACGCTGCATCGGGCCAAGAGGGCGGCAAACACAGAGTATTCCTGCCGCATCAGCTGCCACCCTCTTGCTATTTCGTCTTGCAGGCTGGTGGACGAGATTGTGTGGGTCAAGATGACTGTCAATCGGCGGCTGGCCAAGAGCCATGGCTTCTACCTGCAGCATGCAAAGGAGGCAAGTGGGCTGTGGGGGCGCAGCATAGCTGGCTCTCAGAAGGGCGACCCGTTGCCTGCAGGCATGATCGCCACATACAGACTGCTTCCCCTTGCTCAATGCCCCGCTTGCGTCCCTTCCTCTTGCTGCTTTGACTCGCTGCCTACCCATCCTGGCACCTTTGGACAGGTCTGCTTGGTGGCGCGAAAAGGGGAGGACCCTCCAGGCATGCAGAGCGGCGTGGGGTCAGATGTGATCTACAGGCGAGCTGCCAACTGCTGCACTGGTCTGTGCTGCACTGGTCTGTGCTGCTCTGCTTGCGCCCTTGCAAGTTTGCTGAGACACTGCGTCCCAGCTACAGCAAGTGGAAAGCCCAGGCCTGGCTGCCCATTGTTCTGCTTGGTCAACCAAGTGTTGCCCTGTTGTTCCTTGACATGTGTGCAGCGAGCGGAGAGGGCAGAGCCAGAAGCCGGAGGAAATTTACCAGCTGATCGAGAAGCTGGTGCCGAACGGTGCGTGCTGCAACCACGTTGCGAACAGCGCTTGCACCCACGATGCTTATGGTGTGCCCAATGACTCAGCTCAGCTCAGCAGTGCATTATGCAACAGATGGCAGTCCGGTGGTGCCATGGGACTGAACCAGACTGCCGGCAAGGCAGGCTGCAAGGGAAGGAAGCAGTGTGGTCCAACGAGCATTCTGTTTTGCCCTGCCCGCTGCCCTGCCCCCTGCTGCAGGCCGGTACCTGGAGATTTTTGGGCGCAAGAACAACCTGCGCAACTTTTGGGTCACCGTGGGAAATGAGGTGGGTGCCGGGTGTACTGCTGGATGGAGCAAAAAGGGGCTGATTGGCAAGCGGGACAGACCAAGGGTGCCGCAGCACAGCTGGTGTGGCCTGAGCAGTGGCTAGCGGTTCAATGCCGGTGCTGATCCCATGTGGCACAAGCATCCATTCAGTCCAGTTCTTCCCAGTCGTGCCAGCCTCATCCCTGTGCACAACTTCCACACTCCTGTGCGTTCTCATGTGTGCCACCCGCACTGTCGGCCCCCTGCAGGTGACGGGGCAGGGGCCGCCCAAAGAGGATCAGCAGGCACTGCAGGAAGGCCTGCGCATCCCCAATGCGGTGTATGGCCGCGCAGGCTAGCAGCCAGCCGGCTGGCTGTATACACTAGCTGTACAGTACTCTCAGACTACCAGTGGTTGTATGTAACATAGCAAAAGGGCATGCAGCTGGGTCCGCAGCAGGCCGGCGCCGCTGCTGCTGCTGGGCGCCGCCGCCGGTCAGTTTGCCCAAACGGCAGTCGGCTTGCAGCGAGTTCTAAAAGCAATCTTAAACACGCATTTGTCAGAAGCGCCCCAGGCGACTGCTGCTCCGAGCAAGTCTGCGCCGGCGGGAGCTGCACGGTCAATTGGCAGCTTGCATCACTTTATACGTGACCTGAAGACATGACAGCAGCCGGGACGGTGCCAGAGAGTGCAGCCCAGGTGGGGCGCGCGCCGGCTGCGGCGGCGCTGCGCCGATGCGCAATTCTGCGCAACTGCATGGCATGAGAATGGTTTGATGGCGCGAAATAACAATAGCCGCGGGCTGCAGGGCATGCCCGGCTGCCGCCGCCGCCGCCGCCTGCCGCCTGCCGCCGCTCACCGCCCTTGTGCCTGCCTGCCGCCTGCGCAGGCTGTGCTGGTGCCCAGCGAGCAGCTGCCTGATGATGCCATCACAATACGCGGCTACGATTTCAACCAGGTGGGATGCTCCATTTCGCTCAAACACCAGCAGCAGCGTCATTACATGACGCACCCCAGGCGACGCACCGATGGTCTGCCCAGGCCACTTGCATTACCACTGCTTCCGAAGTGCCAGGCACCTGTTATTCCAAAACAACTGCATCGCTTCTCCACTCTGCCGCTCCCTTGAGCGCAGGGGTGCGACTTGGATGGTCTGCTGGAGAGCATGCTGCGCACGGGGCTGCAGGCCACGGCGCTGGGGCAGGCAATCAACGAGGTCAACCGCATGGTGGGTGCTGGGCTGGCTGCACGTGCTGTGCCTGCTGTGGTGGCTGCTGCTGCTGCTGCTGCTGCTGCTGCTGCCATGTTCTTTGAAGTGACGATGCTGTGCGTGCTGCGGGGAGCCCCACGTGCCTCAGAGATGTTCTGATATGCTGCAAGCAAGGCAGCGACAGCCCCCTGGCCACTCATGCTCCTGGCCGCATCACCCCTCACCTTTCCTGTCATCTGCACAACCACTGCAGATCCGGTGGCGGCTATCCGACGAGCCGCTGGCAGCCGAAGATGAGCCGCACCCCGACCCCGCCTTTCGTGCCGCGACGCGCTGCAAAATTTTCCTGGGGTACACCAGCAACCTCGTTTCGGCGGGCGTGCGGGAACACATTCGCTACCTGGTGCAGGTGAGGGGTTCCATGTAGCATGTAGCTGGCTGGGTGAAGGTGCTCTGTGTCGACTAGACGTGTAGGCAATTCTAGTCTAGGAAGCTTGGGCAGCCGCACCGTGGCTCCAGCTCTGCTGCTGCCCAAGGCACCGCCTGCGACCCACTCAAGCCGGCTGCCCGGCTCCCTCTGCTGTGCCGCAGCACCGCATGGTGGATGTGATTGTGACCACAGCAGGCGGCGTGGAGGAGGATTACATAAAGGTGGGGCCATGTGTATGCTTTGGAGGTCACACAACTGCAACTGCCCGATGGTATTGCTGCAATCGAGCGCAATCAAAGACGTGGTTGGTGAGGCGGCCTGTGTCTTGAGCCGCTGGGCAGCCGCGGTGCACTGCCCAACCATGCCCAGGCCAGTGCGCACCTGCACGTCTCTTGTTGTTCTTGGGTAGCACAAGTGCTGTGAACTTTGTCCTCTCTCTTTGCAGTGCATGGCGCCCACGTATGTGGGCGACTTCCAGCTCAAGGGTGCTTTCATGCTGCTCGATTCTGTTGTGTGCCCGAACATTCCTTCCTGCAGTGCATGGCACCGACGTATGTGGGCGACTTCCAGCTGAAGGGCGCCGACCTGCGCAAGCGCGGCCTCAACCGCATCGGCAACATGCTGGTGCCCAACAGGTGGGATGGGATGCGTACACATTGTGATCGGGGGCAGCATCCTGCTTCATCCAAGCAGAGCAAGGCGAGCTGGCAGAGCGGTCTGACTGGATGTAAAGCGGCATGCACCTGAGTGCAGGATTGGAAGATCCCTTGCAGACCACTAAATTTGCTGCCCCCGCCTGTCTCGGCGCAGCAACTACTGCAAGTTTGAGGACTGGTTCATGCCTTCATTGCTTGCAGTTTGCATCCTTGCATCAACTTGCAGCGCCATTCCCCTTCCACTCTCCTCTTCTCGCAGCAACTACTGCAAGTTTGAGGACTGGGTCATCCCCATCTTTGATGCCATGCTGAAGGAGCAGCAGGAGCAGGGCGTGCTGTGGACCCCCAGCAAGGTGAGGGGTGAGGTGGGAAGGTGGGTTGCTGTTGGGAAACACATGTGGGATGGCCGGTTGCCGCTGACAGTCGCAGAGAGTGCGTCAAACACCCGCCAACGTGCAGAGCCAGGGCACACACATCATGAGTCAGCAACAGCAGTTCATGGCACGCCAGCTGCCAGAGACGGTGCACAGCGCTTGAGCGGCCTCTGCTCTTTGCCCGCCCGTGCAGATGATTGCGCGGCTAGGCCAGGAAATCAACCACCCAGACTCCATTTACTACTGGGCCTGGAAGAACGGCATCCCAGTGTTCTGCCCCGCGCTCACAGGTGGGTGTAATGGGTGTTGGTTGTTGCGCTCCCTTGCACAGGCGTGGGTGCAGGGACAGATGGCTGCAGGTTGCAGCATGTGTAAGCATGCCCTGTGCAGCCCAAACCTGTGACGCACTCATTGTATTGCCGCTTGCCCCCCCTGCAGACGGCTCCCTGGGCGACATGCTGTTCTTCCACACGTACAAGAACCCGGGGCTGGTGCTGGACATTGTGCAGGTGGGGTGCAGTGGGCCGCTGGGCCTGCTGGGGGTGTGCGCCGGGCCTGCTGATGGGCCTGCTGAGGGTGGCTGGACCGTTTACCTGTCGTCGGTGCCATGGTTGTGCTGTGGGCACGATTGTAGTCTTCTGTACTTACCAGAGCTGCCCTGACGATCCACCCGCCCTGCAGGACATCCGCGCCATGAACGACCACGCCATGAAGGCGGCACCTCGCAAGACGGGGGCCATCATCCTGGGGGGAGGTGCGTGCATCCTGGCTTTATTGGTTGGTTTCTGCTGCAGAACATTCGGTCATTGATGCTCAGGGTGTCGTCGGGAAAATGGGGAGCCTTCGGGCAGTGCGGACAGGCACTTGCTGCTAGACGTGTCGTTTGGTGTGTCTAAGGTGCAATGATGATTTGCTCTGCTAACCAGACTGCCCCCGTCGCTGCTTACAACGCACCCGCCCATGCAGGCGTGCCCAAGCACCACATCTGCAACGCAAACCTGATGAAGAACGGAGCCGACTTTGCCGTGTTCCTCAACACAGCGCAGGAGTTTGATGGCAGCGACAGCGGTGAGTGTGCCAGCAGCGCAAGTTGCTGGGCAGTGCAAGTGGCTGGGCGGTGCAAGTTGCTGGATGCTCTCCGCTGCCTCTGCCCAGTAGCATGGTATGAAGGAGCTGCTACCATTGCGCAGGGCTGCCCGGCACACACTAGCACTCCCGGCTTGCTATCGACTCCCTTCTTTTCTCAATCTTTCGTTGGCTCCCATGCTTGATACACTTCTGCAGGCGCGCGGCCAGATGAGGCGGTGAGCTGGGGCAAGATCCGGGCGGATGCGCAGCCAGTCAAGGTGTGCGGGGATGCCTCCATCCTGTTCCCCCTCATCATCAGCCAGACCTTTGCACGGCACTGGGAGCCGCAGCCGCCGCGTGATGGGCAGGCAGCGGGCGAGGGCCAGCAGCAGCAGCAGCAGGAGGCAGCCTATGGGAGCGCGGCGCAGTAGCAGCGCCGGGACCCGGACATCGCAGCCGCTGGTGACGGAATGACACTGCCTGTTTATTTGCAATTCACATCGCTGCCCTCACTGACTCATGACATTTGACACATATCCCTGGCGATGCAACTATCCGTGCCGATGCAAGAAGTGCCTGCCCAGTTGCAACTGGCCACGCTCGCTGTGGCACCCGGTTGCAGCAGCACGGAGATGCCTGTCTGGGGAGCGCCCCTGGCCTCCATAACCATAAATATTTCTCTGGAAAACAGTTTAGCCTGCATGTTGCACTTGATCAAGCTGCAGCAGCTGGCTTGGTGCGTTCTGCGCCAGGCTGATGTGGCCCTCCCGCCCTGCACGACGTGCCCGGCAGGTTTGGTACACACCGATCGCTTTTCCCCTCCTTCCCCGGCTTCCCGCCCGCCTCTGAGAACGATTCAGTGCTCGTCGCTGCACTGGGACCGCGCCTGGCAGGCGCTCTTAAGCGACCGAACGCGAAACTCAGGGCGGCGGCAGCTGGAAGGGAGCTGCTGAAATGATGAACGATGTAGAGGTCGGTTGCTGAGCGCGGCGATATGGCTTGCCGCCTTAGCTGCGTGAAGGCCGCCGCGTTCGCCGCGTTGCCGCCGCTGCCGCCGCTGCCGCCGTGCGCCCAACTTGTCCAACCTCGCGCTCCTCCTTTACCTTCCAGGCGCTGCTCCAGCAGCAGGCGGCTCCAGTGGGTCCCCTTCTGCAATTTGCAGATGCGGAGTTGGAAGCGCAGTTCACGGCGCACTTTGAGTCGGTTGCCTCGCGCCAGGATTATCTTGTACTGCTGGTGTCGGTGCCCCTCTTTGCCGCCGCCGGCACCAAGCCCTGGCAGCACCGGCACTGGGACGCCGTGTACCTCACCATCGTCAACACAATATATCTGGTCTGCATCGCGGCGGCAGCACGCAGGTGAGCAGCGCCAACCCGCCCCGAGCGAGCGCGAGCCCGTACCAAAGCACAGGCATTACTAAAGTGGCTGTTCCCTCTGACCAAACAGCCGTGCTCTTCGCTCGCCTTGCCTGCAGGCGCTCGGCTGCCTACCAGCGCCACCGCAGCTGGATGCTGATCCTGCAGATGGCGCTGTTCCCGCTGGTGAGGCTCCGCGGAGTGGCTGCTGCACATGACCTTGCCACATCTTGCTCCGGACAGCAGCTGGCTGTGCAGCCTGGCTTGGATGCTTTGCACGCTCAGTTGAAGATTGGAAGCCGGTGTGCTTGCACTTTGCCGCGGAGAGGCACCAGAACAAACGGCACACCACCCGCTTTCCATGCCATGCACATCCCAACCCAAAGCCAGCATGCCCCATCCCCTCCTGGCCCCCGCAGAACTGCCGCATGCGCGCGCCCTCCACCTTCAACGAGGCATGGTGCTCCCCGCTGGTCATATACTGGATACGGGAGATCGTTGTGCACCTGTGCCCATGGATCGCCGGCACTTCAATAGCCCTTCTGCTGCCACTGCGCCAGGCGGCCTGGGCCCAAGCGCTCATTGTGGCAGCAGCTGTGGTGAACGCTGAGCAGCGGCGGCGGCGCACAGTCATGCTGTGCGCGCTGGGCACGGAGCGTTATGCGCGGCTGGCGAGCTGGGTGACAGACTGTGTTCTCTTCCTACTGCCGCTGCCACTGCCGCTGCGAACCACGGTGCTGGCGTGGCAGCGCCAGCTGGCCGCTCCGCTCGCTTTCCATCAAGTCGACTTGTTTCTGCACCTGGCCGTCAGCTACTTCTCTCCTCTGGTCCTGCTGCGACGCTGGGAGCTGCGGCAGCGGCAGGCCTGGGCGCGGCAGCGGCGACGGGCGGCAGAAGCATCCGCACTCGTGAGGATGCGGCGGGAGCAGGGCAGCTGGCTGTGGTGTCTGTGCTTCCCCGCCTTGCTCTGGCTGCTGTGCCTCTTCGTGCTTCATTCTCTTGCGCGCTTGGACATTGACCAGCGCCTGCATGCGTTGCTGCCGCCGGCAACAGCCAGCAGGCTGCACCGCCTGTGGGCGGGGCCGTACTGACCATCTGCCACCCACTGCGGTTCCTTTACCAGTCTCTCCGCCGTTGGCCAGTTTCCACAAGAACTGTTATCCGTCGTTTGTGGTTCAAAACTCTAAAGTCTATCTCATAACAAATAATGTGCCTCATAAGCCAGTTTGTGTGCCCGTCCGCCTTGTAAACGCATCTCATGCATACATGCCTAGCGCCCGCCCTGCTGCAGCGCCTCTGCCAGCTCTCGCGACGACACCTGCAGCAGGGCGGCGGCCTCCAGGTGCACCTTCTGCCTGCGCAGCACGTCCACCAGCCGCCCCGCCTTCTTCAGCGCCACCAGCAGCTCCTGCTTCTGCGGGGGCGCGCGGATGAGGGTAGGAGGGAGAGAGTGTATTTTTGGCATTCCACTGAGAACGGACGGCAGCAGGGCTTGACCGGAGGCAGCCTGCCTTGTCTGCAGTGATGCCAGCTCAGTCTGCAGCACCAACAGCAGTCCAGCCAACCTCAGTCCAAGCCCGCTCCCACCACCCTCTCCGCACCTGCGCCGCCAGCTGCCGGTTCTCTGCCACCACGCGGCCGTGCTCCTCCCGGCTGATGCTGGAGCGGCTGGAGGCGTCTGACTTGGCCTCCTCCAGCATCCTGGCGGGAAGCGGGGGCAAGGAAACAGCCTTACATGGGTGGCGTGGCGCGTCTGCTGGCTTCTGTTCGGGCAGCCTTGAGATGGCATGCCAGTGAGCCAGGTGCACGCGACACCAGGATATAGGCGGCCATTGGCGGCTGCGGACTGCTCACAACCAGCCAATTGCTGCCATACAACCAGGCCCTCACTTGCGCAGGCGCTGCGCCTCCTCGAGCGCTGCCGCCAGCTTGGCCTCCCGCGCCTTCACGTCCGCCTCCGCCTGGCGGCTGCTCGAGGAGAGGGAGGGCGCACTTGTGATGGATGAAACCCGCTGGTCAGTGCAACTGCTAGCTTGTGGGAATCGGATCCTGCATAGCACTGCCCTCTCGGCTGCTTGCATCTGATGGCATCGCATGCCCCCTCTTGCACCCCTCACAACCCAGCTCACCGCTCCTGCTGGCCCGCCCGCCGCTCCGCCTCAATCTGCTTGATCGCCGCCTCCTGCTCCGCTGCACGGGCCCGCGCCTCATCTGCCGCTCGCTTGCTGCGCTCTGCCGCCCCCTCCAGCGCCTTCTGCTGCTTCTGCCACGCCGCCTTCTCTTGCCTGCAGGTAGGTGGGTGCAATGACGAAGTCGATTGTCGCGGTTGAACAGTGAGAGCATGCCTGGGAGCCCAGCAGGCACGGAGAGCGCATGCACCTACTCACCGGCACCGCCACACTCCCTGCCACCCCCCAGCACCCACCTGAGCTGCTGCACCTCCTTCTCCAGGCCGCCCAGCTTGGCCTCCTTGGCTTTCAGCGCTGCCTGGAGCCCAGCCAGGTCGGCCTGCGCCGCCCGCAGCCGCGCTTGATAGAGCCGGAGCGCCGCCGCGGGCGGCAGGCCTGCGTCCTCCTCTTCAAACCCAGCTGCTGAGCATGGCTCCTCGGGAGCGTACACAGCTGCCAACTCCGAGGCGGTGGAGCGGGAGGAAGCGCCCAGGTGCAGCGAGGGGCGGCGGGCCGAGGCAGAGGCGCTTGTAGTAGCGGGGGTCTGTGCGGTGCCTGATGCACGCGGCGGCTGCACTTGCGGCGGCTGGGGCAGAGGCACAGGGGCTGCGACCTCCCAGCTGTCCTCGTGCTCCAGCCCTGCCACACTCAGCAGGTCTTGCAGCGCGCTCTGCACCAGCTGGTCCAGCGGGGCCCGTGGCGGCTGCGGCAGGGGGAGCGGTGGCGGCGGCGGCGGTGGCGGTAGGTCGGTTGTGCGCCATGGCGAGCGTTTTAGGCCGCGATGAACCGGCCCGTGGTTACAGGCGGACAGCCAAGGCGCTGAGGAGTCCAGCGCTCACCTCGCCGCCGCTGACTCGCGGCTGCCGTGAGGTTGGCGCGGCCATCGGGTTGACTTGATAATGGACAAGCAAGTGCTCTGCCAATGAATGAGTTTGGGAGCGGGAGGGAGAAGTGCCGCGGCAAATGCAGAGGTTACGGCCTTCCTGAGAGCTTCAGGCGCATTTGTGCTGCTTTCAACAAACGTGTGATCGATCATTTCCCCTCGAAGCCCCTCCAAGGCGCTGTCCCGGGCGTTGCCTTGCCGCAAGCTCCGCCGCGCGCTGCCGCCGCTGATGTGCCCACCGGCTTGAGAAACGCTGAAGTAGCTGCGCCGTAGACAGCCGCCGCTGGCCCATCACTGTCGTCGTCGCCGCCGCCGCCGCCGCCGCCGCCGCCGCCGCCGCCGGCCGCCATGGCTCGGAGGGGCGAGCGCTACGCGGTGCAGGACCGCTTGTTCGCATCGCTGGAGCGGCTGGAGACCAAGGACACACAGCATGCTGCTGTGCAGGAGCTGACGCGCCTCATCCGGGTGGGCGGCCATTGTGGCATGTTTGGTATCTCCTCAATGCCAGCGTGAGGCTTCCCATCTCCCGCTCTGCAGAACCGCTGCCATGCTGCCGTCCCGCCCACCCTCTCCCCTACCACGCAACTATTCCGCAGGAGATGGAGCCGCCCGTGCTGTCCACTCTGCTGCACGCCGCCGGCACGCAGACCGCCAAGACCAGCCAAATCAGCCGCAGGCACTGCCTGGCACTGGCGGCGCAGGCGTGCACGCCCCAGGGCTGCCTGCACTGGCGCGCCATGCTGGAGCCTCCGCTGCTGGGCAAGCTGCTGGGCCTGCTGGGCCGCGCGCTGCGCGACGGCGACGCCGCTGTGTGCGCCGCTGCGGCCGAGGGGCTCGGCACGGTGGCGGCGCAGCTGGCGGCGGCCCACCCAGGATCCGACCTCACTTGTGAGCCTCAGGGGTGGTCGTCGGATAGGGAGTGCACTCTGCTGCAGCTGGGCCTGCATGCATGCACGTGGAATCGCACCCATGGTTGCAGACGTAATACGATCACCTTCCAACCGCCGCCAACCGCCGCCCCATACACTTTCGCTGCCCTGCCCTGCACAGCCGGCACCCCGGCCAACCCCCTGCTGGCCTGCATTTTGGAGGCGCTGGGGGAGCCTGGAGCCGGCGTGCAGGCAAGCGACTTGTTGAACAACGTGTGAAATCATACCAGCGCAAACGTGTTGTGGGGTGTCATGCCTGTGTTGCTCTGGACTGCACAGTCTACTCAACCCTACCCCCACAGTCCTCTCACTGCTCCCCCAGGCAGCGGCAGCCGCCGCCCTGGCCCAAGCGGCCGACCACCTGGGACCGCTGGACCCGCCCCTGCTGCGCCTGCTGCTCACCGCCCTGAGCAACCCGCTGTGTGGCGGGCGGGCGGAGCTGTGCGGCGCTTTGGCACGCCTGGAGGCGGGCAGAGTGCGGGGCCTGGTGGGGACCTCCTTCCACCAAATGCTGGCGGCCTGGCCGGAGGTGCTGGGCAGCGCGGCAGGTGGGCGGGCACAGCGGGTGTGCGCACTAGGGTGGTTGCAACTGGCGCAGTGCATAGACAGGCTTGAAGTCGAGCTTGGGGGTGCCTTGCTTGCTCGACTACCAGGCAGCTCAATTGCAGCCTGTCTGCTCATCTGCCAATCTACCCCCTACCCTGCAGAGGGCACCGGCCTGCTGGGCGTGCTGGGCAGCAAGGGCAAGGACTTTGGTGCACGGGCCGTTGCGGCCGGCGCACTCAAGGTATGCGGCAGGCATGTTAGGAGAGGGCCCAGTCGTTTGCACCCATGCCCTGCCTGGCCTTTGCTAACACATCGGTGGAGGCAAAGCGCTTTGCCTCTACCGGTGTGTTGCCCTCTTGCTACGCAGCGCTCCTCCAGATTGTATTTACTGCTGAGGCAGGGCACGGCGCCCTCCCACCCGCATCTCCTGCCCTGCCCACACCTGCAACACAGGCGCTGGCGGCGGGCGTGGGACCGCAGGCGCCCGGCTGGGATGCCGCCGCCGCGGCGCTCAAAGCCGCCAAAACAGATACGAGCAAGCCAGTTCGAGATGCAGCGGCAGCTGCGCTCCCACTGGTGGCATGCCTTCTGGAGTTTCAGGCATCTGGAGCTCCACCTGACCAGTGGCCCGCCGTTTGTGGCAGCCTGCTGGCGGCCGAAGCGGGCGGGGGCAAGCAGCGGGCAACAGCCACTGCCCGCGCCAAGATGGCAGCAGCAGGCCGGGTGGATGATGGCGGTTTGCCCAGCCAGCTGATTCCAGCTGTCCACCCCGCCTTGCCGCTGCCGCCGGCTGTTGGCAGCCCTTTTGGCGGCGTGCCCCTAGCCGGTCCAGTGCCAGCGATGATGCCTCCGCCGGCGTTTGGTGCGGCTGCGGCCTCATCTGCCTACCTACCAGCAGCAGTGATGCCACCACCGCTGGCCGGCGCGAACACCTTCCCTCCGCCGCCGACCATTTTGGCGCCGTCCGCTGTGCCGCAGGACAGCAGCCAGCTGGCTGCGCAGTTGGCCTCCATTCAGCAGCAGCAGGCGGCCATGGCGGCAGCGCTGGCCGCTTTCACTACTTCCACCCAATCCACCCTGCAGCAGATGCAGCTGCATCTGTCCTCAGTGAGCGCTGGTGTGGCGGCCCTTGCGTCCGGTAGCAGCGGCAGCGGCAGTGGCAGCCAGGCGCAAGCCATCCAAGCTTCACTGGAGGCTGTGAATGCACGCATGGCCGCCCTGGCTGTGGGGGTGGGCGGGGCGCAGCAGATGCTGGCCGCCGTCGGTGTGGGGGCCGCACCTGTCATGACTGCTCATGCCAGCTGCCCCGCAGTAGCAGGCAGCCCTGGCGGACCAGAGGCAGGCTGCCCCAAGCGCCTTTCCTCCCTGCACCGCTCCTACAATGCGCTGGAGCGAGAACTGCTGCTCAAGCAGCAGCAGGCTGCTTGCCTGCCGGGCAGCCCAACAGCCGCGGCTGCCTCGCCCTCGGCTGGCCCTCCCAGCGCTGGCCATGGTTCAGAGTTATCCTCTGCCTCCACAGCGCCAGCTGCCCCAGGTTGGGAGGCAGCTTACTCGCAGCTGCTGGACGCCGGCGGTGACGTGGCAGCAGACCAGCAGGCGCAGCTGAAGCTGCTGCGCTGCATGGCGCGCAGCGGCCCAGTGTGGGAGCAGCTGAGCCCGGCCACCGGCCAGCGCCTCTTGCGGGCCGTTGTCGCCTTTTTGCAGGTGAGCACTTGGGGGCGTCAGGGCATTTGCGTGCGCCTGGCGTGCGACCAGGACTGAGTTTAGGGTTGCTCCGTGTCTGGCTGGCTTGTACATGCTCTTGCTCAGGTTGTGACGCATGCGCCACTCGCTTGCCTCCCCTGCAGGAGGTTGCCGCCCTGAAGCGCCTGCTGCCCCTGCTGTGGCCCCTAGCCGACAGCGCCACCCCAGCCAGCCGTGCCGCAGCTGCTTACCCGGCCGCCCTGCGGCAGCAGCTGCTGGCTGCGCTGGCGGCCTACCCCCTGCCCACTGTGCCTGCTGAGGGCCAGGCGCTGGGAGAGGCGCTGGGAGAGAGCGGCGGAGCTGGGAACGATGGAGCCTCTCCAGCAGCTGACCCCCTTGCAGAGAAGCGCGAGCTGCTGCTGTCTGCCCTGCGGGCCGTTTGGGACCAGCCTTAGTGATTAACGTGATGCTCAGCTCAGCAATGCGCCTTGTACTAGCTGTATTGTTTGCCATCTTTGACCAATGCTTCCTGATGTGTGTTGCGCCCCACTGTAAGCTTGCTACAGGACTCGCATGCGGACGAGCATGGTCAGGGGCTACAGCATAGGCACGTCTGTGCATTCAGGGCCCCTCTGTGGCCGCCTCTGCCGTGCTGCCTGGCACTGCCGCAGGCTGCGTGGCTGGGCCTGCATCCTCTGAACCCTCCAAAGGCTCAGCGGCTCCCTGTGAGGGAGGCCCTACTCGCGCCGCTTGCACAGCTCCCGCTCCTGCTGCCGCAGCCAGCTCATCACCCTCGCTAGACAGTGGCGCCCCTGCGGCAGCAGCTGCTTCGGCTGGGGCAAGCGGCAGGCTGCACAGCACTGGATAGTACTCCTGTGGCTTGCGGCCCTGCGCGAGTAGAGAGCATGATGGAGCAGGGCATGACCTAGAGGCGCTGGCATGCTGCAAAGAAACCAATAGGAACCACAGCACATACATGAGAACGGTAGCGCCCTCATCTTTCAGCCACGCACTCTGCTGCTACAACCCCGCCCACCTGCATCGCGCACAGCTGCAGCTCCCCGAGCAGCACGCTGCCGCCGACAATCGCCACGTGCTGCGACCAAGCCTCCGCATCAATCTGCCGCCAGCTGGCACCGCCGTGGTGGGCCGGCGCGTCGGCTGCACCCTCCCCCTCTTGCCACCGCTTGCGGTGCCTGTGCTGCGCCTGCTGCAGCTGTTGGTCAGCATCTGGCTCAGCATCCGCAAGCTGCTCAGCCTCCCCGCCCTGCTCCCCGGCTGCTGCCGCTGCCGCCGCCGCACTGGCCTCATTCTCAGCATTGCTGCCGGTGGGCTGCTTTGTGACTGAGGCCGGCAGCATTGCCCCTGATGCAGATGCACCCATGCCTACCTCCTCTGTGCCGGCCTTATCCGGCTGGCCGGTTGCCGGCAGGGCGGCGCCTGCGGTGCCGCCACCACCGCCGCCGCTGCCGCCTTCGCCCACCTCCCCTTCTCGCCCCCAGTCCATGCTAGCTACTGCCTCTTCATCTGTAGCCTGCATCTCTAGCCGCTGCTGCTTTGCTCGCCGCTCGTCCCGCCGCTCTGCTTTCCAGTCGTGTCGCTCATGCTTGCCTGTGCCATGCCCGTGCCCGTGCCCGTGCCCATGCCCGCCGTGCTGCCCCTTGCCACCACGGCCGTGCCCTTTCTTGCCCCAGCTCTGCAGCTTGCTTGTCTTGGCAATCGTGACTGCGCCAGGGGCAAGCAAGGAAGAAAGCGGAAGGGTGTATGAAGGAGTTGTTCAGCAAGCTGATGCGTCAAGCCAGGGCGCGTCTGCACAGCAGTCAGACATTCCGACCGAGCAATCACACTTGGACATGCCCGCAGCGTCTGAAAGAGTCAACGCACCGTGTGGCACAAACGGCTGGTCTGCCTGCAGCAGGAGGCCGGCATCCTTGAAATGCGCTCGTGTTGCAGCCGCCAGGGCCGTCAGCTGCTCCAGGCCGTCGTCGGGGCACACATCCAAGTAAAGTACCTGCGTGGCAGCAGCCAACAATGAACAGGACATATCAAGCAAGCTTGCTGTGGCAACTCTGCTGCATAATGGCAAAAGGGGCAGGGTAGGAGCGCCAATCCCTGCTGGTCAAGTTGAGGCCAGGACATACCACAGCGCAGGCACCGATCATGGCAGGCACTGCACCATGCCAACCATTCCGCCACTGAGTGTTCATCATCACACCTGATTCTTGAAGTGTGACAGCCCCTCCAGCTGCACCTGCACCGGCGCCAGCAGCGCCGCCTGGCGCAGCGGCCCAGCCAGCGCAGCCAGCACATCGGCCGCCCGTGCTCGCTCCTCCTCATTTGGCAGCGCCATGACACCCAGAGTGAGGTGCGCGCTGACTGCTTCCACACATGCTTTTTTGAGGTGCGGGGAGTGGCGCTTCAGAGAGGCCTGCACTGTACCGATGGCTGCTGCCACGCCGGGGTGCTGGCTCACCTGCGTGCAACACATTGGAGGCAGGACGCACGTGAGCCAGGAGAACAAGAGTAGAACAGCTGGCTAGAAGAGCAGCTCTGGCCATGGATGCAAGGTCCCTGTAGCTGGCGTATAGAGCTTCACTAAGTGATAAAGACGATGCTCCAAGCAGCAGCACCTCTGGTCCCCACGGACGACCAGCTCACTTGCAACGCCAGGAAGTGCGTCGGGCGGGGCGGCGGCGGCGGCTTGGCTTTCTTCTCGCGCCTCCGCTGCTGCCCCTGCTGCTGCCCTGCTTGCTGCTCCTCCGGCTGCTCGCCAGGTGCTGCGCCTTCGTCTGCTGGGACAGGTGCCACGCCAGCACGGACCGTGAGCGAAGGCTCGACCGACGACATGGCCCTGCCGCGGGCGGCGGCGGCGCTCGAGGCGGCGGCGGCGGGCTGCACCCTGCCTCGTGCGCTGCGGCCGGCTGAGATCACGTTCCTTCAGGGGAGGAGCGTCGCGCAAAGGCGTCAGAGGCCCGCCCCGTCAACGCAAAGCAGGGTTTGCGACCGGGTTCTCTCGCCTGCACAGCGTAAGGCAGATGCCCATGGCGCGGATGATGTCGGGGGTTGCTGCGCTGCCGTTTGCTGGGCGGCCGGAGACGGTGCATCACATGATGGGCTCAGCAAAAGCGGCAGCACAGCGCCGACGCGACGGCGAGTGCTCCTGGGACCAAGCGGCAATGCTAGCTTGTGCTGCTGGATGGTGTGGTCTATCTATTCATGGCGTGGGGAGATGTATGCGGCCAGATCACCAGCCTCCAAGTCTGCAGCCTCCCCGCCCTGAGCGGGAGGGATGCATCCGATGGTCAGCAGCTGCGAGGCTGCCCAGCCAGCTTGCGGGCAACAACACAGCGGGTTCCTCATATGGCGCACAGCAAGCACTTTGTTATTTTGATATGTACCATAGGTAGCAGTGCAGGGGGCTGTGTCTATTGAATGGTGTATGGCAGGTTGTGGCGGGGACGGCAGCGGAGGACAGACAGCGGCGGCGGGCGGTCGGCGGGTGGGCGCGTCGCCTTGCATTTGCCCTTGCAAGCTTTTGATTTGCCCTGTTGATCGCCCCGATATGCTCATCTTGCCGAAGTTGCCCGGTGCGGGCTCGGGAATCGCTTCCTCCGAGCTGGCTGCATGAACGGTGATAGACATGGCCAGGGCCCCAAGGCGCCGTCTTTGTGCTACTCGCACAGCAGTTGAGGTGCCCAGAGCCAGCTAGCAGCGTGAGACAGCGTGGTAGAGCACATGGTCCGCCTGACCGCCGCCTTGAGGCCGCTGGCGCAGGGCGGTCTGCACGCCCGCCCGCCCAGCGGGTCAGGCAAGCAGCCGGGCACCCCCGCGCAGCGCCAGGTGAGCAGCCCACGCGGCAGCCGCCCGCCTATCGTTGCACGTGCCTCACACCGCCTTGCAGGCCTGCTCGGGGCGCGATTGCCACGTGAGGGGCTGTGCGCGGGCCGTACATGCAGTCAGGCAATTGGGAAAGGCCGCCAGGGCCCAGCCCACCGCCGCCGCCGCCCGCCACCCCCTTGCGTGCGACGGTTCTGGAATCCACGCGCGACGGCCGCTCACGCCAACCTGCTCTCCCTCCACCTGCCCTGCTGCAGCCGCTCCTGCCGCTGCCCAAGCGCCTGCATGGCCTGGGCAACATCCCGCTGCCCGCCATGCTGGCTGGCCTGGCCGCACCCGCTGCCGATGGTGAGGCTGCAACCGTCGCTATCGCATGCAATAGGTGGCAGCACCTGGCAAACTGTTCAACACTGCTGACTACGTTGCGCTGACGCTGATGCCGCCCCACTGCTCTGCGCACCGCAGGCACAGCGCGCCAGCAGCAGCCGGCGGCCGCGCAGCAGCCGGCGTCGCAGCCGCAGCAGGAGCAGGCTGAGGAGAAGCCGTGCCCAACTCAGTGCCACACCACCGCCAAGAAGGAGGCTCGCAAGCTGGCCCGCCAAAAGTGCGTTGCTTGAAAGCGTGTTTGGCAGGCGCGGCTGCATGTACTGCTGTATAGCGGTTGTTGCCTTCCAGCCCAGCTCCCAAGGTGCCGCCGCTGCTGCTGCTTGCGCTGCGTCTCTCTGCAAGCCACTCTGCTGACGCACGCCCTGCGCCCCTCCCCCCACCCCGCAGGCGCGACTTTTTGCTCGTCACCTTTGCGGCGCTGCTGCTGCTGACGTGCTGCCCGCTGGGCCTGCTGGTCTCAGTCTTCCTCGTTGTGGCAGACCTCTGCTCCCAGCTGGTGCTGAACCTGCTCAGCGGAGTGCCCATCGATGCATCCTCCTCCTTCCTACTGGGGGTGGCGGTGGGCGCGGCAGGCAGCGTGCGGCGCGCATGGAACCACTGGCGGCGCGGCAGCAACGCAGACAGCGAGAGCGGCGTGGCGGCAGGCGCAGCCAGCTGAGCCGGCACGTGCTCAATCCCCTGCACCTGCGCAGCCCGGTACGCCAGCCGGCCAGCCGCAGCGCGCAGGCTGTCGACAGCCGAGCGCCACCCCCCCCACCCAAACCCACCCACCAGCCCGCACAGTCACGCACCCAACACCTCACCCCCGCCCCCCACCTAGTGGTCAGTCCCGCCGAGCGTCTAAACTGAGCAGAGAAGCACCCCAAACCGCCTCGGCGCCTTTGGAGCCACGCCCGCCCTTGATCAACACAAAAACACACACTCCACTTTTGTAGCCAAGCACCACCCTTGGCCCTGCCCCTGCCCGCCCGTTGCACAGCGCACTTAGCGCCGCCTGCGGCGGGCCACTTTTGTTGTAGCCTGCCCCGATGCAGCAGCCGTTAGCACCTATCGCCCGGATATTTCATGCCCCATACCCGCTTGTGTCGCCCCAACCCCCTGCACTGCCGTCCGCACCCATCCCTGCTTACCCCGCCCTGCCTGTGGCAACGCTGAGCGCCGCCTCCTCTGTTTTACGGCCTTTCTGAGCAGGCCCTGCGTAGCGTTTACTGAGAGACCCCCTGCCTAGCTCCCTTGCTGGATGTGATTTGCCTCGTTTGATCCAACCCAACCCACCGTCAGCCTTTTTTCCTTCTTTGTGTGGCGCGCCGCATCTGAGCGCAGCCAACCCTGTACACTAGCCAGCCTGCCGTGTAACTTTGCGTAGAAACCAGCTGAAGAGCGAGGAGGAAGCAACCCAAGCATAGGCAGGCCTGCAGATGTGCCCCAAAGCCGCTCTTGCAACTGTGCCCTCCTGCTCTGTGGCTCGCTGGCAACGCATGCTTTACACAGAGCCGCAGCACCACAGCCCTACGCTCGGCCAAACAGCCAGCGAGAATATGCCCAGGCAGCCGAGTCTATCACACAATCCAGGAGCTCCAGACTGCTGACTGTGCTGCTGCTGCCGTCTGGCCGCCGCAGCCGCCACAACCGCTGCGCTGGCTCACCGCGTATCGCAGCAGCACCGAAAAATTCAGGCTCAACTGCGCCTTCGTCCTCGCTATAGCTGCCGCCGCTGTCTGATGCTTCACTGCCGCTGCTGCTGCCGCTGCTGCTGTAGCCGCTCCTCCGCCGTTTCTTCTTCTTTCGCCGCTTCTCCTTTCTGCTGCTGCCGCTGTGCTTGCTGCTGTGCCGCCGTTTGCTGCGCTTGTGTTTGCTGCTGCTGCGCCGCCGTCGCTCGCCATGCTCAGCGTGCCGTTCGCCAGCTGGCGAGGCCGCTGCCACCAGCTCGAAAGGCAAGCCGCTGGAAGCCAGCAGCTGCTGCAGCTGCTCCGCATCCTCCCGGCTTCCGCTGCTGGACAGCTGCTGCACCAGGAATGCAGCTGCAAATAGGTGCAGCAACAGCATCTCTTGCAGCTGCGCTTCGCTGGCGGACGACCACTGCTGCACGAGCTGCCGCCGGAGGCACCAGTGGGCTGCAACATGCTGCTGCTGCTGCTCTGCCTGCTGCTGCTCTCGCTCCAATACCTGCTGCTGGTCCATTTGCTGCTGCTGCTGTGCTGGTTGCCCAGCCACCTGCTCTGGCTGCTCTGCTGCGCCGCCGGTGGGTGGCAATACAGCACTGGTGGATGGCAGCAGCAGGCGGTGCACCGCCCGACCAATCGCCTGCCGCTCGTCCTCCCACTCTTCGTCCCTCAGCAGGCGCAGCAGCAGCGGCAGGCTGCAGCCCAACGCAGCAGCAAGCGTCAGCTGCTCCAGTGACTGCCACTGTGCCTGCCGGAACACCAGCCATGCGCCGCCGCACGCTGCCGCCTGCTGTGCCGCATCGCTGCTGACGCCGCCGCCGCCGCCGCTGCTGCCTTTGCTGGGCCCCTTTGGAAGGCTGCTGCCACCCAGCAAGTCGACCGCAAAGGGCAGCAGGTCCTGTTGCGGCAGCAGCAGCAGCAGGCGCTGGCAGTGCTGCCGCCAGGAGCCCTGCTCCAGGCAGCGGCACAGCAGGGAGTAGAGACGGTCGCCCGCTGTGCTGTGCCTGTCGTCCAGCCGCCTCAGCAGCTCCTGGGCAAAGCAGAGGGGAATGAAAAGGGAGAGGCGAGGCGTGCAAGACAGAGCATAAGTTGGAGAGGCAGCACTGAAGCTGGAGTTGCAGCAGAGAAAGTGCAGGCACAGGGCTGCCCAGCCGCAGGCTGCCATGCTGCTCCCATGCCGCATGCAATTGAAGCACAGTGCCCACCTTGCTCCAGAATGAGGGGTCGAGGCCCAGCAGCTGCGCCGCCCCCTCCTCCACGCTCTGCCGCATCTCCCGGCTGCTCCAAAAGCCCGGGCAGTCCCTGAGGCAGCAAGACAAACCGAGGCACCAGTTGAGTTCAAGCAAGAAAAGTCCACAGAAAGGATGGTCCTGCTGCCGACAAATGAAGCACTCGCCGCTGCAAGAGCAGAGCAGAAAATCAACCAGCCATCCCCTGGCCCGCTCTTGAGCAGGTGGCGCACGCTGCGTGGCACGTCCAGCTCACAACAGTGCGCAAAATCAATGGGGCCTGTAACCACAAAGCAAACCCTTCCCGCCTCAACAGCACACCACCCCGGGCCATCTCTGCAACAGAACCACCCTTGTCCACTCACTTCAGCAGGTGGCGCACGCTGCGCGGCACATCAAGTTCACAAAAGTAGTGGGGCCGCTGCGCCACGGCGATGGGCGCCTGCGGGTGCCGCCCCTGCCATGCCAGCAGCTGCCACATCTGCGGTTGGGGTGGAGGGCAGGGCCATAGCAAATGCTGAGTGGACGCGTCATGGCCTGCCGGCAGCAGCATGAGGGCGAATACCACATAGCCGGCAGGATCGACAACATTGTGGATTGCAACCACCTGCAACAGCTGCTGTGCGGTAGCATGCGGCACCGGCACAGGTGCAGCGCACCTCTGCTCGGTGTGCCAGAGCGTACTGTGCCAGTGCAGCAGCGCCGTGCTTGAACCGCCGCATGCCCTCCATGCTGCAGGGCAGGCAGTTGGGTGCATGCCAGGTCAGTGGCGAGCTGAATGTAGCATCAGCAGAATCAAGCAGCCAAGCTTTCAGATATTGTCAAGGCTTGCAAGTGCCGCCCACCTGAAGTGCCCAAACCAGAGGGGCACCCGTTTGGGGTCGGACTTGAAGAAATGCCGCAGCAGTGAGGCGTCTTGCGCTATCAGCGCGCCCACCTGCACAGCACGAATGAAGGCGAGCTTGCCCTCTGCCACTCCTGCTGCCGGGTATGCTGCAATCAAGCTATGCCACGCACAGGTAAGGCGGCAGCAGCGGTGGTTCCACTCGGTACCCACCTCGGCAGGCACAGCCTCAAACAGCAGCTGCAACATGGCTTCGGCAACCTGCCGATGCTCCGCTCCGCGGCACGCAGCGCCGCCCGGCAGGAACTGCACAAACCGCCGCTGCTTGGTGGCTGCATCCGACAGGTCCAGGTCGGCGATGCTGTTGATCAGCCACTGCCGTGCCTCCTTGCAGTTGCTGCGAGGCTCCTGCGAAGGGACAAAGGAGGATGGATGCCTTTGCAGCAAGCGGAGGCGGTGGCGGCGGCGGCTGAGGTGCCAGGCTGCGCTTCGGGCGGTCGGATGGTCTAATTGATCGCATCCTTACCAGCAGCAGACTGTGTAGTCCTGCGCGCAGCTCCTCCAGCGTGCTCTGCAGCTCGTTCACCACACGTTCGCCGCCAGCTGCAGCTTGTTGCTCGCTGTCGCCATGCCACGGATCGCTAAGAAACAACATGTCCATGCTGCAAGCTACACGGTGTCGAAAGAGCTGTTCAACTACGCGCCCTGCGGCACATCGTGCTGCTGGCGGGCTTGCGGGCGCTGAGGAGTGATTAGATCAATTTGGCACAAGACGCAATGGCGGTCGGGGCAGCGCCATGCCAATCAGTTGCCGAGTTGGGCCAAATGCCCGCCGCCGCTGCCGCTGAGCGAGCGCTGCGGACTGCTTGGAGCCTGTGCCTGTGCAGACTGACCCACTTGGGTACAGAGAGCAAGAGGGTAGGAATAGCAAGTTGGTAGGGAGGACAAGGTGTACACAGCATCTGGGTGGCAAGCGATACAGAGGAAGAGGGAGGCTATGAAGCTTCCAACACCCCCGTGGCTGCAGGTCACTGCACGGTTGCTGGCGGGTGTTGTCGGGAGGCCGCTACTGCAGAAGCTCAGACTGCATGGCTCTGCTGCATGAACTGGCCCAGGCTGTCGCTCGGGGAAGAACTGCGCCCTGGCAGCGAAGGTGTGGCAGAGTGCCACTTGCCGGGCGCGGCGGTGGGCAGTGCGGGTGCCTTGAGGGACGGCACTGCGGGCAGCTCCACGTTGCCGGCGGTGCTGGAGGGCCCTTGGCAGATGCGCTGGCTCTTGCTGGTCGGCAGGTAGTAGCCTGCGGTTAGGGGCATAAGCGTGGTGAAGCAGTGTGCGCTCAGGCACTGCCGTGCCGAGCGTTGCCAGGGCCACCGCCAGGTGCATGACTGCCGGCCAGGCAGGCGGCGGCAAACATCGGGGCTGCTCACCAAAGTGCCAGATCGTCAGGATGAGGCAGCACAGGTAGATGAGGCAGAAGTCGAAGACGTAGTGGAACGCCTCATGGGTGGCCAGGTAGCCATCCAGGCCCTGCAAGCAAGGTCACCAGGCAATGTGCAAACGTACTGAGCGCCTGCAAGGCACAGGTGCTGCCGCAGGTGGCCAGGCACAGGCATGCGGCGGGCCCCAGCAGGCGAGTGCAGGAGCACAGAGTGCAGGGCTTTGCATGCTGCACGGCAGGGGCACGCAGGCAGGCTGCACAGGTTGCACACTGTGACATCCTTCTTCCCTGGAGCCTTTCAACGCCCACCCACCTGCTGGAACTCGGCCACGCGGTAGCAATTGCGCACGGTGAGCAGCGCCACGCAGGCGTACAGGCAGCAGAAGACGGCGCGGTAGGGGGCGCCGGCGGCGCCGCCGTAGGCCGTGCGGTGCAGGTGGGCGGTGATGACCAGGAAGCAGAAGAAGAAGACGAGCTGAATGGCCAGGCCTGCGGTGATGATTGTCTTGCCCAGGTTGGCACCGCTTGCTGAGGAGCTGGAGGCCATGAGGCCCGCGCCGCTGCTCTGCACCAGCAGGCTGAACACGTCGCTGGAGATGAAGAGGCACGTGACCCAGCCGGGGCGCAGGCAGCCGCGGTAGGAGGGCGCGCCCGCGGGCGGCGCGTCTACAGAGGCAGGCACGAGCAGGCTTGGTGGAGACAGTGCTGCAGTGCGGCAATGGCACGCCTGTGCAGCGCAACAACAACACAGAACCCCTGATCAGCATGTCTGCGTTGCGGTCAGCAGCTGGCAGCGAGGCGTGCCAGCAGCACCCACCTGCGTCCTCTGCAAGCAGGATGGCGCCGTTGGAGCGCGCGAGGCGCAGCAGGCGGACCACGCACGAGTACAGCATGACCGCCAGGAACACAGGGGTGATAACTAGCAGCGCCTGTGGCGGGGGCAGGTGCTGGTCGGGAATGCTCGGCCAGCGCTGCCAACAACCATGGGTGCTGGCGGGCAGCTCATGCAGCAAGGAGCTGAGCAGGCAGGGCCCCAGCACCCAACACAGCACCCACCTGCTGGGCGATGAAGCAGTCCTTTGATGGGCCGCGCAGGAAGGTGAGGCGCGCCGCATAGCCGGCCGTCTCCAGGAAGCAGGTGATCGGCAGCCACAGGGTGTATCTGGCGCCTGTGCGCTGCGTGCGGTAGAGCGACCACAGTCCCAGCAGCAGGAACAGGATGTTTGCCGCAACGGCGGCGCCATAGGCTGGGTGGGAGTGGAAGTAGAGGACGACGGTGGCGTCCTGCAGGGAGCAGTAAGAGCAAAGCTCGGAGTGACAGGATGTGACAGAGAGGTGCAGTGTTGCATTGCCCCGGCAACCGCGGTTCGCCTGCGCCTGCCGGCGGCGGCGGCGCCCTGGTGCCACCATCATGATCAGGCTTCCCACCGGCTTTTGCTCCGTCTCCCCACTATTGACAATCGTCAGCGCCGCCTTTTGCCCCTGCCCCGCTGAGGCACTTTGCCACAAGCCGAAAACAAAGGCGGGGCGCGGGTCTGGGGCGTGAGATGCACCTGCTCTGACGTCAGCGCCATTGTGGAGGGCGCCGGGCGGCCGTGGGCGACGGGTGCCAACTGCCCTGCGGCAACCTTCTGCTGCGCAGCCTCAAGCCGTGACACTGGCGATTGTGCAGCCCCAAAAGATGCAGGGCAATGCACAACGATTGCAGCAAGCAACGCCCTTTCACCAGCGCATCTGCATCTGCCCGCCACTGGCGGCACTGGTGGCACATGGCGGCAGGCGTGGCTGCTGCCACTGCCGCTGCTGATCTCACTTGCTCAGTGCTAGCAAGGCCTCCCTGGGGTAGCTCACGCCCACAGGGGTTGCTAACAGCGCGCGGTTGTTTTGACAGCAAACATTTACAGCACCACGCTGCTCACATGTCATCAACCAGGTGCCGGCAGCCGTGACGCTTTGCTGCTGAGCCGGTCTGCCGCCAGCCGCATCACCAGGGCACCTCCTTGCCGTCAAAGGCGTACCACCTGCCGTTCAGCTCCCGATCGCTCTCCAGAACGTCTAGCAGTCCTGCAGCAGAGTGGTTGGAGGGCAGGCGTCGATGGGCAGCAGAAGCAGGCGTGTGTGGGATGGGTGCACGCCGCTATGTGAGAGCAGGCCCTGCCACATAAGCACATCCCAGCTGCGATGTGATGGCGCGGCAGGTGCACAGCTCAGAACGGCGCAGATTCTTGCAACAGCACAAGGATGACCAACCAGCCAAGCCTGTCCATCTAGACGGCCTACGTGCTGTGAATTGCCCAGCCTGGCCGCTCCGGTCTGCATCACTCCTCCCAATCCAGCTCACCCTTGACGCAAGTTTGGGCGTCAATCAGGCCGTGCCAGCCAGTCATGTCTGTCCGAACGTAGCCGGGGTGCAGCAGCACGCTTGTGACACCCTCAGATGCCAGGTCGATCGACAAGCTCTTGTTGACTGCGGGGCAGGCGAGGGAGGGAGTGGGCGTGGGATTGTGCTGAGCAGTGTTTGATCGCAATTTAGGCGGGCCAGCATCCACGCAGCGGCTCGTGCGCTCTGCAGACTGCCTGCATGCAAGAAAGCTGCTGCTGCATGAGCTGCTGCTTGATGCACCATGCAGCTTGCTGGTGGCCAAGCACACTCGGTTGAGCTCCCGCTCACCAATGTTCAGCGCCGCCTTGCTTGCTCGGTCTGCACAGCATTGCACACGCGGCACTTGAGGGCTCAGTCACACAGCAGTTGCAATAAAAGCGTCGCATGGCAGCACTGACTTGCATGATGCATGCCAGCACAGCAGCCACGCTGAGCAGCCTGCACCCACAAGCTGTGCTTGCCCAGCCTGGCTGCCGGCTCACATGCATAGTCGCTGCCGCTGCCGTTGTCGTCAATGCTGCCCATCTGCAGGCAGCAGGGGCGGGCAAGACGAAGCAGTCAAGTGAATTTGACAGCACCAGCTCGGCCACGCCAGTAGAGTCGGCTGTATCTACTCTATGTGTGATCTACTGTACTACTCTATGTGTGATACAATGCAGCAGCAGAGCCAGTTGAGCAGTCCGCACGCTGCTTCTAGCTTGTCGGTATGCCACATCTCTGCTGCCGCCCGTCCAGTCAATCGACCCCATCTGCAGGCAGGCAGCAGCACTCACCAGCTCAGCCTCTGCACGCTGCAACACGTTCCTCTCACCCAGGTGGTGCCACAGTCGTTTGCACCCAACCATGCACCAGCTCAGGGCGGCACGCCAGCCCTTCTTACTCCTATGAAGCCAGATATGTTTGCACGCAACCATGCACAGCGCAGCACAGGTGGGTATGAAAGCAGCAGTCCAGAACCCCAGTACAAAATGCGTGCCTTGGAGGTCATGTTGGCCACCAGGCTGATGCCCGCCTTGCCGCCCAGCATGCCGTGCTTGTGCAGCTGCTGTGCCACCAGCAGCGGGCCTGCGGCAGTAGGGAGGTGCAATGGCAAGTGCAAGTAAATGTCATGCTGGGCACACCTCGCGGGGAGGCAGCTGCTGCTGAGGAACCCCTCTACAGAAACAGAACCGGCTCATTACCACTCAATCTTGCAACCAGCCACGCAAGGCGGCTTGCGCTGCTTCCATGCAACAGCACAGCCATGCCTCCAACCGATCGCACCTGCTGCTCAGAACCTCCTTTTTAAAACCGGCTTGGTGCCAGTGAACTTGCAACCCGGCCACACAAAGTGGCATTCGCTGCTCCCGTGTGCAGTCAACCATCCACGCTCTCAACCGCACCGATGCAGTTGGCGGTGAAGCAGTCGAGCATGTCCTCCGCTGTCACTTCGTCCAGCCCCTTCCACCCGTCTGTCACGCCCGCATTGTTCACTAGCAGCTGCAGTCCAAGGGGCAAGGAGAGAAGGATGCAGGCCAATTGAAGTTGGGTGGGGCGGAGGGTGTGCTTGCCCGTTCCGCGTCACGGCCTGCTTCGAACTCCGTTGCAGCCGGTCATGCACAGCTGCAACCGACTCACATCAACGTGTGGTGCCAGCGCCTTCAGCTCTGCCGCCCAGCTCTCAATGGACTGCGGCGACGTCACATCCAGCTTTGTGACCGACAGTCGGCCGCCAGCAGAGGCCTTCAGTTTCTGAAGGTCGCTGGCAGCCTCTGGCTTGCGGGCCGTGGCAATGACGGTGTTGTTATTTGCCAGCAGCTGACGGACAAGCTGCGGCAAGACGACGGGGAGGGGTGGGGCAGGTAAGGACGGCACGCGGCGGCGGCAGGCGGCAATGGCGGCAGGCGGTGACGGCGGCTGGGGGCGGGCGGCAGCCGCGTCAACCATCGGGCGAGCATCGGCGCACCTCGAGGCCTATGCCGCGATTGCCGCCAGTCACCACGCACGTCTTGTTGGCGAGCTGCATTGGCCTCGGCCTGGACAGCAGGGATATGACGGCCTGGCAGCTGCAATTGATTGCCTGAAAGCTGATGTGCGACTTGCAAAGGCGATCGGAGGTCCATGGGCGGCCTGCTGTGCCGCCGCTGCTGCCGCCGCCAAGCCAAGCTCGGCCTACGTGCCGCAGTTTTGCATCCGTTGCATCCGCAATGCTGCTTGCTTGACTGGACAATAAAGCGTCATTACAGCTGATGGAAGGGAAGGGATACCAACGCACATACATACCAGGGAAGAAAGCAACAGATGGCCAGGTCGATGGCCTGCAAATCACACCGCCAGCAGCATCGCAGCCGCAGCCGCCCCCATCACCATCAGCAGCCCCCAAGCACCGCTGCCGGCGCGAGCCGCCGAGCTGGCAGCCACGGCACCAGCGCCAGCGCCAGCGGCGCTCAGTCCGGGTGCCTTTTGCTGGGGTGGCGCGTCTGCTGCGGGGGTGGCACCCTGTGACCCGGCCGGAGGGAAGCAGGTATCATAAAAGGCGGCGTTGATAGCTGCCGAGGGAGCCTGCTGGTCTGGAGCATATTGGAAGTAATCCTCTGACAGCACTCCATGGAAACAGTCGCGGTTGAAGGGTGCCAGCCTAGTGGCGCAGGCTGAGGAGCAGCCATTGCTTGCCAGCGCATCCAGACGGCACGCTGCCACAAAGGGCGCCGCCTGAGGGAGTGGGTGAGCAAGGGGAGCGTTGGGTAGGAGTCAGTCGGTCAGGCAGGTCTCTTGCAGTGCAAGTCCAATGCTATGTTGGTGCAGCTGTCATGCCAGGCCGTGCTCCGATGGTGTGCGTTACGTGCTCACGGCACTGCCGGTGGCCCAACAATTCTCGCTGCACCGCCTGTCAGATAGACTTTCTTGCCCCATCTATGCTGCCACAGGCGCAATGCACTAATGCACACCGCTCGCTCTCACCAGGGACCAGGTCATGTTGGCCCAGCAGCCGCGAGACATCAGCGGCCCATCAGCTGCACCACACAAGCATGGGGAGGCGCACGGCACAGAGGTGTGGGCGGCACGGCATGCACAAGAGCCGCCGGCATAGCTGATCGACAGCTCAACCACCTTCGAAGGGGCTGTGCATCAGAAGTGAAGAACACAATAAGCAGGCGAGTTTTCAGGGCTTACGTTGCTGGAAGTTGATTGAAGGGTCCGCGGGTGCGCCGGAGGCCACCACGCGCCGCCCATCCATGCACATGCAAGTGGCAATGCTGGCGCTCTGGTTGGCGGCGAACAGGTAGCCCTCGAACACCACTGCGTGTGCACAAGTGGAGGAAGGAGCAGACGTCAGGCAGCTGGCCTGGAGCAGGTGCCGCCGCAGCCGTGTGGCACGGGCGGCGGAGCTGCGGCAGCAACAGGGCCGTCGGGGGCAGCAAGTCGCAGGCCCGCGCGAAGCTCAGCTGCCACTATGCTCTTGTAAACCCAATTTTCAGCCCCGAAACGCGGCCAGAGGTGCCCCACTCACGGTTCTGCAGCGTGCCGCACGTCTGCGGCGTGGTGCAGGACAGCTGCAGCTCTCCCTGGGTTGCGCTGCCCATTAGATCGGCAGCCGCGGCGCCGCGCAGCAGGCAGGCGGCTGCAAGGCAGAGCAGGGCATGGCTCGCTGCTGACCGCATCATCCTGCTTGCAAACAGGATGGAATGAGCCGGATGAGCTGCAAAATCGCGACTAGGCAGCGGCGGGGCGCCCGCAGCCCCGAAATCGGCCCGGTCAAGCTGTCGCCCGCCTGGCACACTTTGTCCGCTCGCCTCCCCCGGCATTTGCTCCTGGAACAGCCCCCACCATGCAGTCTTAGAGAGGTGTTACATCGCTAAGGACAAATGGAATGAGCCAGCGGAAAGGCGGCGGAGAAGAAGGCAGGTTCAGGCTCAGCAGGCTGCAAAATTGGCAGGGCAGTAACCTGCTTTTTTCGAAAAGAAGACCGAGCGGCGCACTAAACAGGACAGGCTAGAACGAGACGGCAGGTCAGTGGGGTCGCTACACGACACTAAAGACAGTCAGGTGCACATGTATTGGCATCGGGGAGCATGTCAGAGGGGCGGGCCCGCCTCATATTTCCCTACAAGCTTGGTACACTCGTGGCTGCATGCGCCGGCGCTGTTTGTCGCCACGCCAGCAGCCTTGGCGGCAGTAGCGCGCCTTCCGCCATCCCCAGAGCTCTTACGCGGCTTTCAGGGTGGGTTTGGCGCTGCGGCTGCGTGCGCCCCAGCCGCTGAACAGCTTCCAGGCGCCGGGGACCGCGGGGTACAGCCTGCGTGCAGGGAGGCGAGGGGGAAAGGAGGTTGGTTGGTCGGATGGGGGTGGTAAAGGAGACACGACAGATGAGCCAGCACAGCATGCACCGCCCATAACCTCCAGCAAGGCAACAGCGGTCGCTGCCAAGGCGGCTCCCAGGAGCAGCAGCTCAAGCATTGAGAACCCGAGGTGGCATCAAAGGCTCACATGTAGCAGTTCATGAGGCTGGTGAGGGTGCCGATGGCGCCCACGGTGCGCGGGCTCCAGGGGCGCAGCTCCAGCAGGCCCATGGCCAGCGCCGCCTGCATGGTTGATAGGTGGAACAAACGGTGCGGCCCCTGTTTGAGTACAAGCTAAGCAGCCCCATGCCAGCATGCATGTGCAGGCTTGGGTTGACGGGCAGCAGCCATTAGGCTGTCAGGCAGTTCCGGCGGCAGCACCCTCCCACCCACCTGGAAGCAGGCGTGCACGAGCGTGAGCAGGCGGCGGTTGATCTCTGGTCGCGACCTGCATCGGAATGTGCCGCAAGCTCTCGGTTCGCCAGTCCCCACAGCGGCAGACAGCAGCCATAACAACCAGTTCGTCAATTTCATTGTAGCCATTTCAGGCCAGCACGGGCCACAGACCAGCACAGGCAACTGCCAGGCCCTCACTTGTCCAGGCGCATGTTGTACTCCTCTGCCGTCTCGTTGGGGAGCCGCGCCGCCAGCGCTGCAGCGGACGGAGGGATGGGAGGAGGGCAATGGGGGTTGAGTCGCGCTCAGCTCGCTGCCTGCGTGCAATGGGCTCAGTCAGGGCCGACAGTGTGCAGGGACAGCAGCATGTCCGCAGTCAGCTGGGCTGGAAGGAAGCGAGCCAACCGCCGCATCGCACAACTTCAGCAGGCTGGGGGCACTGTACCCAAACAACCCCAGCAAGCAGATCGTCTGCCGATACAATCAGAAAATGTGCTCACTCGCCAGCGCGTGCAGCTCCAGCAGGATGGTGGACAGTCGGTATACCCAGCCTGGCAGGCCGAATAACTTTTTCAGGAAATTTTAAGTCTGCTCACCCGCCAGCTCGTACAGCTCCAGCGCGATGGTGGAGAGGCTGCCGCCAAACCAGCCGTACAGCGACGCCTTCTGCGCCCGGTCTGTCAGCCCCTTGTTGTTCATCAGCCCCGCCTGCAGAAACATGAAAGTGCAGGCAGGAATGCATTAATGTCTAGGCAGTGCAAAGCAGGATGGTTGATATGCCGGGCCCTTGTTGACCATCAGCGCTTCGTGTGCAGATGGCCGGGTGCAAATGGCATGCTGACACAAACCAACCGACGTGCTGCTGCGACCCACTGCTCCCCGGCCAGCGCACCTGCTGCAGCCACACCCCATGTGGTTTGCAGCAGCAGCTTCTCCCTAGCGCACCCTTGCTCCACAAGCACCCCAGCGCACCTGCTGCAGCCACACGATGTGGTCGGCCCCAAAGTAGATGCTCATCAGCAGCGGCTTGAGCTTCATGAGCACCTCCACCCACAGCGGGCGGCCGCCGCCCGCCCACCCCGGCTGCTGCAGCAGCGGGTTCAGCACCTCCAGCGGCTGTGGCAGGGTAGAGGGAAGGGGTAGAAGCAAGGCGTGCTGTTAGAAACTGCAGAAAGAGGGATGCAGCAGCGGGTGCAGACTCCCAGCGCAGCTGCATGGCTGGGGCAGTTGCAGGACGGGCGGCTGCGAACAGGCCACAAGCGGGTGCAGGGGCAGGGACAGAGTGGAGGGACAGCATGCACAGTGCTCATTGCAAGAGGTCATACGAATCATGCCCAGCACCAGCACGCCGTGAAGGGCCACAACACAGGAAATTTGACGCTGTTGGGTGCTCACCCGCATGATGCGGAAGACCTTGCGGGCCGTGGCCACCGAAGCCTGCACTTTCTTCACATCGCCCGGCTGGCCCGCAGCCACAAACATGGCGGCGTACTGCAGGGCAGCAGGCGGAGCACAGGGAGCAGGGTGAGGGCGGGGCATGAGGTGCATGGAAATGCGGTTAGCACGAGGTTAGGGTGGCCTGGGCACGGTTTGCCGCCAGCCGTGGCGGTGGCGGCAAGCCGGCCCCCGGGGCGCACCTGCACCGCCGCCAGCAGCTTGTCGCGCCCATCTGACTTGTCCAGGAACTGTTGGAGCAGCTGCAGGGCAAGGATGAGGGACAGACAGCCCGGCGTTCAAAGGGAGCAGCTCGGCGCCTGCGCAACGGCGGCTGTGTCAGCAGGGCGGCGGCGGTGCCTGGAAGGGCCGGTGGGCGGGCTGTGGCCGGAGATCGCACTCGACACGGCTTGCAGTTGCACTGTGACCGCGGCAGGCCGCACAATCAAGGAGAGAGGCCGAAGAGCTCTCGCAAACGCTGGCTGCAGGCTGCCACAGCGAGCTTGCTACGGCAAAGCAACCCACTCACTTTGGCATGCGTCTTGAGATCCGCCATGGCGCCTGCACCGCCCCCTCCAGCAACAAGACTTTCGGAGCGGCCTGCTGGGACACGAACACGGCTTCTCTCGTGCTCCGGGTGAACCAACACCACTGCAAATGCCCAGAAGACGGCCCAGCTTTGATCTTCGTGCCTGCTGACGCTGCATTCCTGCATGCGGGCGGCTTGGAGCAAGGCGCGGCTTGGGAAGCTTCCGGCCCTTTCAACGATTACTGAAGTTGACATAGAAAGCAAGGGACAGCCGCTCGCACCGCCAGTGAGCTGCTGGGCATGGCGGGGGCGCTGCTGAAGCCCCGGCCCGTGCATTCAGACCGTGTGCAACCATGCGCATGCAAATCCCATCGCTGCTGCGCGCTGCGCCACGCTCGCCCGTTGACCCTCTGCCGCCGCCGGCGCCGCCGCCGCCTGCAGGCCTTCCCTGCCCTCCCAACGCCACGCCATGGGCCGCCCGATCGAGCTGGGCACGCCTCGCGCAGCTGATGCGAATGAGAGCACCTCCGACGAGGAGGGATGGGTGACGGAGGAGTCGGACGATGAGCAGGCGGGGGAGTGGCGGGACCCCACCGGCGGCGCGCTGACGGCCGTTTTTGAGGCGGCCGAGGCGGGTGATGTGGATGACCTGCAGGACGCGCTAGGCCGGCTGGACGTCTCCATCGACACACGGGTGCGCGGAACGGGGTATTCCGGGCACGCTGCAGCGGGGAAGGCTTGGAATGGCACAGGACAGGGGGTGCAGAAGCCGAGGCAGGGAGCATGCAGGCTGTGCTACGCCGTATGCTCGCCGGCGCACGTTACAGCAGTGCCGCTCATGCCGACCTGTGCGACCCGACATTAGCATGTCCTGCCATACACAGGGCGAGGATTCGGACACTGCCATCCACCTGGCGGCGCTGTACGGCCACGCCGAGTGTGTGCGGGTGCTGCTGGAGGCGGGGGCACGAGCTGACGTGGCGGATGCAGACGGCGCGCTGCCGCTGCACGATGCAGCTGTGAGTGGTGGGACAGGGCTCGCACGAGGCAGCTCCACCGAGCCAGATACCAACTGACAGAACGTCGATGCCAGTTGACTCGTACCTTTCAGCACCCTGCCCTGCCCCTTTGCCTCACCCCGCCTGCTGACCCAACGTTATGCACTTCGCCTCCCTGTCCTCTCGCCAGGCGGGGGGCTACGCCGACATCTGCACGATGCTGCTGGATGCGGCGGCAGGGCCATCCACAATTGATCGCGGCGACAGCGAAGGGGACACGCCGCTGCACAACGCTGCCCGGGGCGGCCACGACGCTGTGGTGCAGGTGCGACGGGCTGACGTGGTGCAGCGGACCGCAGCCTGCATGAGTGGGTGTGCTTGAGCGACAAAGGCATCCAGTGGTTGGTGCAGGTTTAGGCTGCCTGCCTGCCTGCCCGGCTTCCTCCAAGCTCTGCTGTAGATCACCCGCTCAATGTTCTCCCCATTCGACCCGGCTGCGCAGCTGCTGCTGGAGCGTGGAGCGGATGCCACGCTGCAAAACGACGAGTTCAAAACCGCAGCGCAGCTGGCGGAGCGCGGGACACCGGCGCGGCAGCTGCTTGAGGATGCGCAGCGGCGAGCAGAGGCGGCAGCAGCGCCGGCGCAGCCGCAGGTGCCACCGCCCGCCGCCGAGGTGGCATGAGGGCACCTTTGCTTTTCTTCCCCACTTGCCATCTTCCTCCCCAGGTTTTCCATGCTTCTTGCTGCGTGCTGCTCACCTGGAGTGACTGCTGCCAACCTGCCCTGACTCTGCACTGTTTCATTCTTGACGCTGCTGCTGCTCGTTTCTGGTCCCTGCCTTGCGTGCCGCAAACTGCATGTATAACGTAGGTACTACGTGCAAAACAAGACAATGGCAAAGTCAATTGCGAGACAAGCACAAACATGGACGAAGAAGGGCAGGCATCACGGCGCAAAAGGACTGTGCGAGGTTGCATACAAAAGAGAGCTGCTTGCTGAAAGGCACACTCGACTATTTCAGGTGGTGGTCGCTTTGCTCTCAGACGCGCTCAAAAGGGTAACACTCAGATGGGGTAAGGTTGAAACGCAGAGCAGGCATATGTGCAGGGACGGGGGTGTGCTGAGTGGCGAACGGTTGAAGCGTGGCGCGCCGCCCTGCTGCACCAAGCTACCAGGCCGCTGTGCATGCTGCGCCGCCTGCCATGCGATGCTGCCACATTGGAATGGTGGCTATCACTCCACCCCAATCTTGCCGTAGAGGAGGAAGACAAGCAGCGTAGCGCAGGCCAGGCCGACAAAGTGGGCAACCTGCGGGGTGAAACCAAAGCCGATTAGTAGGTATGCCGTGCTGCAGGTTCGGGAGCCAGCAGTGCATGCACAAGCAGGCTGCAGGCAGCGGTGGCTGAAACCCTCGTTGCCAACCTTGCTACAGAGCGGCAAGCCCACACGCAGCAGCCATGCCCGCTGTGCCACACCTGGTATGCAAGTGCCATCATGCCTGCGGCGTTGCTCTTCAGGTGTGCGGGCGCCAGGCGTGGTGCCAGCATGTTGCTGCGCAGCAAGGAGGTTCATTGGCAAGCAGTTTGCGGCGAGGGCAGCTGGGGTGTGGCAGCAGCGAGGCAAGGCTCTAGAAAGAGCAGGAGGCCACCAGGTCTGGCCTGTGGAGGTGGCAACAAACCTCACCGGCCAGCTGTCAAATGCTTTGCTAACCACCGCGCACCTCATGGTATTGATGTAGCCGCCCATGAGCCACAGCACGCAGATGAATATCACTGCAAGGGGGGGGGCCCAGGGTTTGGTGATATGCCATGGAAAAGGCAAGCCACACTCGCTGGCCAAGCAGCAGAATGCATGCGCCTGTGTGTGGCCCATGACCCAATGCTACAGCGCCACCCATGCATGGCCACGCACAAGTACATGACAGGCACATGAAACAGCGATGGCGGCGAGCATAGCTGCATTCACACAGGTGGTCAAGAGCTGCAAGCCGCCCCACCTGCCGCCACGTCGCTGTGCATCCAGTCGGGGCTCTTGAGGTACAGCAGCATGATGGGCACGCCTGCGGAACAGAAACAAATAGGAGGACGGAGTGTCATCTCAGGCAGTCAAAATGACCCTCCCTGGCCCATCAACGGTACAACCTTAGCTTTAGCATACCGTCTAACCAGCTGCTGGCTCCTCCCTTTGCTTGCTTACCCAGTGCCTTGATGGCCGAGACGAGCAGCGGCGTGAGCGGCGAGTGCGCGGTGAGGAAGGAGAGGCGGGGCAGGAAGCGGCCCAGCACATCGGCAAAGATGCGCACAAAGAAGATGACCTGCGGGTCGATTGGGTTGGAAGAGTTGGGTTGATCGCCTGCGAAGCATCACTGAGCACGTTGGCCAAAAGGATGCGCGGGCGACTCGCAGGGTGAATGGTGGTGGAGAAGGTCACGAAGCTACGCTAGCACGAGGAGGCTAGCCAGGCACATTGCACGCGCGAACATGGTAAGCAAAGCGTAGGCAGAAGCAACTGGTGGCCTACCACAACCCAGCAATCCCCAAGGTGTCACCGGACCTTCGGTAGCGACTCGCCCAGCAGCCCAGAAGTGGGCACATATGTAAAGAAGGGGAAAAGCGTGAGCGCCACCGCGCTGCTCAGGGTGAGCGCCGCCATGGGCGCCCAAATGAGGCGGACAGTCTGCCACGTGGCGCTGACCTCAGCACTGCTGCCGCCTCCCTCGCCTGCTGCTGTGCCATCCCCCGCTGCAGCGGCAGTGGCTGCACCCTCCGGGCAGGCGGGGGCGGGCAGCACTGAACTGCTGTTGTCACCTTCTTCAACGGCGGGGCTAGGGCCATCCAGAGCTGCGCCAGCCTTGCCTGGACTGCCGGGGATCCCAGGCACAGCTTCCGCCAGCCCGCTGGGAGCAGATGGCTGCCGCTGCAGCCCTGCTACGGCCTCCCCGCTGCCGCCGTCCAGCTGCCCAGAGGTTTGCCGCCCTCCACCCAGCTCTGCTCGCTCTGCTTCATCCTCGCTCTCGGCAGGGGAGGCTGCCAGCAGGTCGAGGCCTCCGTCCCAGCTGGCAGGCAGGCCGCCCTCAACCTCCTGGTCCGCTGCAGCCATTGTGGGAGGGAGGCAAAAGATTGCGGCTGAGCAAAGGCAGCAGGGGGATTGGAGCGCCAACGTGCACAGCGGGAGTGCACACCAGGCGTTTCACTGTTGTTGGGCTGGCTAGACAGGCCTGCGCCTCAGTCACAAGTTGCACAAGCGACCTGCACTGCAAGAGCTTGCAGAGATGCGGCACAAACACAGCTTGCTCGCTCACTTGACAGCGCGTTCCAGGGCTCCAACTGATTGAACTGCACCAGCGGCGGCAGACTGCGCTGCTTCCATACAGTGGCCGTCAGCGCCAGCAGCTGCTGTTGCGGGGTGCCGCCCCGGGGAGACGCAGGCGGCGGGCAGGGCAGCGGCTGCAAACCGCCTGCTTCTGCTTCGGCTGCTGCCGCTGAAGGCACCTCTTGGGGCGGGGTGGAGGGGAGGGGGGACGCGCCCTCCCCCTCAGGGATGTGCGGCTGCAGAAGCGGCTCTGTGAGCTCCTGCAATGCACAAGTGGCAGCGACACAAAGAGTGTGCATCGCTCAGCTCAACATATGCGCACGCCTGAATTGCGAAGATAGCCAACATCACACCTCCCTCGAACTTATTTCCAGGCATTCCATGCCAGCCCAGTTATCGCCCCACCTGCTTGCTGGCATGCGCTTCGATTGGCTTCCAATGCCGCAGCAGCAGGCTGACGGTGGCCCACAGGCCGGCCGCTATGACGAGCGCAATCGACTCGTACAGCAGGATCTGGCAGTGAGGTGACGTGGGTTGAGACGAGAAGACCATCGGATTTGCTTCCAGAAATGGCGCGCCCCACAGTCTGCAAAAACAGCGATGGCGACAAGGCAGCCGGCAGCCCTGCAAGCATCACAAAAGCACCCAGCCAGCCGTGCAGACTTGAAAATCCGTGCACACCTGCTGGCGCCGTGTAGGCTCCGGCCCGATTTGCAGGGCCAGCTGCAGAGCCAGTACCAGTGGTCCGGAGGCGGAACAGCCCAGCCCCAGGGCAATCACGTTCTTGTTGGCGAAGCGCGCCACCTGGAGGCGGGACAATCTTTCGATCCGTTTGGCGGCACAGCTTTGGCAAACACGAGCGGCGCTGAGCTAGCAGCACAGCAGCTGCAAGCCACACAGCATCCAAGCAGGCCAGTCTACCAGCATTGCTGTGAGCACGCGGTTTCAAACAGACTTGCCAGCTGGTAGGAGGCCGAGAAGGCGATGCAGCTGAACAGGCCCAGCGCGATGGTGGCTCCCAGCAGGAACCAGATGCGCTGCAGGGCAGCAGGATGGACCGCATGACAATTGGCAGGTGAGTATGCAGCCGGGTGGCTCTTGTTGGCCAGGGCATGGATGGCATGTGGTGGGACGCAGCACCATGCTGGGCTGGCTGGCTGGACAGCAGGATGGCATCAGAGCACTGCAGCGCTTGAGAGTCCGAGCGCTCGAGCGCCACAACGCCCTTGCAAGTCACTTGCCTCAGGCATGAATGGGAAGGAGGCGCACACCGCTCCATACCCAACCAGGCCCAGCAGCAGGCGGGTCAGGATGGTGCGCGCCACGCCTGTGGTTCCGGGGAGCAAGGCAAGGCAGTTTGGGTTGTGCTGTCCGTCACACGCACCAAGTGTCCGTGCCTTGCGGTGGCTTGTTGCAGCAGCCTAGGCCCCATGCCATGCCAACGGCCACACTTGCGGTGCCCCATGCTGGTGCTGCCAGCCTACCCAGCCTCTCTTCCAGCGGCTTGTCCAGAAAGGCGGAGACCACGAGGAGCGGGATGGAGGGCAGGTAGTACGCGATGTTGAGCTGCAGGACAGGAAGGCACGTGGACAGCAGTTCTGCAAGTTATACCACAGGGTGCTGAAGGTGTCGTATGAAGGCCCGCGTACGGCACACGACTGAGAATCAAATGTTGCTGCCTCGTCAGGAGAGCAGTCCGGCACAGGCAATGATGCTGATTCATGCGTGGCCCTCACCTGCAGCAGGACCTGTGGGCCGTGCAGCTTGCGGTAGTAATCAACTGCAGCAGCAAGGTGAAGAGAATCTACTCGCGCTCAGAGTGAGCTCCCATCTTCAGGGAGGCATGCCTCAATTGGCTGCTGCTCTACGGACACAACCATGACAACCAGTTGTGGCCTGCTTTGCCCAACCGCCTGCTCACGCTGGCTGCTGACGGCCAGCCAGGCGCTGGTGAACGCCACACTGACTAGGAAGAAGCGAGCCACCGTCCAGCGGCCGCCCTTGATCTTGCGGCCATCCGGCGCGGACGCCGCAAACCCCGCCATGGCGAAACGAGCGGCGGCGGCGACGGCGGCAGTGGGTCAACACGTAGCGACCGCGCCGCTGCGTCGCCTTCCCTGTGCACTGGTAGCGGCTGCGCTCGGAACGCCGCGATCCACAGGGCCGCAGGGGAGCCCTGGGCGCGGACCGCAAGGGTCCGGTGCTTCAAGGAGAGGCTGACAGGCCAGTAAGCTTCGCAGAGGCGCGTAATCAATGCGGGAGGGCAGCCGATCGCGCTTCGAGTGCATGCCGCCGCCGCCCAGCGGGCGGCTTTCGCGCTGGCACAGGCGGGCGGCCATTACCTGATCACTCGACTTGGCATTGGCTTCCTTGGCACCAATGGCAACTGCATGTTACATGTAGGTATGCTCACAGACCCTCGAGCCAGTCTTCCAGCGACTGCGACTGCGACTGCGACTGCGGCGCAGCAGGCGCGGCACTGCTGCTGCCGCAGCTGGGTGCTGCCGGTGCCGGCTTGCCTGCTGCCAAGCCAAGCAGCATGTCCAGTTCATCGTCATGCTCCTCTGCTGCTGCCGCAGCTGCTGCATGTGGCACCACATGCTGCTGCTTGGGCGGCGCTGCAGGCGGCGGTTGCTGCTTAGGCGCCGCTGCAGGTGCCGCCGCTGCTGCCGCAGCCGTCTGCCGCTGCCCAGCTGCCACAGCTGATGTAGCTGCTGCTGTTCCGCGCTGTGCTGCCTGCGCCTGATGCTGGATGCTGGGCGCTGCGCTGCTAATGTCTGCCTGCTGCCCAAGCAGGTCGCTCAGCAAGTCATCCACATCCTCTGCTGCCGCTGCCGCTGCTGCTGGAGGGCCACTGGCCACCACTTCTGGCTGCCCTAGGGATTGCTGAGCCTGGCGGCCCGCTGCCACGACTGGTGCTGCCACAGCTGCAGCAGGCACTGCAGGCGGCGCTCCTGCTGCTGCTGCCACCGCAGGGGGCACCCCCGTCGCCACAGCAGCCCTTGCTGCCGCTGCTGCCACAGCTGCCCCTTCTGGCTGCGCACTCTCCACCCCATCCTCCTCATCAGGCGGGAGGTCTGGCAGCTCCTCTTCATCGCTGGCCCAGCTGCTGCCGCCGTCCTCCTCCTCGCTAAATGCATCAGTGTCAAGCAGCCGGTTCTTGGGGACCAGCTCTAAGCAGGTGGCCAGGCCGCGCAGGTCAAACGACAGGCCCTGCATTTGCACAGAGGGGAGGAGAAGTTGTGGCCTGGATTTGGTACATGTACATGCTCCAGAAGAACAAATAATCAGCAGGCGGCTGCGAAGCAGGCAGGTACACTGTGCTCGGGTTCACATGCCTGCGAGCGTGCATTCAGTGCCGTCCTGAGTGCATGACAAAACGCCGCAGCTCATTCAAAACCTGCAGGATGTACCCAAGAGGGTGGCTTGCATCTGGCAGCATGCAACAGCCGAAGAACCCTCACTTGGTAGCCGCCCTCTGCACTCTCCGGCGGCAGGCCCACGTCTTGCGCCAAGTTGACGCGCGCCCTGCATTGGTACAGCATCAGCAGCGGCCACAGAACTGTGAGCTTCTAACGGCAGGCACACATCTTGAGCCAAGTTGACGCGTGCCCTGCAGCTCCAAGAAGCGGGACAGTGAGCTTCGGGCCGAAGCGGGCGATGGGCAGGCATCTGCTGCTGGACCGCACATGCATCTACAGCAAGGGACGAGGCAGGTGCTTCTCCAACCAACCGGCATGGCACTCCCATGCTGCCCCTGCTTGCCTGTAGTAGTAGCCTCGGTCGAAAGGCTCTGCCTGGGCCAGCAGCTGCGCCAGGTCTGCGCCTTGGGAGCGCTGCACGGGGCCCAGAGCCGCCGCCTCTGCTGCCGCCTCAGCCTCGGCGTCTTGGTACCTATGGCAACGCACGGCAGCACATGCGGTTTGGCATGTTGCATGATGGCACGGCCAGGATGTTCAGAGAAATGCATCGAAGCGCCCATTACAACACTGCGGCAGAGCACAAGGGGTGCACATGCCCAATGCGCACCGGTCAGCGTTGCTGCCGAGGTCTCGGGTGGCCGCTGCGGCGCCGCCGCCTCGCCCGCCGCGCCCGCCGCGACCGGGCGCGCCCCTCCCTGCTCCTCGGCCCCGCCTGTGCCGCTGCGTCAGCTTCCACTTGCTGCGGGCGGCATCCTTCTCGCTGAAGTCCATGGCTGCTCAAAGCCCCCAGCGGCGGTCGGGCGGCGGCGGCGGCGCGCCTGGAGCAGCTGCGCCTGTTCGGCGATCGCCGATTAGAAACGGGTAGGGGTCTTAGCGTCGCAATATGCCACCAGAAGCCTCGAAAACACAGCCGATGGCGATGTGGGGTGTGGAGCAACGCAAGACAGGTGCAGACGCCTCGTCGAGCAAGCTCAACCAATATTCAGTGCTTCACGAGCAGCTGCGGAAGCTGTGATCAGGCGCAGGCGCTCCCTGCTGTGTGAGCTGGCGGCAGCGGCGGCGGCAGGCTGGAGATGTTGCATGTTGGGTGATTCCATAGAGTTATTTGCGCTTGCACAACATCCCTTCAGTGATCACGGCTGCACTGAAGGCCGTCCAGGCCATCCCCAAGCGAAGCGCTCGCAGGTTGGCGGCCTGCCGCAAAGACTGCGTGCTGCCGCACTTGTACAGCGTGCGCAACGCTGAATTACAAGCGTGGCAGCCACGTGAGGGGCCACAGACTGCGCCCTGAAGGAGCCCTGCCGCCGCCGCCGCCGCTGCTGCCCACCGCCGTTGCCTCAAACGCCTGTGCAGGCAGCCAAGCAAACGATATGCAGGTGGTGGTGGTTGGCGGTGGCATCATCGGTGCCGCCACAGCACACTACCTGGCTGCCAAAGGGGCACGCCCATTGGTACTTGAGGCCTGCAGCCCAGCATGCAGCGCGTCCGGCAAAGCAGGTGCGGTGGCACGCCACAGCCAATCACCTCGTGCATGCTTGTGGGCTCGTGCTCACACTGCAATGGACTTCTGCAAATGTGTGTTTGCTGGCCTATAACACTGCCGCCGTGTAGCAGCACTGTCCCGTCACTGGCCCTCCCCCACTCTTTTCAGGCGGCTTCCTTGCCCTCGACTGGTGCGACGGCCAGGCGGTGGGTCCGCTGGCCCGCCGCTCTTTCCAGCTGCACGCTGAGCTGGCAGAGAGCCTGGGGGTGGACTGCGGCTACCGCCGAGTAACGACGCACAGCATCTCTGTCAAGCAGGGCGGCGCGCCAGGTGGGCTGTTTCTGGCCAAATTGTTTGGTTTGCAGGGGCAGCAAGTGGTGCTGCCGCCTGGCATGCCAGGCAGGCTACCTGGTTGCACAGCTTGCTGATGGATGCTCACACATCACTGCAGGCGCCCGTGGCGGCGCTGCCGGGCTGCCCAGCCTGCCTGACTGGGTGGATCGAGACCACGTGGGGCAAGCAACCATTATTGGCACAGAGGAGACGACTGCACAGGTGCCGGCGAGAGTGGGAGAAGACCTGTCCAAATGGCTGCCTTGTGAGGCGCGACATGCACAGCATGCGTGACATGCATAGCATTCATCGGCTGTGCGGTGCAGCCCAGCCAACACGGCACCCATGTTCGCCTCCGCCTGCCCACACCAAATGCAGGTGCATCCCGAGCTGCTCACAAAGGCGCTGCTGCAGCACATGCAAGAGCGCGGCGGCTCCCTGCAGCTGGCAGCATTGACAGGCGTGGAAGCTGAGGGGGGCCGCGTGAAGGCGCTGCACGTGCGGGACAGCGCTAGTGGAGAAGAGCAGACACTGGCGGCTGATGCAGTGGTGTTCGCCATGGGTGGGTGGCCAGCTGCGCAAGCCGAGCCTGGTAGGGAGCTGTTGTGCAGCATGCATTGGCAGATGGGTAGAGTTTTGCCGGTAGTGGTTGCTTGTAGGGCGCACCCCCTTCAGGTGCAGACTGCTGACTGCCGCCTGCTATGCCTGCTTGTCTTACCCTTCCCTCATCCAACAGGCGCCTGGTCGAGCCAGCTGGCCTCCTGGCTCCCAGCCAGCTGCCCCGATGTATATTCGGGGCTCAAAGTGCACAGCATCGTCCTGGCAGACCCGCAGCAGCGCACCACGGCAGACGCACTGTTCCTCGCGTACCGGTAGGCAGCGGGCAAATGCGGGCTGGGATGCTCTGGGACCGTTGGCAGGTTGTGAGTTCCACGAATTGTACAAGAGACTTGCGGCAGCACCTTAACGAGCAGTTGTCTCCACCCGTGTTTGCAGGGGCACAGACGGCAAGTCGCTTGAACCCGAGGTGTACCCCCGACCAAATTGCACGGTGGGTGGAGCCGTTGCCTGGCTGGGTTGCTCTGGACTGGGACCTCTTGAACAATTGGCCTCTCAGCTGCCCATCAGCCTGGCCATGCTCCAGAAATGCTACACGGCTGTTGGCTGAAGACCTCCTGCCTTTCGTGGCTGCAGTGCTACATCTGCGGCTGCAGCGACGATAATGCACCCGTGCCGCTCAGCCCTGCGGATGTGCACCCGCGTCCGGCTGCCATTGAGACGCTGCGAGGGGTGGCTGCCTCCGTTTCTGAGGTGATGCTTGCGTCCATGGATGCATGTATTTTGTGTGTCAGCATGCACTATCTCCTGCGCCACACGCCAGCAATACCACCCCATGCTTGTCCTGATGCATTCATTGCTGCGTCTATTTGCTCGCAGGAGCTGGGCCGGGCCGAGGTGTTGCAGCAGCAGGCGTGCTTCCTACCAACCAGCAGCGACGGCGTGCCGGTCATTGGGCGCATCCCTGGGCTCGACAATGCTTACATCGCCACCGCGCACTCCTGCTGGGGCATTCTGAATGCACCAGCCACCGGCGAGGCGCTGGCCGAGCTGGTTGTGGATGGCAAGGCCAGCAGCAGCGACCTGCGGCCCTTTGACCCCGCCCGCTTTGCGCTGCGGCGGCGGTGAGCATGCACACACACTGTGAGGTGACCTCGTTGTGTGTGCCTGAGGGCTGGTGCGTTGCTGCAGCTGAGGTGCGGCATGCCCGTTGTAACATCTTGGGGCAGACAGTGTGAACATATGGCATCACCAGATATAGATATCAGCTCAAAGCATGTGCAACCTTTTGAATCACTTCAAGCGACAGCCAAAAGCCAACTGATGACTCATGCCCCAAAGCCCTTGCCGCCGCCGCCGCCGCCGCCCTGCTTCTTGCCGCCCTTCTTCCCCTTGCCGCGCTTGCCAGCCAGCAGCGCCTCTGCCGCCGAGGGGCCATCATCCGCCGCCGCTGCTCGCCGCGCCGGCTGTGCTGCTGAAGGTGCTGCCGCCGCACTGCCCAGGGGCAGGCTGCCAGAGAGGGCTGCTTGGATGGGATCGGCTGCTGCGCTGGACAGGCCACGGGCCACCCACTGCTGCGTCACCCACTTGGTGTTGCCTTCCGCCGCATCCTCAGCAGTGTGCAGCGACCTGCGGGGCAGCAGGGGGGTAATAGTGAGGTGCACCCTGTGCAAGCCAGCTTCTGGGCTGTGCATAACAGCAAGGTTGCACAGACTCTGGCAATGTAATCCAAAATCGGCCGCAGCGTGTCCTCCCAGCACAACCTTCCAAGTCGGTCTGCAACAGCGAACGCTGAGACAGAAGCAAACTGACCGTGGGTCGGAGGTGCCATCAGCAAATGCCGGGAAGAAGAGCAGGGCCTTTCCCTTCTGCGGCTGCACAGCCAGGTTGAGCATGTCGAAGCGGGTGGCGCCGCCCTGCAGGCAAAGGTTCGATGTGCGTCCAGGGGCAGTAATCAGAGATGAGTAGACGGCGTAAGGAGCTGCATCACCAGGCTCGTGCAAACGCATGGTGCCATCCTGCGGGCAGGGTCAAGCAGCACCCACGTACACGCAGCAGAATGTTTAGCCTCGCCTCAGTTTGAACAGCCGGAGAATGCCTTGCAGCAAACAGCAAGCCAGCGCTATAGTTGCCCCAGCCCGCACCTCCTGCGTGCTGTTCAGGTAGACCAGCAGGGTGGCGTGCCGCTGGAAGCCGTTGCTGCGCGCCAGGCCCGCTGGAAACCCATCCTGCAGGCACAGCCAGAGAATCGGGGCACAGTCAAAGAGGAATCAGGGCACTCCATGTGACCAGCCGTGATGGCACTGCTGCGACAGTGTACACACCGCCGCTGCATAGACCATGCAAGTAGCAGCCATGCAACGTATCACTGACTGCCACGCATGCGGCTTCGGCGCAGCGCTCGTTTCCTTCCCAGCAGGCGTACGGCCGGAAGCCGCATCGCTGAATTCCTGTGCCACCTTAATGCCTCGCCTCGTGAGCCAGGAAGTGCTGGCCAGTCTCATAACGAGCCATTTGAAGGCTCTCGTAGCAGTACTGCCCCGGGGCGGGCAGCTTGCCAGGCGGGCCCCAGCTGGCCCCGTCGCCCTGGCCCAGCAGCTGCAGGGCGGTGTCATGGAAGGTAGAGGGTTATCTGGCAGGCCAGAATGGGACGCGTGGCGGGAGTAATGGCAATACAGTGGCCCGGAGAGCGTGCTTCCTTCCTTGGCCAGCAGCTGCCCATCAAAGCGAAATGCAGTTGAGCAAGCGGCACGCACCCGCAGGCCCTTGGTTTGCAGCGCTGTTGCCATCTGCCGCAGGCGGGGGTGTGCCTCTTGGACTCGAGCATCCAGCAGCACACTGCGACAAGAGAGCCCCGCACAGGGCAGCACGTGTTCAGCAGGCAACACAGACTATCAGGCGCCAACAACACGATGACAGCTTGGGCCTTGCACAACACAGCAGCGTAACATGCGTCCAGCAGCGTGGTCTCGAGTGCATTCCAAACTTGCACACACTCCGCTTGGCCGGCAAGAACGTGGGAGGCACCCGGCAACAGGTCTGCATAGACCAGTTCACCTGCTGCTTGTTCGGTACGGGTTGTCCTCAGCATAGGCCATGTCCCTCAGGTTGCCGCCGCCCACCTGCAGAGTGCGCAGGTGGCCAGGCAGGGCACGTGCACAGGCCGTTGAATAGGTGGGGCTTGAGGCTGCAACGTGGCAGCTGAATGCCACAGCACACAGCGCCTGCGTTTGCTGCCAGGCTGTTGCTGGAGGCTCTCGCAGGCAAGCCAAGTTAACGTTGCTGCCACAACATACCAGCTCACCTTTGAGGGCACAAGAGTGCCCGACTCGAGTGCAGCTGCCACGGCGTCATCACACTCCTCCTCTGCGGCAGCCAGGAAGAGCAGCCGTGGCGGGAGTGATGCCAGTACGATCCACGACATGGCAAGCACAAAGCGGCACCACAGCATCGCATCAAATGGTAGCAAGCTGCGGGCAGCATTGCACCCACCCGTGAAGAAGCCCGGCAGCGTGAATACGGGCGGGTCAAAGTGCATGATCCGCAGGCCCGGGGTGTCCAGATCGACGGGCAGGAAGCGCTCCGCCATTTGCTTCTGCAGATAGGAGTGCAAAAATGGGAGTGGCGGGTGTCACACCTTGCTTGCGTTTTAGCTGTGTGGCAATCAAATTAGTTTGCTTGCGATATGTGTGTGAGGCGTGTTCCAGAGCTGCATCCCGCCAACAATGGCACCGCTGAGATGGCTGAACACACCCAGCAACCCTTGCAAACCCCTGCAAGAACAAGCAGCACCCACCTCGAATGCTGGGCGGTCGTACAGGCTGCCAACTGCCGCCGGCAGGCCGCCAGCTGCCAGGTGCTCAGGAGGGATGGGCCGGATGGCGCCTGCCTCTTGCATCTTGGCACCCGCTGCCGCCGCCTTTTCCCGCGCCCGCCGAGCAAAGTGGCCCTCTGCGGCGGGAGGCGGCAGCAGCCCATCCGGGTCCCATGCCACCCCTGCAGAGCAGATAATGGAAGCAGTAAGGTTTCGTCAGCAGCAAGGAGGCATGGCTGCAAGCATGGACAGCGGAGCGAGGCCGGGTGCATGCCTTTAACCATTCATGAGTGCTTGATTTCATTCTCTCATGAATTTGGGCCCTCAGGGGCTGGCGCTAAGCTGTTAGACTAGACTAGACTAGAGGGTGCAAACAACCTTTGGGACAAACGGCGCCAAGTGGCGGACACCCACCGGCCGGGGCCTCATTGGCGACAGTGTTGGCGGCTGCTGCAGCCACAGCTGCAGCTGCGGCCTCGTCACTTGCCACCCGAGTGGCGATGCTGCGCCTGGCTGTGGGCGTGCCTGCGGAAGATGGTGGAGTAGTCAAAAGCAGAGGCAAGTGTCGTAGCGACGGCGGCGGTGCCGCATGCTGCTGTTGTTTCCGTGCTCCTGGTGTGTGCAGCGATTTATGGCCTTTGTACATGCCAATCGCGCCACACACCAACCGGAGCGGCCGCTAGAGGCGGCTTTCACCTGCGGCCTTGCGGCTGGGGCGTCCCGCCGCAGCGGCTCGGCTCACAGCCGCACTTGCATGCGCCGATGTGGCGGTGAGCATGGCTGCGAGCGCAGACGCTGTCCTGCTGGGCCCGAGCGAACTGCGTGTGTGCTGTAGAACGCACGGCGCTCCTAACACAGCCGCCAATTGACTTCGTAAGCCAAGAAACGGCTTTAAATCGCGCCGATGTGTCGGAGCCTGAGCATCCTGCTCAGCTGGCGGGCGGCACGCTGCGCCGCATCGCCGCCATCGACCGAGCCTCGATGCTACTTCTGCACGCCCCCTTAAAAGTGGCTGAAGTTGCGTGTTGCTGCTGTGACCACCAGAAAGCAGCAGCATGCGCCAAATTGAGTGTGCAGCATCGATGCCGTGGCCGCCCCTTGCAATACCCCGAGGCAGCCCTTGGGAGACCCCGGTCAGCAGTCGATTAACATTCAAAGTGCCGAATAAAGTAGACAGAGTCGGTCAGAATGGATGGAAGGAAAAGCAGGTCAGGCACGCCGCCCTACATATAGTCAAGGCGCAGTGTTGGGTTTCTGTATGTTTCCCGGGACCGGGCTGGAGTCGGTCCTCTCCTCTTGCTGGTCAGTAGGCTGCTGCCAAGCTGTTTGCGACAGCTGGGCCAAGCCACCGCTACCAGCTGCTCCGTGCTGGCTGGCTGGCTGTCCATCAGCTGCCAGCCGCCGCTACTTCAAACTCCCGCTGGCCGCTCTGCTTCACATCATGGCCTGCTGCGGCGGGGGCGCCGTCATGGGGGCGGTCACAAAGGCCGGCTGGGCTGGCTGCACGCCGTACTTCTGCAGCAGGGACGCGCAGGAGGCACACACAGCAGGCAACGTGAGCGTTACAGGGAGGGCGGTTTGAGGGCTGTGCAGCAGACATGAGTGGCTGGGAGTGGGTATTACGGCGCTAGACCAAGCCAGCGGGCCAGGCCGCGCGACTGGTGAGAGCCCGGGAATACACAACGTGCTGCCCTTGATACGTCTCACAGTTGCAGACCAGCGCATGGACTTGCAGATAAAATCCAGCACAGGTTTTGGCAGGCCGCCTCACCTTGATGATGCGCGCCTCCTGGGCCACGGCGCAGGGCCCGCACCAGGTGTGCACGCAGCAGTCGCCTGGGGCAGGCAGGGGAGGCGGGAGGGCAGGGCGCACGTCAGGTGCACCGGCAGCACAGCGGGGAGGCTCGGCAAGCAAGTTGGACAAAGCTGCATGCATAGCTGGCTGCATACCCTGCTGTTTTCCTAAAGCTGGGGCTGCTAGGCAGGCACACCCGCCCCCGCCCATGCACGCACCGCAGGGCTCGGGGGGCAGGTTGTGCGCGGCGCGCAGCTTCTCGCGCTTGGGCCCAGCAATCAGACCCTGCAGGCAGCAGTAGTGCAGCAGCCTGCAGCAGGGGCAGGGTGGCGGCGGTTGCACTGAGGCGGCGCAGGTGTGGGTTGCAGGGTGCGCCGTGATGCGCCCCCACACGCGCAAGCGGTTGCAGCTGTCGGCAGCAGAAGTCCGGTGTCAAGCCCAGTGCGGAGGCATCCACCACTGACCAGAAGCAGCAGCACTGGCCGCAGCAGCTGGCCGTGGGGTCGATGTCGCTGGCCACGCTGCCATACTGGCACATGTGGCACCAGTAGCAGCAGCAGCATGTGCCGCAGTCCTCAAAGCAGCCCTACAGGCGCAGATGGAAGTTTGGGGAGGCAGGGTTGCAGCTGGAGGTGGTGCGTAGTAGCAGCAGCAGCATGTGCCGCAGTCCTCAAAGCAGCCCTGCAGGCGCAGATGGAAGTTTGGGGAGGCGGGGTTGCAGCTGGAGGTGGTGCGTCTTCCAAAACCTGGTGCCGCCGCTGCTGCGGCGAGCGGGCAACAGCCAGCTGGGGCTGCCGCCCCAAGCACGCGACGCAGATCTGAGCAGACGGACTTGCTGGCAAGCGTCCAGGCCTGCGAGAGGGGTGGCGGGTGCCACCTGCCCAACCGCGTTTGCGGGGCGGCTGCAGCAGGCGCTGTGGCCCATGCGAGGCGTGCCACAGCCGCCTGCATGTCCCAACAAGCAGCACTACAGCAGCGAGCACTCACGCAAAGACCAGTTGGCCAGGCGCCGGCGGTCGGGGGTGGTGCCGCCATTTTGTTGCTGTTCGCTGCAGGCTCGTCCCAGCGGCGAACAGGAGAAGTGTCGGGGCCGCGTGGGAGAGCGGGTCAAGAGCTGCGCATGAGCCCTGCAGCGCCACAGCGTAGCGCCGCCAGTTGGCACCGCCAACGACCCCGCAACGCGGAGATCTGTGCAAGCCCATGCTGAAGGCTTTGGGGGCCTAGATCACACTCGTACTGGCAGCGCACTAATGACTACCTCCGCGTGTGCGCCACATGTGCAGGAGTGTTACAGCCAGCACCCATGCATGCCCGAGGATCTCAAGGGGGGAGAAGCAGCGGGCAACGTGCAAGGGCAGGGAAACGGATGACAGATGCGCAGGAGAGAGAAAGGAGACAGTGATGGCGGGGGACTAGAGAGGGTGCAGCGGCAGCACAGAGGTGTGCTGCCAGGTGGGTGCTGGCATTGTTGGAGAGCGGGCTACAGCGGAGGGGCGATGTTCATCAGGACGCGCCTCCAGCGCTTGCGGCGCAGGAATGGCATGCAAACAGTGGGGGTTCTTGAGAGTTGGGTAAACCATAATAAAGGCAGCGGCAGCGTTGGGGCAACGAAAGAGGGGGAAGGGTTGGGGGAGAAAAAATGGGTGGCGCCGCCACAATAAGGTAATGACAAGGAAGTAGAAAGAGCGACCAGACACACAAGAGTGACTTGGGAAGGGGTTTCAGAGGGCGGCTGGCCGCCAGGGACAACAGGCCAGCTGGTGGGCAGGCGCCTGTTTGTGCACCAATCAAGCCGCATGCGCTGCCGGCTGGGCCGCGGGCGCCGGCGCCGCATGCGCTGCCGGCTGGGCCGCGGGCGCCGGCGCCGCATGCGGCGGCAGGGGCGGGCGCGGCGGCGCTGCGTGGGGTGCAGGCCGCATCGCCATCAGCTGCTGACGCAGGTCCTCTACAATTTGTTCGGCGGTGGGCCTGCACACCACAGGGCAGGCCAGGAGGCAGCAGGTTTCAGGGCCACAGGGGCTGGCAGGACGCCTGCTCGTTGCATGGCAAAACAAGTGCCATCCGCCCTGTCCCCCAGCAGAGCAGCACCTGACGCGCAAGGCAGGCCAAGCAATGTCATGCCCTGGCTACCGCGCACGCACAGGCAGACACACAACTGCTGCAACCACCACACATTGCAGCTGAAGCGCACCTCTGGGCGGCATTGTGACTCCAGCAGCGCTGCATGAGGTCCTTCAGCGCGGGCGGGCAGTCCTGCGGTGTCTCGGGCCGCTGCTCGTGCTGCGACACCTGCAGGATGACCTGCATGGCCGTCAGGCCGGGGTACAGCTCGGCGCCGCCGGCCACAACCTCCCACACTGCGGGCAGACAGGGTTGAACAAGGGTAAGAGTTAGGGTCTCGGCAGGCGGGCAATTCTGGAGCTTGGGAGCGGCATGCAAAGCTGTGTGCGCAGGCAGGGGGCCGGGATGCAAAGGTTCACTGGGAGCCACCCAGCCAGCGCAGGGCATCAAGTCACCCACAGAGGTTAAAGTTTCGAACTAATCTTGCTTTGAACGACTCACTGATGATGCCGAGGGAGTAGACGTCGGCGGCCTTGGTCAGCTTCCCTTGCGACAGCAGCTCGGGCGCTGCGTAGCTGGCCGTGCCGTACGACTGCACATGGCGGGGTTGGAAGAGAGTTGGCCGGGTGCACGAGGCAGGCCTGGCGTCCCTGTGCAACGGCTAACAGCAAGGCGGGCATGGCAAAAGACAGCAAGCTCTTCATGACCGGCAGAAGCCAGCAGGTTGATCCAAAACACAAGGGCTGCTGACCTGCGTGTCCACGTGGCTCTCCTCGGCGCCCAGCATGCGCGACAGGCCAAAGTCGCCCAGCTGCAGTGGGAACAGCAGGGAGGGGCTGGGGGGAGCTATCAGCAGGAGTGCATGGCTCCGAGGGCTAGCGCACACCGGTGCAGGCAGCAAGCCATGGCGGAACAAGCACGCTACACACTGCAGAGCATGGAAAGACAGCAGCGGCGCACCTTGGCACATGAAGGCAGCGGAGAGCAAGGAAAGCAAAGGCGCATCAAACAAACGCACCTTGCAGATGAAGCCGCGGCGGTCGTTGCGGGCCGCCTTGAGCATTACATTGGCGGGCTTCAAGTCACCGTGGATCTGCAGCAGGTGAGTGTAGACGGCAGCAGGGCAGACTGAGTGGAGTGGTGGCATGGGTGGATTGGCAGCGGGGCAGCAGGAGCATTGCCACAAGCTTGCGTGGCTGCACGGCTGCACTGTTGCTGGCCTCCAGCCCTGCCTGCCTCTGGGCCCGCTGGCGCACCCCCTACTATGCCACGCTTTGGACTTCACCAAAGCCGCAGGCACGCACCAGGGAGTTGGAGTGCAGGTACTCCAGCCCCAGTGCGATGTCCAGCAGGCACAGCACGGCCCAGATGTCGCGCTGCGCCGGGTCGGGCGACAGCTTGCCGGTGGCAACCAGGTCCGCCAGCGAGCCGCGGTCGCAGAACTCGCACACCTGGCACGCAAGAGGGGTGGAAAAGGGGGTTGCAGGTGATGAGGCGGGGGCTGCATGGCAGAAGGCTGGGCCCTGGGCATCGCAGCCAGCAGGGCAGATCATCTGTGCAGGGCGCAGGGGATTGCCGTCCCCAACCCCAAGCAACAGGCGCCCAGCCAGCAAGTGCACAACCAGCCGTTCTCCCTGAACCCTGCCGCCGCTCACCAGCCACGTCTCGTAGAGGCCGGGCTGCAGGATGTCGTGCGGCGACACGATTTCCACCATGCTGCCGCTGCCGTCAATGGCGGGCACCAGCTTGCCGCCGCCGCCGCTGCCGCTGCTGTTCAGCTTGCCGCCGCTGCTGCTGCGCCCGCTGTCGCCGAGGCCCTCCTCCTCAGGGAGGTGCTGCTCCAGCGAGGGGTTCACCTTGACGACGCACATCTGCAGAGCGTGCGGTGAGGTGGGCGGCTTTGGAGGCAGGACCAGTGCACCCAACCAAGCCGCATCGAGCTGTGCACGGCCGCACCCAGAGTGCGCAACAGGGCGTGGCACAACAGGCCTGCCTGGCTGCAGCTCAGCGCAGTACAACAGCCCGCCCTCTCATGCTCACCTTGTGTGTGATCACAACATTGGGGTGCGAGACGCTCATGGACAGCAGCGGCTCGCGGCTGAGGTCGTACGTCTTGCCCGGCTGCACGCGGTGGTCGATGACTTTGACCGCCACAATCGCGCCCTTCCAGCGCCCGCGGTACACCTTGCCTGCAGGGTAGAATGGGCGGTGAGAAGGGCTGAGCAGCAGGCAGGGGTAGGCTAAGCAGCAGCAGTGCTGGCAGTGGCAGGCAGAGAAGGGGGGGACGATGCCTGCAGGTGGGGAACAAGGACGCTGAGCAGCTGCGGCTCGCGTGTTGCACGCTGCTTGCAAGCGGCGCCTGCTGCCATTCGCAGTAGCTCACCAAAGGCGCCTCGGCCCAATAGCTCGCCCAGCTGCAGGCCTTCAATGGGACCAAACCTGCAGGGAGCAACGCCCAGGACAGGCGGGATGCATCAGCACAAGTCGGAGCACCAAAGCGGCAAGGCAAGACGCGGCCACACTAGGCATGATTGCACACTGGCGTCAGCTCTCAGAAGTGCAGGCGCCCATGATGCAAATTTCAGCCCCGGGCCCGTCCAATCCCGCCCACACCAGGGCCCCACCGTGCGCGCAGCCACTGCGAGTGCATGGGGCTGGGTAGCTCGCTACTCGGCTTGCCCGACAGCTTTCCAGACACGCGGCCGCTTAGGTTGTGGTCGTACGAAGCCAAGGCGCTGCCGCCGCCGCCTGCCAGGTCAGCGCCGCTGTTGTGCTTGCTCATGCGCCCGTTCTCCTCGTCCAGGCTGCCGCTCTTGGCCGCCTGCAGCTGCGCCTCCAGCCGCTTCTTGCGGCGCCACAGGAAAGCAACCGCCACGAGCGCCAGCAGGGCGCAGCCCACGACAGAGGCGATCACCGCAATGGCCCACGTGGGGAAGCCGCCGCCGCTGTCCTCCGCCGGCTGGTACGACGAATCGTAGCAGCTGCTGCTCATGTTGATCAGGGTGTACATAGCCCGCCCAACCTGCTGCTTGGTCAGCACGTCAAACAGGCTGGCGGGGAAGGTGACGTTCACCTGCGCAGCGGGCGCAGCGTGGGGGCGCAGCAGCGTGAGGGCCGGGCCAGAGGTCACTAGGCGTGAAGGCCGGCTGCAAGCAGCGTCCGCCTGAGCCCTGGCCAGCCTGCCCACCCGGTTCGTCATCCCTGGTACTCAGATGGCTACTCACATAATATATCGACACGCCGCCCTGATACTGCACCAGCCGCTTGCCCAGCCCCGGCACTTGCGACATCTGGTCAATCTGCTGCTGGATGCGCTCCGCCTCGATCTGAGGGGCGGAAGGGAAGCGGGTCATGGGCGTCGGAATGTGATGGGCATCGGACAGCGATGCGCACTGTGGTGAAGCGGATGATACAGCAGCAACGGCCAGGCCTCCGGGTCACCGCAAAGCACGTGAAAATGGGCGCCTACTGCCCGCCAGCTGCACGGCCTCACTTGCACAAAGCTCGGGTTGCACTTTGCAATGTCGAGCTGGAATGTGCCGTTGGCTAGGACCGCCTGCGGA
>VFQQ010000522.1_pt1 | contig 74351 bp, 120 predicted proteins | sample 3512341 | NCBI WGS metagenome assembly VFQQ01 (sample SAMN10412373, study PRJNA504923) | tailings metagenome | isolation source: Relicate 2 Philex TSF1 revegetated site | place: Philippines: Tuba, Benguet | collected 2017-08-29
ATACAGGCTTGCCACACCTGCGTCTCCCTGTTGCCGGGGTCCACCAGCTTCACAAACAGGTGGTGCCCGTCAAAGTAGTACGACAGGCCGTCGCCGTCCACCACCTGCACTTGCAAGGGATGGTTGCTGAAGAGAAGCTGCGCTGAGGCAGTCTGCGCTTCTGCGTGAGGCTTTGCATGCTGCGGTGGGGCACGGTGGATAGCACGCTTCGGTACAGTTCCCCAGCGCCTGTCACCCGCTTTGGCAGCCATGATGCAGTCGCTTGCATGAGCCACAAGCGCCACAGAATAACAGATAGCCACACACACGGTTGCTTGCCTGGCTGAGGGAGGAGGCCTGGTTGACGGTGCGGCTCATGCCGCTGTACCAGCGGAAGGTGCGGTAGATCTCAAACTGTTGCAGACAAGGGGCAGGTGGATTGAAGTGGTTGGTTGATGCCCTGGAAGAGGCAGCTACAGCTACGGCCGTGGGGCGAGCAGCAAGGTAGCCTGCATGAGGAGCAGCGAGCGCATTCCGGACGTGTCAGCTTTTCCCAGCTGCCCTGCTCCCCCTGCCCCCACCTGGGTGCCTGCTGGGTAGCGGCTGGACCACACCAGAGAGGTGCCCACGGGGACCTGTGTGCCAGGGAGGAGCATGAACGGAAGCGAGAACGCCGTCACAGCGAGTTGCTTTGAGCGGGTAGCACAAACAGGAGGGGCAAACCAGCGCGCCTTAACCAAAGCAGACCAGCAACCAGCAACTGTTAGTAAGGTCGCCGGAGCGCGTGTCACATCAGGTCGGATGCAATCAATGCAGACGATGGCGCGCCGCACCTGGCTGAGCCAGATTTCGTGGTACTTGGGCGCGCCGCCATAGAAGTGCGCGTACCAGCCGGTCTGGCCTGCGGGGCACGGACAGGTGCATGGGTGCAATACTTGTAGGCATGTGAATGTGAACACCCGCTGACCTGTGCAAAGAGGGTCCAGGACTCCTTCGGAAGGGATGCGTGCCGGCAGCAAGGCACATGGTGCATTCAAGCCACGCACCCGTCACTCCAGTAATGCCCTCGTTCTTGGTGATGGCCATCTTGCGTGCCTGTGGAGCAGGGTGGAGTGCATTAATGTGTGCAGGGCAATCTGCGGAACAGCCGCTAACTATGGCGGGTACCTTCATAAGGAGTGCACAGCTGGGGCAGTGATGGACAGGCCAGCAGCAGGGCAGCAGACGCGTGAGCAGAAGCGTGAGTGCAGCTCAGTCTGCATTTAACCTGCGGAGACCCACCTGGTTGCCGCGGTAGCCGAACAGCGCCACGTAGCCGATCTCATTGTCCTTGGTGGGCGGCACAGCCTTGCCTGCAGGTTTAAGGAAGGGGTGGTGGGTGACGTGAGGGGAGTGAGCCGTAGCAGTGCACAACGATGCATGCCCAGGGCATAGACATGAGCGAGGCATACGGCTTCAAATCACTACGCCAGGGTCTGCATGTCGAGCGGCGCCAACACCAGGAGTGCATGCATTTTGTGTGCGGCAGCACAGCATCATGCAGCCATGCATACCACTTGACCGTCCACCCACCTGTGTCCCACGCGATGGTCACCCCAGGGATGCACAGCCTTGAGCGTGTCTCAAGAGGTCACCCAACTTCCACAGACTTCCACAGCTATAAGAACCAGCAGAAATACTTGCTGCCCACCTGTGTCCCACGCGATGGTCACCCCTGGGATGCGCAGCTCCACGCGCCCCACCTCCTGCCCGCCACGCCAGGGGCACACCCAGGAGTTCCACTCGTTCTGTGGGGGAGGGAGGAGGGAAGGGTTGTGCAGGGCTTATGAGCAGAGTTGAACGGACAGCGATGCAGGGCAGAGCAGGGACGATTCCGCTCGGCCAGCAATGGAGGGAAGCGCAGGCTGTTTGGCCGCACCTCGTTTCCCGCCGCCTGACCTCCCTGCTCACCCTCCTGCGACCTCGCCCCCAATTCGCCCTACCTCAAAGGTGCAGTCGGGCGCAATCTGCCACCAGTTGGGCCAGGAGCCTACGATGGTGGGGCTGGTGCGCTGCGTGGAGCTGCCGTCATAGTCCAGCCAGTTGAACATGCGGGAGGAGCCTGCAGGGAGGCGGGCACAGGGCTAGCAAAAACGATCAGCATTTACTGGGTAAGCACGCGTGCGATTTGCTTGGGACAAGGGCGGCCGCCCCCACCCGCTGACGATTGGCAGCCAGCGCTTGCTGCCTGCCGCCCGACAAACCTTGCCGCCTGCTTCCCAACCAACCAGCAGCCAGCAGGCGCTGCCCACCTGTCTCGTGCACATCAATGCGCCCAATGGCCTGGTGGTCCACATTGATGAGCGTGATGTTCTGCATTCATGGAATGGCAGCAGGTTAGAAGGGCAAATTCCTATGGTTGACAGGTGGCCTGGTGGTCCACGTTGATGAGCGTGATGCTCTGCAGAAGCGATTCAGGACGGATGGGGCAGACAGGTGCGTAAAAGCCTTTTCAGCAAACCGCCTGGCAGTCCACATTGATGTGCATTATGTTCTGCACGGTTGGCGGGGTGGGCAGAGGCTGTTCATCAACGCAAGGATGTCAAACTATTCAACTGGTAACCTGCTACTCAGCACAAAAGACCCTGCCACAGTTGCCGACCCCTACGCCCAACAGCAAATAGGCAGCCTCGCCTGCGTGCTACTCATGCCCATTGGCTTGTACTCATCGCTGTGGGTCATGGTCTGCGGCCAGCAACGTTGGGCAGGCAAGGCAAGCAAGGCTCATCTCCCCATGCACTCGGGACAAGGGATTGGATCTCTGCCCAGCTGCCCACAAGGTGTACACCCCGGTGTGATGCAAAGAGGGGCTCCTTCAGTGCATCTGCCCATCTCCTGGCCACCCTCCACCCCTCACATAGAAGACGGCCATGCGGTAGTAGCCCAGCTGCGGCTGGTACTTGTAATTCACAAACTGTGTGGGGGCAGGGTGGGGCAGGGCGGTGGGGACACAAAGGTACGGATCGGAATCAGAGGCATGTTGACCAGGAAAGTATGAAGTGTGCAAGCAGCTTGGAAACAGCAGGCAGGCGCGCCGGCAGGCAAGCCGGGCATGCCAACTTGTCCTGCCACTTGGCCCCTCCTTCCCGTTGCTTTTACTGAGCACACGCCCTCACCGTGGTGTCTTTGATGATGGTCATGGTACGGGTGTCGTACCACTGCAGGGCGGGGCGGGCAGCGCAACTGAACAAGGCATGTGCCGCTGAGGAGTCCGCAGAGGCTGCACTGCCCTTGCCATCTGGCTGGCACGGCCCTGTGACTGGACCGCTCCTTTGGAAGCAGCTGTGCTGGGTCCTTCAGTGCAGTGTTGTGAGGCGGAAGAGCAGTGGCAGAGCAATGGCAGCCCCCAAGCTCACCTGGAAGCCGGCGATGGGCGGCAGATCGTCCAGCCGGCCCTGCACCAGAAAGCACGTACAAGATTGTCAATGCAAGGGAGCGTGGAGGGATTTGCTGGGCCTGAGCTGGACGGCATGTCCTTTAGCAGTCCCCAAGGGGAGGCGAATACATCAGATCGAAATGTGGACCGCCAACCTGCACCCCACCCATCCGGCCACGCACACGCACGCCCACCGCGCCCTTGCCCGCCACCCACCGGGAAGCCGGAGCGCTGGTTGGCGGACTGCACGTTGATGTATGCGTTCTGGAGCAGGCCCTGGCCAAACAGCGTGGCGCCGCGCACTGCAGCCAAGGAGAGTGTGCCGCATCGGGCGCCTGTTGGAATCCGGTGCACCTGCCAAGGCAGCACTGCCTCCCTCTCCTCCACCTGCTCCTTCAGGCATCCCCGCAGCACAACTAGAACTCCCAGTTCACTAGTGAACACGTGCGTTCTTAACACATTGCCAAGGCGGCAGCAGGATTGGCAAAGCGGCAGCAGTGAGGCTCACCAATGTCGTAGGCCTGATAGTTGATGACCTCAAAGCGCTGGCCCCACGACATGTGGCCAACCTGGGCGTCAGGGGAGGGGAGGGGAAGGGCATCGAGGTGCAGGCTAGCAGCTCAGCTTGCGGTCGTTACAGCTCCACCTGGTGGCACTTCTGCTCAGCATAGTGCGGCGTCCACACGCCCTTCACCCCTCCTTTGTTGCTGTGCAGCGGGCTATCGTCAACCCTTCGCGCACACTCGGAAGTGGGCAAGCTCACCATGCACAGGAAGACCTTGGTGTTGGTCATCTGGAAGAAGGCGGGCGTCTTGCCGGCAGCATCCCTGCACCATGTGAGAAGCGCAGGGGCTCGTTCGGCTGCCTGGAAATGTGCCAACTGTGGCAGGCAGAGGCAGGGTATGCGAGCAGGGCGCAGCATGTAGCAGGCGGCATGCATGTCATATGGCGGCAGGCGAGAGACCGCGAGATAGCCGCAGCTTCCAGAGGCTTCCCAGCCCCTGCCCCTCACATGGTTGTGAACTCGTGGCGGCCGCCGTTGTCTGCAGGGCATCCAGGGGGCAGCAGGCAAACCACCATCTGTTGCACATGCACTGTTCCGCAAGTACTTTGTACTCCGCCATTGCAAGCAGTCGCCAGCCCGCTCGTTGCCAGCAGTTGGCCGGCAAACTGATCTACAGTGTCACTCTATGTACTACAACAAACAGCAGCCCGGCTCACAGTACAGGCGGTTGTTGTCCTTTGGATCTTCATAGATCAGGCCGCCAAAGTAGAGGCAGCCCGCCTGAAACCTGCACATGCCACGTGGTGGGTTTCCAGCAAAGCAGGCATCGAGTTGGCAACGGACAGGACGACGAACTTGTGCACTACATGCATGCTGGTGCACCGCCGCTGTGGCAGCCTGCCTTCCACACAACTTGCAAGATGCCTGCCCACCTGCGGACTCCCCAGGGCAGGCCAGCAGACCCCTCAGCTGCAGCAAGCTACCAAATCCCACAAAAAGGCCAACACACCACATGTAGCCGCTGCTGTGCGCGCTGTTGCTGTCGAAGCGCAGCATGGGGCGGGAGGCGGGCACGATGTTGACCCAGCGCGAGGGGCCGATGGGCTTAGGCAGCACGGGGTAGATGAAGCCTGTGAGCCGGGGCGGGCATGGTTCAGGTGAGGGTAAAGCATGGAGGAAGGCTCGCAAGGGCGCGCATGCATGAGCTGTGGTGCCACGCCTGACTGAAAGGCGCCCCGCCCAAGCATGCAGCTAGCAAGCAGCGCCCTTGCGTTGAGACCAAGCAGCGGGGTAAAAGCAACGACTGTGTTCCCACCTGAGTAGCCTCCCGATGCCGCATTGTTGGTGAGGCGGTTGTTGGGGTTCGTCACATAGAAACCCGAGGCAGCGGCATCAGAGGGCTGCGGCATGCCGGGGCTCTCCCGGAATGTCTGCCCGCTCTGGTCGTATCCGGCGGCGGGCTGCAAGTCGGGAGGGTTGCAGCAAGGGAAACGGTGGTCATCAACAAAGGGAGCTAGACTGCTTTAGAGCAGCTGATCTCTCTGGATGTGTCCGGCGGTGGGCTGCAGGGGCGGAGGAGCAAGCTTGGCTGATCAGCAGGCTTGGAGCATGGTCAGCTGTGGATCGTACAGCTGGCTTGGCGTTTGCCCCTGCCGCCGACCGTCCCCTCTTGCGCGCATCCTTGCACTTACCGAGCCAATCACGTGAACGTAGGCAGCCAGGTTGTGGTCGATCGTGTTGTACTCCTCAACACCGTCCTGTGAAAACAGATGGGACGGTGAGTTGGGCGAGAAGTGATGTGCGCTTGACTGAAAGAGAAGCCAGTTGGACTGCGTTTTGAGGGTGCTGCACTCCGAGCGCAGGAGGCTCCAAGCCCAACCCCAGCATCGGGCTCCCCTCAGCAGCCGGCTCCCCTCACTTCGATGTAGAAGCAGTGGCCTTGCACATCAAAGCCCACGTTGTTCTGCAGCAGGGAGGCCAGCATCGGCAAAATGTGTGCCACAGCAGCCCGCACCAACAGAGGTTCGTAGCACTCGCGACAGCTGCCGCCGCCACCGTTGCCGCTGCCACCGCTGCCACCGCTGCTCAGGGCACCAATCAAACAGCAGCCCACCTGGAGCAGCAGGTTGTTGGTGGCGTGGATGGTGAAGCAGCGGTAGAAGCTCCTGCGACAAGCATGAAAATGAGGGCCAGACTCGGCAGCAATGTTGTGGGAAGTGCCTCTTCAGCTTCCTTGGCGGCAGTTTGCAGGTGAAACCTCATCCAAACTGACACAGCTCAGTGGCTTCCGGGTGCCACTCGACCGCAGCAAGCCAGCAGCCAGCAGCGGGCTGCAGCAAATTTGCTCGTTGGCTCACCGGTACACCGAGTTGTCTGTGGCCATCTGGCCGCTGGCGTCCCCCGCAAAGTGCCAGTGGAAGGGGTAGGCGCCCAGCACGTTGTTCTGCAGGGGAGTGTCAAAGAGTGTACATGCTGCTGCCAACGTTTACAGGAGTAGAGGCTGTGGCTGTGCCACCACAATCCGGCAGCGCAGCCGCGCAGAAGTCAGCTGTTCCCACGGCTTCAGCCGGCAGCAGGCAGGGCACTGTCTGCGCCGCATGAGCCGGTGGCCACCCAGCCCAGGCCAGCCCAGCCCCCAACAGCCACACCAACACTCACCTGCCCCGCACGGAAGGCCTGCACTGCCCGGATGCGGGCACGCCCCTCATTACGGATATGCACGCCGCGCTTGCTTTGCTCAGTGGACGCATCTCCCTGCGCAAGGCGGAGCTCCCTCGAGGGAGTTGAAGTGAGTGCACAAAACAGTTGCAGATTGCACAAGGGAGCAGTGTGTTGCGCTGCCGCGCCCTATAAGCAGGCCGCCCAGTTGATTGGCGGAAGCACCCATCCAGCGGGCGGCATGGCCTCACGAGCAGGGTCAGCCAAAGGATTGCTTAGACACAACCTCAACAGACACAGCGGGCTTGCCTGCACCAGGATGTAGCGCGACAGCAGGCCCACTTCCGCCTGGTACTCTGGTCCTCTGCAGGGAGCGGGTGGGCAGCAGAAGAGCTGTTCCACGTTGCGAATGCATGCTGTGCCAACAAGCAACTTCAAGCTCATGGTCCGTGGCATGACACGGCCGGCAGCAGGCAGCAGGCTAATGTTTGGCAGGGGGCAAGGAGGCAGGCTGCATGCAGGGATGCGGCCCAAATGCAGCTATGCGGCCCAAATGCAGGGATGCTGCTGCCTCCCTGCATTTCCCAGGCAACTGCCCACCCGTAGTGCTGGTACTGCAGGGGCTGGGTCAGGTACACGGTGCGGCCGTCGGAGGAAACGCTGGAAACGGTCACCACCTCGTTCTGGTTCTCCTGCAGGCCAGAAACAGCATTAGAGCAACCTTGCTTTGTTTGAGCTCCTGCACACGGGCTGAATGGGCCGCTGTGCTGCATGTGCAGCCGTTGCGTGGCACTCGCGTGCAACTTCAAGCGCTGCACCCACTCCACTCCCATCTGCCCTTTCAATTGACCTGCTCGTCCTTCCAGATGGTGGTTGTGACCACCACCTGCTGCCCCGCCTCCCAGCTGCGCACTGGGTCCTGCAGCTGCAGCGAGGACGTGCCCGCATTGGCAGTCTGCGCAGGGATGGGAGAAGCGGGGAGCAATGTGTTGCTTGGTCAGGAGAGTGGAGCGGTTGCATCGGGAAGGCGCTCAAGGGCGGCGTGGCTTCCCAGCAGTGCGCATGCGTTGGTAGCCCGGCGTTTCAAGCCGCTGCCATGCTATAGGCTTCATGCACAGGCAAATCGAAGCACCTGAGCCAGGCGGGTCCAGGTTGGGGTGAACAGCTTGCCGTGCAGGTCCAGCTCGCCGCCCTTCTGCACCCAGATGGCCTGTAGAGCGGGCAAGGAGGTGGAAAAGAGTAGAGGCAGCGGTGAGCGTGAGGCAGTGCGGTGCAGATGCAGGCTGCACATGCATGCACGTACAAGCAATCGGCGGGCGGTGTATTGCCACCAGTGCAAAATGCACGCCCACGCTGCGGCACTTCACACACACCATGTTGTACACATCCACGCCCGGCTGGGGGTGGAAGGTGAAGGTGATGCGGGAGGCGAGGCGGCAGTCGGGGCCGCCGGCGCGCAGCGCTCCCGACACCATGATTGAGCCCACATCGATGGCCATGTCTTCATCCGCCAGGATGAGCTGCATTGGGGGGAGAAGGAAGGGCAGGCAGTGGAAGGTTGGAGAGTGAGCAGCTGACGTGGTAAGCGCCACACCTGGCGGCATGTTAAGCATCTGGCCTTGCGTGCATGTATGCAGCACTGCCTCACTACATGCCCCGTGTTACGCCTGCCACACACCCTCCAGCCGACAACAACATAATGCCGTTGGTCATGCCCTGCTTGTCGCGCCTCCCACCCACCTCTGAGCCGGCAACATGCCCTGCCTGCCGCATCTCCCACCCCCCGTACGGTTGCCCTTGCCTTCCACATCTGCTCACCTCTGAGCCGGCGGGGATGACAATCTGCTTGTAGGTGGCGCCCGACTGGAGCATGCAGGCGCCCAACAGGACCTTGGAGTTGGCGGGCAGGGTGATGACAGAAGAGGGCTGCAGGGGTAAGGAGAAGGCAGTGCAAGTAGCGGTGGGGAGGCAGGGGGTAGGTGAGGGCTGCAGGGCAGGGCGGCAAGCGCTGCGCAGCAGGTGCAGTGGCATGGCATGGGCAGTGCAGGCCAGGGCGTGTCAGTCCGGCCCAGGAGAAGCTCAGAGGCAGTGGGATGTGCGCCGCAAGCGGGGCATGCCACGTGTTGCGGGGTGCACCGTGTGCCATGCGCACTGCTGCCCACATGAACAAGCGTGAGGCCCACTCACCGAAGGCACACGGCCGCCCCAGATGTTGGGGTCATCCCACCGCTTCAGGCCGCCCTGCTGGAAAGGGCAGTTGCTGCGCTGCTCCTGCATGGGGTGCAGGCGGCATGAGGGGAGCGGCGGGTGAGCGGCAGTTTGTGGCATGCCAGGCCAGGGCAATTGCAAGGGACATGAGCGGGCGCTCATGCCGACGTGCACCCAAGCGCAGCTCGCTCCCGCACCAGATAACTCGCCCCGAGCGCCTTCACACATGCATGGCAGGGTCATGCAAGCATGCCATGCCTGCCACGCACGCTCTGCGGCACGCCACCCAGCACTTACGCTGCCGGTGGTGCGGGAGCGGGCCGGGCATGAGGTGGACGGGAAGGAGGGGATGGGGTAGCTGCTCGGGTCAATGCCCACGGCTTCTACAAAGGCCTCGCTGGCCATGCACTCCTCCTCGGACGTGTAGATACCATAGCCTGCGAGGTGGGAGGGCCGGCAGGCAGCACGGCTTGAGATTCGGGGCGCAGCGCGCTTCCCGCCACAAAATGGCGGCAGCCGGCGGCGGCGGCGAGACGTGCGGCGGCGGCGGCGGCGGCGCGCACCCCGGTCGCATATGAAGCAGTTGGTGGTCTCGCTGATCGAGGCCGACGGGCAGACGTTGCGCACGCAGTCGCAGACGCGCGGAAACGTGCTGGAGGCGACGTAGCAGTAGGTGCCCTCCTGCTCGTCGCCGGTGCACTGCGTCTCGCTGAGCGTGGAGTTGCTGATCAGCTCCGCACGGGCTGCCAGCGGTAGCAGCAGCGCCGCCGCCAGCAGCAGCGCGAGCCGGCCGCCCATTGAGTTGCAATGGCTTGGGGGACGTGAGGTTGAGCCTCTGTAAGGCTGCGGTAGTTGTTGCGAGAAACGAATGGGAGGGATTGCGGGGGCAGGCGCGGCTTCTGTGCATGAGGGAGGCCCACTTTCCTCAACCTCGAGCGTCGCCGCTGCCGCCAGCCCGCCCCATGCCATCTTCATTTCCCTGGCTGGTGGCACGACATGTCATGGCGGCCTGTTGGCGATGTTCAGAGCGCCTCGCCGCTTTCAAACCCGTCCTGCCGACCCGCCGCACTGACAGCGGCGGCATGGCATGAGCGGCGGCGGCAACATGGCGACCACGCCTATCCCTCTTCTTATTGCCGATCTGGTGTTGGCGTGTTCAAATGGCATATGGTAGGCCGGCATGGCACTGCACGGCGTTGTACCAATGCTTGGGGACTCTCCGCCGCCAATCTGTCACACAGCCACGTGCCTGCGGCCTCATGCCATGTCGCCCGCTACCGATGCCTGCTGCCGCCGCCGTCGCTTGCACATGAGGGCGGCCCAGCGGCTGCTGCTGAGTCATAACTGAAGCAAGTTGACACAACATGTTACGTACATGACATTTCATCGTTTGTAGCTTCATGAAAAGGTTTTCAAGGGAAAGCAAGAGCTGCGGCATGGCGGCACAAGCCTAGCGGCCTGCCCGGCGCGCTGGGCTGGTGATCAGCCGTAGCCCCTGCATCCGCCGCCGACAAAGTGAGAGTAGAGGCGCAGACCCAGCCGGGTGAGGTCCTGGCCACACACATAACAGAAGTGGGTGTTGCACCTGCAGATGGCAGGCCATGCCGGTTGAGTGAAGGTCCAGATGCATCAAGAGGGTACCCTCGTGCATCATTCGGCATGGCACGGCATGGCATCCCACTAGCACCTGCGGCAGCACGACCAACCAGGCTGCACGCTTGCAGCAGCCACGATGCAAACCTTGCTGCATGCACTGCATGGTGACCAACCTCACTGCCCCGCCTGCCGGCCAACCGGCCAGCACGCACCTGCATTTCATGTGATTGCAGCCGTGCATCCGCTCCACGGTGGCCCCACAGCTGGGGCACTCGCGGTACCGCTGCTGCTTGCTGTACCGCCGGAACGCCTGCTCCGCAGCCGCGTCCTCCACGTGCAGGCGGCGGCCGCAGCGCGGGTGCGGGCAGGTGGCAGTCAGCAAATCCACACCTTGGTCAAGCTCCAGCCCCTCGCCGCAGTGCGGGCAGCTGCGCAGGCTCAGCAGCTGCTCCAGCTGCGGGGCGGGGGCGGGAGTAGCAGGCGTGCGATGTGGCGTGAGTGGAAGCTGGCGCAGCGCTTGCTTGGTCTGATTGCATGCTGCATAGCAAGCAGGGCTGTAAAGCAACCATGCATGTGCAGCGTGCAAGGCATGGTTGTGCGCCCAGCGTACGAACAGACATTTCCGCTCATGATGGCCCACCGCACCTGCCGCCGGTCGTGCACCAGCAGATCTGCTGCGTCCAAAAGATACTCCAGTTGGCTGCGGCTGATGAGCATGCTGCTGCTGCCATCAGCCGGCCCTGCCGCAGCTGGTGCAGCGCCGCCGCCCGCCGCCAGGCACAGCGGGCAGCGAGGCTGCTGCCCTGGCTTGATCTCAGTGGCGGCATGGGTACGCAGGCATCCAAAGCAAGCAGCACATCCGCAATGATCCAACACAAAGTCAGCCGCCTCGCTGAAGCAAATGGGGCACAAGTCTGCAGGCACAGGGGACGGTGGACTCCTTGAAGGGCAGCCAAAGAAGGGATGGAGGCCTGCTCGGCTAAGAGGGGCAGGGCACATGCAGCCTGCAAGTTGGCAAGACTGTCATGCCTAGACACCCCAGCCACCGCACCTGGCTGCTCATGCGGGCCAGCAGGCCATTCAGCCCATGCGGCGCTGCTGGTGCTTGCACCATCGCTGCCGCCGGTGCCGCTGCCGGGTCTGCTGGTGCTTGCACCGCCGCTGCCGCTGCCGCTGCTACTGCTGTTGCTGCTGCCGGCACTGCCGCCGCGGTTGGCGGCACTCTCCTGCCACTGCCGCTCCAGCCGACACTGAAAGGCAAACTCAGCACGCTGCACTGCCGCTGCGTGTGCGCTGCAGAAGGCATTCCACCTGCTGCCGCCGTGCCTGGCTTGCAGCGGCGCGGTGTCCGCACCGAAAGACAGCAGCACTAGCACCACTGTGATGTGCCCGTGCTGGAAAGCCAGCTCGAGCGGAGTCTGGCCTCCATGGTTGCGCCAGTCAGCCCCAGCGCCTGCTTCAAGCAGCGCCAAGGCATGGCTCTCGCTGCCGCAGCCGGCCGCAGCGTGCAGCGCGGTGTTCCCCGCCCCATCTGTGTAGTGCGGGCAGGCCCCCGCTGCCAGCAGTGCTCGCAGTACTTCAGCGTGGCCGGCGGTTCGCCCTCTGGCTGCTGCAATGAGAGCTGTCTCTCGAGTGGCGGGGTACCGGCTGTCAACCGCTGCCCCTGCCGCAAGTGCCTCAGCCACACCTGCCACACTGCCCTGTTTGGCTGCTACCAACAGCTGCTGCTGCGGGCTTGCTGACTTCCACAGCCTGGTCAGCAGTTGGCTGCCAGCCCACATGCTGGCGGCAGCACAGCTGCGGATGAAGGTGGATAAATGGGGCCTTAGCACGGAAGTGAGCGGCAACGGCGCTGCGCGGCGGTCGGGCGGCAACAGCAGGAGCAGAGCCTGCCGAGCCTGAGACGCTCTCCAGCAGTCTGCTCACCACGCCAGCGTCAGCTGCAGGCCGTTTGACTGCATCTTGTGGGCGCGGGCGCGTGCGAGCTGGGGAAGTCGTGCGGGCACCTCGGCTGCACTGTTCCTGCACTGCTTCAACGATGGTAAGCTTGCTCTGGCAGCAGCTGTGTGATTGACGAGGTCCAGTCTTCTCTCTCATGCAAACACTAAGCTTGGCTGGAAATGATGGCCGGCGTCGAGCCCATTAACACTTGGTCAACCTACTTGCTGCCCTGCTGCCATTTGCCCTAAAGCAGCTGGATCGGCCTCCTCAGCCCCCGGGTGCCCTGCCCTGTCCCACTCGCACACCTTCGCCCGTGCAGCCTGCAGCCATGGCTGAGCCAGTGCTGCCCGAAGAGTTGCCAGGGGCGCCGTCCAAGGGCGGCCTGGACGCCCCTGCGTTCGTGGCCAAGGCGGCGCCCACCGCCGGCTCCGGAGCCGAAGCACCCGGCGCCGGCGGCAAGGAGGGGCCTCTGCCGGAGCCCTCAGCGCCCCTGCAAGCGCCCGAGATTGGCGGCCCAGCACCCACCACCCCGGCACGCGCGGCCCCGCTGAGTGCTGCACCCCCCAGCCCCATCGCCGCCCTGCGCTCGGGCGCTGGCGGTGCGGCCGCCACCCCAGCTTCCCCACGGGGCAGCGCGGCGGGGCGCATGCCTGCCGTCGTTTACAGTGGCCTGGCAATCCTGATGGCGGCCACGTCACTGTTCCTGCTCGTCACTCCCCGCCTGGTGGGTTTGCTGCAGGTCCAAGCAGCGCGTCTGATGGATGGCCGGCAAGGGTGGATTTGGGCATGGCAGCCTGCTCCACACCCCGTGCCAACCCAATCTACCTCGCCTGCCGCACATCTCTGCAACCGCCTGAGCAGGTGGCCATGGGCATGTTCCGCAAGAGCGCCTCCCACCCAATGGACGCGCAGCTGACCCAGCTGCTGCAGGCAAGCACCGTGTCATGAGCCAGTGTTTCTCCACATCACACCCTCTGTTGCTGCCATGGGATACGCGGTGTTGCCTGCTCAGCTGCGTGTTCGAGCCCCTCATCAGCCAGCAGTGCTGCTACTACCACCGCCCTGAGCAATGCCTGCACTGCACACTTGTCGCTTCCACAGCTGCACAGCGGCGCGATGCTGGTTGCATCCGGTGTGGCCGCTGCGCTGGCCGCTGCGGCGGCTGGCCGATGGGGCAATGCCGACCCTGGCACGGCAGGTGAGATTGTGGGTCATTGTTGCAGGCACTGCTGCACTTAATCACAACCTGACAGGCTGACCCAAGCTCGCTCTCAATTGCCTGCACCTGGTGCCACCCTGCTCACCGCCACCCCACCTCCCACAGACCTGCTGAGGGCTGGGCTGGCGGGCCAGGCCGCCACCGGACTTGGCCTGTTCATTGGCTACCTCTCCATTGTGCCGCCCATCACCTGGCTTGCGGTGGGTTGCCAACGAGGCACCAGCAAGTTGGCAGGGCAGGGCTGTGCTAAATTCCGGAAGTGAGCAAGCGGCCAGCAAGCAGCATGCAACTGCTGGTGGGAATGTGTGCCACACGGGGCAGTGCCTCCTTTTGACCCCCTGCACTGCTCCTGGCTCCAACTCGCAAACCAGCAACCAGTCCAAAACATGGTGCCACCTCCTGCAGGAGCTGGCAACCAACGGTGCGGCCATGATGCTGCCGGCACTGGACCTGTCCAGCCGAGGCACCAGCTCCCAGGCAAGCGGGGCTACTCCAGCTGCAGATAGAAAGAGGGTGGCAAGGAGCTTGCCTCACAGACACGCATGATACTCGCAGACGGCGCTGGCGGAGCTGACCTTGCTGAGCAGTTTGCAAAGCGGCATGCACAACAACTTGCATCTGCACTTCAACCCACCTCATACTTTACCTGCAGGCCATCGGCCGCCAGCTGGGCCGCTCCCTGGTGCCCCGCTCCGGCTCACTGCTGGGAGGCGCCCACTTCCTGCTGGCCCTGCTCTTCCCGCTGTCCGGCGTGCTGCTGGTCTTTGCGCCCTGGGTAAGTACGTGAGGGCTGGATGGGCAGGCTGCTCAGCTGGAGCTGCATTTGTTGGTTTGCGTCTGCGCTGCCTGGGACTGCGGCATTGCCGGCGGTGGGGCAACCACAGCTAGAATGCAAGTGGGAAAGTCAGCCACACGATGCCTCCTGTTCGCCCCACACAGTTCACACTCTATCATTTCTCGGGCTACGCGTACGGCAGGGCCGCCTTCCTGCTGGCCCGCCTGGCAGGCGCTGCAGACCTGTTCATCGTGCCCATCGCCCAGCTTGCGCTCAAGGCAGGATGGCGGTGCTGCAGTTTGGGTGGACTCTTTTGCGTTGTCGACTTCTGTTTCTACGCATGCACATGGCTAGCAGAAGGAAAGGTTATCTGGCTTGTTGTGCCAAATCGTACTTCTCTCGTTTCTTGGCTGCAGAGCTTTGCCGAGCGCAGCGCCCTGGCCTCGCCCGCCGCCCCCGCCCTGAACATCGGCATGCTGCTGGCTTCGCTGATTCACACTGCTGTTGAGCTGAGAATGATGGAAGGTGGGTGGGCCGGCATGGGAGCAGGGATGTTTGGCGCCGAGCCAGTTTGCTGCAAATGGAGAAGGGTGCCAGCACGCCGAGCGGCCACTGTCCCTGGGACTCTCGCGTGTCTCCATTCCTTGCAGCCCTCTTCCAGCCCCAGTCAGTGTACGTCACCAGGCGCCCCACCGAACCTTCTCCCTCCTGCAGGTGCCCCCGCCGGCTTCCTGCTGCCCGTCAACCTGTCCACCTGGGTGTTTGCTGGCCTGGCCTCTGCTGCCAGCCTGGTGGCGGGCGGCCGCCCTGCCGACCTGGTGGCCGAAATGAAGGAGGTGGCAGAGGGAGTGAAGAAGCGGGAGTGAGGAGTGAGGAGTGGGAGGATTCAGCGGTTGATGAACATGTGTTCATGTGTGAGAAGTGAGGCAGGTGGCAAACGCCAATCACCAGTTGCAGCTCGCAAGCCCCCATTCAAGGGCTATTGCATGCACTTTCACTGCCCTGTAGAGAGTTTGTTGGAACCGGATCTGTTTGCTTACTGGCCAGGTGGCTGTACCATAGCGCCCTTGCGTGCGTCATGTGCCAGACTTTCATAACAACGCTGTGCAGTCGTTACGTGTACTGCTTGCATGATCAAGCACGTGTTGTAAATGTGCAAGAGGTTGTCAAGCATGCAGCGTGGCCGTCATTCAGCATGCATACAGGCCGGCGCGGGCCGCAGCGTGCATCTGCCGAATGTCTGACCACAGAGCGCGCAGCGCAGCCTGCACAGCGTGGCGCTGCTGGTGCACAGCCGCGGCAAACTGCGCCTGCTGCAGCAGCACCTCGGGGCTCAGAGATGACAGGGCTGGGTGGCACTCTGGTGCAGACGGATCGGGCCTGCTGGCGCATGCTGCGGACGCCTCCACTCCATACCACTTGTGCAGCAGCCAGCCAGTGAACCCTCTGCCGCTGCTGCTGCTGCTGCCGCTGCTGCCACCGGAGCTGCCACCCGGAGCGCTGGTGCTTCCCATGCCGCCGCTGGGTGTGCTGCTGCTCGGCTGAACAGGCTGGGCCCCGGGCTGGGCTGGGCGGTCCTGCCGTCCAGATGGCACAGGAGGCAGGGCCTCTCGCTCGGGCAGGGCCAGCAGCAACGGTTCCAGCTGGTCCAGCCGAGCCTGGATGGCTGCACTCAGCTGCTGCAGGTGCCGCCGGTGGCTGCTCGAGGGCAGCTGGTAGAGCGCGACCGCCGAGTGCTGCATCAGGCCGCGGGCAGCCGCCACACCCTCTGCTAGCTGCAGCAGGTAGGCTGTCTCACTGCTGCTGCCGCTGCTGCTGCAGCTGGAAGCCGTTGCAAGTGCAGCGTCAGCGGCTGATTTGGTGGCATCCGCAGCAAAGGGCGGGAGCTGCACCGCATCGGCCGCTGAGGCAGCCGCGGCTGCCACAAGCTGCGCCCACTCCAGATCGCTCATGCGTGCAGCCTCTCGCGGGCTCACTCCCAACACCTCTGGCCCTACGCTGCTGCTGCCACCGTTGCCGCTGCCGCTGCTGGCCGCCGCCCCTGCCGCCGCAAGCAGACGCTGCATCTGTGCTGCGGCTGCAAACAGCGCCCCGCGGCTGCCGCTGAGGCGGAGGTATTGGCGCAGGTGGCGCTGCAGCTGCTGCTGCTGGGCGGCTGCCTTGATGGAGCTCCACACCCCGGCCAGCCAGGACAGAGGGCCGCCGAGGCTGCCTGCCTCGCTGGCGCCGCTGCTGGCCATGCTGTACTCGGGAAGCTCGTGGTGCTGGTCGATGTTGCAATAGAAGAAGCTGTGGGGACACAGCAGGAGAGTGGGGTGGCAAGAAAGCGTGTTTGCAATTTACCAGTGCCGCGCCAGCGGATGTGAGAAATGCAAGTTTGGCGGGGCAATGCGCAGAGGGGCATCTCTGCAACAGTGGCAACAGCAGCAGACGCCCAGCAACACTTAAGAAACAGCAGCCCGCCAGCCCGCCAGCCAAAGCGCACCCGCCGGTTGACTCGCTGTGCTGGGACCAGGCGCGGCCGCACACCCAGCAGAAGTGGTGGCCGCAGCCCTTGCAGGTCATGTGGTTGCAGCCCCCGTGCTTCTGCATGGCAAAAACGAGAACGTGCCGACGGCATCATCAAGCATTGTGCCATGCAATCACGGCAGAGCTGGTCAGGCAGGTTTGGGACGCAGGCGCCCCTGCAGGCCACAAGGAACCACCCATGCCACTGCCCCCCGCCTCCCACAAGCCTCAGCTCCATCCTGTCACCTGGATGCGCGCCAGGCACTTGGGGCAGCGCTTTGTGTTGGAGGTCAGCCACTGCACGTCTGCACTGGGCGCCGCCGCACGCAGCTCAGCCAGCTCATCAGCCCACCGCCGCATCTGCACGCAAAGACAGGTTGAGCCATAAGAGGCGGTGACTGCAGGGCACAGGGGCACGTGGTGCATGCACGCCACGCTGCATTCGGTCCAGAACCAGCCAGCAAACCCGACAAACCGACTGTTGGCGGCCTTGCACCCAACAGCAGGACGAACAGCGCTCTGCAAAGAAACCCACGGGCATGCATCCAAGTGCCAATTCTCACCTGTGCACAGCTGGCGGGTTCGTGTGCTTCTCCGCCGCAGCACCAGCACAGCAGGTGCCCACATGCGCCACACTCTGCGTCCAGGCCCGCCCCAGGCGCAGCTGCTGCAACTGCCGCTGCTTCTGTTGCCATTCGACCTGCTGCTGTGGTGGCTCCTGCTGCTGCCTGCTCAGCCGTTGGTTCAGCACCTGCTGTGGCGCCGCTGGCTGTGCCCGCCTGGCTGCCAGCCGCACAAGCAGGGCCAGGCAGGTGCAGCATGACACCGCACCCTGCCTGCGGGCAGCTGCGCAGCTGCTGCGGGTGAGCAGTCGCGTACCGCTGCACCACCAGCAGCTGAAACCGGTCCAGTGCAGCTGCTGGCAGCAGGCGGGCCACCGCAGCAGAGGGCAGGGCTTTGCCGCAGCCAGGCTCAGGGCAGACTGCTCGCCGCGGGTCGCCTGAGTGGGACAGCATTGGAGGAGGGGCAAGCAAGCAGGTAAGGCATCCTCAGAGCCGTGCAGGGTCCTCAGTTTAGCAACCTGCAAGTCAGATCCATGCAGGCATGGCTGTAATGCATGCAGCACAGCCCAGCAACTTGCAACTTCCTAGAACCCCAGCCGTCACCTACCTTCATCAATGCTGGCCTGCAGGATGCCCTGCCAGCAGGCATCGCAAGTGCAGTGCCCGCATGGCAGCTGCACACTCTGCCTGCCGGCTGGCACCTCATCATAGCAGACAATGCAGTGCCTTTGTTCCAGGCCGCTGCTGGCTGAGGCTTGGCGTGGCACCACCGCATCGCTGGCCCCTGCTGCTGCCGTCTCCTCTGCGGGCGCTGCCGCCTCCTCTATTGCTGCTGCTGGTCCTCCTACTGCTTCCGCTGCCGCCGCTGCTCCAGCCTCACTGCTCTGACCAGCCCGCTCCTCTTCCTGCTGCACCATTGCCCACACATCCACCTGGGAGACTGCCCGTGGCTGCAGCTGCAGAGGCACAACCTGCTGCTGCTGCTGCACTTGGCTGCTGGAGGCTACCCCAGACACACCGCTGCCGTTAACCTCGGCGCCATCACTGCTGCCGCTCGGCTGTGGCTCCTGGGCCCGTGCCGCTGCCGCCAGCTCATCAATTGCTGCCTCACCGGCTGGTGTGGCGCTGAAGGCATCCCACAGCTTGCTGAGCAGTCCGCCGAGCGCCTCTGTCACCGTCGCACCGCTGGCGCTGACTCGGATGCCCTGCTGCTCCCCAACTGCCGCTGCTCCAGAGCCGCTTGCCAGGCTGTAGCTGCTGCTGGACCGGCTCTCCCGCACATACTGCTGCACCAGGCTGCACGCCGCAATTTGATCCCTGCTTAGGGGCAGGCCGCCGCCTGCCGCCGCGGCCAGCAGGCGCGCCACGGGCCACTGCCGCAGCTTCATGGCCAAATCCAACGGCGACACGCCACTGGCATCTGGCACGCTGAGCAGCAGCTGCAGCACGCTCTGTTGTTGCTGCGACAGCTGGTGCCGCTGCTGGCTGCCCGCTGTGCTGCCCGGCACCAGCAGCTGCTGCAGTGCGGCCAGCAGCAGCGCGAGCACCTGCCAGCTCCGGCTCAGCACACAGCAGTGCAGCGGCGTGTCGCCTGCTGCGTTGCGGCTGCCGGCCAGCAGCGCCAGGCGAGGCTGCCGCGCCAGCAAGAGGGCCAGCACCTGGGCACGCCCACGTTGGTGCTTGGATGGCCACACAGCGGGGCCGCTGCCGGCGGCGGCAGTGCGTGGCGAGCCACCCGCCAGTGAGAGCAGCAGGCAGCCGCCGATGCCCAGGGATTCTCCCGAGGCCAGGTGGTGCAGCAGCGTGTTGCCAGAATCGGCTGGGAGGGGCGCCAGCAGCGCGCCAGCCAGCGCCTGTAGTGCAGAGACAGGGAGGGCACAACTTGCAGGTGTGGTTGCGAGTGGCAGCTGTCACTACCAATTCGACAAGGTTGCTTGTTTGTGCATCGACAGCGCTACGCAGACAGGGAAGTGTGTAACCAGGCTCTCACCTGCTCCGTCTCGGGCCTGCTGGCGCCCAGGCAGCCCATGCCTAGGCTGCGTCCGCCGAGGAGGCGCTGCGCCGCGGCGGCATCGCCGCGCAAGCACGCCACCTTCAGCTGCTGCAGCTGCGAGCTGTGCATGGTAGTGACGGCCTGTGAGGAGCCTCTACAGCGCCGACTGCGCGCCACAGTGCAAGAGCCACGACTGTGTGCAGCGCTTAGAGCACCCCAGCCTTCCTCCTGCAGTGGGATAGTTCTATACTGTTTGCATATAGCAGCGAGATTGAAGCAAGCACCTGCAGAGCTGAAAACCCTGCTTTCTCATTTCGTGATTTGCCAGGCTGCGCTCTGCAGGGGCCATCACTGCCTTCCTGACGCTGCCGATACTTCAGATCAGCCATCTGGAATGCTGCTCCACCACACAGTGCACCCTGCACTGCCGCCCACTGCCGGCTTTTGCCTGGCGTGCCCACAACGGGCCCCCGCCAGGCCATTTGTGCCTCGAAAGCAGATCAGAGCAGATCGCAGCAGTCGCCGCATCATGCCGCCCTTGGCAGCAGCGGGGGCGGCGGCGGCCCGCGGCACCGGCGCAGCTCTGAAGCAGGCGGTGCGGTCGGGCAAGGTCCTCACTGGCCTGTTCGTCAACTCCGCCTCACCGCTGGTAGCCGAGCAGCTGGCCATGCTTCCATACGACTACATGCTGGTACGCGCACTGTTCTGCCTGAGCTGTCGGCTGCCCATGCATGCCCGCCGTCTGCTCGGCTGCCCACGGTAGCGCTCGATGCTTGCAAGCCTCCAAGCTGCAGTTGATCTGCCCTGCCCTGCGCACCTGCCCAGTGCAGGTGGACATCCAACATGCACCCACCGACTATCAGCTGCTGGGCGCCTGCATCACAGCGGTGAATGCGGCGGGCAAGCCGGCGCTAGTGCGGGTGGAAGGCCCGCACGACCGCGGCGGCATCCAGCAGGTCGATGCTTGGGCTTGAAAGCAATGCATGGGTTGGTTGCTGCAGCCAGCTGCTGAGGCCCCGACGCCATCTTATCAATGGGTGGTGGCTTGCAAGGCACGTGTGTGCTGGCAAGAGCAATGCTGCCGCTGCTGCTGTGCCATCCAGCGGCTTGGGGCGGCCATCAACGAGCAGCTGCTGCATTCCATGCCATTCATGACATTCATGCAGGCGCTTGACCTGGGAGCAGCCGGGATCATGGTGCCAACGATCAACACCGTGTCGGATGTGGAGAAGGCGGTCTCAGCAATGTACTGTGAGTGATGACGCCAGTCAGCTGTGCGCACACTTGCTTGTGCCTGCACCTGAGCATGCTTGCTGCTCCCAGGGAGCTGTGGCCTATCTTGCTCTCGGAGTGCAAGGCTTTCAACCGAGGCGCAGGCAGCTGGTACAGCTGCCTCACTCGCATGTCTACTGCCCCTTGCATCATGTGCAGACCCTTCGGCAGAGTGCCCCACCGGCAGCCGATCCATCTCCTGGCCCATCAGGTGAAGCTTTGGGGGCCAGAGGCCGTCTGTGTGCATGGCGTGCCATGTATCCCTGCCTCCCCCTGCCACCGGCTGCAAAGGCGGTGCAAGCGGGCAGGTTCCCTCACCTGTGCTGGCTGCTCGCACCTGCCCTGACTGCTGCCCCTGCTCTCTGCAGGCCACAGCTGGGGCGGAGCGTGACCGACTACATTGGTGCAGCCAACGATGAGGTCACGCTGCTGGTCCAAGTGGAGACGCGGCAGTGCTACGAGGATCTGGAGGTGGGTGCAGCTTTGATTCTCTTAACGGGGGGATAGGTGTTCCCCAACCCTGTTTCCCTCGGCTGGCAGTTGTGGGCAGCCGAGCGTGTTCCGTGTGCTTGGCATCGGCCGCTGGTTCCTTCAAGGGGACCAGGCAACCTTCCAGGTGGCCACCTACCCAGGATAACCTCATGACCACCCCCATGCACCCCACCCAATTCCACTGCCCCTTTCAGGCCATCCTGTCGGTGCCGGGCGTGGACTGCTGCTTCATGGGGCCTGTTGACCTGTCGCATGCGCTGGGCCTGGCGCAGCGCCTCGGCTTCCCCGCCTGCTTCGACTCGTCCGACTTCCAGGCAAGCTAGCACAAAGAGTTTTGCATGCACTACTGGCCACTTGCAACAATAAGGCATATCAAGTCGGGCCATATCACTGCCTGCTTCGACTCGCCCGACTTCCAGGCATGCGCTGCTCAGCACGCTGCATTGCACGCACCTTTGGGCCGCTTGCATGGATGTGGCCTTGGTTTCACGGCCCGCCACGAATGGGCACCAGGCTTCAAAAAAGCATGCTCTGCACTGCTTGGATGCCGGCTTGGATGCCCGGCTGCTCCTCATGCCCCGGCCAGTCTCACCCTCCCCGTGCCCATGCCTCCCACCATCCCCCCATGCTCATGCATCAACCATCACATGTTGATTTCATCGTCCCACTGGTTGCAGGAGGCTGTGAAGCGAGTGGTCAAGGTGTGCCGCGACAAGGGTGTGACGCCAGGTGGGCAGCACAGCGCGCACATCACATGCCGCCAAACGCACAGAACGCACGCACTCTGCCCTGGTCAGGCTCTGTATGCATGCCATGTGTGACGGTGTGTCGTTCACTCCTGCACTGCTGCTGCTTCTGGCTGCAGGCAACTTTGCGCTAACGGAGCAGAAAGCGCAGGTGGGGCAATGTCTGGTTGTTCAATGCATGCAGACTGCGCTCTCATCATTGCTAGGTTCCGCTGTTGTGTGTGTGTTGCCTCGCCAGTTGTTGCGCCCCATCCGCACGTCTTTGGCCACCCGGGCTCCTGCTCTGTGACTCTCTGATTCCAATCTCACCCCCTGCAGGAGCTGCTAGGGCAGGGGTTCACCTTCCTGGCCACAGGCACGGACGTCGGGCTGATGGGCGAAGCGGCAGCCCGCAACGCGGCATTTGCCAGCAAGCTGCGGTCCTCATAGCAGCGGCGCACGGGTGGCATCTGGGTAGTGTGAGCTGGCTCGCAGCCACATGGACACTTTGTTGGCCTGCGCTGGTACACTGCTCAGCAGAGATTCTCAGAATGATTGTCCAGACACAAGCAGGAAGTAAAGGTCACAAGCAGAGCGCAGGCAGGGCACGTGCCATCAGCAGACGCAGGGGATGCACCGCAGGCAGGCAGGCCGGGCACAGCGCCGCCGACCCCTTCCCGTCCGGTCCGCCAAGCCAGCTTTGTTCGCTTGCAATGGCTTCCATGACTTGCACCGCATCTATTGCATCCCCCCAGCCGCGCTGGGCGGTCGGCCGGCCGCCGCTGGCAAGCCTAGCAGCGCGCCCTTCCGGCCTGCGGCGCTGTCTCCTGCTCACACATGCAGCGGAACTGCCGCAGACTGCTTTCACGTCGGCAGCAGACCCACCGCCCTCCAGCAGTAGCCCGCCGCCGCCGCCGCCGCCTGCCCCCAGCAAAGCCGACAGCCTGCCGCCTGAGCGGCTGAAGCAGCTGCGGCGGGATGGGCTGGCAATGAAGGACGTGATCAAGATGGGGCGGCGCGGGGTGGCAGAGGGGCTGGCCAACCAAGTGCGGCAGCGATGGAACACATCAGAGGTGCGCAAGGGGCCGGCGGGTGTGCACATGCATGCATGCTACTGCTGTGCATTGGCTGCTGCACAGTGCTGCTGCGCCTTGCCGCTGCCCAATGGAGGCGGGCTGGAGGCCGGCGCATTTCCTGAACTCGGGTGCCAATCTTCCTCTGTACTGCTCCCCAGGTGGCTCGCCTGTATTGCCACGGCAAGCACGCTGCCAACATGAAGCTTCTGGTCCAGCAGCTGGAGGACGTGACTGGCGGCGTTGTGGTGCACCGGGCGGGCGGGACGGTACTGCTGTACCGCGGAGACGACTGGCAGCAGCGGGCGGCGCAGCAGCAGCAGGCGCTGCAGCAGGAGGCACAGCAACAGCAGACGGCAGAGCAGCAGCAGTTGCAGCAGCAGCAGCCCGCAGAGCCGGCCAGATAGCAGCTGCATGTTCCGCCCCTCTGTGCACTTGTCTTCCCCTGCCTCTGTTCCATGGCATGCTTAATGCAAAAGTTACAGGCGAAAGAAGAGTGTGAGGTGGGGCAGCTGGGGCAACTAATAACCAAGTGCAGTGCTGGCGGCGTGGGTGCCGGATCACTAGAAATGATTTCGTAGTTTGCCAAAAGTGGAAGTGCGGAGTGGGGGTGTGGGATGGTGGCATCAGTCGTTGGAAAAGAGGGGAGGCTTGTGGGACGTTCTGTTCTGGGGCGGCACGTGGAGACATGGAGAGGTTGAGGATCCCGGGGAGAGAGTTGGCTGGGCACTCGTCGAGCGGTCTTGTCTTGGGAGGGGCGCGCATACTGGGGGGCACATGCAGGCCAGCGGTTTGCGTGCGTTCCTTGCGGAGGCCATGCAGACACGATGTGGCGGTGGAGCTGAAAAAGGGGGGCAAAACAGGTGGTGAATTTTTGTGCTGAGCGTTTGGTGGGGGGCAGGGGATGCGCTGCCGGCCAGGGCAGGGGTGCCCGCCCAGTGAATTAGGGAGAAAGGCCCGCCGCTCTGGGCGGCGGCTGGGATGGGAAGAAGAGCAATGCGTTTTGTGGGTGGGAAAGCCGGGCCGCACACCGGGAGGGGGGGAGGGCGTGCAGCAAAGGGTTGGCAGGCAGCCGGCGCTGCATTGCGGGCATACTGCAGTGGTGCATTTCCAGGATGAATGAAAAGGGCAGGGCGCCAGGGGGCTGAGGGAAGAAAAAGGAAGTTTTGCGGGTCAGTCAGGGAGAGACGGGACGGTGGGTGCGTGAGGTGCACAGGGCACGTGGCTAGGAGTTAGCCAGCGGATGCCCAAGCAGGGAAATGAAGCCAGGGGGCGGCTAGTCAGCTGGCTTGATACACAGGTGGCCAGAAGGGGGAGCGGTCTTGGGCAGAGCGCATACACAGTTGAGTGCGGCCGGGGGCCGCAGCGGAGCAGTCAGGAGTGATGGGTAGGAGCGGTGGGCGGCAGCAAAAGGCGGAGCTAACCTACAAGGAGTTAGAGTTGTGGCCCAATGAAAGCGATCAAAGGCTGGGGAGGGGATGGGACGCGCGGTGGAAGAGAGAGGGGCGGGGCGGTTTGGAAGAGAGCAGGGGATCCCGGATTTGCAGTCGAGGGAGAGGCACTACAGCCCGACGCGGGGCCTGGGGACGCTACGTGATCAGTGTACTAGAGTGCATGGGGTAATTCATTCGTAATCTGGAAGGCAGGGCTGCAGGCTGCAGGCTGTACTTAATGAAAGGGACCGGGCCAGCCGGGGGCCAAAAGCGGCTGCCGGGGCATGTGCAGCACAGCGAGAGGATTCTTCTAGTAGCACCAAAGGCTCTCCCCCTGGTGGAAAGCTTGGGGAGAGGCCACCAATGAAAGCACAGCCAGGCGCCTGAGAATGCGCCGTGGCATGTGGCCAAGGCCAGCGCGAGTCTGGAGCAAAAGGCTAGAGGCGTACTGATGGGCAGCCGTGCTGCACGTGGGTAGCAGTGTGCAGGCTGGGCGCCGCAGGCGCCAGCCGTTCAGTGGATACTGCCGTGAAATGGAGACACGGTGGTGCATAGCCGACATGGCTGCCGCTGCTTGGCAGCAGGTACGCGGCAGCGGCCTCACAGCTCGCCTGCCATCAGGTGCGTGAGCAGGCTGGGGCTGGGCAGGCACTCGAGGTTGGCGGCAGCCAGCTGGCCACTCAGCTGGCCGCTCAGCTGGCTGCCGGCGTCCGCGCCGCCGGGCAGCAGGTTGGTGGGCAGCAGCGCCTGCAGCGCACGCTGCGCTGCGGGCGGCATGCTGACCTGCGCCTGGCTGGCCAGCAGCACCGCCAGCTGGCGGGCGTGCGGGTGCTGTGCCTGCTGTGCCTGCTGGGGCTGCTGCGGCGCCGGCTGGCGCGGCGGCGGCGGGGCCTGCTGCCACGTGGGCTGCGGTTCGGGTGCCGGTGTGGTTGCCATGGGCTCGGGCTCAGGGCCCTCCCCCTGAGGCTGCAGCGCCAGCTCAGCCAGCTGACGCTGCTGGTCGGCGCAGCACTCATCATCCGGGGGACCGACCGCGCACGCCTGCAGGGCGGGCAGGGGAGGCAGTGTGGATTGGTGTGAGTGAGTGAGGGTTGAAGAGGGGAAAGCAATGCTGTGGAGGCAGGCCAGGGGCCGATGCTTAAGCCGCAGCCGCTCGTCTCCCGCTGGCAAGACGAGCCAGCAGCAGGCTGCCGGCCCGCCCTCCAAATAGGTTGTTTCCCGCCCAAACCCACCTCGCGAGCCGCGGGCATCAGGTCCCAGCTGAGGTCTGCAAGGATGGCGCGCTCCTGGTCGCGAATCAAGCCTGCTGGCACGCCTGCAGGCACGGCAGGGGCGGCATAGGCCAGGTGAGCTTTCAAAAGCTGGTGCGCAGGCGGCGGACCAGCTTGCGGCTTGAAAGTTGGGACATGCAGGAGGTGGGCAGGGAGACAAAGAAGGGGCAGGGGAGCAGGCTGGAGTGCCCTGAGCTGGCCAACCCCGGATATTCTAGTACGCTTAGAGGTCGTGGGCATCCTTTGAATCAGGGGCCACCCCGAGTGGGGCCACCCTGGCAGGACCGGGCCTGGCCGCTGTGCAGGGCAGACTTAACACCAAGAAACCATTAAAAAGTGTTTCAGGGCTCACCGGTGATGCGAGACATGATGTGGGAGTCGGGGGTGGCCGAGCGGTTGGCCTCAAACTTGACCGCCACCCACAGGGCGGCGGCCAGCAGCGACTGCGCCATGAGCAGCTCGCGCAGAAGGGCGGCCCGCTCGTCCTTGGAGCGACGCAGGTACACGCGCCTGGCAGGGGAGGGAGGAGTGTGGGGAGGGGGTGGGGTGAGGGCGGCCAGGGGGGTGGAAGGCGAACGGGGGTGAGCCCACTAGGGCAAACGACAATGGGACTGATCGCGGCGGCGCGCCATGCCACTCCTCCACACGCTGCGGCCAGGCGCCGCACTACATACGCCAGCCCACAGGCGCTGGCAAGCAAGCAGGGCCCCAGACAGGGCTGCCGCCCGGCCACCCGCCCGCTGATGCAATGCGCCGCACCTGAAGAGCGCGACCGCCATCTGTGTGGCGCGCGTGCGGGTGCGGATGGGGGAGCACTGCGGGTACATGGCCGTCAGCGCCTCCAGGCAGCGCTGCACGTACTCCATGAGGTAGGAGGCCTGCCAGGGCAGCTGGTCAGAGGCCAGGGCGGCGCCACCGGCCGCATCTGCGGTGGCCCCTTGCGGCGAGGCCGCCGAAGTCGCCTGCTCCGGCAGCGCGGGCGTGGGCAGGGCGCTGCTGCACTCCGCCAGCTGCTCCTCAGGGCTACAGGCGGACACGAGGTGGCTGGGGCACAGGCGTGGCCGCTTCTGGCGCTCCTGCGGGGAGGGCTTTGCGTGAACCGACGGCGCGAATGGGCACGGGCCACGGCGAGGGCTTTGCTGGGCCGGCGGCGGGCCTGATCGGGCGTTGAGACTCAGGCCGAGCCCACATGCTGCTGGAGAGGCAAAAGCAGGGCCGGGCGGGGCGCTGGCACACGCTGGTGGTGGCTGCAGCGCCAGCGCTTGTGCCGGCCAACTCGCGCGGGGCGGGCCGGCGCTGCGCCCAGCATCCTCTGATCACTGCCCGGAGCTTGCCTGCAGGGCCGCGGGCGACGGGCACCGGGGTTGTGCCGCCTCCTTGCCGCTGCCGGCGTCCAGCAGCGCCAGCACGTCGCTGGCCAGCATTGTGGGGCTCCACGCTGATATGTGAGGGGCTAGCGTGGCTTGCAAGCGGGCGGGACGGGCTCTGGGGACGGCAAGCGGAGCTGCAGTTCGGTCGGGGGCCTGGCGGGTCGGCCGCAGCAACACAAACAGAAAGATAAAGACTGGACGCGAGGTGTGACGCTCCGAACAGACGGCTGAGGCGCTGTTGACGCCAGCCTGAACAGTAGTACTGGGGCGCCCGCCCAGCGGCGGCCGTGAATGGGGAGTGAACTGGGGCGTATTCTCTTTCTTTCGCCGGCGCAGGCCTGATCACGCGCTCCCTGCCCTCTCCCAAGCCCTTTGGGGCGGAGATAGCAAGCCCTTTGAGTTTCTCCGGCTCCTCACACCGTGCCTCCCTCTCTTGTTGGTGCCCAAGATATGCGAAGCTACGGGAGATTCGCATGCCAGGGCTCCGGAACAGCATCAACGCAGCTTGGAGCGCGGCCTGGCAGCCCAAGGGGCCGCCTGAGCAGCAGGCAGGCTGGCCAGGCGCACCGGGCCGGTGCCGCCGGTGCCCACCGGCATCAGTTGGGAGCGCCGCCTGAATTAACATTGAATCTGCTGCGATCGTCACATCCCCACCGTGGGTTGCAGCCAGTACCGTCCCAGGCAATCTGAGTTGCTTTACACGAGGCCGGCAAGGGGGCATGAGTTGGGCATAGCACGGGACACAGAGCGGGGCATCGCATGCACGCATCTGCAGGCGCATGCGTGCCCTCGGCATCATGCACCCCACTCGCTGTCGCTGTCGCTGTCGTCGGCGTCCACTCGGCGAGCCTCCACCACTTTGCGCAGCAGCTCGGCCATGCTGGGCGTGGCCTGTCCCAGCGGGCCTGCGTCATGGATGAGGCACGTGAACGAGGAGGGAAGAGGGCTGAGCGTGGAGGGGTTGACGCGCCATGACGGCAGTGTGACAGCAACAGACAGGCAGACTGCAAAGCTCTGCAAAACCATCAGCATCCCCGCAAGCCCAGGACGCTGTAGCATCGGCTGTCCCACCGCCGCCACCTAAACCACAAACCAAACGGCACATGCCAAGCCCCGCTTGATCTCCTTGCCTGCACCAGCAGCAGAGGGTGGTGGCGCCTGCTGCTTGCGAGCCTCTGCGGGCCGCAGCTTGACGCCCTGCTTAATTTGGTCCAGCAGCGCCGCACGTGGGTCCCCTGCGGTTGAAGCGCCAGCTGGTGCGCCCGCTGCTGCGCCGCCACTGCCGGCAGGTGCCTGTGCCCCAGCACCAGCCTGCACCTTGCGCAGGCGGCCCGCTGCCGCCAGCAGCTCATCAGCTCGAATGCCGCTCAGGGCGCTACCGCCAGCAGGCGCCGGAGGAGCCGGCGGAGGCTGCCGCGCCTTTGCTGCCGCTGCTGCTGTGGGTGCTGCGCTTCGTGCTGGCGCTGTGCTGGCCGGCAGGCGCGAAGGTGGGCCAGCAAGCGGCGCAGGTGGTGGTGGCGGTGGTGGCGGGGCGCCTGCTGGGCGTTCTGTGGGCCGGGCGGGTGGCAGCGGCGCCGGCGGCGGCGGCGGGGCGCCTGCTGTCTGCGCTACCTGCCGGGCAGGTGGCGGTGGCGGTGGGGGCGGGGGCGGCGCGGCGCCTCGTGCCGGCCCAGAAGGCGGCCAAGGTGGAGGCGGAGGGGCAGCCGATGGCTGCTGCTGCTGCTGCTGGTGTTGCTGGCCACTAGCTACCGCGACTCCCGGCTCGCCAATGCTGCCGGCGCACCCCTCAGTCCTGCTGACTGTGCTGTGCATGCTCGCATGCTGTGGCTCCGTCACACGTGGCCGCACATCCTGCGCTGCGTCTGCCGGCTCTGCTATCGCTGCCCCTGGGAACGGCTGGACATTGCTGCTTTCCGGCTGCACACCCTGCTGCGAAAATGCCGGCGCAGCGCATGGCACTGATGCAGGCACTGCCGACTGCTGCTGTTCAGGCTGCCCTCCATGCTGTGGCTGCTGAGCCTTGCGGGTCAGCAAAAAGCGCGGCGGAGGCGGCAGCTTGCGGCCAGAGGTGCTGCCGTCAGCCTGCTGGCTGCTACCGGCAAGCTGCTGCGAGCATGGCGGGCCGCCTGCAGTAGCCGCCTCAGCTACCATTGGGCCGCATGGCTCGCCAGCGAACGGATTGCCACCTGGGTACTGCAGCTGCGCTGCCTGCTGCTGCTGCTGCTGCCTGGGCTGCTGCTGCCAGCCCTGCTGGTACCACGGAATGGAGCGCTGCACAGCCGGCGCCTGCTGCACATTCTCCTGGGCCGGCTGCTGCGGCTGCAGGGGTGGCTGCTGTGGGTGCTGCCGCTGTGCCTGCTGTGCCTGGCTTGCCTGCTGCGCCTGCTGCCGCTCCAGCGAGCGGCGCTGCTCCTCTTCCTCCCACACACAGCTGGCCGGGCCTCCAAAGCCCAGCATGGGAGAGAACCACGAGGGGGAGGGGCGGTGCGCCACAACACGCCGCGGCGGCAGCTGAGGCGGCGGCACAGCATGCTCTGCGGGGCGGGGCGGTGCAGCAGGGAGCGAGGGATTTGCGTCAAGGCGGGAAGACTGCACGGTGGATGGTCAATGGTGAGGTTCAGGGCTGCCAGTCTGGAGTTTGCCAGGAGCCGATCAGTGGCGAAACGATAGAGGTGAGCTCACCCTGCCAGGGGTTCCATGCCGAGCCTTGGGGCGCGGCCGCAGGCTTCGGCCCTTCACTACCGCTGCTGCTGCTTGCAGTCGTGCTGCGGTGCGCAGGGATGCGGTCGCCGCTATCGCCGCTGCCACGCAGGCTGCTGCTGCCGCCGCTGGCGCTATCGCCGCTGCCGCGCGGGCTGCTGCCGCCGCTGGCAGATGGCGGTCCCCACACCGGCTGACGGCTGCCCACCAGCACCTCCTCTGCCGCAAATGCAGCTACCGACTTGCGCAGCGGGCTGCAGTCTGCGTTAGGGGAGAGGCAGCGGGGAGGCAGCACGGGTGAGCGGCGGCGGGAGCAGCGGCGGCGGGAGCTGTCTGGAGCTCTGAGCGGCACTGCCCGCAGCTCACCGAGCGTGGGGTTGCGCCGGTGCGCGGGCAGGCCGCCCCGCTTCCTGTTCATGGCCAGCTGCGGTCTGGCGGAAACTGTCGGGGCGCGGGGCGTTCGCCCCGTGCGGTCAGGCGATCGCTGGGGTGCGCACTACTGCTGTGGCAGACGGCGAGCGGCAGTGACCCTGAACCCACAACAGGCGCCGCTCATTGCGCGCCATGACGACCGTGACCTCCAAACCTGCCCGCATCGCTGCCCGTGAATTGTCGCCTGCTTCTCAATTTCGTGAGACAGCGCGCAGGCCTGGTCAAGCGCCTGCTCCTGACAATGCTCTTCTTGGCAGCGGCCTCCAGGCCGCCCTGCGCCTCCAGCTGCGGCACAAAGAGCCGACATACCAACAATTATCGTGCATGCAGCGCCGCACGGCCTCACAGCCAGTGCCGCTCGCCGCCGCCGCCGCCGCCACTGCGCCGTCCGGCCCGACGCTGCCTGCGGCCCCTGGCAGCAGCGGCAGACCAGGCAGCGGCAGCAGCAGATGGCAGCGGCGACCAGGAGGCCACTGCCGCGCAGCTGCGGCAGCTGCAGGAGCAGCAGCAGATGTTTCAGGCGATAGAGCAGTGCGTGCAGCAGGCTGAGGAGCTGGAGGCAGAGGACAAGCTCACAGAGGCGATCAATCTGGTGGAAGCGGGTGAGCTGTGCTTGGCGTGCAGGCTCTGTGTGGAAGTTGGTGCAGCCGGCGGCAGCCGCAGCCCATGCATGCCAGTCCATGGCGCGGCAGGCAGCGGCCAGCTGTCGGGCGCCCGACGTATCATGCCTTGCGCCCGCTGGGATCACCCTGCCTGCCTGCCTACCCTGGCCACCCCACGCTGCCCTTGCCTGCAGAGCTGGCAGCCCTGCAGGGCAAGCACGGCGACGACTTTGCGCTGATCGTGCTGCGGCAGGTGGGCTCAGCCACATTCGCCGCATCCAATTTGCCAATGATGCTTGGTGCGCAGTCCCCCTGCAAGCACTTCGAGCATGGCCGCATTCTTTTGTTGCAGCCCCCCTCCCCACGCTTCATGTACCTTCCCTTCCACCAGGTGCTGTGGGACCTGCTGGTAGCGGCGGGGCGGCACAGCGAGGCGCTGCGCCAAATTGCGCTGGTGCACGAGGCTGTGAAGGCCGCCTTTGGCGCCGGCAGCACCGAGCAGCGCATGATGGATGTGCGGCTGGGCATGTCAATCGCAGGTGCGGTGGTGTGGCGGTAGGCTTGGATGGGGCATTTGTGGGAGGGCGAGCAGCGCGATAGGGCCGCCGTGACCCAATGAGGCCTTGCAGCCGCTCAGCATGGCGCGTGCCTCTCACCTGCACTGCTGCACATTTGCCCCTCTCTTGCAGCCTGTGGGCGGCTGGAGGACGGCCTGAACGTCATCTACGAGGCGCAGCCCGTGCTGCAGCAGCAGTTTGCGGCGCTGATGGAGCGAGCGGCACAAATGGCAGCTGAGGAGGAGCAGAGGGAGCAGCAGCAGCAGCAGCAGGGCGGCGCAGCACCCTCAGCCGCAGCAGCGCATGAAGCTGAGGAAGCGGCGCTGCAGGCGGAAGTGGAGCGGGTGCGCTTCCTGCCTCTCTAGCTGTGGGTTTATGCTTGCGCTGCTGTGCGCTGTTTCTATCATCCATCCTGCACCACACACACGATGGAGCCCTGTGGTCGCTGCGATGGCGCACCATTGCGCACTGTGCATGTGTGGCAACACCCACTTGTTGCGCTCTCTTTTCCTGCGATGTCTCGCCCTGCCCTGCTCTTGCCCGCCCCGCTTTGCGCAGGAGGCTCTGCAGGACAACATCAACCGCTTGGGTGCTGCCCTTGGCGAGAGCAGCTTCTTTGGCGGTGGGTTGCGCAACAGCTAGTGCTTGCAGGCATGCCTTTGTTGCCGTAAAAGTTAGGCGCCGTGTGGGCGGTCTGCTTCGGCGCATTGGAATGCACAGCTGTAACATGCAGTTGCTCGCCTGCCTGATGAATGCTAGCTGCTGACCATGTGTGACGTCTCCTTTGCCTCCTTTGCTCGCCCAAGCAGGCATGCTGACCATCCGGCGGGCGGTGCAGCTGGGGCAGCAGGCAGGCGCCGTGCTGGTGAGGCAGAGGCAGGTTTGCCGCACATGTTTGGAAAGTCCGTGCAGAGGCAGGGCTGCCACACATGTTTGCAATGGTCGTTGGCCGTTGATGGCCGTTGGGGTTTGACCAGGACGGCACTCGCTGGTTTTGCCAACCTCTTTGAACTGCACTTCAACCTTTCAGGGCTGGGAGGAGCTGGAGGACATCATCATCTCCGGCTTCGCCTACCTTCTTAATTCTGCCTTTAATTCCTCATTCTTCTTCTTCCTCACAGGGCTGGGAGGAGCTGGAGGACATCATCATCGCCGGCTTCGCCAACCTCATGCTGGCGGCCGGCGGCAGCGGCGGCAACGTGGGCGGCGCACTGCGCGAGCACGACAGGTGCGGGCAGCAGTCTATTGGCAGGCGTGTCAGGCAGACGTGCCAAAACTAGGTTGTGGCGTGCGCAAACCACGGTGCTTGTGTGCATGCGTAGCAAGCAGATCTGCCTACAGTCGGGCGCGCTGCCGGTCTGAGCGGCGTCGATCACATTTGGCGAGTCCCTGCTTGGCCGCAGGTTGACCCAGGAGCTGAGCGGGGACGCCATGCTGGCGCGGCTGGTGCAGGTGCAGAACCTGCGGCTGCGGGACATGTCCTTGCAGGGCCTGGACCACCCTGTGTTCCAGCAGGGCCAAGGGCAGCAGCCGATGGGCATGCGGCAGCAGCAGTAGTGCGGCATGGCAGTGAGGCTGTGCTGGGTGTGCAGCGCCTGGTGTTTCCAGGAGCAGCAGCCGCTGTGTGCACAGTGCACAGCTGATGCCAGCCCATGATAATGCTTTCACTCCTGTACTCTCCTGCTCCATGTCCTCTGCGCGCCAAAACCGTTTCTCTCTGCACCTCTCTCTGTATTTCTGCCCATGCTGAGGCCACCTGGTTGGCAGTTTGTGTGTGAGGTCACAGTTATGCGGTGCAACCCACTGGGCGGGAGAGTGCGTGCGGCGCGGAAAGAGAGGAATAATATCAACATTGAGCGTGAGCGGTGAAATGGGGGAAGAACACATCAAAATTGCAGTGCGGCTGCGGCAGCCGGCAGTGGCAGGGACGAGCAAACGCGGGGCTGGGTGCTCCCTTCAGCATGCGCCTTCGGGAACTACGGGCCGCACGTTTACTGCATGGTCATGCCTGCAGGTTGGGGAGGAGCATAGCAGCAGAGCCGGGAGCTCAGTGCATCTTGCCAAGCAGATCTAGGGCAGCGCTTGACAGCTTGCTGTTGCAGTCAACAGCCAGATAGCCACACTCAACACAGCCACAACCGATGCGCTACTGCAAGGCCCCGCATGCCAAACCAGCGTGATGGCCAGACTGTGGCCCCTTGGGCTTACCGCCGTCGATCGCGTACGTCTGGCCGGTGATGTAGGCAGCCGCTGCACTCAGGGTACGGAGGAGAGGCGGCCATTGCACGCGGGATGTCAGACGGAGCAGTAGGTTTGAGGCATGACAACAGGAGCAGCCCAAAAGGCTGCAACACGCTATGACTATGACAGCTATTTCGTTGTCACTCACCAGGGTCCAGGGCCAGGAAGCGCACAAGGCCCGCCACCTCCTCGGGCTGGCCGTAGCGGCCCGCGGGGATGCCCTTCAGAATCTGCTCCTCGTACTTGGCATCAATGGCGGCGGTCATGTCTGTAGAATGAGGGAGATTGGAGAAGAGTGGTGTGTTCAGCACATGCTCAGGGTCCCTCCAAAATCTGCTCCTCGTGCCTGAGACTGCCCAGGCTCACCAGACACGATGAAGCCGGGTTGCACGGCGTTGCAAGCAGCGCACATGCACACTGCTCAAATGACCACCGATCCCGCTAAACGAAAAGAATGCCCCTGCCCTCAAGCTCACCAGACGCGATGAAGCCGGGGGCCACGGCGTTGCAGGTGATGTTGCGGCCGGCATACTCGCGAGCAATGGTCTTGGTCAGCGCAATCACGCCTGCACGTTGTAGTGAAGTGAAGGGTTGTGGATGGAGGTGGGGTGGCACAGCAGCAGCATAGGTGGGCGGATGGCACCAGGGCAGCCATGGCCAACAGGGGCAAACAACAGTGCCGATTTGCATCAACTGCTCCACAAGTGTTGCAAGCAGGCCAATGGAGATCGTGCAAGAGATGTTCTCCTTCCACGCACCTCCCTTGGCGGGCCGCGCAGTTGGCCTGGCCGGCGTTGCAGCACGTGACACACCCAACCAGTATCGTCAATCCAAACGGGTGCAGCAGCGGCAGTTGGGTAGTGCCTTACCTCCCTTTGCGGCCGCGTAGTTGGCCTGGCCGGCGTTGCCCACCAGTCCCACCACCGAGGCGATGTTGATGATGCGGCCCTTGCGCGCCTTGCCCATGATCTTGGTGGCCGCCTGTGCAACAAATCATGATGTAATACAGCTTCAGCAGGCAGTCGGCAGAATGTGAGGATCCAGCAGGCCCTTGCGCGCCTTGCCCATGATCTTAGTGGCCGCCTGCGGAGCAAAGGAAACACAGCTGCAGTTGAAGCACAGGCAGGCAGGGGCGCAATGCAGCACAAGGCTCTTGCATGCCTCGCCCAAAAGTTTGGTGGCGTCCTGCGGACCGAAAAATCAACATGTGACCAGTAATCAGCTGCTGCGCTGACCTCTGCTGTCCATCATAATCAAAGCACATCCCTGCCCCGACTGCAGCAGCTGTGGGGTGGCGGCACAGGCTTGGCACTCTCTTCCGCTCTCAAGAGTGGCTAACGTCCACCAGCTGATTTGTTGCAGCAGCAGCCCACCTGGGAGGCGTAGAACACGCCCGACAGGTTGACGTCGATGACGTCCTGCCACTGCTCCGGCTTCATGCGCATCATCAGCGTGTCGCGGGTGATGCCCTGCAGGCATCCATCAAGGCAATAAATTGGAACTGATCAGACCACCAGCAGCTTATGAGAGGCTTCATGCGCATCATGACCGTGTCGCGCGTGATGCCCTGCAGGGGGAACCAACAGAATACGCATCCAAGAAGTTTGTACAACTTGCATAACCGGTGTGTCGCGCGTGATGCCCTGCGGTGGCATGAATGAGTTGAACAATGGGGAAACTTAGTGGTCACTACTTTTGGGTGTAGCTTCATGTGCATCGTCAGCGTGTCGCGCGTGATGCCCTGGAGGGGGAGGCAGGTTGGAAGTGGAGAAATCGCCGCTCAGCTGCACGAGCAACTTCATGCAAATCATCAGCATTTTGCGCATCTTGCCTGCCGCAGCTTCCTTGCTAAGGTCACCAACAGCCAGCCAAACCGCTGCTGAAGGCATCGCTCGGTGCTGCGCGCCGAATGCATCGCTCAGTGCTGCCTCCAAGAACTCACCGCGTTGTTCACCAGCACGTTGACGGTGCCCCACTTGTCGGTCACCTCGGAGAACAGGCGCTCAATGTCCTCGCGCTGCATGAGTGCAAAGGGTGGGCCGTCACAAGTGCAGGGGCAGGGCGGCAGCAAGTGCCTCAGCAGTGCCAAGCGTTTTGGGCAGTATGAGTGCCCTCGGGTGACACAGTTAATGCTTGACAGCATGGTGTGGAGCACAAAGTGCCGCAGCGGCGCGCAACAGTGATGCATGACACGCAGTGCACAACCGCAAGCGCACCTTGCCCATGTTGGCACCAATCACCATCGCCTCGCCGCCCAGCTGCTCAATCTGCTGCGCCACCTCCTCGGCTGCAGGCCCAAGCAGGAGCAAAACTAATCAGAGGTTGGCCAGTGCTGGAGCTGCGCGGCAAACGCCATGTAGGCAAGCTGGCAAGCATGCAGGCGGTAGTGGTGGCTGCCGCGGCGTTCATGTGGCCGCCCTAGTCTGAGTCACGCAATCAGCCGTCAAACAAGCAACTAGCCCAGTCAAACCCCAGCAAGCGCACCGGCGTCCTTATGGCCGGCATAGCTGACCGCCATTTTTGCGCCCAGCAGCAAGGGATCCAGCCAGGGGACCCAGACAAACCCCAGCAAGCATGAGCAAGCCAGCCGCACCGGCGTCCTTGCGGCCGGCGTAGTTGACCGCCACCTTGCAGCCCTGGGCACCCAGCGCCAGCGCCACCGCCTTGCCGATGCCGCGGGAGGAGCCGGTGACGATGCACACACCGCTCTCCACTGCATGGGCGTTTAGGGGCGGGCGGCAGCAGGAGCTGGGTGCGGCTTGGGTGTGCAACGGGGGAGCGGAGAGTTGGTCAACAGCGGCCTCATTAGGTGCTGCTCAATTGCAGGCAAACAGGCGGACTGCTAGTAATATCTGGGAATTTAATTTGCATCACGACAGTGCCTCGCCGGTGCTGAAGGCGCAGCAGCAGCAAAACAAAGGGGCGGCCGATCAAGAGTGGACGCCGCCGCCACCCACTGCCGCCCACCCCACTCACGCTGCAGGGCGCTGGCGCTCACGGCCTTGCTAACAGTGCTGCTGCGGCGCACTGCAGCTGCCTTGAGCAGGCGGGAGGCGCTGCTGCGCATACCTGCAGCAACCCAAAGGGGAAGTGCGCTTGGGATCAGCGCGCCGACACCAGCATCGGATAGATCGGAGCCCGATGCATTCAGTCCGCGTCACCCACCGACGCGAGCGCCCGCCAGCTGCTGGTTGAGGCACGCCGTCTGCATTTTTTGGCTGCGGCTGTGCTTGACTGGCGGTGCAATGGGTCGGGTGGCCGCAATGTGCAAAGAGGGAGCGGCCAGCAGCGCTCCCTGCTTCACCCCGCCCCGCTCATCTCGGCTGGCAGCACGCACCGCAGCCCACTTGTTTTCGTGCAGTTCGAGCCGTTTCAGACCGTTTGACACTGTCTTGTAGCAGTCTCATGCCCATCAGCGACGCATGCGGGGTGCGGCAAGCCCCTTGGACCTGGGCCGCCCGCCTCGAGCGGCGGCAGCGTCTCGTGTTCGAGCAGGGTTGGGCTTTTCTCGCAATGCAAGGCTGCAATCCATCAAAATTGCCAAACGCTGCGTCAGGAGAGAAATTTACAGCTTGCAATCAGCATTGGCCTGTACAAGTGGGCGTGGTCGCGGACAATTCAGATGAGGCACCAACACCTGGGGAGGAAAGGTGTTGACAGACGGAAGGGATGGCCATGTGCGGTTCTCAAAGCAGTTGGAGCAGAAGATGGTGATTGGACATGCATGCGGTTGAGAGTGTGCAGGGTGGGGCAGCCAGCAGAGCCGGCCTACATATCAGCTAGCCAGCAAAAAGCAGGCAGCAGGCCTGCACCAGAATGGACTGCAAGATGGCCTGGGGCAGCGCCATGTCTGTGTGGCGCTGTGTGTGCGTCAGGCACAGCGCGAAAGTGCGCAAGCGCCGCCGCTCAAGCGATGGCAGCTGAAGCACCAGCTGACGCGCCTGGGCAGGCGAGTGTGCCAGGGCGATGGGCAGTGCAGTGGGCAGACTGGCCAGCGGCAATGAAGCCCACTCCAGTGCCGTCAGTGGCAGCGCAGCAGAGAGGCGCTCGGGCAAGTCTGGATTGCCGGGCTGGCGAACGGCACGGAGCAGCGCAAGCGTCCGGTCGGGGCTGTGCAGCCTCAGCTGCTGGGCTGTGCCTGCGCGCTCTGGGTTGCTGAGCAGAAGCTCCAGCGGGGTGCAGCCGGTGCCATCCAAAGCTCGAGCAGCGGTGGGTGCCGCTTCAAAGAGCAGCTGAAGCGCCGCACCACTAGCGTCGTCAACGGCGCGGAACGGCGAAGCAGCAGCCGCGTGCAGTGGAGTCCTGCCCTGCCTGTCGCGCGTTGTAGCAGTCAGCGGCGCTGCAGCCAGCAGCTGGCGCATGCTGCTGACAAAGAGCCACCTGGCAGCCGCATGCAGCGGCAAAGCACCATGATTGTCCTGCACCTCGGCCAGCTGCGGGGCCCGCTGCAGCAGCCAACCCACTGCCCATTCGCCGCCATACCTCTCCGCTGCATGATGCAGAGCCGTCATACCAGCACTGTTGGTGGCTGTGAGGGCAGCGGGGGCCACATCAAGCAGCAGCTCCATCGTCTCCACCCCAGTATTTCCAGAGCCTGCCGCCAGGTGGAACGGCAAGGTGCCGCATGCGGCTGTGACCGCCGCAGTCTGGGGCGCGATGGCCAGGATCAGCCGCACCTCCTGCACATCACCGCGCTGTGCAGCCCCATGCAAGGGCACTTGCTGGCAGAAGCCGGTCCGTGCGGTGGCGGCCTCGACAGCCTGCTGCAGCGCACGCTCAGCCGCCTGCCGTCCCTGACGCTCTGCATGCAGAGACTGCTCCAGGGCACACTGCTGCTGCTCAGCTGCCTGCCGTGCCTGGCGCTCCGCCTGCAGAGACCGCTCCAGCGCCTGCTGCTGCTGCTCAGCCGCCTGCCTGCCCTGGCGCTCCGCCTGCAGAGACCGCTCCAGGTCACGCTGCTGCTGCTCAGCTGTCTGACGCTCCTGGCGCTCCGCCTGCAGAGACTCCAAAGCAAGCTTGAGGGTCTGCTCCAGTGCGGGCTGCTGTGAAGCCCGCTCTGATGGCCGCCCGGCCCCCTCCCCTTCCTGGAGCTGCCGCTGCATAGGGCTGCATGCTGCTGCTGCATGCGAGGCTGCACTTCCCGATGGCATCGTCAGCTTGGATGCAGCTTCATGCCCTGCAACGATGAGGGAGGCCGCAGATATTTCGGCATGACCACTCAGCCGCGTCGCCCTGCCGCACAACCGCTCTGCTTGCTGCCCGCCTAGGGCGACCCGCGCCCGCCACTGCGCACCATCTCTGCCATGCCCATGTGCCGTCATGGCTCGCAGGGCCCGGCCGGCTAACACGGCTCCCAACACGGCCGCGATGCTGAGGGCAGCGCCCCAAGCTAGTATGCCAAGTATGAACATGGTGAACGCCATGCTGATGTCAAGCGGGGGATGCTGAGACGAGCGGGCGGCCCAGCGACGAGTTCTTGTCACTGCCGCCCGCACCCGCTGCGCCTGCACTGCTGCATTTTGTGCGTCTGACGGCGCCATATCTCTTCAGCACCAGTCGTCGGGCTTCACCAAACTGCATCCGGCAGCTTATGGCTGCACAGGTAACGAAAAAGCTGATACAATGCTGACATGGGAGCCGGAGGTTGATGGCGTGCAGTGACCTGCTGTTCACCCCTGCACATGTGCGGGTGCGATGCACCAGAAGCTGTCGCCGCCTGTTCCAGTATTAAAGTTCACAGCTTACAGCTATCAATGGTCTGTACAAGAGATCTTGGTTGCGGACGGCGGATGAGGGGGATGGAAAGCAGTGGCCACGTGCAGAGCTCAAAACACTTGGAGCGGAAGCGGAAGCGGATAGGTGCAAAGGCAAGCAATTGAGAGTGGTGCACCCAACAACAAAGATGCCCCTAGATATCAGCTGGCGGAGAGCAGGCAGCAGGCCTGCACCAGGATGGACTGCAAGATGGCCTGTGGCAGCGGCAAGCCCGTGCTGCGTTGCACGCGCGCCAGGCACAGCGCCATCGTGCGCAGGCGCCGCCGGTCCAGCGAGGGCAGCTGAAGCACCAGCTGCCGCGCCTGGGCGGGCGAGTGCGCCAGGGCGATGGGCAGTACGGTGGGCAGAATGGCCTGTGGCAGCGAGGCCCACTCCAGTGTTGTTAGTGGCAGCGCCGCAGAGAGGCGGGCGGGCAGGTCTTGGGTGTTGGGCTGACGGGCAGCACGGAGGAGCGCAAGCGTTGAAGACAGGCTGTGTATACCCAGCTGCCGGGCTGCAGCTGTGCTTTTGGGGTTGCAGAGCAAGAGCTCCAGCGGGGTGTGTCCGCTCCGATCCAAAGCTCGAGCAGTGGTGGGCTCTGCATCAAACAGCAGCTGAATTGCAGCACCATCACCGTCACTGAAGTAGAACTGTGAAGCTGCAGCGGCGTGCAGCGGAGTCCTGCCATGCGTGTCGCGCGCTAGCGCTGTTAGTGGCGCAGCCGCTAGCAGCAGGCGCATGTTGCCGACACGCAGCTGGCTGGCAGCCGCGTGGAGTGGGAAAGCACCCTGTCTGTCCCGAACCGAAGCCAGCTGGGGAGCCCGCTGCAGCAGCCAGCGCACTGCGGCCTCGCCGCCATAGGTCTGCGCCGCGTAGTGCAAAGCCGTCGCGCCTGCACTGTTGGTGGCTGTGAGGGCAGCGGGGGCTGCGTCGAGCAGCAGCTGCAGTGTCTCCACTCCAGCGCTGCCAGCGGTTGCCGCCAGGTGGAACGGCTTGGCGCCGCATACGTCCGTGACTGCCGCTGTCTGGGGCGCAGTGGCGAGGATCAGCCGCACTTCCTGGAGGTCGCCACGCAGTGCAGCACCATGCAACACCACTTGACGCGAGAGAACATTTCGTGCAGTTGCAGCCTCTGCAGCCTGCTGCAGTGCCTGTTCAGCTGCCTGCCATTTCTGGCGTTCCAGCTGCAGCTGGTGCTGCAAGGCAACCTTATGCTCCTGCTCAGCCGCCTGCCGCCCCTGACGCTCCTCCTGCAGAGACAGCTCCAGGGCCTGCTGCTGCTGTTCAGCTGCCTGCCGTGCCTGGCGCTCCGCCTGCAGAGACTCCAACGCAAGCTTGAGGGTCTGCTCCAGCGCAACCTGCAATGGCTCGGGCTGCCGCCGGGCCTGCTCTGCTTGCTGCCCAGCCCCTTTTCCTTCCTGCTGCTGCTGCTGCAAAGGGCCCCTTGCTGCTGCTGTAGATGAGGCTGCAGTACTGGACGGCACCACCAACTCGGGAGCATGTTCTGCAGAGATCAGGGAGCACAAGTAAATCAGTCCAGTGGCCGCACTGCCGCCGCCGCCGTGTCCCCCGCCGCTTTCTAGGCACGGCCAACCTACGCTCGCACCCTGCGCTCGCACCTTCATCGCCCTGCTCATGTGCCGCCAAGGCTGCTCGCTGCGCCCGGCCAGCCAGCAGGACTGCCGGCACCAGCACGGCCGTGGCCGTCGCGCCGTGAGCTAGAATGCGCAGAAAGAACATGCTGGAGGACGTGCTGATGCCGATCAGGGGCTTAGAGAGACAGGCAGGCTGCCCAGCGCCAAGTGCTTGTGTCCGCCGCCCTCGCCGCTGCGCACGTACTGCCGTCGCATTTCTGGGGTGGCGCCAAGCATGCAGAAGTAGCTGCGGGGCTATTCGAAATGCGGTCGAACTTGTATCGATAGCAAACACACTGCGCAAGCCGATACACCTCTGCCATGGGATTCGCTGCCGCCAGAGCGTCAAAAGCATTACAATCGGCTCGCTGCAGCTGGTCCATCGAAGGCGGGCAAGTGTTCGCTCACCATGCAAGGCTTACAGCAGGTGGCTGCTGAAGCAGCAAACACGGCCCCTGCAACTGTGCTTGCTCGTTCTGGTCCGCTGCATGGGCGCTCTGAGCGGGCCTTTACATCAGCAAATGAGGGAGCGACGCTTTGCGTGGCAGAACGGAGCTTGAACTGTGCATGTGCTGGTCAATCAGTCAGCAGGGGCTTGCATCGCACATCCATCCTGTGGTCATCGGTCGCACATAATTGGTAAATCAAGCAGCTAGGGACCAGTAGTGGCAGGCATACAGAGGAATATACAACAGGTGCCACCAAAGCACCCAGGCAGAAACATGGTCTGAAGCACACTGAATACTATAGTTGATGACCTGCCCAGCAAAGCACTACTCACAGCGCTCACAGCACGCCAGGGAACACGCCCGGCACGCTGACGTCCATGAACAGCATGAGACCTGCCCGCTGATCTCCCCGCTCGGCAGCGACCACCAGGGCCGCCTTGGCGTCATCCCGCTGCTCCTCCCGCTGCCCCACCGCCACCACATCAGCCCGCAGCGCAGCCAGCATGGCCGCATCCCGAGCCTCCTGCCCTTCCCACCCTTCTCCAAACTCCCCTTCTTCCTGCGGGGTGCAAACGAAGGTGCGAGAAGTGAGCAGGCGGCAGCATGAGCACTGGGCAGCGGGCAGTGCGGCAAGCAGCAGATGATGCGCAAGCGAGGTCGAAGGCTTCGCAGACAGTGCCCCTGGCTGCCGGGGAGCGATGTCCTGGCTGCACCAATGCACCAATGCGCTTCACTGTACCCAGCCAGCCCACACAGCACCTCCCAGCCGAGCTCACCCGCCGCTCAATCTCTGCTCCGATGGCGGGGAACGCAAAGGCAGTGAGGCCGCTTCGGAAGCGCCAGGCTGCCTCATAAGGAGGGTCATCTGCCAGCACCAGCTCCACTGTGCCGGACTGGAACAGAGGGTTGGACCGCATCTGCTGCTCTGTCACCTCGTACTGCAGCAGCTGCCAAGCAGCCGCCGCTGGCGCCGCCGCTGGCGCCGCCGCCGGCGCCTGCCCTGCGCGCCCGCGCTTGTGCGTGCGCGGGCCAGCCGCAGCCGCTGGGGCAGCTGCTGCAGCAGGGCCGTGCACTGCCTCGTAATCTGCAAGTGCCTGGGCCTCCTCTGGGCTGAGCTGGCCGCCAGCAGCGCGGTAGGCTGCTGCTGAGATAGTAAAGGAGCTGGGGCCCGCAGAGCGCCACACCACAGGCGACTCTTGATTGGCAGCCGCCTTGAGCTGCTGCTGCAGGTCCGCAGGCAGGGTGGCGAAGTCGGGGAGAGCCTGCAGCAGCCGCCACCTGCCCTGCGGCACTTGTGCCAGAGTGCAGTCCAGCAGGCGGCGCCGGCCGTGCCTGCAGTGCAACAGGGCCAGGCAGGTGGTCAAAAAAGCGCAGAGCAGCAGGGTAAACAGCTCCGTCCAGGGCATAAGTAGGCAGATAAGCGGTGTGCAGGGTGGCCAGCGGGCGGGTTTCACAAGCAAGCTTGTTTAGCTAGGCAAGCGCTTAGCACACCTGTGTGCAAGCGCGGCCACCTCCACCAGACGGACAGGAAACTGCGGCTCTCTGCCGCCCCTGAAAAAGCTGGGCGCATCCAAAAGCTGCAGGTCCTGCCAGCTGCAGCGGGGCAGGCGCTGGGACGGAGCTTGAGGCCAAGGGTTGACAGACCGCAGACCGCAGCAGCAGAGCGCATGTCTAACTTCGGCAACCAGTGTGCAAGCATGGCAGCAGAGTGCAACCAGTGCAGCCACACGCCTCGGCCACGCTGTGCCATGCTGTGTCGCACGCTGCGCCATGCTGTGCCTCACTTCATAGCCAGCTCATTGTCGCACTCCTCTGCAAGCAGCTCCACACCAAGGTCCAGCGCCAGCGGAAGCACCTCCTCTGCGCTGGTGCCTGCAGAGGAAGATTGGCAAGGCGAGCGCCGTGTGCGCGTGCATGGCACCCACGTCTGCCCTCAGCGGGTGGGGCTGAAGCAGAGATGTGTCATCCATGGCAAGCGATCTCCAGAGCCCAGGCCGCTCACCTTCGAATGATGCCTCTTGCTTGTACAGCAAGCTCAGCAGCGCGCCCAGCGCTGCTCCCGTGCCCGCCGCAGGCAGCGCCACCTGCCATTCCGCAGGGCAGGGGCGGGGACAGGGCAGTTGCAGATCGGGCTGAGCAGCACTTCATCGACACGTCAAGCAGCGCGCGCCTCACTCAGCAGTGTGAAGCAACTTGTCCAGACAGCGGCCGAAGCAGCCCCGGCAGCGCACCTCGAGCGCCCCGCCGCCCAACCGCTGCGCCAGGGCAGGGCAGGCTGCCGCCAGCACCAGTCGGTGTGCCTGCTGCGTCTCCCCATTGGCTGCCTTGAGGACCACGTCGCAGCCCTGTCCTGCCTGCTGCGCCTCCCACAGGGCCTTGCGGAAGGCATCCGGCGGGGGAGGGGGGCCCGAGGGGCGCAGGTAGGCCTCATTGGTGGGCAGGGCGCCCGGCAGCTTGGCGCTGAATTCCAGGCAAAAGGGGCCCGTCCACTCTTCGATCTTCGCCTTGCCAGGGTCGGCCGCCTCGTCCAGCATCTGAAATATCGAGGGTTGGTGTGGTAGGGCGGGGTGAGCAAGGCGGCAGCAGGCGGGCGGCGGCGGCGCCGGCGGCAGCCGCGCGGCTCAGCGACGGCGCGCGCAGGCAGTGCTGATCGCCCGCCGCGGCACCCCAGACCACGATTCGACTGCTTGCCTCTACAAACTCTTCTCGGCTGTCAGCACAAGCCACAACAACATCGTTGTTTGGCCAGTGCGCGAGCCATATCTCGGACATCTTGCTGAACTCCTGAGCAGCACGGCGATGCAGGTCGATCTTAGGTTAGGGTTTCGCCCGCTGCCACGCTTGCCGCGCTGCGCGGCGACCGGGCTTTCGTCTGCGCATCTCCACGGGGCGATTGCTTTGGCCAATGCTCCCCAGTGCTGCTGGTTTTCACTTGCTTTCGTGATAGAGCCATCTCAATGCATTCATAGGTGGCATTGAAAGCATACATGGCACAGTTTCACTGTGGTGCGTGGCGCCGTGGCCGCCCAGCTAGCGTAGCGCCTGATGAGCGCTACCTCTTGCTCGCATGCCGTCTACCCCCCTACATAATGATGCCGGAGCCAGTGCCTGTGGTTGTGTGCGTGCCGGCCAGCGTGCCGATGTGGGTCCCCGTCACCCCGTGCTTGGCACTGAACTCTTTGGTGACGGGCACTGCCTCCTTGGTTTTCTGCCATGCCTGCAGGAAGGAAGGAAGGCAGGGCACTGCTGTTTGCGTTGAGAGAGCAGGCATTGGGACACAGCCCAGTTTGCCAGATACAAATGCGCACTGTCCTGCTTGCAAGCGGGATGTTCAAGGTGGTAGCCATGCAGCCAGGAACAACAGCATAAGGCACGACACATCCACTCGCCTTGTCCAGCACAGCCCCGGCCTTGGTGGAGTGTTTGTGCGTCTCACCCGTAGCGGCTGCACAAGACAAAGCAGACACCATCAGCTACTGCTGCTCGTTCAGCAAGCAAACACTTGAGGGCAGTGTTTGCAATCCAGCGGCTGGACAGAACAATTGTATTCAAACTGCCCGCTCGGCAGGGCACCAACGGCCACCGCAGACTCACTCTGCACCACATGTGGCTGGGTTGGCCCTGGATGCGTCTCGCTGTACTCTGCTGTCCCAGGCACATGGCTCTTCGGGCCAGCGGGGGAGATGCCCACATCGGTGCTGCTGCGAGGGTCCTTGCGGGGATCAGCTGGGTCGACATTCGCTTGCGTGCCTGGGCAGACGGGCGGATGGGATGCAGAGGAAACGCGGCAGTGGTGTGGTGTGGTCTCAACGAGCTGGAGGGCAGACGCCATCAATTGCTTCAACCCAAGCGCCACTGCTGCTGCCAACCACACCTGCTGTGCTTGGAGTGCGCTACCGCGTGCTCTCCAGTGCCGGGAATGTGCTTCAGAATGCCTGGAATGCAAGAACCGTGGCGATGAAAGGTTTGCAAGTGCAGCTGCCGAGTCAGGCGCCGAGCGGCGGCAGGCCAAGCGGCCGGCGCATGCCCCTCGAGCCTCTGGCAGCCCTGTGGAGCAGGGCTAAGCGTCTTGTGCACCACCTGAGCTAATTAGCAAAGCCTACAGCGTCGTCCAAGGGGCCGAAGAGAGCGCAAGCCCCCTTGCCGCACCCACCTCACCCACCAGACATTGTGCACTTGTTCCACAAAACTGCTGAGTCAAGCCGACTGGTAGCAACTCTAGCAAGCAGGGAATAACTGAGCCGCCCAACGTCGCACACCCAGCGCCGGCCCCTGCTGCATTGAGCTTGATGCCGCTCAGAGATGTGTCACAGAGCTTGCCAAACAAATGCAGTGTCAGCATAAAGGTCAGATGGCAGGCAAAAACAAGGAGGCACACATTCCAATCATGCCTCGCCGCCTTCCGCCTTCTTCTTCGCCGCCGCTCGCCGCTTGGCGTTCTTGCTGGCCGATTTGCTGGGGGGCGGCGCCGCACCGGGGGGCAGGTTGCTGACCGGCGCTGGCCGTGCCGCCACCGCTCCCGTGGGGATCTTGCCGCCCTTGTCATTGTTATCCCGAGCCAAGCTAAAGGTGGCCGCCGCCGCCGCCGCTGCGCCAGGCTTGCCGCGCATGTGGGGCGGCACGTAGCCTGCCGCACGTGCCGGCGGCTGCGGCAACGCCGCCGCCGCGCCGCCGTTGCCGTTGGCCGCTGCGGCGCCTGCGGCGCGCGGCGACTGCGGCCGGTCTTCGTATGTGCCCTCTGCCGCTGGCGCCCAGGAGGCTTCGTAGAGCACGTCGCGCTTCTCCCGTGCAACGAGCGTGCCGTCATACTTGAACACCTGCCGAGAGTAGGAGGTGCGGTTTGCAGCAGGTGCGCCGAGTCAATAAGCTGGCCAGCGGTAGTGCAAGCCAGCAGCCAGGCCCAGTAGATTGGGCACTCGAGGGCCAGTTGGGCGCCCAGGCAGCTGAAACAGGAACCTGGCTGGCCCGAGCCTGTCACCTGGAATCCGTTGTCCACCCGCAGGCGCGGCGCCACGGTGGCGGTCATGAGGTAGCGGCCGCAGGGGGACCACTCAGCAGTCACCGCGTTCTCAGCCCTGCAGGTTAGATGTTGTGAGAAGAGGAGGTGCGTGGTGGAGTGCAGAAAGTGACACATCAAATTGGGTTGCAGCAGCAGCACTGCAGCCAACTGCGGTCGTTTCTGGCGAACCATGCCACAGCTGTATGTACAGCTGCACAGGCCATGAAAGCCAGCCCCTGAAGCACCGCTCGCACCTGGTCTGCCCCATGGGCTTGCACTTGCCGTCGGCCTTCTTGTCATAGAAGGCCAGGTCTCCCGGCAGGTTTCCGATGCCCGCCAGCACCAGGAAGCGGCCAAAGGGGTTCCACCGCACCGTGGAGTAGGGGCCGGAGCCTGGGGGGAGGAGGAAGGGAATAGTTTGGGCAGGGTTGAGTTGCAGTGGGCTAGCTGCAGGGTTGACGTGGAGCAGGGGCCGGAGCCTGGGGGGAGCAGGAAGAGCATTTTAAGGTAAGGGTGGGGTTGGAGTGGAGTGGGGTGGGCCGGGCGCAGCTGGCGGTGAGGTGGCTCAGAGTAGGGCCGCACATGTGTTGGCCAACCCCAAAAGCGGGCGGAGGAAAAAGAGTGCAACGTGCAAGCAAGGCCATGCCCCGCCGCAGCCGAGGCTCACCCAGGTCGAACTTGGCCACGCACTTGTCGGTGAACAGGGTGGTCTTGGCGGGCATGAAACCGGCCACTGCAGCAAGAACGAAGTGAAGTAAGGGCACACACGTGCTTTGGAAACGGCTCCAGCGTGTTGTGGCGGGCGAGGCTGGGTGAGAGCGACGCGGTCGCATGGGCCACACATTGCTGGCAAGCCATGTCACCGCAACTTTCAACGAGTTGTAAACCCAGAGCATGCGCTCACCCACAACAAAGTAGTCGCCCTTGGAGTTCCACTGCACATCGTGGATGGGGCCCTCCTGTGGAGCACAACAGGTGCGAAGAGGGAGGCTGTTCAGTCGGTGCTTGGGGCGCACATCATGGTGGCAGCAGCGTTTCGGCAGCCGCAGCGCCCCCTCGACAAGTGGCAGCGCGCACACAGCAGTCAGGGCATGCTGTGCCATACTGTGTGGCAAGCATGCAGAGCACACAGAGCGTGCTGCGCCGCCCTACCTTGGGCAGCGGCACCGCGCACTCGTTGCTGCCGTCTGCCGCGAGGAAGTAAAGCTTCTGCTCGCCTGCAACAAACAGCAACAGGGAGCCAGAGGACCGAATTGTAACCTAGGCAGGTGGTACAGCTTCTGCTCGCCTGGGGCAGCAATTGAGCAGGAGGCGATGCAACGAATTTACCGGGCAAATGATGAGAAGCGCGTTCCAGCTCAGAGCATGTCGCCGTGCGCTAGAGCCAGTGCAGCTTTCACTTGCAAGCACTCCGCCTGCAGCGTTACGCAGCTCAACAAAAAACAAGAAACAGGGCCGCACCGTAGTAGCTCTGGTTGGTGGCGTCCACATCAGCGGCCGTCAGCGCCAGCACCGCAGAGCCTGTGCTGTTCCACAGCAGCTGCGCGGCGTTGGCCTGGGATTGCACAAGGGCGGCATGGGCGGTGGAGAGGGGTGAGCGTGTGTCATGTGGCAGCGAAAACGCCCATCAAAGCGCTGCCTCTTCCTGGTGGCTGAAAGACAGCATGCAACCAGCTGTGGCTTCGCTGTGGCTTCACTGTGGCTTCACTGTGGCTTCACTGTGGCCTTCACTGTGGCTTCACTGTGGCGTCATTGTTCTTTGCTTCCAGTGTTGAACCACCACCCACCCGGTAGAAGGACTTGCGGCAGAGCGGGGCGGGTGCATCGCCGCTGGCGCTGATGGCGGTATAATCGTAGAGCGCGATGAAGCCGGGGGAGCCCTTGGCCTCCGGCACCTGCAAGGTGGCAGGAGGTGGTAGGGTAGTTTTGTGCAGGGTTTCAAGGCAAGCAGACCAGGGTAGTTTGCATAGCCAGCCATGCTGCCACGCCAAGCCAACCCTTGCTCCAGTGCCTTGCCAGCCGCCTGACAGGCGGGAGCATTTCCCAAAGCAGAAACCACAACGTGCTTATGCAGGCAAGCCAGCACACAGCACCAGCAAAACGCAGTGCAAATCAGCTCACATAGGCTGCCACCAGCGGCCGGTCGGAGGGGCACACTGCAAAGCCTGCCACGCCCTTCAGCGACAGCCGCCTGTGCACGCCTGTGGGTAGCAGGCCACAGGCAGGCTAAGGATGCTATAGCGTGTCTCTGCACAAACTGCTGTGCAGCATGCATTTGTGGCCCCAGCCCAGCGGCGGCCACTGTCATGCACGAAGCAGGCTGGTGCTGGTGCACTCCTGTGAGCAGCAGCTCGCCGCAATCGGTCCCCAGCAGCTGCCCTCAGTGTGCTCCTTGCATTGCTTGCCTGCGCCAAAGTCTGCTGCGGAGTAAATGTTGACTGCGTTGGTGACCTGGTGGAACGCCAGCGCCTCGTCTGCTTGAAGATGCAAAGGGGGAACAATGGGATGCCATGTGAGAATCAAGCCACAGCGACATGCAGCGCCAGCATCCCGCCCAGCAACAGCACCGTGCAGCGGGAGGTAGCCGCATGGGCCCACCAGGGCGGCATTCGCCAGCAAACCGACTGTGCAGCGACAGGCAGCAGCATGGGCCCAGTAACAGTGGAAGTGGCCAGCGCACCGACCTGCGGTGAACTGCACGCTGGGCCACGCGTCCTTGGTGAACGTCTTTTGGTGCAGGCTGAGCAGCAGCTCGCCGTCTGCCAGGCGCCACACCTTGAGGTTGCGGTCGGCTGCAGCGGAGTGGGTGGCGGCAGCCATTGCTGTTGTCAGCGAGAGCATGGGAGCAGGCGCGTGAGCGTTGCAATGCGCAGCAGCGCAAGCATAGTCTACACGTTTCCGTACGGCAATTGGCTGGAGAACCTGCAGCCGCGGCAGCCAGCACTCCCAGCTGCAGCCAAGCAGCGGCTGCCCAGCACTCCCACCAGCTCACCCTGCCCGCTCTCGTCCTTGGATGGGCGCTGGAAGGTGATCAGGTAGGTGCCCTTGGGAGACAGGGCTGCCGCCATAATAGAAGGGATTGCGAGCCGCTGCTGCTCGGCACGGCTGCCGGCATCCAGCACTGCCACCGCATCGCCGCCCACAACCAGCAGGTGCTGCGCATCGGGCGAGAACACGAGGCTGCTGGCCGCCTTGCTGCAATTGGTAGCGAGGAGGGATGGGGTGGGAAGAGGGGCGTCGGGCAGGCAAGACGGGCAGGCGGCGGCGGCGGCAGGCACCGGCGGCAACAAGAGTCCAGGCATGGCTGGCGGGCCATCGGCGGCGGCACTCACTCGATGCCAGCCTGCTTTGCCACCTCGGGAGGCCCGGACAGGAACTGCAGCTCCTCCGGCGTGCGGCCTGCAGCAGTGGCAGCCCCAGATCATCAGTGGGCGCTGTCGCAGCTGCTGAGTGATCTGCAACATATGCTAGGAAAATGCAGCTGTGCGGCCAGCCCCAGGCAGTGGCAGCGGCACATGGCCCAGCGACTCACAAACGATGGACAGCTCCATGGCGCCCCAGTGACCCTGCAATAGATTCTGGACCGATGGCAATGGCGAGACGCGCTGCAGGCGACTTGACTTGCCTGCATGAGTGCCACTGTGGCGGCGCGCACAGAGACCGGCTCTAATCAGGCCGCATGCAATTGCACCGCGCTGTGGGCAAGCGCAAGACCCATTTAAAAGCCGCCCAGCCAGCGCAGCGGCCCGCCAGGCGCCGTGGCGCAGCGTCGGCGTCGCTTTGCGGGCCCTTTCCAGCTTTCGGCGCTGCCAGGCAGTGGAGAGCACTTTATAGAATCCACTACTAGCAGCACAGCCGCAGAACCCGCTGCGCCCACTGCCGGGCGGCGGCGAGCGGCGGCGGCCACGGCGCCTGCGTCTCAGCGCCCCGCGTGCCTAGCATTAGTGGCAGCCAGCGGCAGCTTTTCACCACAATGGACCTGGACGAGCGTGAGCTGTACAGCGAGGACGAGTTTGCAGCACAGGACAGCGGCAGCGATGGAGAGGCGGAGGCAGGAGCGTCAGATGAGGATGGGCTGTCACTCGGCAATGTGGAGCTTGAGGTGGCTCCCCACATGCGCCAGCCGCTCCCGGCTGCCCAGCCGGACGCTGCACTGGAGGGCGAGGTGATCCAGGTGCGACGATGGTGTGCTTGGAAACCAGGCAGGGAGCATGGCATGCGGTGCTGCAGCTGCTGCCATGCGATGCCATCTGCCCGATCAGCATTGACTTGGCCCATGCCTTGGCTGTTCATGCCAAGCCGGTCAATTATAGCAGCCTCTGCCTAGCCTCCTAACGCTGCAGCTCACTGCTGCGGCTCTCTTTATGTGCAACATGTGCAGAATACCTTATGCTACTACTCCCCTCCCCATTCTGCAGATGCCCACCTGGCAGTTCTCCAGCAAGCGCAAGCAGCGGCAGGACGGCCGCGTGCTGCTGCTGTTTGACATCAATGGGGTGCTCATGCAGCACACCTGGGACGGCGTCAGCCACAAGGTAGGACTCAACACGCCGATTGCTGCTGCTGTGTTGCCTTGTTTGTTTATGTGTGCTGGGCCTGGCTTTCGGTTGTTGCTGGGTGCCCACTGCCCAGCTGCTGCCGCTGCACTTGACCACTGCCTGCCCAACTGCTCACTGCCCTGCCAACCTCCTCCCTGGCGTGCAGCACGACCTGCGGCCGGGGGTGCACCACCTGCTGCGCCTGGTGCCGCACTTCAGGTGGGTGAAGCAACGATGCCGCTTGCTCAGTCAGGCTGCTGGCTACACATGTTGAACGGCACACAGGTTGGCTGATGGACTGCAGGCATGGCCAGCCTGCTGCCACATCTAATCAGCCCAGCCCAGCTGCTGTACCGCCGCACCTTGCACCTGTCTGCTTGACCAGAGCTTGCAGTAACACGTCTGCTTGCATTTGCTGCCGGCCGCAGGCTGGGCATCTACTCGAGCGCCACACGCCCTACAGTCACCAAGGCGCTGCACAAGCTGCAGGGCAACCTGGCCAACTTCCTCATCCAGCGCCGGGCCGCTTCAGCCGCCGCCGGCGGCGGTGGTGCTGCGGCGGCAGCGGCAGGCGCGGCAGGGGGCAAGAAGAAGCGAAAGAAGGCTGCGGCGGCGGCGGCGGCTGCTGCGGCGGCGACAGGTGCAGCAGCTGATGCGGAAGGCTTCCCTTTGGAGCTGCCCAGGCAGCTGTTTGACGTGGTGATGGCTCGTGACCACTGTGTGCCCGCCTCCCAGGTAGGTCGGGTTGGCTGGTTGAACCGCTGGTTAGCAGAGGGCAGAGCTTTTGCTCGGGCTGCATAGTCGCAGCCGCAATGCCTCCACAGCAGTGCACAATGTGCCTGGCGTGCTGTTGCCCCACTGCCACCGGGGGATAACTGTGGTCTTCTTGTTGTGCTGAATGTAATGCCCCACATGCTGCTGCTGTTTGCCCCGCTGTATGCCGCAGGAGGACATTGAGGCACGGGGCGGGCGGCCGTGGGACACTGTCAAGCCACTGCACAAGTACTTCAATGCCCTGTCTAGGGTTGCGCTGGTGGATGATTCGGGTGCGTGCTGCTAGCGCATGTTGGGCGTGCTGCGGCGGTGCGTTTGGTGCCATTAGGTCTGGGCGTTGCTGCTGCACAAGCACATGCCTACCCACCCTTCCCCGCTTCAGCCCACCCACCCGACCCTGTTTGTCCACTTTTCTGCAGCGCACAAGGCCGTGCCCAAGGAGGCCGCCAACATGCTGGTCATGCCCTGCTGGCACGGCCCCGCCCACCCGCTGGGCCGCGGCGATGCCTGCCTGCCGCTGCTGGTCGAAGAGCTGCTGGACTGGATCAGGCCGCACAGTGCAGCAGCAGCCGGCGGCTCAGCAGACGCAGCTGCGGCAGCTGCGGCGACAGGCGCTGACGGTGAGGCCGCCGAGGCACAGGCGGCTGCGCCAGCTGTGGATGTGCGGCAGGCGACAGCTGGCATCAGTGCCAAGCTAGCGGCCGCAGCACAGCAGCAGCTGGAGGCAGCTCAGGCAGCAGGGCAGCTCAACCAGGAGCAAGCTGCTGCTGCTCTGGCTGTTGTGGAAGCAGCCGTGTCGGGCAGTGCTGCCGTGGCGGCGGCCGCGGCGGCGGCAGCTGAGGCCGGCTTTGATGCCACCAGCCCCGAGCGGCCAGCTGCCCAGCAGCAGCAGCGCAAGCGGCCAGCGGAGCAGGAGGCAGCAGGTGCAGGTGACGGCACAGGGTCATCAGCAGAGGGTGCAGAGGAGGCAGGTGGGCAGCCGCTGACCAAGCGGCAGCGGCTCCGGCAGCAGCAAGAGCGGGACCAGCAGCTAGCGGCGGCAGCAGGCACGGTGCTCCTGGCCGCCACTGCAACGCTTGGTGCGGCGGCTGCGGCAGCGCAGGGAGAGGCGGAGGGTGCGGGTTGCAGCGCAACGCTTGCCGAGATCAACACGTACCTCAACCAATGGCAGCCGCAGCTCTCTGCGGCCCTGCTCAGCAAGACAGCCAAGCGCGCCCTGGCCAACGCGGTGCAAGCCGGGCTGGTGCAGATCCTTCCAGAGGGCGCCGCAGCACCCCCAGCAGCAGCAGCACCTGCAGCAGCACCTGCAGCAGCAGCCGCAGCAGACAAAGCTGCGCCAGCACCTGCCCCAGCAGGCAGCACATATGTTGGGCGGGGACACCAGCTCACGCCAGCTGGCCTGCAAGCGGTACCATCCAAGCGGCACCTGCTGGATTTGGCAGCACCATGGGCCACTCCTGCCGCACCCAATGCAGCGAGTGGCGACGCGGGGCAGTCTGGTGCCGCACCAGCCGCAGCTCCCGGCCCTGCCGCTGCTGCTTCAGAGGGCAAGCAGGGAGGCAAGAGGAAGCGGCGGCGAGGCGGCGCCGGGGCCAGCACTGACGGTGCAGAGGAGCAGCAGCAGGCACAGCAGGCTGAGGAGCAGGCACAGCAGGAGGCAGGTGGCGACGCAGATTTGCTTGATGCGGGCTTCTTTTGGCAGAAGCGGCAGCAGCCAGCGGAGCAGGCTCCTCAGCAGGCGCAGCAGGCGCAGCAGCAACCGGCGGAGCAGGCTCCCCAGCAGGCGCAGCAGGCGCAGCAGCAGGCAGGGGAGCAGCAGGCAGGTGCTGCGGCCGCCGCACCGGACGGCAGCGCCCAGACCTCACCACCGCTGTCAAAGGCTGAGGCGCGGGCCGCAGCGCAGCAGGGCTTGGTGCTGTACGCGCTGGCGCAGCTGCAGCAGCGGCAAGGGGCTGCCTTTGCTGAGCTGGAAGGGTGGGTGCAGGAGCAGCTCGTGGCGCAGCACCCGCACCTGCCGATAGCTGATGCCTCGGCGCCCAAGCGCCAAAAAGCGGCTGCCCGCATCCTGCGCCAGTTGCTGCAGCGGGGACTGGACGCCTGCGAAAAGGTGAGGGCTAAGTGTGCAGCCGGGCGACCAACACACAGCTGCTTGTGCCGGCGCATTTGCTGCTGGCCAGAGCCGTGTTCGGGTGTTAAACTGGGCCGCGCTGTCCTACGCAAGGACTGCCACTCCAGCCACCTGACTGGCTTCCATTGTACCCTGCCGTCATTCGCCTGCAGGACGGCTGGCTTATGACCCGCGGGAAGGGGCCCGACATGCCATCAGGGCTGCTGCTGTGGAGCCTCGGCCGCTCCGCCCCGCCAGCTGCTGCTGCTGCAGACGTTGCAGCCGCGCTCGCGGCGTTGGCCAAGGCTCTGCAGTCAGCGCTCGGCGTGGCGCCGCCTGCGTCACAGCCGGCCGGGGCTGCCTCCGAGGCAGCTGCAGCAGCGGCGGCGGCAGTGGCGCCTGTGGTGCCCCAGGGCGCAGCGCTCTCTGCGGCCGCTGCAGCGCCTGCGGCTGAGCCAGCAGCAGGCGGCCAGGCTGCGGCAGATGCAGCAGATGCAGCAGCAGCAGGCAGCCAGGCTGCCGGAGCAGCAGCAGCAGAGCCAGCAGCAGGCGGCGAGGCTGAGGGGGAGGCAGCAGTGCCGCTGCTGCTGGATGTTTTCGAGGACAAGGAAGCGCCGCAGCCTGCGGCAGTTGGGCAGGCAGCTGCACCAGCGGCAGGCACAGGGGCGGCAGCAGCAGAAGCAGCAGCAGCAGCCGCTGCCGCCGCCGCAGCAGAGCCAGCGCCCTTGGCAGTGTTTGAGGACCGGGCACCGGCGCCGCTCGCTGGGCAGCAGGCACAGCAGCAGCAGGCGCAGCAGCAGCAGGCGCAGCAGGCACAACAGCAGGTGCAGCAGGCGCAGCAGCAGGTGCAGCAGGCGCAGCAGCAGCAGGCGCAGCAGCAGCAGGCGCAGCAGCAACAGCCTGCTGAGCATGACGGGCTGCGCTTTGAGGCCGGCATGACTGCTGAGCAGCTGAGGAAGGCACACAGGCGCTACTTGAAGGCTGTTCGGAAACAGCTGGGAGGCAAACGGCACCGCGTACGTGAGTGATTTGGACGGCGGTTCTTGAGGAGCCTGGCTGTGCTTTGGGTGCATGAAGGGCCGTGTGGCGGTTTGAGTGTGGGGTGCCGCGCTTGCTCGCTGACCCTACCAGCACAGCTTGCTTGCCGCTGGGAATAAAGCTAGCAGCGATTCACTCCATCACTGCTCACGGTTCGTGCTGTGCGTGTCATGCACTGCCCTGCAGCCGCAGACAAAAAGGAGCAGTACAGGCAGCTGAGGAAGATGGCTGAGAAGCGGCTGGCAGCAGCGCTGCGGCAGCTGAGCAGCACCAGCCGGAAGACGGTGGCAGCTGTGCTGGACAGCTTGTTCGAGGTGGCTTCTAATGGCAGTGACGCAGCCTGGGCAGCAGCGGTTGGCCAGCTGACTGAGGCGCAGCACGCAGCGCTTGCTGCCCAGCAGGTGGACCTCCAGCAGTATCGGCTGGGCCTGGTGCTACGCGGCGGCGGCGGCGGCGGCGGCGGCGGCGGCGGCGGCGGCGGCGGCGGCGGCGGAGAGGGCAGTGAGGAGGAGGAGGAGGCGGGTAGCAGCAGTGGCGAGGAGACAGAGGGCGGCAGTGAGGAGGAGGAAGCGGAGGAGGAAGCGGAGGAGGACGGCAGCGAAGAGGAGGACGAGGAGGAGGGCAGTGGGTGGTCCACCGCCAGCGAAGGCGAGGAGGAGGAGGAGGCGGCAGGGGGCGCCGAGCGGCAGCAGCCCGCTTTCTTCTGGGAGCGTGCGCAGCGCACGCAGCGCGCACAGCGGGCGCAGCAGGGCTTCTCGCCACTTCACTTTGAAGTGGAGAGCTTTGCGCAGCGCGCCACGCCCACGCAGCAGGAGGTGAGCTCAGCGGGTTTGGTGTGGCAATGTTTGGGTTTGCAGACTGGGCATGTCCTGGCTTGCAGAGTACAGTGGGTGTCCTGGTTTGAAAGGCTGTACTGTGCATCAGTTGGCCGCACCCCATATGTGCTGCAGGTTGTTATTAACAAACCCGCTGCTGCTGCTCCCTTGCCCCTCCCTTCCCTTACAGGCCGACGCTGTGCAGAGCGCTGTGCTGGCGGTTGACGCTGCCGCCCGCGAGCTGTGGCCGCACTCGCGCGTTGCGCTCTTTGGCTCCCAGGCAAGCCAGGCGGGCCTGCATGGGGGCGCAACAGTGCTGCCTTACAGGTTGTGTGTGACATATAGGTGTGGGAGCTTTGTCCAACTCTTGGGTCCGCTGCACCCTGCTGCCCCCCAGCATCATTTGCAAGCAGGGCTACCAGGCTGAAATTCTATATTCCTGAATCTCCGCTCACCCTGCTCTGCAGGCCACGGGCCTGGCGCTCCCAGGCAGCGACCTCGACATTGTGGTGCTCGGGGTGGGTGCCACGCTGACGCGCGCGGGCACGGGCTTCACCAAAGTGCAGGTGCGCCGGGTGGGGTGGTGGGTGGGGTGCATTGCCTGCACCACTTGGGTATGCCAGGCATTAGTCGGGTGTTGCCTGCCAAGAAGGATTGCAAGTGCTTTGCCCTCACTCCCCGGGCTGCGGCACAAGCAGCATGCAAGCTTGTCCTCACCGTCCCTTTCGCTTTGCCCCCATAACCCTCTGCCCTGCAGCGCAAGCAGCTGAGTGAGCTGCTGGAGGACCTGCTGGACGCGCTGCTGCAGGTGAGCGCACAGCTCAGGTTATCTGCGCTGCCTCCTTCTTGCTGGCACCGAATCTGACCTGCCATCCCCGCCCACCCGCCGACCCGCTCCCGCATCCAACCCCTTGTGCAGCGCAAGCTGCTGAGCGGGCAGGCGCAGATCATCGAGGCCAAGGTGCCCATCATCAAGTGCAAGCTGCAGTTTGGTGAGCGCTGCTGTCCCCTGTCCTTGACCAAACAAGGCAGCTGGGCCCTGGCCGTTCCATGCAGCCAACGTGCGCAAAGCGGCGTTCCTGCCTGCCCCGCATAGCTGCCCCCTTCACTGCCCTCACTGTCTCTCATCTCGTTCCATCCAACCAGGCGGCGGCCTGGCTGCTGACATCTCCCTGGGCGCTGAGAATGGCGCGCACGCGGTCGACTTTGTGCGGCGGCAGGTGCTGGCGGTGCCGCCGCTGCGCCCGCTGTGCCTCGCCGTCAAGGCCTTCCTGAGGTGCGGGCGAGGGAAGGAAACAGCTTTGTTGTTGGTGCTACAATTTGGCTCCCTGGTTGCCTGCTGAGCAGCACCAGTGGACCGGGCAGCGGCAAAGGCTGATGGGCAGCTGCCGAGGGCGGCTCGCCCCTTCCTTGCCCGCCTGCCGCCCCGGCCTCGCCGACTCTTCATTGCCCCTTGCCTTCCTGGCCGCCCCCAATCAATGCTGCAGGGAGCGCGGCCAAAATGAAGTGTTCACTGGCGGCCTCTCCTCTTACTCCCTCTTCAACATGGTGGGTCAGGAGGCTTGTAGCAGGGCTGGCTGGGCTTGGAACAAGACTTGCTTGGCCTCTGCTCACCTGCCCTGCTTCTATGCATCCGAGGCCCACACAAAGTGCGATGCACACCCCTGCCGCCCCGCTGCTGATCCTCCGACCTTGCCTCCAATTACACACACGCAGGTGATGGCGCACCTGCAGTGCGAGGGCTTCAAGCCTGACCTCTCAGGGCAGCAGACGCAGCAGACGCAGCAGGGGCAGCAGGGGCAGCACTGGCTTCGCGGCCGCCCGCAGCCGCCCCGGCCCCCGCTGCCGCCCCAACCCGCCGACCTGCAGCAGACGCTTGCCTTCCTGCAGCGGCTGGCGGCTGGCGCGCTGCCGGCCATGTCTGAGGCGGCGACCGCAGCACACGCAGCAGGGCAGCAGCGCGGGCATGTGCGGTTCGGGGACGACGAGCAGGAGGGGGTGGCAGCTGCCAAGCAGCAGCAGCAGCAGCAGCAGGCCGACCTGGGTGTGCTGCTGTGGGGCTTCTTCGACCGATTCGGTGAGGCTTGCAGACCACAGATAGCTCGACGTGCAGGGTCTGCACGGGTGCTGCTGAAGTTGCCCCAGCTGGCGCTTAAGTTGTTTGGCAGTCACGAATAGCAACGCCCTCCCCAGCCTCTTAGGGTTGTGCCATCACCCGACCTCGCCGCTCACCGCCCCCGGTCCCTTCTGTCCCGCAGGCAACCGCTTCTCGTACGCCAAGCAGGCGGTGTCCATCCGCCTGGGCGGCGTGTGCACCAAGCTCAAGGGCTGGCGCAACCAGCGCAAGCCCTGGCTGCTTGCTGTGGAGGACCCTCAAGAGATGGGCAAGGATGTGGGCAGCGGCAGCTTCGCAGTTCGAGGTGGGCTGCAGGCTTGAGCGAGGCGGATGTGTGGACACATTGAGCTGCTGGCTGTGTTGGTCCTTGCCTCCCTGTCCACCCATTCTGCATCCCATAGCCACCTTGAACTGCACATTCTAATCCCTGTTTGCCTGCTCACTATCCTCCAATCCTTCAAACCCTGCAGAGATCAGGGCGGCGTTCGTTTGCTCCCCACCGTGTCCGCCTGCACCCTATCAGCAGCCCACACCTGCATCCCACTGCCTCTGCCCTTTTCCCTGCCTCATCCCCCTACTTGCAGAGATCAAGGACGCCTTTGCCGAGGCCGCAGAGCTGCTGGCAGAAGTTTGCGAAGATTTGGATGCAAACGAGGCAGCAGTGGCCGGCGCGCCGCCAGCAGCAGCAGCAGCAGCGGCAGCAGCAGCGGCGGCAGCGGATGGCGAGCCCGGCACCTCTGCCGCAGCGGCGGCGGCGGCGGCAGGCCAGCAGCAGGAGCAGCAGCAGGGCGGCGGCGGGCGGCCGGGCCAGACTCTGCTGGCGGGTGTGTTGGATGTGGAGGCGGCGGTTGGGCGCAGCGCCGCTGCTTTGCGGGCACGCCAGGCGCTAGAGAAACGGGCTGCGGCCAAGTCGCAGAAGGTGAGGGGCGGGTGGGAGCTGGCTGGACAGGGCAGTGAGCATGCCTGTAGCACCTGCATGTAGGGTCTGTTTGTGAACCGCTGCTGGCCATTGCCGCTTCGTTCCCTCATTACAGTAGGTGCTGCACAGATGCATCCGCTCTGGCACGGCCTGCAGTCGTACGCAGGTTATTATAACCTTGGCTTCTGATTACTGGCATGCTCCTTGCTCGACATTCGCAGATGTTGCATGAGCGCATCCGCACGGGCGTGATGGTGCGCGGCCCGCAGACCGCCAAGCAGAAGGTTCGGGCAGAGAAGCTGGCTCGCAAGGCGGAGCGCAAGGCGCGCATCAAGGCAGATAGCGATGCGTACCAGGAGCGGCAAGCCGCCAAGTGGGGGCGGCTCGGCGCCAAGCGCCAGGGCAGCCGGCGCGGAGCGGCGGTAGAAGCGCAGTGGGGCTCAACTCGCGGCCAGTACAAGGAGTGAGTGCGCTGTGGGGGGGTTGTCGGGTGGTTGTTTGTGGAGCTTGGCGGAGCTGCTTTGTGTGGTGGGTCACTTTCGCACTGTCGGCTGGCTTGGTGATTTAGGGCAGCAAGCTGTGGCTGCATGCCGCCAGGCCGACGTGCTGGTTCTCCGACTCGCGCCCTGCCCTGGCTGGCTCTCGGCTAATTGCTGCGCCTCTGCTGCTCTCGTGCAGCTTCTCGGATGAGGACTGGAGCCTGCACAAGCAGAAGAAGGGCAAGAAGAACAAGGGGCAGCAGGTGGGCTGCCGAGCTGCACCTGCTGCTGAGCTGTCGATGGACACACTGCAGTGCAGGCGCTGCTTGGTGGCACTGTGCTGTCCTCAGGCATGCCTGCCATGCAGGTGGTCTGCATCAGCCGGCGGGGCGGGTGACTGCTGTGAAGCTTGCGAGTTTGCCTGTGCAGCCAACCCGGTGCATCAACACCCCTGCGCAGGGAGGCGGTGTCGAGAACAACGGGGGCGGCAGCGGCGGCCCGAGTAAGAAGCAGAGGAAGAAGCAAAACCAGCAGAAGAAGCAGCAGAAGAAGAGCCAGCAAAAGCAGCAGCAGCAGCAGAAAAAGAAGCGGCAGCAGTCGCAGGGCGGCAGCGGCGGCAGCGCGAGCAAGAAGGCGCGCCACAGCTGACGCCTCTAATGCGAATCACTTTTGTTGTGAATTGGCTTCCATTCGCCGCTCCAGCGCCCAGCGCTTTTGTACATTAGTGTACCACCCTTTTGACTGAAAACAAGTTCAAGTGCGCGGCGCTGAGAAGGCCCAGCTGGGCGTGGCAGCCGGCGCCGGCGCGCCCCATGCAGGCGGAGGTGGAACTTTGTTGCTCAAGCTGCCGGTATACTGCTCTCGCTGCTGTGGCAAATCTCACCAGCAAGTCGGCCACCGGCCAGTGGCGCTCTTGTCGAGCAGCCGTGCCCTCCCAACTTCCTGCACCCAGCGGCACCATGGCGCTCTGCTTGCGCGCCAGCTGCTTGGCCAAGGCGCTCTCCAGTCCAACGGCAGCCCGCAGGAGGGCGCAGGCAAGGCCCGAAAGCTCGCTCTTGTCCAACCCTTGCCCCTTGCTCCATCCAGTCCTTTCCACCGCCTCCAGCTCATGTGCTGCAACCTCTCCCTGCCCTTCAGGCCTCTGCGAGGCGGCCCGCCACCCACCGACGCGCCGTCGCCCGCCCCGCCTCCGCTGCGGGCGGTGCAGGTGCAGGTGCAGGTGCAGGTGCAGGCAGCGGTGCCACCACGGGCCCTTCTCCCGGCCGCTGGTCAGTGCCCCTGCCGCCCGGCACCGCAGATGCGCCAGCAGGCACGCCAGCGGAGGAGCCAGCAGTCCCAGAAGTCGACCCTGAGCTGGCTCGGCAGGTGGCCGCCGCCCTTGCCGCTGCCTGCGGCATCCCCCCTGATGATGCGGCAGGATTGGCGCCGCACCTGGTGGCCCGGGGGCCTGAATTTTGTGAGGCTGTGCAGCAGCACTCGGGCACAGTGGCCGGCTTCCTGCAGTCCCATGGCGTGGCGCAGCCGGAGCTGGCGGCCCTGGCTCTGCGCCGCCCCAAGCTCTTCTCCATGCCGCCCGAAAGACATCTCAGCCTGCTGGTGCAAATGGGCCTGCCAGCTGAGGAGGCGGCTCGCTTCATGGCCCGCCAGCGCTCCCAGCTGCTGTCCGACGGCTTCCACGTGCACACAGCAGTGACGGCAGAGGAGCGGCAGGAGCGCATCGCCAACCTGCGCCGCCGGGGCCTCACCCCTCGCCAGCTGCTCACCGCCTATCTGCACAGCGAGCAGGCTCTGCTGGACCACCCGCCCGGCTTTTTCGAGGACTGCTACAATGTGCTCAGCCCGGTGCTGGGCATGGGCAGCAAGAGCGCCATTGCGGTGATCAAGCGCTGCCCGCCGCTACGCAGCGATGCGGAGGTCAGCGCGCAGAGCATTGCTGAGCGAGCGCAGGCGCTGGCCCAGGTGTGCAGGGCTGGAATTGAGCACAGGTTCTTTTGTTGACCCAGCGGAGGGGGTGTGCAGGTCGTAGGCTGCTTGTTATGTGTGACGTGTATGGAGGCTTCATGTGAATGCGAAAACAAGTGCTAGTTTGGAGCCTGCGAGCTTGATTGCTGCTCTCACCCCTGCAACTACCCTCTGTTGCCCCACCTGCAACCAACCGCAGAGGTACGGCCGGGAGGCAGCCCTGAAGATGGTTGAGGCCCAGCCCTCGCTGCTCACTGAGCAGCTGTCCAGCGCGCTGCCGCCGGCCCTGCAGCGCTGGGAGGCGGTGCTGCGCCAGTGCGGCGTGCAACAGCCAGAGCGCGTTTTGTCCAGCTTTGCGGGCCGCCTCAACTACGATGCTCTCGACCCCCGGGCCCTGGCCAACCGACTGGCTTTGGAGCGATGCATGAGGCTCAGTGCAGCGGAGGTGTACTCCCATTATGCCGGCCTGCTGCGCCCGCTCAGCAGTGCCTACCCGGCTGCCCGCCTGGCCGGCAGGCTGGCGCTGCTCGAGCGCCGTGGCCTGCTGGCGCTGGTTGTGCCCGACAAGTGGGCCGCTCTGCAGCAGTGGCGGCACAAGCGCGGCCTGCCTCACGATGCCTCCCAGCCCGGCGAGCCGCGCTTCATCTCGCTCTCTGAAGTGGCCAACAAGAGCGACGATGCCTTCTTCGAGCTGCCGGCGCTGCGGGGCTCAGCTAACAGCGCAGCTGGTGGGGCTGCAGGGAATGAGGCAGGGAGCAAGGCCGGCGGGGCGGCGAGCGGCGCAGCAGGCGAGGCAGCCCCTGCTGGTGCCAGCACCCCAAGCGCCAGCGCCAGCGGAGAGAGCGCCCCAGCCGACCGCCCAGCAGACGGCCCCGACAGCTCACCCCTGCGAGAGGCCTGGACTGCATTCTTGGCCGCCGGCCGAGAGGAGGCTGTGCGCCTGCGCAGCGCCCTGCCAGATGAGCTGCGCCCGGCGCTGGAGCCCTTTTTTGTGCGCCTGAAAGTGCGGGACGAGCGCTACCAGTGAGGGCTGCCTTTGGCGCAGGCCTGATGTGCACCCTGTTGAGCTTTGCCCGCGCAGGCGGTTGTACTTTACAGTCTGTAAGTTCATATCCCTGTCCAGCCTTCTTTGCATGCACCAGTCTTTTGCTCACGTCAAGCACAACACAGTTGTTTTGCTCTTGTTTTGCACAATGCAACCCCTCTGAATGACCCTGGCTGTTGGTATGCAAATGCATCGAGCTGTGTAGCATCGCAGTAGCGCAGTTCTGCCTCCAAGCTTCCCAGGCCAGCAAGCAAAGGATTACAAGGGATGCTGTACAGCCGGTTGGCAGCATTGGGCATTCAAAATTTCCAGGCAACGCAATCAAAGGGCAACTTTGTATCAACAAGCAACTTGGCGCTGCTTCCGCTGCCGCATTGTATAATCCCCCACCCTGATCTCCTCTCAAGTCTGCCAGCTCCAGGGGTACTGCCGCTGAGCTGGCGCAGTTGAGGGCCGCTGCATCCCACCCGCCGGCGCCCCACCCCCAGGTGCCACGCCGTAGCTGAAGCTGCCCCCGCCGCCGCTCAAAGGTGCAGCGTCCTGCCGCAGTGCTGCCGCCACGCCCGCACCCTCCAGCGCACGCCTGCTGGCGCTGGCGGGGCGACGCTGGGTGGCCACAGAGGAGGACGGAGAGGGGCAGCCGCTGCTGCTACGGCTGCTGCTGCTGGGCAGCTCCGAATCCATGCAGTAGGGCGGCGGACCGGGGGCAAACTGCAGACCATGGGCGGCACAACAGGCGGGGCAGGCAGGTCAGGCACACAGAGCACAGCAGCTCTGTGCAACTTTGAGATGATATCTGGTACGCCGGCATGACGCTTGCAGTTCGTTTGCAACAGCCCCACCACCCACCCACCCACCTGCGCCGGAACAGCGGCCCGCTGCTTGATGCGCCGCTCCGGCGGGATCCAGCGCTCGCTGGCGGCGCCGCGGTTGAAGTACGTGTCCTGCAAGGACAGGATGGTAAGGACAGAGATGGTGGGGCACAGTGTGCACAGGAACGCATTTGGACACTGGGATTGGGCAGCAGAGGGCAAGCCTGCAGGCCAGGCCTGCCGCAGTCAACCACAGACCAACTGCCGCAGCTGCCGCAACCTCGTCCGCTCCCTTCCCCGCCCCGCCCCGCTAAAGCCGCCGCGCTCACCTCTGCAGCCATGGTGCGCCTCAGCGCATCCTGCTCAGCGGCGCTCTGGGCCGCCTCCACTGCCGCCCGCCCCTGCGCCTGCTGGCGGTTGACTTCCGCTGCTTCACGCTGCGCCCGCCGGCGAGCCTCCGCCTCCACCTCTGCGGCGGCATGGGGCAGGGAGGCGGTGAGCGGGCGAGCAGCAAGGCGCCAAGCTGGTGCATCTCATAGCTTCGTCACCACACTTTCACAGCAGTGCGACTGTCAGTGGGACGTGCAGTCACACAGTGTGCTGGCAAAGCAGCCATCCGGCCCACCTGGCGGCATGTAGTAAGTGCTGCTGGCCGCTGTCCAGGGGCGCTCCATGTCCACCACCACTCGCTGCAGCAGGGTTGGGAGAGCCCGGCAGCTGGGGCTGAGAAACATATGTGCAAGCGCAAGGCAACCCAGCATAGATGCACGTACTAACCCGCTAAGCTGGGTTGTGCCTCACAGCACTAACATGTGCTCAAACATGCGAAACCTGTTCGCAACTGCCACCCACCTGCGGTACCGTCGTCCAGGCAGCCGTGCGCTCCTCCTCGGCACGCAGTGTGGCGGAGCGCGCGGCCGCCAGCTCGGCAGCCTCGCGCTGTGCATGCTCCCTGCGGGGTGGCAGGGACGTGGGTGGCTTCAAGAGTTGCAAGATGCGCATGGCAGGTGCTGCTCCACCTGCAGAAGCGGCAGCAGTACTTGAGTGCAGAGTTTGCCAGAGATTGGTACATCACTGCAATGCACTCTCTGCCCCTCACCAGGCGCGCCGCTTGTCCTCTTGGGTGCCGTAAAAGGCGGCCAGCATGCGCTCCTCGTGCCCCTGCTGCCGGGCCGCCTTGGCCGCCAGGCGCGCCTCCTCCCGCGCCGCCACCGCCTCGGCCGTCTCCTGGTTGGCCTTCCCACCCTCACGGTGAGGGCGGTGCAGTATGGAGGGCCGAGGCACGTACATGGCTAGGCTGCGGGGGTGGTGTGGAGGGACGGGCGAGAGGCGGCGGGTGGGCGGCGGGTCGGCGGCAGGTGGGCGGCGGGGTCGGCGGTGCAGGCCAGGCTTGTCTTACCGCGCACCTTCAGCCCTTCTGTGTTCAATAGACGGCTTGCAAGCGGCCGCCGCGCCGACTGTCTCGAAGGGCGTCAAACGGTGTGCCAGGCCGGGACTGGAGAGCGTTTGAGTGCGGGTTAGAGGTCGGGCTGGAAGCACCCAAATGCCGGCGGGCGGGCGCCTCCTCGAGCCAAAAGCGGTGGCGGCGACGGCTGGCGACAGCCCATGCGATGTCGACAGCCGGCGCCAGAGCACTGGGCAACCCAGGCGTCCCCGTGCAGGCGCTGTAAGTCTTCTCCATCACAACTTGCCTGGATTGATCCCTTTGTTTGCGAGCGGCATGGCGCCACCAGACTTGCGCTGTTGCTCGCCTCTGGCCATGTGCCGTGCGCCGCCGTTCGGCGACGCCCTTGCAGCCCAGCGCCTCGGAGGGTGATCCATGGCAGCTGCTGTCGACCGTTTTGCTACCATGCTACCGTGCACTGTGCAGTTATACACGAAATGGGCAGTTTGCATGGTCTGAGCTGAGAACTGCTCGCACAGCGCCGCTGTTGCCGCCGCCGCCGCCGGCACCGCCTCAGCGCGCCCAGCAGAGCCCTGTCATTGCGCCCCCTGCGGGCCTCGCAGTGCACTCCCGAACATCACTCGCTCCCAGTCTGCACAGCGTCGGCCATGGCGACCGTCTCTGCGTTCTGCGGCACGCCGCTGCCCCAGGCGCAGCGAGCTGCAGCAGCGGCCCTGCCGCGGCCCAGGCCGAGGTAGGTAGCCTGCACAGCGCCGCTGATCGCCGCCCGGCCGGCTAGAATGCCGGGCTGCTCACCGCCGCCGCCACCGCTGCCGCCTGCGGCAACCCTCCCACGCCGACTGGCCAGACATCTCACAGGCCCTGCCCCACGCCTCCTCCTTGTTGCAGGCTTGCAGCGGTGCGGGTGCAGGCCTCGGCAGCAGCGGCGTCCACGCTGCCGCCGGCGGTCAGCAGCGCGGCAGATCTGGTGAAGCGGGCGGCCAAGGACGGCAGCGTGCCACCCAAGCAGGTCTTTAAAGCCCTTCGAACGCTGGAAGCAGCCAAGCTGCAGCCAGCGGACTGGAACGCCACCATCGGCGGGCCGCCCGCAAACCGCTGGCGTCTGGTGTTTGTGGCGGGCGCCAAGACGGTGACCGCGGCCAACAAGGGCAAGAGCGAGGGTGGCGGCTTTTACTTCCCGCTGGCAGGTGAGGAACAGAGGAGAGGAGTTAGATAAGCTGATGCATGTAGTGTGCAAGCGTTGGCCAGCGTTGACATCTCCCCGTTCTCAGCGCCATGCCTAGCTGCTGCAAGCTGACGGCAGCACCGTTGGGCTGATGACGGAGCACAAGGTGTTGCCATGGCACTGCAATGCTCTACACGAAATGCAGCAGGCCACCGACGCACGCTGTGCTCATCACCATCCTGCCTTGGTGCAGGCTGCCAGCGGTACGATGCATCCAACGGCGACTACTCAAATGGCATTGTGAGCGCATTTTGTAGCGTTGCATGCTGGGAAGGAAATGGTGCTGGCGTAGGGTGCTGCCGTGTTCTTGAGTGTACCCTGCATCTGCCACTGCTACCAGCTCACTCACTCCCACATTGCTGCTGCCCTGACCCCGCTGCTGTCCGCAGTTCCTGGGGCGGCTGGCGGCGCTCACCTTTGACGGCACCTATGTGATGCAGGGCAAGGTGCGCACAAGCGAGTGGTTGTGCAGGGATGGGGGCTTGGAAAGCTTCTAAGCTCTTTGCCGCGCAGCCCCCACCACTGCTGCGCTGGCGCCTGAACCGCTGCTGCATGCTGCATAGCCGCCCTGCCTTCACACATGCTGCTGCTGTCCTGAATCTGCAGATCCTGGCCTTCAACATCGACACCCTCAACCTGCGCCTCGGCGGCTGGAAGGCGTCCTTCCCCCTCAAGTCGCGCCGGCAGGGCGGGTGCGGCGCAGTGTTGATTGGTTGGCTGCGGGGGGAGCCTAGTTGCCCTTGTCTGCTCCTTTATGGGATTACCACTGCACCGCACCAGCTTATCGTCCCTGCACCGCACCAGCTTATCGTCCCTGCCACACCCTCTCACAACAGCTGGAAGCGCGAAAAGGCTGACTCCCTTTCAGTTGCTTGCTGATCCGGTCACTCTTTATTGTGAGACAATTCCCTCCCTCAACCTTACTCCTCCTGTATGCTTTCCTTCATGCAGCTGGAAGCGCGAATAGGGGGACCCTTTCTTCTCCTTCTTCTGGGTCATCTCACCTTTGCACCAGCTCACTGTTCCCGTTCTTGCCCACCATCTTGATACGCAGCTGGAAGCGCGAAAAGGCTGACCCCTTCTTCTCCTTCTTCTGGGTCAGCGACGACTTCATCGCGGCGCGCGGGCGCAGTGGCGGTATTGCAGTTTGGGCCCGCACCTCGCCGCAGTGGGAGCTTGAGAAGGGCGTGGTGTGAAGGCGCGGCAGCTGAGGCACGGCAGCCCTCAGCTGTGCCCTGAGTGCAGCAGCTGGCATACGCGACATCTTAGCGGGCTGTGACCTTGGCTAAACGCCCCGCCGACCCGCGGCAGCTGCCTGTGCAGCTTGGAACGCTTCTTATTTGATCCGATTTCATACGAATGAGACCCGCAGCGCAAGTTTGAGCCGCGCCTAAATGCCTTGTTGTATTTTACTGCGGTCTGACCCGCCTGCCGATTCTGCACCTTCTGCTATTCCGCTCCCTGCGCAATACACAGCTGCACCCTGCCTGTAAGACTTGGGCCACAAAACTGCGAGCTTCCGAAGCATGATGGACAGTCCCTGCCCCGCGCAAGCACCGCCCAGCGCAGCAGCGGCGGCGGTGTGCTCGCCACCCTGTCTGCTTTTTGCTGGTTATCTTCTGCTCCTCAGATCAGCAGACCACGTGCCTGTCACCGTTCGGCCCTCTGCCTACTCGACTCCTCGGTGTGCCACGCAGCTCGAGTTCGTGGCCTGCAGCGCTTTCTGCACGCTCAACCTCGTGCAGGCTGAGCCACTGCTTGCACGCCCGGCTTGCCGCCTTGGGTTTGACAGCCAGGGCCGCCGCCGCCGCCGCTCGCTGCTCGCCGCCGCCGCCACCGCTGCCGGCAACCTCAACCCGCTCGCTGCCGACCAGGCCTTCCCCTGCCGCTTTCTTATTTCCCGGATCCTTCCACCGACCAGCCCTTCCTGCCCCTTGCCTCTTCACGAATGGTGCAGCAGCCAGCCATGGGCAAGCGCAAGGCCCACAAGAAGCACCTGCTGCAGCCGGGCCTGTCGCGCCTTGAGAAAGAGCAGAAGCGGTACGAGAAGCACCCGCGCATCTATGTGCTGGAGGTGTGTGCACGAGTTGGTGCATTTTGAGTGGGTTGTCACCAGCGCTGGAATGTCTGCCAAGCTTGCTTGCTCCGCCAAGTGCCTGTCCGCGACTTGTGGCTTGCTTTGCGCAGCTCAACTTGGCTGCTGTTGCCGGTGCGGTAGCGGTTTCCTCACCGCCTGCCTCCCCTTCTCCCCTGCCTCCCCGTCTGCCCGCCCAACACGCCAAGGCGGGCCGCTTCGCTTGCCACGTGTGCCCAGCTCCACTCCCTGCTGCCGTCGGTGCCACCTAATTGCCTGCCTCCCCTCTCCCCGCCCAGTACGCTAAGGCGAGCCGCTCAGCCTGCCACATGTGCCACGGACGGATCTCCGAGGGCCAGCTGCGCTTTGGCGCCGACGTGTCTGGCAAGGACTGGATGAGCGGCAGCCACTGGTTCCACTGGTGGGCGGCAGCTGGGGATTTTGCTTTTCTCAGCGCAGCAGCTGTGGGCTTGCATTGCAACCTGCAACGTGGGCGGCTGATGGGGCTTTTGCTAATCTCAGCGCTAGCAGTTCTGGTTCTTTTGCCTGCAACTTTGCGCATTCCATCTGGTGCTGCCCACAGGCTAGCCAGCTGCCTTTTGCCGGCATGTGATGGCCAATGTCTCCCCTTGTGTGCCCCTTCTGCCGCAGGCGCTGCGTGAAGGACGACACGCTGCGCGAGGTGGGCGGTGCGCAGCGCGTGATGAAGCTGGAACCGCTGAAGGCAGAGGTGCGCTCGGGTGGGTGTGCTTGCCGGGGGCTGCTCAGCGGGTTGGAGGCCTGGTTTTGAGTACGGCAGAAAGGGCAAGCCAACAAGCCCTGCCTGCTGCCTCGCACTCTTTACCTGCAGGACAGGCAGGCCGTGGAGCAGCGCTTTGCCAAGCTGGGCTGACCAGCTGGACTCAAGCTGGGCTGAGCCAGCAGGCCTGTTGGCTGCAAGACACCGTTTGGGGGCTGCTCACAAGCAGCAGCCAGCCACAAGGACGCACAGCAGGCGGCCAAGAGTCTGCTACACCACTTTTGGATGCAGCTGCAGTACAGATGCTGCAGGCTGGGATCGCCTGAGGGGCGAGGACACCAGCTGCTGACCAAAACCAGCCACCGACCGAAACTTGGCATTCGCATGCATCATTAACTCAAGCCCGCAGTGCTGGAGGGCACTATGTGAACAGACTTTTACAACAACTGTAACGGACAGCGGGCATGCATGCATTGCAGCCGGGGAGCGCAGTTCACATTAGACCATATGCAAACTAGGTATTGCCGTCGCACCCTCTGCTGTTGCCCAGAGGGCTGGCCACCCAAAATTTCTGCCCATGTCCCACCGGCCCCTGCGTGTGCATGGCAAGAGGAGCACACAAATACACGCACACTGCACCAGAGCTGCCCAGCACGGCACGCTCTTCTCGGCTCCCACTCATCAGACCGGTGGGAGAGGCACGTTACGGATACCCCTCTGCAGGACGACATGGCGCGCTAAATCTTGCAAACTCGTGCTTGTTTTCGCTCGCTCGAGCTCTGGCGTGTGCCGAGTGCTGGCACCTCCATGATGGGCCCTGGTTTGCATCATCGCAGCCTGGTGGATGTGCTGGGCTGGGCGGCGGGGGAAGCTGCCTCAAGACGAGTCACGGCTTGGCGTGAGAACAAACAAAGGTGGGTGGGGTTGGTGTGGAAGTGGGCGGGCTTCCTCGTGTGCAAGGACTTGGACAGGAGCGCCCCGGGGTGCGGCGCCTGCAATCCTGGATGCGAAAAGTGCAAAGACATTGTAGCGCTCACTCATGCCCGTGACCCTCAACAGATGCCGAGCCGCTAGTGGGACGCGTCGTGCCTGCCGCCGCCGCCACCGCCAACTTCAATGGAGCCTTCTGCCTATCGCATCTACGCCTTTTCACACGCATTGCCGATCCGCTGCGTTGCGGGTTTCTGTTGCGCGGGTGGTGGAGTCGGAGCGATGGACTTCGGGCTGCCCGGGGTGCCTGAGCCGCAACCCGGTGCCGCCCAGGTTGGCCAAGTGGGCGCCGCCATCAAGGCGCTTGCCAACCTCGCTGCGGTGGACATCACGGCGCGGGCGGGTAGGAGCAGGGGAGGTTTGGCCGCAAGTTCGCCAGGATCGGGCAGCGGGGGGGTGTTGCCGCACGCCCTGCTGCACGTGGACGGCGCGCGTGTGTAGCTGCCGCCGCCGGGCCTTGCGACGTTTTGCCGCCGCCGCTCCCCACCAACATTCCCGTTTGATGCAGGAGGCGCAGTGGGCGTCCCCAATGATGAGATGGGGCAGAATGCGGCCAATGCAGCGGGGTGGCTTACCGGTAAGTGGCCCGCCAGTTGGCGCAGTGCCCAGGGGGGGCAGGGAGGGCGTGCCCCATAATGAGCTAGTGCCTGCTCCCCTGCGCTGCCCCGCGGTTGTGCAGGTGGCATGATGCAACCGCTGCAGCAGGCGGTGCAGCAGGCGGTGCAGCAGGCGGTGCAGCAGGCGGTGCAGCAGGGACTGCAGGGGGTGCAGGGGCAGCTGGACGAAATGCAGGGGCAGTTGCAGCAGGTGCAGGGACAGGTGCAGGAGGTGCAGGGGCAGCTGCAGCAGGTGCAGGGGCAGGTGCAGGAGGTGCAGGGGCAGCTGCAGCAGGTGCAGGGGCAGGTGCAGGGGCTGACGGAGATGGCGGTTACCAGCTTCGAGATGGCGGTTACCAGCTTCAACGTCAGCAGCCGCCTGCACAACCGCATGGCTGTCGGCAACGATCCTCTGCTGCCGCTGCGCAAGGAGCAGCACGCGCAACCGGCCCCTGTCGCGGCAGCAGGAGCAGCCTTCGGTGCGCTGCCGCCCCCTGGCGTCTTCCCACCAAGCTGGGTGGCTCTGCTCGGAGCGGTGAGGGCCGAGGGGGTGATGGTGTTGGGCGCCTGCATGCTACCAGGGGATGCAGTCTATGCTGGAGGTTGGCCCACACGCTGAGTGCTAGCCTGGCTGACCGACGTTTGCAATGTGCCCTCATGCCTGCCCACCTGCCTGCCCGCTTGCATGCAGTGGACTCACGCCCACATGAACACGCTGGCAACGTTTTACGCGGAGGACTTTGGGCCGCAGAACATGCAGCGTGAGCGGCCACCGGCTGTGCTGCCTGCTTGCTGATGGAGCGGGCGTTGGAATATGGCTGCCTGCTTGCAACGGCTCTGGGCCTTACCCTGGGGAGGACAGCTGCCGCCGCGGCAGCAGCTCCAAGCATCAAGCTGCGTGTTGTTGTTGCACTGCGCCCACTTCTGCCACCTCCCCTGCCTGCATCCACTGCTGTGCAGTTGCGGACCGCAAGCAGCTGTTCATTGCCTTCATCATCAGGGCATGACCCGCGTTGCTCGCACCGGCTGCACAGCCGTCGGCACTGTGCACCTGCGGGCACGGGCACAGCAGTGCCCTTCCCGCGCCTCCCACCCAAGATGCCCGTTGCCTGCTGGCCTCAGGCAGGCAGGCCCGCCAACTACTACTCCTATCCCTGTATAACACTCTCCGCCAGCAGCCAGCAAGTGCGCCCACACTGAGTTCCTGTAATTGCTACCCCTTCTGCCTCAATTTTGTACAGCCGCAGTCCTCGTGTCGTACCCCTTGCATGCTACCTGTTCCTGAGTGATACCCCACAAACGTTAGCCCTGCTGCCTGTAATGCTCAGAAATTCAGCAGGTGCCTCCCTGTTGGGCATCTTAGAATGGGCGGGACCGCAGGCTTAACGGCGGTCAGTATGCCACCACGTGGCGTGGCGACATTTGCCCACCCGCCCGCCGCTGTGCTCATGAAAGCAGAGCTCGCAGGTGCGTTGTTTCCTGCAACTTTCACCTCTGTGGCAATTGATGTGTGTCCCTTTGTAGTGCAGAGGCAGCTTTTGCAACACCTACCTGCCTTGCTGCCGTGTGCCGGCACATTGGTTTTCTGCTCGCTCTTCCAGGCGTCTGAATCGCCAACTGCCCTCCGACTTCCTCGGTGTGCCACGCAGCTCGAGTCCGTGGCTTGCAGCGCCTTCTGCACGCTCAGCCTGGTGCAGGCTGAGCCACTGCCTGCACGCCCGGCTTGCCGCCTTGGGTTTGGCGGCCTTGCAGCCGCCGCCGCTCGCCACTCGCCGCCGCCGCCACCAGCGGCAACTTCAACCCGCTCGCTGCTGCCCAGCCCTCCTGACACTGCTTCTTTACCCCTTCACAATTGCTGCAGCAGCCAGCCATGGGACGGAAGGCGCACAAGAATCACCTGCTGCAGCCGGGGCTGTCGCGCACCGACAAGGAGCGGAAGCGCTAGAGAAGCACCCACACATCTACGTGCTGGAGGTGTGGTGTGCGCGTGTGTGTGTACTCATGTGTGCTGCATTTTGTTCCCCAGTGTTTGATAGTGCTGGCACTATGGCATGTCCTGCTGCCATCCCATCGACCTCTTGTGCTTGCCCTGGGCAGCTCAACTCAAATGCCGCCGGCGGGGCCGCTGCTCAGTGCCACCGCCCGCCTCCCCTCTGCCCTCCTCAGTACGCCAAGGCGAGCCGCTCCGCCTGCCACGTGTGCCACGACCGCATCTCCGAGGGCCAGTTGCGCTTTGGCGCCGACGTGTCGGGCAAAGACTGGATGAGCGGCAGCCACTGGTTCCACTGGTGCGCGGCAGCTGGCTGGGAGTGTCTTTTCTCCGCGCTAGCAGCTGTGGTTCTTGCCTGCAACTTTGCGCGCTCCATTCGGTGCTGCCCACGGTAGCCAGTTGCCCTGCCCGGCATGTGATGCCTCGCCCGCCCCTTCTGCCGCAGGCGCTGCGTGAAGGACGACACGCTGCGCGAGGTGGGCGGCGCGCAGCGCGTGATGAAGCTGGAACCGCTGAAGGCAGAGGTGCGCTGGTGCTTTTGTGAAACATTGTGCTGTTTGTTGCTGAAACATGACTGAGGTGCTGTGTGAGGCGTGCAGCGCGCGATGGATTGAACCGTTGAAGGCAGAGGTGCGGGGCTCCTTGCGCAGTCACTTTGTTACTTGACCACTCATGGGTCTGTCGCTTGTAGTGTGTTGGCTAGACTGCAGCTCAGATAGGTCAGCTCCCCACATGCGGGCTGAGTGGCTGACAAGGCCTTCCTGCTGCCTCACAATACCTGCAGGACAGGCAGGCCGTGGAGCAGCGCTTCGCCAAGCTGGGCTGACCAGCTGGACTCAAGATGCGCTGAGCCGGCTGGGCTTGAGCTGGGGCTGACTCAGTCAAGCTTGGAGCCGGCAGGCCCGTTGGGACAGAGGGCACTGCTGAAGAGCGGCTCGGAAGCACCTGCCAGGACGCACACCAGTCAGCCGCAAGTTTGCTACACCACTTTGGGATGCAGCTGGGGTACATCTGCTGCCGGCTGGCATCCCCTGACGACCGAGGACACCAGTTGCTGACCAAAACCAGCCACCGACCGAAACTTGGCATTCGCATGCATCATTAACTCAAGCCCACGCTGTTCAAGGGAGCTATGTGAACAGAGTTTCACAACAACTGTAACCGACATCGGGCATGCGAGCATTTGCAGCTGAAACAAGCAAGGCAGGTCGAATGAGATTTTATGCAAACTCGCTGGTTGCAGCCGGGTCGAGGCCAGGGGGCGCTGCGAGTGCCATGCAGGCCACCTCATCTGCAGCTGAGCGGCCTTCTGATTCAATTCCTCAGAATCAGCTGCATGTGAACAGCGTGAAGGTGGCGGTATAGGGGAAGGTGAGCACGGCCAGCTTGGGGTCGGAGGGGTCGCATGTTGCGGGCAGCTGGCGATCGCTCTCTGCCTCGGGTGGAGGCTGAGGGGCGGGCTCCGAGTAGTTTGTTCGGATGGCCAGATAGATGGGCGGGAGAGATAGGGACTCCTGGCTGGAGCAGATGGTTCCCGAGCAGCAGCCCGTCACTGCGCGGCAGTGGAGCAGGGGGCAGGATAGCGGCGGCGGGCCAGCCGGCTGCCGTCAACTAGGCTAACTGACCTTAAAGGGCAAGTGTGCATGCTGAGGCGGCCCAAGCCGGGAGAAGCGGCCTGCCCCACTTGCAGGCTTTCTAGCTTGCAACGGTACTTGTAAGCTGGCGCTCGTGCTCGCTCACCTACAAAGCGCACATCAGACCGGGTGGATCCGTCGGTGGCATTGAACGGCTCTGCATCGCTCAGCGGCATGGTCAGGACGCCTCGGTTGGCGGTTTCATTGCCCTCCTGCCACAACAGGATGATGGCGTCAAAACCTGGACCGCACCAATGCGTTGGGCAAGCAAACAATCAGTTGCACGCACTGTGACACAGATACTATGGCGTGATGCTCTAATCATCATTCAGCTCTGACCGGCATCAGCTCAACAAGACGCAACAGGACCTTGCACCTGAGGGCTTGTAGGAGAACTGGCCGGCGGTCCGAGCGGCAGCCCGGCGCTGCATGCAGAGAGTGTCGGTAAGCTGGCGCTCTACCCTGCTGACCTTCGCCTGCCATTCTCGAGTTTGTGCAGAGCCAGGCAGAGGCTGCTGGGGCAAGAGCGCCACAGCTGGGTTTGTGGCAGGCCAGAGGCAGGCGTACAATGTTGGAGGCAGCGCAGCGAGGTCAGAAGCGGGTGTGTGGACCGTGAAAGATTGAGATGGGCTGCTTGCTGCCAGGGCGGGTGGGAACGCTACCGCCGCCAGCCGAGAACTTTGCTGCCGCCGGGCGCTCTTTGCGAGCAGTTGGCATTTACAGAGCGGC
>VFQQ010000523.1_pt1 | contig 74278 bp, 57 predicted proteins | sample 3512341 | NCBI WGS metagenome assembly VFQQ01 (sample SAMN10412373, study PRJNA504923) | tailings metagenome | isolation source: Relicate 2 Philex TSF1 revegetated site | place: Philippines: Tuba, Benguet | collected 2017-08-29
GCTTCCAGATCTGCAAGGCAGAGAAGGCGACGTCGGCCGAGGTGAACGGCTTGCCATCGTGCCAGGTCACGTTTTCGCGGAGCTTGAAGGTGACCGTCAGGCCGTCGCTCGACCCTTCCCAGCTGGTGGCAAGGCGTGGATCGAGGCCGTCCTTGCCTTCGAACGAGGCTTCGGCCAGCGGCTCGACGACCTTGCTGGCGACGAAGAACACCCCGTTGGAGGCAACGATTGCGGGATTGAGATTGCGCGGTTCTGAATCGGCGGCAACGATCAGCCGTCCGCCTTTCTTCGCTTCCTGCGCACGGAGGATGCCGGGCATCGCAGTCGAGGCAAGCAGCAGGGCCGAGCCGGCAAGTACGCCGCGCCGGGAAATCGTGAAATCTGACATGGCGTTCTCCGTTCTTTGCAACAGCGGATAACCGGATCATCTACGCAGGTTCGAAACACCTGGTCTTTGATGTCCGCCGACAAGATTAGTCGAGTATCGCGATTATCGATACGGAGACGCATTAAGCCAGAAACGGAATTGCCACGGCCAGCCTTGATCCCGGAATTTCCATCCGGAAATCAACCTCGCCGTGATCCAGCTTCTGTGCAGGGGTTGGTTTAGCGCTGCCGCGAAATTGGCTTTTGGTAATCGTGGAAACGCGCGGCCGCTTCGGTTCTGTTGTGGGCGCCAAGCTTGCGGATGATGTTGTGAAGATGAATCTTCACCGTGTGCTCCGACAGCCCGAGTGCTGCGGCGATGGCTTTGTTCTGCAGCCCGCGAGAGACCATTTCCAATATCTCGATCTCGCGGCTCGTCAGATCTGACAGGTCGTCTTCCGCAACGTTTTTTGCGGTGGGCGATGCCGAACCGTTCGCTGGGCGAGCGGTCGAGTTCCGCACGAACTTGTCCGCATAGGAATGGAACAAGCCGGTCGGGAAATATTCGCCGCCACGAAGCATCAACCTGATGACCGACAGCCACACATCGAGCTTCAGATCCATCGGCAGGACGCCGCGAATGAGCTTGGACTCAAAAATCTCGGGGAAGGTGGATGACGGGTTGTGACTGTCGACTTCCATGACCGCCGTCAGGGCCTGCGGATGAAACCGGGAGATGTCCGCGGCAGCATCCTCAGCGGCCTTCACGTGCTCAGGATCAATCAGGATAAGCGACACCGGATGAGCAAATTTAGTGCACGCGGCTTGTATATGCTCAACCCGCTCTATCACGAGCCAAGGTAATTCCCGCTCAATGGCATAGAGCAGGCAATCAGCCACGGATCCGGGCATCGTTACGAAGAGAAGGGTACGACGCAATCCTTGCTCCGCCTCGCCGCGAGCGACGCTGGCAACCCTGGAGCCGTCTTCTGTTTCCATTTTCAACAGTTGGGTCATTTGAGACATCTGCAGTACCACCAGTGCATCCTGAGCCTCTAAGCAAGTTTCCGTTCAGGTGACTGATCAAAGCGTATAGCGAAACGACAATCTAAAAAATATAGACCGGACGGACTAGGACGGACATCGTTGTTTTTGTGTTGAAATTCGGTTTCAAACGATAGTGCTAAAGCGGTATCTCGAAATACTCACAACCGACGGAGGCCTACTCTTCTAATCAATTTGGCATCCGAAACCGGTGCTTGGCGGTGTCCGGGGAAAATTGGGCGGGATAGCTATCACTCCCTCGGTTGGAGGGGCTTTCATGTGCAAACAGCAGCCAGACACTATCCCAATGAACTAGCCAATACGGTCAGCACCATCTGTTTCGTCATGGTCATACACTCTACGGTCGCTACGCCGTCGCGGACTGCGCTATCTCTTGATAAAACCTGACGGGCCGAGGCTTCCAGCAGGATACGACCGCTGTTGTGGCATTTCGAGCGCCGCAAATGGGTGTCTGGCAGCCTCTATCGCCCCGGCTAGCTCAAACGGGGTAGCGAGCGTCGGCACTATCCGAAGTGCCTCCACCAATCGTCTTATCCGGTACCCCTCATTCAGACCAAACTGGCTAGGCTGTGTCGCGGGAAAATACTTAGGATCGATAGCAGGCGCTCCGGGCCTCCCCCTTTCTCGACGTGATGTATCAAGATGTATGAGGCTTGTCCCCGAGGCTTCCTCTTCTCAACTTCGCGAGAACTCCGCACATTGAAACCTGCTGAACAAGCCTCGTCGATCCGGCGAGGCTGGTCGTTGAGCGGAAACCAGAGATCAAGTTTCAGCCAGCGGGTTGGAGTCATCAATGGCTGTGCATTGCAAGATTCAATTGAGACGCTTTCGCAAGGTGCTCGCCCTCGGCGTTGCCGCCTTTGTGGGCCTGACAAATCTGGCCGGCGCCGAAAACGGCGAACTGGCGCCTCAGACAAAACTGCGTCTCACGGTGGTGCAGTGGATGCCGACCAAGGGCGAGTACCAGCAATGGGGCGCGCTTGGCGGAGAGTTCATAGTCTCACAGGCCGGTACGATTCTTCTTCCGGTGATCGGCTCGATCCCGGTGGGCAATCTGGGCACGACCGGCCTTGCCGAGGAAATCGCCACGCGGCTTCAATCGAAAATCGGCTTGGTGAACAAGCCGGATACGATGGTCGAAATTGTCGAATATCCGCCTGTCTACGTGGTCGGCGATGTCACCAAGCCTGGCCAGTATCAGTTCAGGCTCGGAATGACGGTGCTGCAGGCGCTGGCCCTGAGCGGAGGCGAACTGCGCTCGGACGCGCATTCCCAGGATGAAATCAAGCTCGTCGGGGAGCTGAAAGGCGTGGATGACGATATCCTGCGCTGCATGGCGCGCATCGCCCGGCTGGAAGCGGAGATGTCGGGAGCGACGGAGATAAAGTTTCCGCAGCCACCGCTCGGCAACGGCGAAAGCAGGGCCGCTTCGGAGATTTTCGGGCAGGAAAAGATCATCTTTTCGGCGCGCGCCAATGCGCTTGATCGGCAGACGAAATCATTGTCGGAACTGCGTGATCTTCTGGATGCCGAAATCAACGTTCTCCAAGAGAAGATCAAGGGCGCCGATCTCAACATCAAGAGCGCTGAGGACGAGCTCGTCGGCGTCAAGGTGCTCGTCGACAAGGGCGTGGCGATCGTCTCGCGGCGGTCGGACCTCGAGCGTGCGCTGGCCGGGTTCCGCGCAGACCGTCTCGACCAGGTGACCGCGATCATGCGAGCCCGTCAGGGTATCACGGAGGCGACGCGGAGCCTGGAAGGGCTTCGCGACCAGCAGCAGACCGACGTGGCCACCGAACTGCAGAAGGAGCAGGCCAATCTCGACCAGCTCAGGTTGAAGCGGGACGTGGCCCAGAGGCTCCTGCTCGACACGCTCGCCTCGGCTTCGAATGCGCCCCGCCCCGGCGAACCGTCGCTTATCGAGTTCTCGGTGACAAGACAGGACAGCAGTGGAGAGCCAAAGCAGATCGACGTGTCGGAGGCGACCACTCTCCTGCCGGGCGACGTGCTCAAGGTGACGTACAACAAACGGGCGCCGGTATCTTCCGAGCCGGCTGCCGCTAGCCTGGATATGCCTTCGGCAAACAACGCAAAATCGGAACAGGCAAGCCAATGATCCCCGCGGATCATTGGTCGACGAAACGTCACAAAGACGGGAACTTTCAGATGGGGGCGAGATGAAGGGGATCATTCTGGCGGGAGGCAGCGGCACGCGGCTCTATCCCCTTACCATTGCGGTGTCGAAGCAGATACTGCCGATCTACGACAAGCCGATGGTCTATTATCCTTTGAGCGTGCTGATGCTGTCCGGCATCCGCGAGATTCTGATCATCTCGACGCCGCGCGACCTGCCCTGTTTCCAGGCGCTGCTGGGGGACGGTTCGGATTTCGGTTTAAGCCTTTCCTACGCCGAGCAGCCTCATCCCAACGGGCTGGCGGAAGCCTTCATCATCGGCCGCGATTTCATCGGTGATGGCAATGTTGCGATGATCCTCGGCGACAATATCTTCTTCGGCCACGGCCTGCCGCGAATCTGCCAGCAAGCCGCGGCCAGAGAAAAAGGCGCCTCGGTCTTTGCCTATCACGTCGATGATCCTGAGCGGTATGGCGTCGTCAGTTTCGAGAAATCGACCGGCAAGGCTCTGACGATCGAGGAGAAGCCGCTCAATCCGCGATCCAACTGGGCTGTTACGGGCCTCTATTTCTACGACAATGACGTGGTCGACATCGCCCGATCGATCAAGCCTTCGGAGCGTGGCGAGCTTGAGATCACCACCGTCAACAACATCTATCTCGAGCGGGGCGACCTGAGCGTCTGCCAGCTCGGCCGCGGCTATGCCTGGCTCGACACCGGCACCTACGACAGCTTGCACGACGCCTCGTCCTTCGTGCGTACCGTCGAGCGCCGCCAGGGCGTGCAGATCGCCTGTCCGGAGGAAATCGGGCTGGATATGGGGTGGCTCAGCCGGGAGGCGGTGCTGAAACGCGCGTACCAGCTCGGCAAGACGTCCTATGCTTCCTACCTCCGGCGTCTGGTGGAGGATGACAATGGCTTGGCGGAGGATAACGCCGCATGAGCCTCGAGATCAGACCGCTAGGGCTCGACGGCGTGCTGGAAATCCTGCCGCGCCGCATCGGTGACGATCGCGGTTTCTTCTCCGAGACCTGGAATGCCGAGCGGCTCGGTGAGCGCGGCGTAAAGCTGAATTTCGTTCAGGACAACCATTCCTATTCGGCGGCCAAGGGCGTGCTGCGCGGGCTGCATTACCAGATGCCGCCCTACGCGCAGGACAAACTTGTGCGCGTGGTAAAAGGTGCGATACTCGATGTCGCCGTGGATATCCGAAAGAGCTCGCCGAGCTTTGCGAAATGGGTTGCGATCGAAATTTCCGCCCGGGAGTGGAACCAGATCCTCGTGCCCAAGGGCTTTGCCCATGGCTTTCTGACGCTCGAGCCGGATACCGAGGTCATCTACAAGGTGACCAGCCGCTACTCCGCCGAACATGATCGTTCGATCCGTTTCGACGATGCCGAGATCGGCATCGAATGGCCTTTATCTGCATCCGAACTTCAACTGTCAGACAAGGACCGCAAAGCGCCAGTGCTGAGGCATGCGGAGGTTTTCGCGTAGTGAAACGAGGCGAGCGACCATGAATGTTCTCGTGACCGGCGGCGCCGGGTTCATCGGCTCGGCACTCTGCCGCCATCTCGTGGCCGATCCGCGAAATCGCGTCGTCAACATCGACAAGCTGACCTATGCCGGCAATCTTGCCTCGCTCCGGCAGATCGAGAACTTTCCGAACTATCGCTTCGTTCAGGCTGATATCTGTAACGATGCGCTCGTGGCTGAAATCCTGCGCACTGAAAACATCGACCACGTCATCCATCTTGCCGCCGAGACGCATGTCGATCGCTCGATCGACGGTCCTGACGCGTTCGTGGAGACCAATATCGTAGGCACTTTCCGGCTGCTCCAGGCGACGCTCGCCTATTGGCGCGAGCTACCGGCAAATGCCGTAGCCGATTTTCGGTTCCACCACGTTTCGACGGATGAGGTGTTTGGTGACCTGCCATTCGATACGAGCCTGTTCACCGAGGATACGCCCTACGCGCCATCGTCGCCATATTCGGCATCGAAGGCGGCTTCCGATCATCTCGTGCGCGCCTGGCATCAGACCTTTGGCTTGCCAATAGTCGTCACCAACTGCTCGAACAATTACGGGCCGTTCCATTTCCCCGAAAAACTCATTCCGCTTGTGATCCTGAATGCGCTCGAGGAAAAGCCCCTACCCGTATATGGCAATGGCGGCAATGTCCGGGATTGGCTTCACGTCGAGGACCATGCGCGGGCGCTCGCCTTGGTCGCAACGAAGGGCGAGGTCGGCGAGAACTACAATATCGGCGGCAGGGCCGAACGTACCAATCTCAGCGTGGTGGAGACGATCTGCGATCTGCTTGACAGGAAGCGACCGCGCCGCAACGGCGCCTCCTACCGGAGCCTGATAAAATTCGTGTCGGACCGGCCCGGCCACGACCGCCGCTATGCGATGGACGCGGCAAAAATAGAGCGCGAACTGGGCTGGAGCCCGCAAGAAAACTTCGAGGCCGGCCTTGCGCGCACGATCGACTGGTATCTCGAAAATGCCTGGTGGTGGAAGCCGATCCGCGACGGCAGCTATGCCGGTGAGCGTCTCGGCCGGCTGGTGGCGGCGCAATGAGAATTCTGGTCACCGGCACCCAGGGGCAAGTGGTCTGCAGCCTCGTTGAAAGAGCGGCACAAATGCCGCATATCGAACTCTTGACCGTCGGCCGGCCCGACCTCGATCTGACGAAGCCGGTGTCGGTGAGACGCGCAATCGTTGCAGCCAGGCCGGACCTCATCGTCTCGACCGCCGCCTATACGGCCGTCGACCGCGCTGAGGACGAGCCGGAGCTTGCCTATGTCGTCAATGTCATCGGGGCGGCGAGCGTTGCCGAGGCCGCGACCAGGCTGGGCGTGCCGATCATCCACCTCTCGACGGACTACGTCTTTTCGGGCGATAGCGGCCGGGCGTACCGGGAAGACGACGACGCGTGCCCGGCGACCGTCTACGGGCACACCAAGCTGGAGAGCGAGCACGCGATCGCAAGCATTACCGCGCATCACATCATTCTGCGGACCAGCTGGGTCTACAGCCCGTTCGGCACGAATTTCGTCAAGACGATGCTCAGGCTCGCCGGCGAAAGGGACGCTGTCTCCGTGGTTTCGGATCAGTGGGGCAACCCGACATCCGCACTGGATATCGCCGATGCAATCCTGCGAATTGCACCGCTCTGCGTCAGAGGGAACTACGGTGTGTATCATCTCGCGGGTACGGGTGAGATCAACTGGTCGGGGCTTGCCAGCCACATTTTCCGCACGAGCCGCATCGCCGGCGGGCCATTCGCATCGGTGCGTGAAATTTCTAGCGCCGATTATCCGACAAGGGCCAAGCGTCCGCTGAACTCACGCCTTTCCACCGACAAGTTCGAAAAGACTTTCGGCTGGCGTGCGCCGGCCTGGCAGGACAGCGTCGATATGGTCGTAAAGCGCCTGGTTCCCGCAGGGCGGCATGACGAATTCAAAACCATGCGTCACGGAACCGGGGGCTGAAGCAACTCGATGGCTTTAACTGCTGCATCCGGGTCCGGGCAATCCTACACCCAGATTCTGAAGTCGACGGCCCTGATCGGCGGCTCGTCCGTCGTCAACATCCTGTTTGCGATAATCCGCAACAAGGCGATGGCGGTGCTTCTCGGCCCCGGCGGCGTAGGGTTGATGGGGCTCTACAATTCCATCGCCGACCTTGCGCAGAATCTGGCCGGCCTCGGTATCCAGGCCAGCGGTGTGCGTCAGATCGCCGAGTCGGTGGGAACTGGCGAAGCCGACAGGATCGCCCGTACGGCGATAGTGCTGAGGCGGATATCCATCGTTCTCGGCCTTGCCGGCGCGGCGCTTCTTGCCGCACTTTCCCTTCCGATCGCGGAGTTCACCTTTGGCGACAGGCAGCACACAGCCGGGGTCCTGCTCCTGTCGATAGCGATCTTCTTCCGGCTGGTGTCGGCGGGACAGATCGCCCTGATACAAGGCATGCGGCAGATCGCGAACCTTGCCCGCATCAACATGCTTGCAGCACTATGCAGCACGGTCATCAGCATCCCGATGGTCTATTTCTTCGGCGAACAAGGCATCGTGCCGTCGCTCGTCGCCACAGCCGGCATCACGATCCTCACATCCTGGTGGTACGCAAGGAAAATCCGCATCAACGCGCAGACCCTGTCGCTGCCGCAGATCGGTCAGGAAACGGCGGCCCTTCTCAAGCTGGGTTTCGTCTTCATGGTCAGCGGGTTCTTGACCGTCGGGGCCGCCTACGCGATCCGCATCATCGTGCTTAGGGAAGACGGCGTTGCGGCTGCGGGGCTCTATCAGGCAGCCTGGGCGCTGGGCGGGCTTTATGCCGGGTTCATCCTGCAGGCCATGGGCACCGATTTCTATCCGCGCCTGACGGCGGTAGCCGGCGATCATGCCGAATGCAACCGTCTGGTCAATGAGCAGGCGCAGATCAGCATGCTTCTGGCCGGTCCCGGCTTGGTGGCGACGCTCACGCTCGCGCCGCTGGTCATGAGGCTGCTTTACTCGCCGGAGTTCTACCCGGCCGTCGACCTGCTGCGCTGGATATGCCTGGGCATGATGCTGCGGCTGGTGGCGTGGCCGATGGGCTTCATCGTGCTGGCGAAGGGCGCGCAGAAAATTTATTTCTGGACAGAGGTCGCAGCGGCAGTCGTGCATGTCGGCCTTGCCTGGTTGCTGGTGACGCAGCTTGGCTTCATCGGCGCCGGCATGGCCTTTTTCGGGCTCTACGTCTGGCACAACATTCTCATCTACATCATCGTTCGCCGGCTAACCGGTTTTCGCTGGTCGAGCGAGAACATCAAGCTAAGCCTTATTTTCCTGCCGGCTTCCGCAGTGGTGTTTGGAGCTTTCCAGCTCCTGCCGATCTGGCAGGCAACCGCGCTCGGTGCCGCGATCGTGCTCGTTAGCGGACTTTATTCGCTGCGTATGCTTTTGCGTCTGATGCCGCCGGACTCGTTTCCGGCAGTGCTCAGGCCTTGGTTGCCAAAATCAGCCTGAACTGAAAAGGCCGCCGGCGATTTGCCGGCGGCCTTTTGCTGGATCGATCTCAATACGATGGGTCTATTCCGCCGCCCGGATGCTGCTTGCGGCGAGGCATTCGCGAAGCGTGTCGACCACGGCCAAAAGCTCGGCGTCCGTCATTTGGGCATAGAGTGGCAGGATGATGGTTCCGTTTTGTGCGGCGACGCTATGCTGAAGGCTGGTGCCGGAGCGATGCGTGTCAGGGGCAGCATAGGCTTCCTCAAGGTGAATGTTCATCACGCCGCGCCTTGTCGAGACGCTTCTGTCGAGCAAGGCCTGCATGACCGAACGCTGGCCGACCCAGTGAGGCAGCCTGACGCAATAGCTCTGCCAGTTGCTGCGTGCCCAACTCGGCTCCAACGGCGTTTCGAGGCCGGGTATGTCGCTAAGATGCTTCGTGTAGAGCGAGGCGAGCTGCCGGCGCCGTGCGACGATCTCGGGGAGCCGCTTCAGCTGCTCGCGCCCGACGGCGGCCTGCATGTCCGTCATGCGGTAATTGTAGCCGATCTCGGGGTAGCTTTCGTAGATGACCTGGCTGGAACCATGGCGAACCGTATCGGGCACGCTCATGCCGTGCTGCCGCCACAGCTTGAATTTCCGGTCGTATTCCGGATTGGCTGTGGTCAACATGCCGCCGTCGCCAGTCGTCACCACCTTGCGGGGATGGAAGGAGAAGCAGGCGATGTCGCCATGCGGCTTGCCGATCTTTTCCCACTGGCCGTTCCAGAGGATTTCGCTGCCCGTCGCGCAGGCCGCATCCTCAATGACCGGGATGGAATAGCGCTTGCCGATCTCCACGATCTGGCGCAGGTCGCAGGGCATGCCGAGCTGATGCACGCACAGGATCGCCTTGGTGCGTCGCGTGATCGCGCCTTCGATCAGATCCGGGTCGATGTTGAAGCCATCGGCCTCGATGTCGACGAATACCGGAACGCCGCCGCAATAGCGGATGGCGTTGGCGGTGGCGATGAAGGAATGGCTGACGGTGATGACCTCGTCGCCGGGGCCGATATCGACGGCCCGCAACGCCAGGTGAAGAGCGGTGGTGCAGTTCGATAGTGCGCAAGCATGACGCGCTCCGACAAGCTCGGCAAATTCACGCTCGAACGCGGCGACCTCGGGTCCCTGCGTCACCCAGCCGGACAGGATCACGCGACGGACCGCTTCGACTTCCCGTTCGTCGAGAATGGGTTTGGCAACCGGTATCATTCAGCCGCCTCCCGGGTCGCAGCACTTTCGGCCTGCCACCAGGCGACAAGATCGCGAAGACCATCATCGAGCGGGATCTGCGCTTCGAAACCGATCATGTCCCGCGCCTTGGTGATGTCGGCAAGACGGCGCGGCACGGCATTGACCTTGCGTGCCGGTGCGTGCGTCGGTTCTATCGACGAGCCCATGATGTGGGTCAGCTTCTGCGCCAGCTCCAGTAGGCTGGTCTCCTCGCCGCTGGCGACATTGAACACCTCGTCGGTGACGTCGGATTTCGCCGCCAGGATGTTGGCGCGCGCGATGTCTGCGACATGGACGAAATCCATCGTCTGCGAGCCGTCGCCGAAGATAAGCGGCGGCTGGCCGGCAGCGAGGCGCTCCATCCAGCGGATCAGCACTTCGGTGTAGACGCCGTAGACATCCATGCGCGGGCCGTAGACGTTGAAATAGCGCAGCGCGACATAGTTCAGGCCGTACATGTCGGCGAAGCTGCGCAGCAGCCCTTCATTGAAGGCCTTCGCCGCACCGTAGATCGTGCGGTTGTTGTAAGGGTGATGGGCCTCGGTGGTCGGAAAGCTTTCCGCCAGACCGAGCACGGAGGCGGACGATGCCGCGACGACCTTGGACACTTTCGCATTGACCGCCGCTTCGAGCACATCGAACGTGCCGCCGGCGAGAACGTCAAATGCCAATCGCGGCTCCTCGGCGCATTGCGTGATGCGGATTGCCGCCTGATGGAAGACGATATCGACGCCTTCGAATAGCTTTGCCAGCAAAGCCCGATCGCGGATATCGCCCTCGACGATGGTGAGCGGGAAGGCATCCATCGCGGCCTGAAGGTTTTCCCTGCGGCCACGGACGAAATTGTCGAGAATGACGATCTCGCGGGGCTGTTCCTTTGCGACCAGATCGGCGATGTGGGAGCCGATGAGCCCTGCCCCGCCAGTGATGAGAACGCGCTTATCTTTCATGGAGTGCCCCGTTGTTTTGCGACGCCGTTCGCGTCAGATCCGAATCCGTCCGCCAGTGCAGAAATTTTGCCGGCACGCCTGCGACGACCGAGAATGGTTCGACGTCGGACACGACGACGGCGCCTGCGCCGACGATCGCGCCTTTGCCGATGGTGACACCGGGAAGGATGGTGGCGTTGGTACCGATGTCGGCCCAGGCTTCTATGCGCACCGGCTTGATTTCGAGGTCGGTGCGCACGATCGGCACATCCGCCGGCATGCCGGTATGGGCGGAGCCAAGCACCTTGGCGCCGGGGCCGAAACCGACATATTCTTCCATCACCAGATTGCGCGCGTCGAGAAACGCCTGCGGGCCGATCCAGACATTGTTGTCGATGATGCAGGTACCGTCATAGCGGCCCTGGATATTGGCCTGCGCGCCGATGAAGACGCCGTTGCCGAACTCGAATGTTTCGGGGTGCTTGAACACCGCGCCGCTGCCGACCTGAAGCCGGGCGCCGCAACTGCGCGATAACGCGCGCAAGATGGAGCGTCGCATCATCGCGTCGACGAAGCCATCGCCGAATGAAAAACGGCCGTAGAGTTCGACCAGTCCCGAAGCGCCGTAGGAGGTCTTTAGGGTGTTCGCCAGTTCTAGTTCATAGGCGGGGTCGGCAAGGATTTCCTGCCTGCCATGAACCGCCTTGACGATGCGGGCGGCGTGAGTTGGATCAAGAGACATAGGCTTCCTGCTCCACTGCGGCGACTACCTGCTCCACCTGCCTTGATGTCATCTCGGGATAGATCGGAAGCGAGAGAACTTCGCGGGCGGCTGCCTCCGATTCCGGGAATGCGCCGGCCTCGTAGCCGAGGTCGGCATGGGCCTTTTGCAGATGCACCGGAATGGGATAATGCAGCCCCGTCTGCACGCCCTCGGCCTGCAAGGCACGCTGCAACCCGTCGCGGTCGCGCGTCCGCACCGCATAGATATGATAGACGTGGCGGCGATCGGCGAGTTCGGTGGGGGCGGCGACCTGCCGCGATCCAGCGAGCAGTGCCGAATAGTGCCGCCCATGGTCGCGCCTCGCTTCCGTCCAGTCTTCGAGATGCCGAAGCTTGACGCGCAGGATCGCGCCCTGGATGCCATCCATGCGGTAGTTAAAACCCTTCAGGGTGTGGTGATAACGCTGTTCCTGGCCCCAGTCGCGCAGCATGCGGATCGTCTTGGCGTGCTCGTCGTCATTGGTGACGACGATGCCGCCCTCGCCGCAAGCGCCCAGATTCTTGCCGGGGTAGAAGCTGAAGCAACCCGAGATGCCGATGCTTCCGGCACGCTGCTTCCGATATTCCGCGCCATGGGCCTGGCAGGCGTCCTCGATGACCGGAATTCCGTAACGGTCGGCGATTTCCATGATCGGCGCCATGTCGGCCATCTGGCCGTAGAGATGAACCGGGATGATCGCCTTGGTGCGCGCGGTGATTGCCGCTTCGAGCTTGGCCGGGTCCATCGTGAAAGTGGTGGGATCGATGTCGACGAACACCGGCAGAGCGCCCGTATAGCAGACCGCCGAAACGGAGGCGACGAAGGTGAAAGGCACGGTGATGACTTCGTCGCCGGGTCCGACGCCGGCGGCGAGCAACGACAGATGCAGCGCGCTCGTCCCGGTGTTGACGGCGATTGCGTGTTTTGCGTCGCAATAGGCGGCGAACTCACGCTCGAAGGCCGCAACCTCGTCGCCGAGAACATATTGGGCCGAAGCCAGCACACTCAGGACGGCGGCATCCACTTCGCTCTTGATGCTCGCATACTGGGCTTTCAGATCGAGAAACGGGATCATGCTATGCGCCTCGCGCGCTCGAGTTCGATGACGCGCCCGCGCTGGGCAAGCGACTGGGTGGCGGCTTCAAGGATGCGCACGACGCGCAGGCCAGCATGGCCGTCGGCGGTCGGGACCGCGCCCTGCTCAATGCAGGAAACGAACTCGCGAAGCTCGACGCCAAGGGCTTCCGTCGCGTCCAGCTGCGGCGCCCACATGTCGCCGGTTCGGTAGCCGACCAGCATCTGGTAGACCTTCTCGCCGTTTTTCTGCGGATTGCCGTTGAGCGTGATGCCCTTGTCGTAGACCTTGATCTTCTCGCTGGGCTCGAGATCGTCATAGACGATCATCTTGCTGCTGCCGCCGATCAGCGTGCGGCGTACCTTCACCGGGGCCAGCCAGTTCACATGGATATGCGCGATCATGCTGTTGTCGAAGAACAGGTTGAGATAGGCGATGTTCTCGGGCTCGCCGACGACATGGCTCATGCCCGTCGCGGAAACCGCCACTGGCTTGGCCGGCAGGACGTAATCCATGATCGAAAGGTCGTGGACGGCGAGGTCCCAGATGACACTGACATCGTGCTGGAACAGGCCGAGATTCACCCGGACCGAATCGTAGTAGTAGATGTCACCAAGCCCGCTTTCGACGAGTTCGCGCATCTTCCGGACCGCACCGGTGTGAACGAAGGTGTGGTCCACAGCCAGCACGAGCTTGCGCCGCGAAGCCTCGTCCACCAGCCGGCGCGCCTCGTCAGCGGTGGCGGCCATCGGCTTTTCGACGAAGACATGCTTGCCCGCCATCAGCGCGCTCATCGCCAGCCTGAAATGAGCGGAAACCGGCGTTGCAATGGCGATCGCATCGACGCGCGGATCGCGCAGGACCTCATCGAAGTCGTCCGTGATCTCGACAGCGGGATAGCGCGCCTGGACGCTGACCAGCCGCTCCTTCTTGAGATCGCAGACGCTGATCAGCCGCACACCCGGCGTCTCGGCAAAATTGCGAACGAGGTTGGGACCCCAGTAACCGTAACCAACTACAGCAACGCCGATCATGTCATTCTCCCGAAACGATGCGGCGCACCGGAGCGTCCTTGGCCCGGCCGACGATCCGCGCCGGAACACCAGCGACGATCGCGTAGTCAGGAACGTCCTTGGTGACGACGGAGCCGGCGCCGATGAGCGCCCCCCTGCCGATGATCACACCGGCGAGAATGGTCGCATTGCTTCCGATCGATGCATGTTGCCTGACCAGCGTGGGAATGACCGTCCAGTCTTGGTCGGTCTGGAGGCCGCCATCGGTGGTCACGGCACGTGGATGAAGATCGTTGGTGAACATGACGCCATGGCCGACGAAGACGCCGTCTTCCAGCGTCACGCCTTCGCAGATGAAGCTGTGACTGGAGACCTTGCAGTTGCGGCCGATCGTGGCGTTGCGCTGGATCTCGACGAATGTGCCTATGCGCGAACCCGCGCCGACATGGCAGCCATATAGATTGACCAGATCCGGGTGATGGATGACCACACCTTCGTCCAGAGTGACATCGGAAGAAATCATTCCGTCAGTTTCCCTGTTTCCTGAGCCGCCGCCCTGCACTCTGCGCGATGCGCCGGCTGAATATGGAAACAGAGGAGCAATCCGTGCCCGTCATGCCGATCCCCGCCGTTCACTTGCCAGAGTTTTGAAGAAGCGCTGAAAGTAAATCCGTCCGATAACCAGATTTCTTTTCAGGATCGGAGTAAAGGAAAGAAAACGCAGTACATTCCCGTCCGAAAGGCTTAGGCGGCATAGACCGAGTGGCAAGGTCTTATTACCCGCGGTCCGCGCAGCAGACGGGATTTGCGGGCTTGCACGGCATCAGGCTCCGGGCGACGCGCATAAGCTAAGCGATAGTAAGCCATTCGAGCACTGGAAGGTGCGGGGAATAGCACCCGGCCTAATCCTTAGGGCTTATGGAGTGACCAAGCTATCCACCGGAGAAATCAGGGATAGAAACCGGACCTACTCGTAAGCCTAAAGTTCGGAGCCGACGAAAACCTCTATAATTTTGCCAAACTCGCCAGTGAGTCCATGCGCAACGCGTGGCCGCTGATCAAGCGCGGAGGTAGACAGGGTGCAAGTCGGGGAACGGGTTTTCGAACAGAAACGGGAATCGGACGCAAGGCCGAAGCTGATGATCGCCACGCGGGTATTCGGCGCCAGCGGCCAGCCCTGGATGTGGCGGCAGGTGGTCGGGTTTCAGGGCTTCCGCAAGGAACTGCTTTGCTGGGAACGGCAGAACGCCGGCACCCAACCGACGACTGACGTTCGCGAGCATGTTCTGCCGGGCAAGCTTGCGCCCTACCACAATGACGGGCGCTGGCTTTACCGGTCCCGGGCGATCTTCAACGGCAGCTTCTATGCGGCCATCGGCGAGGAACGCACGCGTCTGAAAGAACTTTTCTACAAGGACCGGCCCGACGTCATCCTGTGCAATTTCGGCGATATAGCCATGCGCCTGCTGCCGACGGCGCGCGAGGCAGGCATTCCGCTGATCGCCTATTTCCATGGCGATTTTTCCTTTATCCGCAACCGTTGGTATCGCTGGAGCCTCTATCGCTGCCTGCACGATTTCGCGGCGATCGTCGTGGTCACCGACGCCGAAAGGCAGTGGCTCAGGGAACACGGCGCGCCGGAAGACAAAATCCATTACATCCCGTGCGGTGCGCCGACGGACGTGTTCCGCCCGGTGCCCGAGCGCAGCGACGATCTTGTGCGGTTCATCATGGTTTCGCGGTTGTCCGAGGAAAAAGGCTGCGATGTTTCGATCCGGGCCTTTTCCGAGGTCGCCAAGTCGAACCAGAAGGTAAGGCTCAGCATCTTCGGCGATGGGCCGGAGCGCCAGAATCTCGGGGAACTCGTCAAGAGACTTGGACTGGTCGAGAAGGTGACTTTCCATGGCTTCATCGACGAGCTGAGCCTGGCGAAGAAACTGCCTTTGCACGACATCTTCATCCAGCATTCGCGCATCAAGGAAGGTTCGCCGGTATCGATCGTCGAGGCCATGTCCTGCGCACTGCCTGTGGTCGCAACGACGATCGGCGGCATAACCGACCAGATCGCCAACGGGCAGAACGGTTACCTGGTTTCGGAGGGCGACATCGACGGTATGATCGCCGCGATGCAGCAGCTTGCAGCAGACCCGGTGCTGCGCAAGCAGTTCGGAGCTGTCGGGCGGGAGCGCGCCGTGGCCTGTCACGACGCCGCCAAGCAGACGCGCCGTCTCGGCGAACTGGTCATGGACGTCACGCGAACGAGCAGCATGAAACTGCAGGGCGAAATGGCCTCATGACGACCGTCCAGATCATCGTGCCGTGCTATAATTACGGCCGCTATCTCCGTGCCTGCGTAAACAGCGCGCTGTCGCAGGAAAATGTCGATGTGAAGGTTCTGATCATCGACGATTGCTCATCCGACGATACGCTGGATATGTGCAGGCAGTTGGCCTCCGAAGATGCCCGCGTGGACTATATCCACCACGCGGTGAACAAGGGCCATATCGCGACCTATAATGAGGGTCTGGCACTTGCCGAGAGCGATTATCTCGTTCTTTTGTCGGCTGACGACTTGCTGACCCCCGGCTGCCTGTCGCGGGCGACGGCCCTGATGAATTATCATCCTTCGGTCGGGCTGACTTATGGCTATCCCATACCCGTCTACGACGCGACGCTTCCGCCGGCCAGAACCGACGATACCGGCTGGACGATCTGGCGCGGCGGCGACTGGATCGAACGCATGTGCCGGGCTGGAAAGAACTTCATCTGCTGTCCGGAGGTGGTGATACGCACGAGCATCCAGCATCGACTCGGCGGCTACAGGGCCTCGCTTCCCCATTCGGCGGACATGGAAATGTGGCTGCGCGCGGCGGCCATCTCGGATATCGGCCGTATAAATGGCGCCGACCAGGCCTATTACCGCGTCCACAACGCAAATATGCATCGGACGGTCCATGCCGGCTTCCTCTATGATCTGCGGGCGCGCCGCGATGCCATTCTGTCGGCTTTCGCCAACGAGGCCGGCGCCCTGCCGGATGCGGTTGAAATGCAGGACACTGCGCGGCGGACGCTTGCGATGACTGCGCTTCGCTACGCCTGCCAGATCATCGATTCCGGCCGCGCCGAGAATGAACCAGTCGACCTGTACCGCGAATTCGCGCTCGACCTCTATCCGGCGGCAGCAAACACCAGACAATGGCAAAGCCTGGAGCGCCGGCGCAACGGCGTCGACGGTGCAATCTCAACCATGGTTGCGCGCGGTCACGCGCAACTGCGCGAGATCGCCGACAAGTATGCCTGGCGCCGGTGGTGGCAGACGGGGCTGTATTGATAGAGCCGTCAGACCGTTGATGCAGACCGGCCGGCCTTCGGGCGCACGCCGTCAGGCGCGTTCCACCGCAGCACTCTTGAACAAAAACTCGGAATAGATGTTCGTAACGTCGTCGCGCTCGCGCGCCGGCGCGTACTGTGAAAGGACGAAGCGGGACGCTTCAAGCCCGCGATCGCGGCACCAGCCGGGCTGATGGCGCTCCGCGAGAATGGCTTTCTCCACCGCAGTCGCGAAACCAAGGATGTCGCCGGACTCGATTGGCGTGCTGAATTCCGGGCGAAAGAATTCCCGGCCGGCAAAACCATGATTGCCGATGACGTAGTTCCCGCAGGCCATCGCCTCCGCCGGAGGCAGGCCGAACCCTTCCTGATGGGTAAAGGCGAGGAAGATACGTGTGGTTCGCAGTCGGTCCGCGACCTGCGAATGTGTCAGCCTGTCCAGCGGCACGACCTCCCAGCCGTCGAGTATGCCGCGCGCCTCAAGCATCTCCAGAACCTGCCGCGCATCTTCACGCCCGCGCCGGGGCATATAGGCTATGCGCTGTCCGGACGGCTCGCTGCCCGGATGGAACAGTGCCGGATCGATGCCGAGATGGACGCGCCGTATGAGCGTTTCGCCAAACGCCCAGCCGAGCATGTCCTGATTGTGCCGCGAGACGGTGATGATGCCGGCAAGGCCGGGATTAGCCGCGTAGAGACGCGCAAGCTGATGCACCGGCCGCTTCCAGGTGAGATGGCTGTTCTGGTTGAAGATGATGTGACGCGTGCCCCGCGGAAGCTGCAGCAGAAGGTCGATGTCGACTTCGGGAACAACGAGCAGGTCACTGCTGCGCACCGTAGCGCTGGCGATATCCGTCACCCTCGTCTCGTGCTCGAACCACTCGCAGCGGAAGCCGGGGCGATGGTGAAGCACAAAGGCGCGAATGCCTGCCGCGTTCAGAATGTCGACGTGCCGGTATATGACGCGTATGCCGCCGGAAGGTTCGGGATGGTCCGGGGTCAGGAAATAGACCGCAGGCGTCGAGCTCTTTTCGTTGCTGACCTGGATCTCCAATCGACGCCTGCGCCGGCGATCCTTCGCCTCGCTCATCCTTCGAAACAGGGATCGCGCCAGGTTTTCCGCAGACACCAAAGTCATTCTTCAGCTCACCGCTTGCTGATCGTGCTGCCGGAGTTTCGTACCTGCCTAAGCTTGGAGTATCCCCGACCTGTGGGAAAAGAGTTCCACGATGTCCGGTGCAAAGCAATTCCACCTTTTATACATCAAAGTAACTACTCACCTGACCCGGTTATTTACTGCTACCCAAGTTGCAGGAGCATAAATTGGGCCTGCCTCGAAGATTATCTGCGAGCGGCCGACATTTGGAACGCGGGTGAACCGGGCAACCAAAATGGTGGATGGAACCTTCGGCGCGGTGTCAGATCACGCCGGCGAGATCAGGCGAGGCCGGCAGTCGGGAGCGGGCAGGCTTTCAACCCGGGCGGAGCAGTCCGGGCGTGAGAAGTCCACGCATCGCGGCCTGCCATGGCCGGTCTTCCTGTTCATGGCGGGATTGCTCATTCCCTGGATCATCACCATTGGTCCGATCCGTATGTCGCTCTATCGCTTCATTCTGCTTGCCTTCCTTCTACCTTGCCTGATCGGCTGGATCAGCGGCAGAGCGGGGCGTATCCGGGTCGCCGATATTTCGTTCATCCTGTACTGCTTCTGGTGTTTTCTCGCGATCGGGATGATCCACGGCTTCGACTATGCGTTTCAGCCATCCGGCATGATCTTCATCGAGACGGTCGGCGCCTATATGCTGGCCCGATGCTTCATCCGCGACGCCGATGATTTCTACAACATGGTGCGCATACTGCTGCGGCTGGTGACCCTGCTCCTGCCCTTCGCGGTTTTTGAGGCGATCACCGGGCGCAACATATTGCTGTCGGCCTTTGCTGCGGTCTATCCGACATTTCCCGACAACTTCGTCGATCCGCGCTGGGGCATGAGGCGTGTCCAGAGCGTATTCGAACATCCCATACTCTATGGTGTGGTCTGCGCCAGCGCGCTGGCTCTCACGCATATGGTGCTTGGCTACGGCAAGAGTTTTGTAGGCCGTTGGCGCGGCACGGCCATCGTCATTGCCGCGACTTTCTTTTCGCTATCCGCCGGCCCAATGACGGCGCTGGCCAGCCAGGGCATGTTGCTCGGCTGGAACTGGGCGCTCAGAAGTATAGAGGCGCGCTGGAAAATCCTGTGCGCCTTCGGGTTCCTGGCGGCGATGTCGATAGAGCTTCTGTCCAACCGTTCCGTGCCTGTCGTGTTCATGTCGTATTTTTCGTTCGACGAATCGTCGGCCTATGTGCGGGCCGAAATATACCGATACGGTTCCGCATCGATCATGAACCATCCACTTTTCGGTGTCGGTTTCGGCTATTGGGAACGCCCGTCATGGATGAGCCCAAGCATCGACATGTTCTGGATCATCGACGGCGTTCGCCACGGGCTGCCGGCGGAACTGTTCATGGCGCTGGGGTTCTTTGCGGTCTACATGCCCGTAGCGTTCAAATCGGGGCTCGACGAGAGGACGCAGGCTTACAAGACCGCATTCGTGATCGCGATGACGGGGTTTTTCTTGGTCGGGTGGACGGTGTATTTCTGGAATGCGACCTACGTCATCTTCATATTCCTGCTCGGCAGCGGCGTGTGGATACTCGATGCGGAAACTGATGCCGCAGCGGCGACTCCACGCGACAAACCGCGAGGTGACGCTGCCGGCAATGATCGTCGAAATGGGCGTATGGCGGGACGCGGTAGGCCACCGGTCGCGGAGGATCGGAAACGGCCATACGCCTAATTGCCGACGGCTCTAAATCTATAGATGCCAGCCTACTTTCTGGCCGCTCGTGTATGCCTCAGGTAGCTTCGTAGCGGAGACTCCGCAGACGATGTTGAGTTCGTTCAGCCAATCCTCGGGGGTGCGGTTCATGACTGCTATTATGGAATCCCGCAGGTTCGTCGCCGACCACAGCGCGGTCGTCGAAGAGAAGGTGACGATTGCGACCACGCTGGAAGAGGTCGAAGCGCTCCGGGATGTCTGGAAATCGCTTCCCGTCGACGACATCGATTCTGACATCGACTACTACATGACCGTGGTGCGCCATGCCGATCAGGTCATCCGGCCGCATGTCGTTCATATCCGCCAGGACGGAGGGGCTGACCTACTCGCGGTTGCCCGGCTTGAAAACCTGCCCGTGCCTTTCCGGTTCGGATACCGGCGGCTCGGTTCCACCACCTTGCGCGCAATCGTGGTGACCTTTGGCGGCATATTGGGAGCAAGGAATAAATACGAAGAGGAAGTCGTCCTGCGGCACCTGATGAAGGACCTCGACAAGGGTGTCGCGGACCTCATCCTGATGCGCAATGTCGATGTCGACAGCACGCTCTACGCGACCGCCCTTGCAGCAACGGGCTGGGCTCGGCGGGCGCATGCGCAGCCTGTTTCCCGCCGCTGGATGGCTGTGATACCGGATTCGATGGAGCGTTTTCTCGAGACTCGTTCGGCCAAGACACGCGGCAATCTGCGCCGGCATGACAATCAGCTCCGAACGGAATACGCTGGCCGGTTGGAGCTTCGGCATCTGGATCATCCCGAAGACGCGACTGAGCTGTTTCGCGACATGGAAGCCGTCGCCGCGAAAACCTATCAGCGCGGTCTCGGCGTCGGGTTTTCCGGCACCCCGATGCAGTGCGCGCTTGTCAAGCTCGGGCTTGACCGCGGTTGGTATCGTACCTGGATGCTCTATATCGATGATCGCCCTGTCGCCTTCTGGAGCGGCTTTGGCTATGGCGGCACCTTCCAGATCGGCACGCCCGGCTTCGATCCCGATATGAGCAAACTCTCCATCGGACGCTTCACGATGCTGCGAATGCTCGAGGATCTGTGCGCCGACCCTGCGATTTCGGAGCTCGATTTCGGTCATGGCGAAGCTGAATACAAATCCTCCTTCGGACGGGCCGTCCGCTCCGAAAGTGAAGTCATGCTTGCCGCGTCGCGGCCATGGCCGACGCTGGTGATGCTTGCCGTATCGTCGCTGTCCTTTGCCAACAATCTGGTTCGCCGGCTTGTCGAGAATTCCGAATGGGGCCGCCGCCTGAAGGCAGGATGGCGCCGTCGCATGGCCGGCAAGTAACCATGGCAAGGCTTCTGCTCGTAGCACCGACCTGCGACGGTGAGGATGTCGGCGAAGCCTGGGTCGCCTATCAGTGGGCGCGACGTCTCGGCGAGCGGCATGATGTGACCGTGCTGACCTATCATAAGCGCGGGGCGCGGCCCGCCGCGCAGCAGCTTGCGGGCATGAAGGTCGTGGAGTGGACCGAGCCGCCGTTGCTTGGCCGCGCCGAACGGCTGAACAGCATGCTGAAGCCGGGCTACGTTCCCTTCTATTTCCGCGCCAGAAGATGGATACGCCAGGCAATTGCCGAGGGGCAGCGTTTCGATCTCGTTCACCAGCCCGTGCCGGTCGCCATGCGCTATCCCTCGCCGGCGGCCGGTCTCGGCATTCCGCTCGTCATAGGGCCTGTGGGCGGCGGCCTGTCCTCCCCTGACGGATTTGCCGGCGATGAAGGCTCCGCACCCTGGTTCATGGCGCTGCGCGGGCTGGACCGCTACAGACAGCAGTGGGACCCCCTTTTGCGCAAGACTTACAGGACCGCTGACTGCGTGTTCGGGATCGCCGGCTATGTGAAGGAACAGCTGGCCGCAATCCCGTTGCGTCGGTTCGAGGTGCTGAGTGAAACGGGCCTGGATGAGATTCCGGCCCCCATCGATCGCAGCGGGCGATCCGGAACAATCCGGCTGCTCTATGTCGGACGGCTCGTGCGGACCAAAGGCGCTCGCGACATCATACGCGCCATGGGTATGCTGCGAGATGTTTCGGTTCGGCTGGACATCGTCGGCGAGGGGCCGGAGCGCGCGGAATGCGAAGCGCTCATCGCCAGGCTTGATCTCGGCGACCGCGTCGGGCTTCATGGCTGGCGTTCCAAGGCCGAGGTCGCCGAATTCTACAAGCAGGCTGACGTCTTCGTTTTTCCGAGCTATCGCGAACCCGGAGGCAATGTGGCGCTGGAGGCGATGGGTTATTCGCTGCCGCTCATCGTGGTCGATCGCGGTGGGCCAGGAAGTGCCACAACGGACGCCTGCGCCATAAAGCTTTCAGTCAGCACGCCGGAAGCGCTCGCTATCGACATAGCTGCGGCGATCCGCAGACTGGCGACCAATCCCGCGCTGCGGCGCAGGATGGGTGAGGCCGCTCATACGCATGTCAGGAAAAGCGCTTTGTGGAGCGCCAAGCTCGATCGTGTGGACAGCATCTACGCACAGCTCATCAAAGCCGGTCGCAGGGGCGCGTGATCGCCTTCCCACCCACACTCTTTCTATAAGGCTATAACGTGAGTGCGGCACGCAGTGCTGCGCGATGTCCCGGTCCGAATGTGAACCGCATTGTTTCACCGACAACGATGCTCAGCCTGAACAGGGCCGTGGAAAGACGCCCGTGATGACGGCGGTAATAGCGAATCCGGTTTTTCGTCATCAGCGCCGAAAGAAACGGGTTGTCGTGATATTCGCCGCCGATATGAACGACCTGTGCCTGCGGATGATACACCACCGACAGGCCGCTTCGGCGAACCCGCTCCAGATAATCGACTTCTTCGCTGTAGAGGAAGAACGACTCGTCCCAGTCACCGACGACCCGACGGGCTCGGGCTCCGACAAGCAGGGCGGCACCAGTAGCCCATTCGACGACGCCGCCGCGATCGTAAATCGCCGGATCATCGACGATCTCGCCGGCACCTATCCGTGCTGCAAGCGTCGTTCCCAGCAGGGCGTCCGACCAGGCCGTCGTCATCGACGGTTCGCGCCTGAGGGATAAAGCAGTGGTGCCGTCCTCATGGAGGATCTGCGGCACGACTATGCCCGTCGTGGGGTCGGACAGTCTTTTGCCGAGCAGGCGCACGGAGCCTGGCAGGAGCCTGACATCGGGATTGAGGATCAGGACGTCCACGTCGGATCCGACTATCGCCGTCGCGGCGTTGATGCCGGCAGCATAGCCGGCATTGCGGCCCATCCTGATCACTCTTGGATGGGTCGGATGGGCGAGCGCGATGTCGACGGACGCATCGTGAGAATCATTGTCGACGATGATGATCTCGTGACGGCTGATCCCGGCCAATCCTTCTGGGATCGAGTCGAGTAGACCGGGCAAGACCTTGGCGCTGTTGTAGGTGACGACCACCACGGCAACGCCAGCCGTGTCACTAACGGCGGCAGGCGCAAGGATCGATGCGGGTTCGGTCGGTCCATCCATTTGCATTCATCCAGACTCTTGGCTTCGCGATGCCGAAAAACAGGGAAATTCTGCCGGATAGTTTGCAGGAATGTCAGCACAAAGAAAGTCTACATGAGGTGGTGAACTTCGAGGTAGATCACAAGCTCTTTCAGCCATGAAGCTGACTCCGATGATACTAACCGTAGTCCTATCGGAGTAGGTCGAATGCTCCAGTACAGGTCGGGAAAACGGCCCCGTAAGTCTTTCAGGGCTATAGAATATTTCTTCAGATTTTCTAGCATCGATCTGTGTCTCGGCGTGGCGGGACTGTGAAGCGTCAGCTCTTCGCCGTGCCTTTCAACTGTAACCGCCAGTGTCCTCGGGCACATGGAGAAACCCTCGTGCAATGGCCGCAAGGTCGGCGCACGCAAGATCGAGAGGCCGTCGGCAAGCCGCATGAACCCGCAGCCAAATCTTACCGGACCCGTCGAAGTTTTCCCCATTGACCGGCTTCAGGCGCTCGACGCCGAATCCCGCGCAACCCGGGCGCGGACAGAACAGCTTATCGAGCTGGCCAAAAAGGGCCTGCCGCAGATGTTCGCGCATGGCGCCTTCGTTCACACCGTTCGTGAGATCAAGACGGCCTCAGGCCGGAGTGTCCGCCCCGAGGGCGACAGCCTGCGGTATGCAGCCAATGTCGCGTCGGGACTGGCCTTCGTGGACGAGGCCGTTCAGCGGCATATCCTCGAAGGAGCGACCGCTGCGGAGCTGGCTCTTAACTGCGCGCGCCGCGCGGAAAAATCCAAGGACCCCGGCGCGGTTGCGCTCTGCGCCTGGGCCGCTGCGGAAGTGGCTGACGTCTACGCCACACCGCTGCTGAAGCGTTTGACCGCCCTGCTTGAGTCCGAAGAGACGATCGCCACGGTGGATTGTTCCTGGACGCTGATTGCCGCCCTTGCGGCACGCCATCTGGGCGACACCGAGCATTTGAGCACGCTTGCGGCCAATCGCCTGATGGGCGCGCAAGGCGCGACAGGGCTTTTCCCGCACATGCTGCCCGCCGTTTCGAATGGCCGGCTGCGTGCGCACATCGGCTGCTTTGCCGATCAGGTCTACTCGACGCAGGGGCTTGCCCGCCTGTCGGTGGCGAAGAACGATCCGACTGCGCTGGCCGCAGCCGAAGCATCGGGCGGGCGCATCGCTCATCTCCAGGGTCCGGCCGGTCAATGGTGGTGGCACTATGACACGCGCGACGGAAGCGTCGTCGAGGGCTACCCGGTCTACAGCGTCCATCAGCATGCGATGGGACCGATGGCTCTGCTCGACCTGCGCGAGGCCGGCGGCACCGACCATATGAGGTCGGTGGCCAAGGGATTGCGCTGGCTGGACGAACACCCCGAGGTCGACGTTCCGATGGTGTCCGAAGAGGACGGCGTGATCTGGAGAAAGGTCGCGCGCCGCGAACCGAAAAAGGCCGTCAGGGCAATTTCGGCACTCACCACGGGGCTCAGGCGCGGCTTCCACCTGCCGGGGCTCGACATCATGTTTCCGCCCAGCCGCGTCGATTACGAGTGCCGACCTTATGAACTCGGCTGGCTGCTCTATGCGTGGCTTTCCGGCGGTGTCGTCGAGCGGCTGCGCAACGGTGCAGTCCGTGGCGGCGCGTGACAGAGCAGGGAGCATTCGACATGCCGACCGAACAGCAATTGTTATTCGGGCTCTATCTCGAGCCGCTGCGGATGGAAGAGGTTATCCAGCGCTGCCACACGGCTCTCGTGACGAGGAGCAAGCTGTTGCTCGGCGTGCTCAATGCGGCCAAGGTCGTCAATCTGCGCAACGACGCGCTTTTGCGAGACTCTCTGCTGGAGTGCAATATGCTGCTTGCGGACGGACAGTCCATCGTCTGGGCGAGCAGGTTGCTGGGGCGTCCCCTGCCCGAGCGGATCGCTGGCATCGACATCTTCGAGCAATTGCTGGCGCTGGCGCACCGTGAAGGCCGCTCGATCTATCTTCTTGGCGCCCAGCCCGATGTCTTGCGGATGCTTGAGACGCGTCTGCAGGAGCGGTTTCCGGGCCTGAAAGTGGCTGGCCGGCATGACGGTTATTTCAAGGCCAACGAGGCGGCCCCCATAGCAGCCGAGATACGGGCCTCCGGGGCCGACATGCTGTTCCTTGGCATGGCTTCGCCGAAGAAGGAGATATTCCTTGGCTCCTACGGGGCCACGCTGAATGTTCCGATACTTCACGGCGTCGGCGGTTCGTTCGACATACTCGCAGGCATCACCCGGCGTGCGCCGGAGAGTTGGCAGCGCGCCGGGATGGAATGGGCCTACAGGCTGCTGCAGGAGCCGCGCCGCCTGTGGTGGCGGTATCTGAAGACGAATACCGCCTTCCTTCTGCTCACGGCCCGCGAACTGGTTCATCCCGCTCGCGCTTTCCGGCCGACACGATCGATCACCGGCGGCGGCACATTGGCTGCCAGCCGTCAAAATCAGTAACCAGGCGGGCGTGGGGCTCCTTTGATGAACGAAGTTTTTTCCGGTCGATTGGCCATAGTCGGGATGGGATATATTGGCCTGCCCACCGCTGTCGTTCTGGCGACGCGGGGCATCGAAGTAATCGGTGTCGACATCAATCCCGCAACGGTTGCGGCGGTATCGCGTGGCGAGGTTCCGTTCGTAGAACCGGACCTGGCGGTAGCTGTCAGCGGCGCGGTCGCCATGGGTCGCCTCTCGGCCACCAGCGAGATGCCCGAGGCCGACGCCTTCATCATCGCCGTGCCGACACCGTTCAACGGCGATCGCACCGCCAATCTTTCCTATGTCAAGGCTGCCGCCGAACAGATCGCACCTAAGCTGAGGTCGGGCAATATCGTCGTGCTGGAATCGACCTCGCCGCCCGGAACGACCGAGAAGATCGCCGAGTGGATCGGCGCGTTGCGGCCCGATCTGAAAATGCCGCATGATGGCGAGACCGGGGCCGATATTTTCGTTGCCCATTGCCCCGAGCGGGTCCTGCCTGGACGTATCATGATCGAGATGATCACCAACGACCGGGTCGTCGGCGGGTTGACGAAACGCTGTGCCGAGCGCGCCGCATCGATCTATCGGGTGTTTGCGCAGGGCGAAATCCTGCTCACGGACGCTGCCAGCGCAGAGATGGCCAAGCTTGTCGAAAACGCCTATCGCGATGTGAATATCGCATTCGCAAACGAGATTTCGCTCATCACGGAATCGCTGCATATCGATGTCTGGGAAGTCATCCGTCTTGCCAACAGGCATCCGCGCGTCAACATACTGAGCCCCGGTCCCGGCGTCGGCGGCCATTGCATTCCGGTGGACCCGTGGTTCATCGTAGCGGCGGCGCCAAAGCTGTCGCCGCTGATCCGCACCGCACGCGAAGTGAATGATAGACGACCGCACCATGTTGCCGAGCAGGTTGCCGAGAAAGCCAAGCGCTTCCGTGAGCCGACAATCGCGTGCCTTGGCCTGACGTTCAAAGCCAATGTCGACGACGTCAGGGAGAGCCCGGCCATCGAAGTCGTCGGGCTGATCGCCGAAGCGCTTCCCAATGTCGACATACTGCTTGCAGATCCCTATGTGGACTCACTGCCGTCGATGCTGTCGAGCCATTCGAACCTTCGCATGGAAGGCGCCTATCAGGCTGTCGAGCGCGCCGATATCGTCGTACTTCTGGTCGAGCACGAGCCCTTCAAGGCGATCCGCAACACGCGGCTGGGCGGCAAGGTCGTCTACGACACGCGCGGCGCCTGGCGTTAAGTCCAGGCTTCGTCTCCCGCTATAGAATCGACCCAACGCCTCCGTCGCTACCGGCGGGGGCGTTGCGTATTTCTTCGTCGCCCTGGATCGTACGGAAGATCCGGCGCAATCGAGCTGTCGAAGTTGAAACAAAGCAGCCGGCCCATTCCGAAAGTATCGGAACGAGCCGGCTGTTTACGCTTGACTGGAGGTCAGGCGGCGAAATCGCTGACGACGCGCGCGGCGCGGCGTGAAGATGCGCTTTCCTCGATCCGGATCGCCGGGTCGAATTCGACGGGAAGATCGCCGATGCCGAAGAAATGCTCGATCGCGCGGACGGAGCGTTCGGCGGCGTGCCCGTCGCCATAGGGGTTCACCGCATGTGCCATCGTCTGGTAGGCGGCCTTGCTGGTCAGCAAGGTCGAGACCTCGTCGACGATAAGGTCCTCATCGGTGCCGACCAGCCGCACCGTGCCGGCGGATACGGCTTCCGGGCGCTCCGTCGAATCCCGCATGACCAGCACCGGCTTGCCAAGTGACGGGGCTTCTTCCTGAACGCCCCCGCTGTCGGTGAGCACGACGCTGCTGTGATACATGGCGCGCACGAAGTCGCTGTAGCCGAGCGGTGCGGTGATCAGCACATTGTCGAGCCCGGCCAGAGGCGGAAGCAGCACCTCGCGGACTGCCGGGTTGAGATGGGCCGGCAGCAGGAAGGCAATGTCGGGAAAAGTCCTGGCGAGGCGGGCGATGGCGCGGGCCGTGCGGGCCATGGGCTCGCCCCAGGATTCGCGCCTGTGCGCCGTGATCAGAACGCTGCGCCGGCCATTGATCTTGCCAAGGTCCGAGTTTTCGGCCGGCAGATCCCTGGAGACTACATCAAGCAGGGCATCGATGACGGTGTTGCCGGTGACGACGATGTCGCGCTCGCGAACCCCGTCGTGCAGCAGGTTTTCCCGCGACGTGCTGGTCGGCGCCAGATGAACCGCTGCCAGTTGCGTTGTGAGACGGCGATTGGCTTCTTCCGGAAACGGATTGTAGGGGTCGCCGGTTCTCAAGCCTGCCTCGAGATGGACGACGGGTACCTTGCGATAGAAGGCTGCGAGTGCTGCAGCAAAGCAGGTCGTGGTGTCGCCCTGGACGAGAACGGCATCCGGCTCTTCGGCGGTGATTACATTCGAGACGCCGTCGAGCACGCGGCTGGTTATGTCCTCCAGCCGCTGGCGTTCGGTTATGATGTTCAGGTCGTGGCTCGGCCGGATGCCGAAGAGATCATTGACCTGGTCGAGCATCGCCCGGTGCTGGCCTGTCACGGCCACAACCGGTTTGCAGTGACGGGAGCGGCTCAACGCATCGATCAGCGGGGCCATCTTTATGGCTTCGGGACGTGTACCGTAGACGATCAAGACCTTGCGCATGTCGAAATCCTTCTTCTGCCGGCCATCCTGCGAGGGGCCGGACGGTTGGACTAGTCTGCGAAACCCTGCTTGCCTGGTGTCTCGACCGCGGTGGCCGCGGCCATGTCGAGAAACTGCATCTTGCGATCGGAGACGACCTGTCGGACGACTTCCTCGTCGACGACGGAAATGTCTTCGGCGAATGCGTAGACCAGCGCGTAGTCGCAGATCTGGTTGATTACGCGCGGCAGGCCGCGGCTTGCCTGGAAGACGATTTCGCAGGCCGCGGGCGTGAAGATCTCGTGGTCGGCGCCCGCTACCTTGAGGCGGTGGGCGATGTAGTCCTGCACCGCCTCGGCCGACATGCCGACGAGATGAAAATCGGCGGCCACGCGCTGGGCGAACTGCACCATTTTCGCGCGGCTGATGAGCTGTCTCAGCTCCGGCTGTCCAACCAGCACGATCTGCAGCAGATCGTCTCTTTCGCCGTTCATGTTGGAGAAACCCCTCAGTTCCTCCAGCATCTTCTCGGAAAGGTTCTGCGCCTCGTCGAAGATGAGAATTGTGTGGCGCCCGGCGGTGTGCTGTTCCCTAAGGAAAGCCTCGAACTGCGAGAACATCTGAACATAGGACATGCGCCCGCTGATGGGCTGCCCGAGCGACGACAATATCCAGTGCAACAGCTGGCCCCGCTCGCCATGGGCATTCGAGATCAATCCCAGTTTGAGATCCGAAGGTGCGGAGCGCAGCAGGTGCCAGATGAGCGTGGTCTTGCCGGCACCCACCTCCCCGGTGATGACGGTAATGGGTGCAAAGGTCGCCAGCCCGTATTCGAGCATTGCGTAAGCGCGGGTATGATTTGCCGACCAGAACAGGAAATCGGTGTCAGGCCGCAAGCTGAATGGCCGTCCGGTCAGGCCGAAGTGTTCGGAATAGATCAGAAAGGTACTCGACATCGCGATCCTGCGAACACTGCCTGCGTCAGTAACCGTATTTCTCGGGCGCGTAGCGACACTTGTTCAGCACGACGCCGAGCACCTTGGATTTCTCCGAGAGATCCCGCTCGCAGATGTCCACTTCGCTGAAGGTGCTTGCCTCGGCGGCCGCAACCAGGATCACGCAATCGACATTGGGCAGGAAAGCCATGACGTCGTCATTGGCGAGCATCGGCGGAAGATCGAAGATCAGGACATCGGGCTTGAGCTTCTGCTTGAGGTTCTTGAGCGCCTGTGCGGCTTCCGGGCTTTGCAGCAGTTCCGCGGCAAAGCGGACAGGCCGCCCATTGGCCCCGATGGCGATGTTGTCGCCATAGCGGATGAAGACGTCCTCGACCTCGCTTCGGCCGCGCAGGAAGCTTTCGATCGAAGGCGGTTCCTTGATCCCCAGAACCTTGCTGACCTGCGGCCGGCGCAGATCGAGATCGACCAGAACCGTCCGGCATTCCTTGTGATGGGCCATGCTGAATGCAAGGTTCAGTCCCACCACCGTTTTGCCGCAGGCAGGCGTGGGCGACGTGATCGCGACCGAGGTCCAGTTGTTCTGGCGCAAATACTGCAGGACCTTTGTTCGCAGCATGTCGAACTGCGTGTGGGCCAGGTCCGACCGGTTGATCGTTACGAGGCGCGTCCTGGCGAGATGCTTGGGGTCCGGCTTGAGCGACGGTAAGCTCGCCCATAGCATGTCGCTGCCCATCCTTGCGACCGCCATACCCGTCTGATCGTTCGCCGGGTCGGAGCCCCGTTGTTGCTTGGCCTTCTGCAAGGCTGCGTGAATATGCTCCATCGTCTGTGTTCCCGCACCTCTCGCAGATGGCTCTGCATTCCCCTGTTTGCCTGTCACGTTAAATCACCCTGCCGCCGTGCCGGAGACAGGCCGTTCAGTCGAAAGTCCGGCTGGGCCGTCCTGCCGATCGACAGGGATCGAGCTGGTGGCCGTCGTCGCGACGAACACGGCGAAGCCTGCAGCCTGCGCCAGTTTTGCCGTTTTCTTTTCGCGTTTGACCGGAATGTAGGAGATCGTGGCGAGCGGCTGGATCTGGAGCGTCCGCACGAGTTCGGTCGGACGGCGGATGCTTTTGTTGAGCAGCTCAAGCAGCACGATCAGGCCAAGACCTAGCCCGATACCGCCGGCGAAGCCCGCGCCGGCAATGCGCCGCCGGTTGGGGCTCGTCGGTTTCTGAGGGGCAACGGCTGGTTCGACGACGGTAAACCGCTCGCCCTTGGCGCTCACCTCGATCTGCTCGCCGGTCGAGGCTTCGGCCGATCGCGCGATCGCGATGTTGTATTGAGCCTGGATATTCTCGCGGTTGCGCTCCAGCGAATTCAGGACCGTTTCGTTGCGCGGGGTTGCTGCGATCGATTTTGTCAGCTCGGCCAGATTTTCCGTTATGGAAGCCTTTTCCTGTGTGATGTATTTCAGCCGATCGTCGATGTCGGACAACTGGAGATCGAGCTCGGAGGTGCCGCGCTTGCCCTTTGTCGTGTCGGCGTCGCTGGCCTGTTTTGCCTGCATGCCATTTTCCAGGGTCTTTATGCGAGCGCGCAGCGCGACGATGTTCGGGCTGTTCTCGGAAAACAATGTGAGCTGCTCGGAAAGGGTGCGCTGCAGGTCCTGCAGCATCTGCTGTTCCAGGGTGACCGGGCCGGCGCTGACGATGCGGCCGGTGCTCTCGAACAACTCGACCAGATTGTTTCGCCGGCTGCGCAGGGCAGCTTCCTCGCGCTCGAGCGACTGAAGCCGTTCCTGCTGGTTGTTCTGCTGGTTGCGGCGGAAATCCAGACCGTCCGGAAGAGCGTCCTTGTTGGCGTTCTTGAACTTCAGGATTTCGGCCTCGAGCCGCGTCAGCTCGCCACCGAGGCGGGCAACTTCCTGGTTGAAGAATTGCATGGTTTCGCCGGCCCTGTCGGTGCGCAGGCGAACGTTCATCTGAAGAATGAGCTTGGTAAATTCGTTGACGACCTTCGCGGCCAGATCGGCATCGCCGGCAATGAAGGACACGCTGAACACCTTGGCACCCATGCTGCCGCTCGGCCCATCCTTCTGCAGCAGCTCGAATTTCGTGCGGCCGCGCATATCGTCGATAATATCGGCCTGCGGAATTTCAGACGCCTTGTCGCCATAGACTTTCAGCTTCTCGGCGAGCGCGAGCACGTTTTCGCGCGTCATGATCTGCTGCTCGATGATCTGCAACTGTTCCACCGCATTGATGGGCACGGTCGAACGGGCAAGGTCGGCAGGGATCTGTGGCGACTCCACCAGGATCTTGGCGCTCGCCTGGAATATCGGTGGCAGATACAGCGCAAGCGCTACTGCCGCGGTCGTCACGAATGTTGCGATCACCAGAAAATATGGCAATCTTCGAAGGAAGATCGATAGATAGAAGCGCAGGTCTAGATCGCCCATTGCGCAGTGCCCCAAGCCTGAACATCGGAATATGCCGAGTGCTCATTTACAAACGCGGATGGATTGCTTGATAGATCATCGATAGTGGGTGCGTGGCGCGAGGCTAGACCGTTGATCTAATCCCAATGGGTGGTGGCCCGTTTCCCCTTACGTCTTAAGTGACAGGGGCCTTTCGGCAATCTGACGTTGCGCAGTTCTGCCTCGCCGAGCCGAACTTGCCGCATCGCGATCTGGAACCAAGGAGGTGCCGGCTGGAATGGTACTTTTTCAGGCATTGCCCGTGCAATCGGGCGCGAGCCGGCGCGCATCTGGCTGGCCAACAACGCGTGCAGGTTGGTCGTGCGGGGCTCGGAACGATGCAGAAATATGCCGGGCTGAACCGGAAACGACCCGGCGGAGCAATGACTGCTCAGGCCGCGCCGAACTGGTCGCGTGCGACGGGCGCCGATACCTCATGCGAGCTAATGACGTTGCCCGTTAAATCGGAAGGCACAAAGGCCTGTTCCCGCCGTGGCGCACGCTGAAGATGCGAGTCCGCCAGCCAGAGGGCCAGTTTCATGATCGTGAAAGTCGGGTTGGCGCTGCCTGCCGTCGGGAAGACGGAAGCGCTGACGACAGAGACGTTCGGTATGGCGTGGCAGCGCAGGTCCGGGCCTACGACCGACTCAGCGGGGTCAGTCCCCATTCTGGTCGAGCCGGAAGGGTGCGCGCAGGCTTCCGCATTGTCGATGATCGGAAGTGCGGGATTGCTGCTTGCGGCCGACCATTCGAGCGGGCAGACACGGTCCATGCCGGAGCGTTCCCAATAGCCGGCAATGTGGGCAATCGCCGACCGGAAGGTCCGCTCGTCGGTCTGGGTCGGAGCCCATTCGAGTTGCGCCTTCGGTACGCCGAACCTGTCGCGCTTGTCCGCGAGCCGGATATGGTTGCTCCATTGCGGCAGCTGTTCCGCGCAGACCATCAGATGCAGGTCGATGCTTGCCGGAACGAAAAGCTGTTTGCGCAGATAGCGCCAGTAGGCGGACCTGGCCACCAGGCCCATGTTCTTTGACGCCTGCCACAGATCGTTCGGGTCGACCTGGCGCTTCTGAATGCCATGCGCCAATTTCTTGATATAGCCTAGGGGGCTTTCGGTAAGGTCCATCGCGACATAGGCGAATGCGCTTGCCACCGCGTCACCGCGTTGCGCGGCTTCGGTGAGTTCGAGATGAAGATCACGGCGCGTCGAATTGAGGAATCGATAGCCGAAAATGCGATTGGTGAGAGACGGGTTGCGCCGATTTATCGTGGCGACTTCCGATTTCAGATGATCCTGGAAGTATCGGCCGAGCACCCGGCACGAGCGAAAGGCGTTGTCGTCGGATGCCGCGTTCATCAAAAGCAGTAGTCTGGTCGTCTCAATTGTGCCGGCGGCGATCACGAATCGGTCGGCGGACACCTCCAGCTGCTTACCGCTAAAGTTGCGGGCGACAATTCCGTTCAGTTTTCCGCCGGCGCGATCGATCTTGAAGTCGCATACCGTGGCGCCCAGCCAGATTTCTATATTTTCCAGGTCTTTCAGCTCGTCCTTCAAGACCGTGAAGACGTTGCAGTTTTTGAAGCTTGGTACTTTTGCCCATCTATTAAGAAGTGATTTGTCATCTACGGGGAAATATTTCGACGTTATTTCATCTGAAATAACGCTTCCCCGGAACGGACCATCGCCAACCTTGAATATCTTCTCGATCTCATCGTGATAGGATTCGAGAGGGTCTACCGCAATTGGCCAGCGCGGTTGCTGCAGATATGGCCGCGCCTCGGTTTCATGCTTCCCTATCGGGATCATGCGGCCGCCCCAGCGGCTTGATGTCCCGCCAAGCCCCCGGTATCGTCCGGTCAAAGCCCTGGAGTATCGTTCAGCCGGATCCTCGATCTGGTTGAGCTCATGGATCGCCGGGTCAAAGGAAGCGTATCCGCTTTCGACAACAATAACCCGCTGACCTTTCCTGGCTACTCTTCTTGCAAAAAGAAGACCGGCGATGCCGGCTCCAATCACGCAAAGTGGAGCGCTCGATCGCCTACAGTCATTTTCCAGTTCGGAGAGGTTGTATATTGACATTCCCTTATGTAGGCACACGTGTATCGGTTTGTCGATGCTATCCAAAAGGTTGATATCCTTTGGGAAATTGGTGAATTATTTTAAGATCGAATAAGTGTTACAGATCGGTGCCAGGCTCGACCCCTGTCGGGTTCCGGTCAACAGATCGGCATTTCGCAAAAAAAGCGGAAAGCTTCGTTACAGGAAACGCTGATGCGACTGTCGCCACGAGTAAGCGTCGTCATCCCTCATCTGAACGAACCGGCTGACCTGCGGCGTTGCCTGCGCGCGCTCGCAGCGCAGCGGGTCGACGGGATTCCGTTTGAAATCATTGTCGTCGACAATGGGTCGGCGGAGCTTCCCGCAGCGGTTTGCGCCGCCGTTCCAGGTGTCCGCCTTGAGAGCGAGGCTATTCCGGGTCCGGGTCCTGCGCGTAATCGCGGCGCGTCGGTTGCGCAGGCGGAGCTGCTGGCTTTCATCGATGCAGACTGCATAGCCGAGACGGGCTGGATTCGCTCGATCGTGGAATTCATGGATCAGAACCCTCGTATCGATTTCGTCGGCGGCGACATCCGGATCCTGCTCGCCGACCCGGAGCGCATGACCGCGATCGAAGCCTACGAGAGCATCTATAGTTACCGTGCCCAGCGTTATGTCGAACAGCACGGCTTCGCCGCGACCGGCAATATGGCCGTTCGCGCGGAGGTCTTTCGTGCGGTCGGGCCCTTTGGCGGCATATCCTCCATGGAGGATACCGAATGGGGCCAGAAGGCTACGGCGAAAGGGTTCAAGATCGCCTATGTGGGCGATGCAACGGTGCGGACCGCATCCTGCAAATCGTTTGCAGAGCTCACGCGCCGCTGGGACCGGCATATCGCGCACGAATTCCGGCAGATCAAACGTGGCGGAATGAGCTTGGTAAAATGGGTGGCGACCAGCGGCGTGATCGCCGCCTCTCCCGTTGGCGAGATCATACGCATCCTGCACTCCGATCGCGTCTCCGGCCTTCGTGACAAATGCCTCGCGCTGGCGTGCCTGACGCGGGTGCGTCTCTACCGGGCCAGGCGTATGCTGGGGCTGGCTTTCCATGACAACACCGCCTTGATGGTCGGATCCTGGAATCGCGAAAACTCCTGAGAGACCGTTTGGAAATTCCACTCCGGCGGCCATCCGATGGCGTTTTCTGCGCTTCCGGTGCTCACGGACCCCAATGTCCGCTGCGCTCCGGTTCTCGAAATCACCACCATATGACTCGCCGAAGCGAATTTCGAAACGGTCTCTGAGCGCACCCGGTTTCCTCTGAGTTGATCCCAGGTCCTCTCCGCCGCGGCCGGCATCTGCGCTGCCGTGGTGGCCGCTGACCGCTCATCCGTTCTACCTCCCCGTCTGCCGACGCTCATTCGAGCGCAGGATCGGCGTTGAATCGCGCTTGCTCCTCGCCCCCGCGGCACAGCCAAATGTCGTGCAGACTGGGGTATCTGACTCGTCAATTCGGACGAACCGGAAGGCATCCGGGTTGTCTAGCCCGAATTGTTTAAAGAGGATTTATTGATATCAAAGTGAACAGGCGATTAACTTTCGACAAAAGCGTAGCTGTGCGATTCTCTTCTTTTTATAAATAAAACAAATCAGAAGAAATAGTTCAAGCAACGGTCAGATACGCTTCCTTTTTGATCTTATGACAGCTGATGAGCGAAGATTCCCTCTTCGTTCGTGGCGGGGAGAATCTGTATGCTCGAAAGCTTTCCCAGATCGCATCTTGGCGATCTGCCAGTCGATGCCGCCCCTTCAAGGTCGGAAATTCGATCAGGCGCATTCTATCTCGGTGTGAAGCGTATTCTCGACATCGGGGTCATACTGCTCATCGCACCGCTCGCCCTAACCATAGTCGGCGTCCTGGCTTTTCTCGTCCACCGGGACGGCGGCAAGGCCTTCTACGGCCAGAAGCGCCTGGGAAGAAACGGCAAGGTCTTCACGCTTTGGAAGCTGCGATCGATGGTTCCCGATGCCGCGCAGCGGCTGGAAGAATATCTGGAGGACAACCCTGCTGCGCGCCGGGAGTGGGACGGCTCGCAAAAGCTGAAATACGATCCGCGCATTACCAGGCTGGGCTACTACATACGCAAATACTCCGCCGACGAGCTGCCACAGTTGTGGAACGTGCTTGTCGGCGACATGAGCCTCGTCGGGCCGCGCCCGATGTTTCCCGAACAGCGCCCGCTCTATCCCGGCACCGCCTATTTCAGCATGCGTCCCGGAATGACGGGGCTGTGGCAGATAAGCGAGCGGAATGGGTGCACGTTTGCCGAACGCGCCACGCATGATACGCGCTATGCAACGAAGATGTCGTTCGGCACCGATATCTGGATCCTGATGATGACGGCAGTCGTGGTTCTCAGAGGCACGGGCTTGTAAGCTTACCGCCGGTCTCAACGATCATTTCCGATCTTGTTGTTTGTTGGCCACTGCGCAAGCGGTGGCCAACTGCTTTGCGTGGCATGGTTGCAAATCAGCCTCTCGGGGGCGTCACCCTTGTGCAGGGCAGCGGCTCGGGCAAGGTCCCGGTGGCGCCCTTTTCCCCTTCGCTTGTCGAGGGACGGAAGAATGTCGGCTCAAAACAGGTTTGAACTGCGGGATGGTATTTGATGCGCTAAACTCGAAGCCAACGATCGGGATGTTTGAGTCGGCATCCAGCGCCTTTCAAGTCGGCGGATATTTATTTGAAATGATAAATAACTCATCTCAAATAAACCGCGATCGGCGCCAGAAAATAAGATGTAGAAGTGAGTTATTAATTTTTAGATGTATGTATACCCTAAAGTTGTACTGAAGGAATTGTGATCCTGGTGTATCTATTGGTGAGAATCGGTCGAGGGCGACGGGAGGCGATGTAAGAATGACGCTTGCTCCGGAGAGCAATCCGAAGATCCAGGATACGCCTCCATTTCGTATTCCGCTCAGCGATGCAGACAGGGCATTCCTCTCAGGCTTGGGAGCAACATTGCGCCGTTATGCTCCGCATGAAACGATCATGCGGCAAGGCGACGATGAGGGCAGGGCGTTCATCATTCACTCCGGCTGGAGCTGCGTCCACACCGACCTGCCGGACGGCGAGCGGCAGATCATCGATTTTCCATTCAGCGGCGACATCATCGGTCTGCGAGCCTATCAGAGCCCGAGCTATATCTCCCTTACGTCGATTACCAAGTTGATTGTATTCGAAGTTCCGGCAAAGGCGCTTACCGCAGCGGTTGAACATTCGCCCCGGCTGGCCGGAACCTTCCTGTCGGTCGCCGCTCGCCAGAGAGCCATACTTGTCGAGCATCTCACCAATGTCGGGCGAAGACGGGGTGCTGCGCGTGCGGCCCACCTGCTGCTTGAAATCGGAACCAGGCTGGGTGACGGCCAGCGCCTGGCCAGCCATTACGAGTGCCCTCTTACACAATATGATCTAGCCGATGCGCTCGGCATGACAGCGATTCATATCAACCGGATACTCAAGGATTTGCGCGAACTCGACCTTCTGTCGTTTCGGCACAGAACGGTCGATTTCATAAACCTTCCGGCGACGAAAAAGTTCGCTGGCTTTAATCCATCCTATCTTTTACTTGAAAGAATATAAAACTGTAGTTTTGTATTCTAGTAAATTTATACATTTTATTATGGAATTTTGTACAGATGTTGTTATATTTCGTGATATAAAAATATAAACTTTAGTTTTTTCAGTGACTACTGTGTGGTGTTGATTAATTGTTACTGATGGTATTTATATGTGTAGATAGATATGTTTAATATATGCGATCAGCATCACAAGATTTACACGAACGGAAATTTAACCAAAAATATTCATTTTTTGCTAACTTAAATTAGCGCCTTTCTCCCGTCGTGATGTACCTTTGGTTGTAGCACTGCTTGCGGTGGGGTGAAACGGGCTGGGTATCAATCACATCCTTTCTTGTGGCGTTTGAAGGTGCGAAACAGCACCGCAAAGTGACGTTACCACATGCAACAGTACTAAAGGGAGGATGATCGTCGCATAAACGATCATCTGGGCAGTTACAGTTGTCAAACGGAGCGTAACTATGAGTACAACGAGTGGAACCAACGGAAGCCACGCTTCTGAACATCAAGTGCCGATCGAATTGCTTCAGACATCCATGCTCGGAGGACAGGGGCCTGTCGAAAGCGTGGTCAACTTTCACGCAACGAGAAACGCAAATCGCTCTCTGGTTGTCCTGGACAATCGAGCGCTCGACCGCGAATGCTTCGCTCAAAGTCTTACGTCCCACAAGATAGGGATGGAAGTATTGGCGTTTGGGACGATCGAAGACTGGAAGGCCGAGAAAGATCTTCATCCGCCGTTGTCGGCCATACTGCTCAACGTTGGCGGATGCAAAATCACCGATGCCCTCGTTGCTGACGAAATCAAGAAACTGACGTCAGAATTTCGGACCACGCCGGTCGTTGTGCTGGCCGACACGGATGATCTGACGCAAATACTGAAGGCGCTCGAATATGGCGCTCGCGGTTACATTCCGTCATCGGTGGGCATCGACGTCTGTGTCGAGGCCATCGGCCTAGCGCTTGCCGGCGGCATTTTCGTGCCTGCAAGCAGCGTTCTGGCCATGCGCCAGACCATCGCTTCCGGTGGTGAAGCTGCACGGCCGATGGCTGGGCTTTTCACCTCGCGCCAGGCTGAAGTCGCTCAGGCGCTGCGGCGTGGCAAGGCGAACAAGATCATCGCCTATGAGCTCAACCTCCGCGAAAGCACGGTGAAGGTTCACATCCGCAACATCATGAAGAAGCTGAAGGCCACGAACAGGACCGAGGTCGCCTACAAGATCAACGACCTGTTCCCAGGCGAGATGAACGCCGCCTAGAGCATGATCCCGAAAAGTTGCAGACTTTTCGGATAAGATCACGCTTCAGAAGGCCAACAGAGGGTAGCACTGTATCTTCGGCAAAAATGCAAAGACACGACGCCGGGGGACATCCAACGAAGTAAAAGCGCCGCGTAACCTCCGGGTTGCGCGGCGTTTTTAAAGCGCATCGCGATCTTTCAGATTCGCTTCTCGCGCTTTAAGTCTTTGTTTTTGCGCATGTCGTTATCGCAAAACCGCTGCACACTTTTGCGCGACATGCTCTAGCGATCGGCGGCAAGAAAGTTCTCGATCACCTTTGCATCGAGCCCGGCTTTCGAGCCGATTCGACGGATCAGCTCGGCCGCTGCCGGCCGCGGTCGACCCATCGGCCGATCCATCCAGTAGGAAACCGGATTGAGCACCCGGCGTTTGTCCACCGCCACGATGCGGCCTGATAGCAACTGGTCTTGTGTCAGAGGTGGCCGCGCCAGGGCAATGCCGAGATTGTGCGCTGCCGCATCCAGCACCAGATTGTAGTCTTCGAAACGGCGATCCTGCGGGCGCGGTCGGTAATCCATGCCGAATTCGCCGAACCAGGCGCGCCATGCCGAAGCATCGGAATCGTGAATGAGCGGGTAGCGCAGCAACCTGTCCGGTTCGCCGGCGCCGATTTCCTCGGCCAAAGCCGGCGAGGCGATCGGAAAGCACCTCTCCTCGAAAAGCTGCACGGATATTCTTCCGGGGATACGCCCACGCCCGCAGCGGATAGAGACGTCGATGCCTTCGTCGTCCAGATCAGCCTGGCGTATGTCTATATCGAGCACGATGCGCAGCTTTGTCGAGCCATTCTCCAGTGCGGAGAGGCGCGGCATCAGCCAGAGGCCGCAGATGGAGGGAATGGACGTCAGACGCACGACCGCCGTTCCGCGCGGCTCGCTCCACCGCTCCGTTGTATTGGCAATCAAAGCGAAGGCTTCGCTGGTTCGCAAATACAGACGCTGGCCTTCGAGGGTAAGCGATACGCCGCGTGCGCCGCGATCGAAGACTTTCAGGCCGAGCCACGCTTCAAGCTTTGCGACCTGACGGCTGATCGCCCCATGCGTGAGGTTCAGCTTTTCAGCGGCGGCGGAAAAGCTGCCAAGACGGGCGGATGCCTCGAAGGCGCGCAGTGTCTCCAGCGGCAGGATAGATTCCGAGCTGTGATCCATGCTCACAGCAGAGCCTCGATTTATTCGTTTGTCAATCAGCTCCCGGCGGCGCCTTTTATCCGCGACCCAGAGGAGGCCGCCATGAACGCAACTGCTGTACCGTTTTATCGCTCGGCGAACACAATCACCGCCGCTGCGGTCATCGTTACGATCCTGGCCTGGGCCTCCTCTTTCCCGGCAATCCGGGCCGGGCTTGCCTCATTCGGACCGCTGGAACTTGGATCGCTTCGTTTTGCCATTGCCGCCGTTCCCGCCGCAATCTTCCTGGCGGTGACGAGACCGGCTTTGCCGAGACTTGGCGAGATGTGGCGCTTTGCCTTTGGCGGCGTGGTCTTCGTCGCGCTCTACACCGTCCTCCTGAACTTCGGCGAACAGACGGTCTCTGCGGGTGCTGCAAGCTTCATCATCAATGTCAGCCCGATACTGACCGCCGTCTTTGCCATGGCAATGCTTGGCGAGCGCTTTACGGGCCTGGCCTGGCTCGGCACCTTCCTGTCATTTGCCGGCATCGGAATCATTGCCTTGGGCGAAGGGCAGGGCCTCCACTTCGACAACGGGGCCTTGCTGATCCTCGGATCGGCATTGTGCACCGGGCTCAACTCGGTCGTGCAAAAGCCGCTCTTTGCTCGTCACAAGGCGCTGACCGTGTCGGCCTGGAACATGGTCATCGGCGCCATCTGCCTGCTGCCGGGGCTGCCGAACGGGATCGCACAGATGGCGGTTGCCGATCATCAGGGGTTTGCCGCAGTCGTCTATCTCGGGATCGTGCCGAGCCTGATCGCTTATGGAAGCTGGGCAGTTGCCCTGTCGCGCCTGCCTGCTTCACGAGCTTCGAATTTCCTCTATTGCATACCGCCGGTGGCCACCTTGATCGGCTTCTTCTGGCTTGGCGAAGTGCCGACATTTCTGGGTGTTATCGGCGGTGTTCTGGCGCTTGGCGGTGTAGTGATCGTCAACCTGCGCCAGCGATAGCCATACAGGTCGGATCTTCATCGCAATTCGCCGTCATCGCGATAAATCACCGCCGGAAGGGCATCTGCTCTACCGCGATAATCACATCGGTGGATGGTGATCCCCGGCCACTCCTCCACTTTAGAAGGGTGGTGCACACCGATTGATGCCGTTCACTGCCGCGCAAAAGCTGGCAGGATCAACATTCCTGAATGTCTGATCCAGACGTTCGGTTCAGGCGGCAACCGGGGGCGATGCGCATGCTCAGAATCCATGTCAGGAACCATGAATATTTGAGCGCCTCGAGCGGTTCGACACGGGTCTATACCGCGGCGAGCGAGGACTTTTCCGCAAATTCGAATTTCAGACCCTCGAGCGGCATCACGGCGGAGGCCGAAGAGTCCGCGCCCGTTGGCAGAAAGCGCGTAGCCTGTTCGCTTCCGGATGCGCCCGGTGGCGGTGGCGGAAAAGTGCTGACTTCTATGCTTGGCGGTGAGGGTCATTCTTCCGCGCGCGCGTTTTCGGCTCAAGGCGAGACTGAACCGAGGGGTATCGGCTTTTCACTGGCGAAGTCCGTCACCGTTCCGCAGGAGGGTTCTTCCGGAGCGCCTGCGACACTTGCCCCATTCCCATCCTGGACCATAGGCGCGACATCTGCTCTGTCCGCCGGCCCGTCGCCGGCCACCGTCTCGCGGGTGTCGAGCGACGCCGGATCAGGCGCAGTCGATGCCTTGTCGCCGACCGCGCCGGTTGCGTCGATCACGGACGCCATTTCCTCGGGCACGGCCGGGGGCACCAGCAGTCCGGTAACGCCCACCGCACCTGTGACAAGCATACTGCCTGCCGCGACAAGCGCGCTCCTGCCGACCGTCGATGTCTCCGGCATAGCGCCGGCGGCCACCGATACGGACATGGATGGGGGCGACACGCCTCCAGTCGTCGGACCTTCATCGGTTGGCGCCGAAACGCCTGCCGGGCCTTCTACATCGAGCCTTGTCGCGCCGACCGCCGCGACTGCGTCCGATTCCACCGATGCCGGCGGCACCGCCGAACCACAGAGCTTCAGCGCCTTCGTTGCCGCCGCCACGGCCGGCGAGGCTTCTGCTGCGGCGCCCGCGGCCTCCTTGCTCGCGGCGACGCCGAACAAGATCGCCATCGAAAACGCGAAGCAGGGCAATCCGCAAAGCGAATGGGGCATCACCGGCGACGGTGACGGCAACATCCAGGGCTTTGCCACGGAAATCAGCACCAATATCGGCCAGACGGTCGATTTCAAGATCGCGACCGATTCGACACACTACCGCATCGACATCTACCGGATGGGCTATTACGGCGGCGACGGCGCCCGCAAGGTCGCCTCTATCGACCAGTCGCTGACGACCGCGCAGGTACAGCCGCATCCGATCGTCGACATGTCGCTCGGGCTTATCGACTGCGGCAACTGGTCTGTCTCGGCAAGCTGGGGAATTCCGGAAGACGCCGTTTCAGGCATCTACTTCGCCAAACTCGTTCGCCTCGATGGCACGGAAGGTCAAAGCATCATTCCCTTCGTCGTGCGCGACGACGCCTCGACCAGCGATATCGTCTTCCAGACTTCGGACACGACCTGGCAGGCCTACAACGCCTGGGGCGGCGCCAGCCTTTATTATGGCCAGGTACCGGTCGATCCGGCTGACATGATCGGCTATATGCCGCCCAACTGCAGCTGCGGCCTGACGGCGATCGGCCGCGCCTCGGCCGTCAGCTACAACCGCCCGATCATCACCAACACCAGCCCGGTCGGCGGCACGCACGACTTCATCTTCGGCGTGGAAAGCTCGGCTGTCAGCTGGCTCGAACAGAACGGCTACGACGTTTCCTACATTTCCGGCGTCGATGCGACGCGAAACGGCAGCTCGCTCCTCAACCACCAGGCATTTCTCTCGGTCGGTCATGACGAATACTGGTCGGCCGAACAACGCGCCAATGTGGAAGCCGCACGCGACGCGGGCGTCAATCTCGCCTTCTGGAGCGGCAACGAAGTCTACTGGAAGGTGCGCTGGGAGACCAGCATCGACGGCAACGGCACGCCTTACCGCACCATGGTCTGCTACAAGGAGACCTGGGGCACCAGCAGCGATCCGAGCGATATCGGCACCGGCACATGGCGCGATCCGCGCTATGCCGACCCCGGGCAGGAACCGGAAAACTCGCTTACCGGCACCATGTTCTCCGTGGACGGCTATCGGCTGGACACCATCACCATTCCGTCCGACTACGCGAATCTCCGCTTCTGGCGGAACACTGACGTAGCCAATCTGCAACCGGGGCAGAGCCTCAATCTTTCGGATAATCTGCTCGGCTACGAATGGGACTCGGATGTCGACAACGGCTTCAGGCCGGCCGGCCTGATCAACATGTCGCTCTCCACCGTTTCGGTGAACACCTATCTGCGCGACTACGGCACGAGCGTAGGTGCTGCGGATGCAACGCACAGCCTGACCATGTACCGCGCCGAAAGCGGTGCGCTTGTGTTCGGCGCCGGCACGGTGTTCTGGTCCTGGGGTCTTAGCGACAATCACGAAGGCCCGGAAACGGCGACGGACCGCAATGTCCAGCAGGCCATGGTCAACATGTTCGCCGACATGGGCATCCAGCCGACGACGCTGGACGCGAGCCTGATCCTGGCGACGCAATCCACCGACCACACCAAGCCGATCTCGACGATCACGTCTCCGACGCTGGGCGCAAGCTTCGTCGAAGGGCAGCGCGTCACCATAACCGGCACCGCGCAGGATTTCGGTGGCGGCGTCATCGCCGGCATCGAGGTTTCGCTGGACGGCGGCCTGCGCTGGTTCAAGGCTACGGGCCGCGAAAACTGGAGTTTCAGTTGGGTCGTCCAGGCCAGCGGCACCTATAACATCATGTCGCGCGCCGTCGACGACAGCCTGAATCTCGAAACGCCCGGCACTGGCAAGCAGGTGACCGTTACTCTGCCGTCAACGTCGAGCCTGTGGTCCATGGCCGCCAAGCCGGCGGTGGAAACGGCGATGGACCGCGTCGGCATCGAACTCGGCGTCAAATTCGAGACGACCACCGGCGGCTTCGTGACAGGCATCCGTTTCTACAAGGGCTTCTACAATGTCGGCGAACATCTCGTAAGCCTCTGGAAGGCAGATGGCACGCTTCTGGCGACGGGCGTTTCCACCGGCGAATCGCTGTCCGGCTGGCAGACAGTAACCTTCTCGAGCCCGATACAAATCGCGGCGGGAACGACCTATGTCGCGTCCTACCATACGGGTGGCTACTACTCGATCACCGACGGTTATTTCAATTCCGCCTACTCGAATGGAGCGATCAAGGTTCAGGCCGGAGGCGGCGTCTTCGCCTACAGCGACAGCACCGGGACCTTCCCCGGCAACAGCTTCAACGGCAGCAACTACTGGGTGGACGTGGTCTTCGATGCAGGACCCAACTCACCGCCGGTGGCAACCGACGACAGCGGCTTTACCGTCAACGTCAATGGAACGCTGACCATATCGATTGCCGCGCTGGTCGCCAACGACACCGATCCCAATGGCGATGCGCTGACGATCAGCGCCGTCGGCAACGCCGTCAACGGAACGGTGACCCTGGATACCCAGACCGGCAACGTGATCTTCACGCCGAATGCCGGTTACACCGGGCCGGCGAGCTTCAGCTATACGCTTTCCGACGGTCGCGGCGGGACGGACCAGGGCGGGGTCAGCCTGACAGTCGAGGCAGGACCTGCCGGCGTTTCCCTGTTCCAGCCTACCGACGGCCCCACAGGTGGGGCTACCAACGAAGGTGTCGGGCTGGAACTCGGCATGAAATTCATCGCATCGGCCAGCGGCACCATCACAGGCATTCGCTACTACAAGCCGGCCGGCAGTACCGGCACGCGTACGGGCTCCATATGGAGCGCTTCGGGTGCGCTTCTCGGCACCGTGACGTTCACCAATGAGTCCCTCAGCGGCTGGCAGACGGCCAAATTCTCGAGCCCGATCCAGCTCACCGCCGGCACGACCTATACCGCTTCCTACCACACGACGGGAGCATATGTGGCCACGTCGAACTATTTCTCCACCTCGCAGACCAACGGTCCGCTGACGGCGCCGTCCTCAACGATAAGCGGCGGCAACGGCGTATACACCTACGGTGCGGGCGGCGTTGCGCCGACTTCGAGCTATCAGGCCACCAACTACTGGGTCGACGTCGTCTTCAACCAGTCGACGGTCAATACCGCGCCGGTCGCCAACAACGACAATGGCTTCGTCGTCACATTCGATACGCCGCTTGCCATCACGTCCGCGTCGCTGCTCGCAAACGACACGGATCCGGATGGAGATGCGCTTACGATAACGGGCGCCAACAATGCCACGAACGGCACGGTTGCATTCAACAGCCAGACCGGCGCCATCACCTTCACGCCGACCGCAGGCTATAGCGGGCCGGCAAGTTTCTCCTACGCCATATCGGATGGCCGCGGCGGAACGGCATCGGCAACGGTCAACCTGACGGTGCGTCCGATCGATACCAGCAAGAGCCTGTTTTCGCCTTCCGATACGCCGGCTACCCCGGCCGTCAACGATCAGAATTCGGTGGAACTCGGCGTCAAGTTCATCGCGTCCGCAGCAGGCACGATCACCGGGCTGCGCTACTACAAGAGCGCGCAGGATACCGGCACGCACACCGGCTCGCTGTGGACCAGCACCGGCACGCTGCTTGCTACCGCCACCTTCACCAATGAGACGGCGAGCGGCTGGCAGACGGTCAACTTCTCGCAGCCGGTCACGGTGTCGGCCGGCACCACCTATGTCGCGAGTTACCATTCCAACGGCTTCTATGCCGCGACGCAGAACTATTTCACCACGGCTTACACCAACGGCCCGCTTACCGCGCCGTCCAGTACGTCGAGCGGTGGCAATGGCGTTTATCGCTACGGCACGAGCAGCCTCTTCCCCAATGCGAGCTATGCCGCAACGAACTACTGGGTGGATGTCGTCTATCAGCAGGCGACGCAGAACATGGCTCCTGTCGCCAACAACGATTCCGGGCTTTCGGCAACCTACAACACGCCGTTCGCGATCCAGGCCACTACGCTGCTTGCCAACGACAACGATCCTGACGGCGATCCGCTGACGATTACCGGCGTCAGCAACCCGGTCAACGGCACGGTCGCCTTCGACAGCCAGACCAATGTCGTCACCTTCACGCCGACGACCGGCTACACCGGCGCGGCGAGTTTCTCTTATGCGATTTCCGATGGACGTGGCGGCACGAGCTCGGCCCAGGTCTCGCTCAATGTCATAGGGCAGGGTCCGGAACAGAGCGTGTTCTCTCCAAGCAGCACGCCGACGGTCGTTACGGTGAACGACAACAGCCCGGTGAATCTCGGCATGAAATTCCAGGCCGATGTCGACGGCTGGATTACCGGTTTCAAGTTCTACAAGGGCGCCGCCAACACAGGCCCGCATACCGGATATCTCTGGAGTTCCACCGGCACGCTGCTGGCGAGCGCCACCTTCACCAACGAAAGCGCTAGTGGCTGGCAGTCCGTCAGTCTGTCGCAGCAGGTCGCGATACAGGCGAACACCACCTATACCGTGTCCTACAGCACCAACGGCTCCTATTCGGCGACGGGCAACTTCTTCACCTCCGATGTCGCCAACAACAATCTGCATGCGCTGTCATCGGCCCTCAGCGGCGGCAACGGCGTCTACAGATACGGGTCGAGCGGGCTGTTCCCGACGAGCTCCTTCAACAGCACCAACTACTATGTGGATGTGGCGTTCAGACCGCAGCTTGCGGCTTAGGGGTGGGCATGAGGGCTCAGACAATACGCGACAATCGGCTGCCGGTGACGGTGCTGGCAGGGTTTCTGGGCGCCGGCAAGACGACGATCCTGAACCATGTCCTGCGCAATCGCGAAGGGCGTCGCGTCGCGGTCATCGTCAACGACATGAGCGAGATCAACATCGACGCCGATCTCGTTCGCGACGGCGGCGCCGATCTTTCGCGCACCAACGAAACGCTGGTCGAGCTCACCAATGGCTGCATCTGCTGCACACTGCGGGACGACCTGCTTGGCGAGGTGCGCCGGCTGGCTGCCGAAGGGCGCTTCGACTATCTGCTGGTCGAAGGCACCGGCATAGCCGAGCCCTTGCCGATCGCCGCGACTTTCTCGTTCAGGGATGAAACGGGCGCGGCCCTTGCAGATGTCGCGCGGCTCGACACGATGGTTTCCGTCGTCGATGCGGCCAACCTGCTTTCCGACTATTCCAGCTCGGATTTCCTGAGCGATCGCGGCGAGACCCGCGACAAGGACGACAAGCGCACGCTGGTGGACCTGCTCGTCGAACAGATCGAGTTTGCCGATGTCGTGGTGATCAACAAGATCTCGGAGGTGACGGCTGAGGCTCGCGCCACTGTGCGCGGGATCGTTGCCGCCCTCAATCCCGATGCGCGTGTCATCGAGACCGATTTCGGCCACCTGCCGCTTGGTTCGATCCTCGACACCGGCCTGTTCAGCGAGGCGAAGGCGGCAAGGCATCCGCTCTGGCACAAGGAACTCTACGGCTGGGGCGATCACGTGCCGGAAACGGAAGAATACGGGATCACGAGTTTCGTCTATCGCGCCCGGCGTCCGTTCGATCCTTCGAAGCTGAACGATTTCCTCAAGCGTGAATGGGCTGGGCTCATCCGCGCCAAGGGACACTTCTGGCTGGCCACCCGTCCCGACTGGATCGGCCTGCTCTCGATCGCCGGCACGCAGCGCCGCACCGAAGCGAAAGGTCTCTGGTGGGTTACGGTGCCGAAGGCGCATTGGCCGCGCTATCCGCAATTCCGCGAGCTGCTCGATCGCCATTGGAGCGATATCTGGGGCGATCGCCGGCAGGAGCTCGTCTTCATCGGCTCGGGCCTCGACGAACAAGCGATTTGCACAGCGCTAGACGACTGCCTGATCGGCGAAGACGCCGGCTTTGATCCGCGGCTTACGCGCGACCTGAACGATCCGTTTCCAGCGTGGCAGCACGCACATGCCGCATGACCGAACTCGAACCTGAAACCCATGGAGAAGACAATGAGCAACGAACTCTACGCCGACGGCATCGGTGAAATCACCGTCACCGGCACGATCGTCAGGATCGACCTGATGTCCCTGTCCGCCACAGAGCGCGACGACAAGAACAATCCCAAGCCGGTGTTCCGCCAGCGGGTCATCATGCCGGTGGATGCCTTCGCCAATGCCGTGGATCTCATGCAGAAGGCGCTCGGCGGTCTCGTCGAGGCGGGCGCGGTGCGGCGCATCGGCGACGCCCCGAAGGCGCCAGTGGCGGATACAAAATCGCAGAACGCATCGCCGAACTTCAACTGACCAGTAACGCAGCTTCTATCGCTCGGGCGGGGCCATGGACACGTATCAGCATACCAGCCTTCAATGCCTGGCCTTGGTCGCGCGCCATCATGGCGTCGACCTCTCGCCCGAACGGCTCGTTCACGATTATGCCGTGGGAGACCAGCCTGTCGCGACGAGAAAGCTCCTGCGGATGGCGAAGGATGCCGGGCTGCGCGCCCGGCATATGAAACTTGCCTGGCGGGCGCTTTTCCAATTGGGCGATGCCTATCCGCTGCTTGCCGAGCTCGAAAACGGCAATTGGGTGGTGATCGCGGGTGCTGCCATTGGCGGCGAAGAGGATATGATCCGTATCCTCGACCCGCTGGCCCAGCGCCCGGAATTCCTTCTTCTCAACGAGCAGCAGTTTTCGAAGGGCTGGAGCGGCTCCGTCATCCTTCTGAAGCGCAGCTATCGTCTCTCCGACGCTGACCAGCCCTTCGGCTTCCGCTGGTTCTTGCCCGAAATCATCCGCCAGCGCAGCCTTTTCCGCGATGTCGCGCTGGCGGCTTTCGTTCTCTACGGGCTCGGGCTGACAACGCCGATCTTCTTCCAGCTCGTCATCGACAAGGTGCTGGTGCATCAGAGCTATGCGACACTCACCGTCCTTGTGATCGGCGTTGCCGTTGCCCTTGTCTTCGACGCGGCCTTCAGCTTTCTCAGGAAATACCTGCTCCTCTACGCGACCAACAAGATCGACATCCGCATGGCGACGCGTACGTTCGGGCATCTCCTGAACCTGCCGATCGCGCTGTTCGAACAGGCATCGGCCGGCGTTCTCGTCAAGCATATGCAGCAGACCGGCCGCATCCGCGAGTTCCTGACGGGGCGGCTCTTCCTGACGCTTCTGGACGGACTGTCGCTTCTGGTCTTCATACCGATCCTCGTTCTCTACAGCGTCAAGCTCACTTTCGTGGTCCTTGGCTTTGCCGCTTTGGTCGGCCTCGTCGTGATGTGCCTGGTGGGGCCGTTCCAGAGACGGTTGCAGGCGCTCTATCAGGCCGAGGGCGAGAGGCAGGCGCTGCTTGTCGAAACCGTTCACGGCATGCGCACCGTCAAGTCACTTGCGCTGGAGCCGCGCCAGCGTCGTGTCTGGGACGACAGTTCGGCGCAGTCGATCTCGGTTCGCTTCCGTGTCGACAAGATCTCGAATATCGCGCAGGCGCTCACCGGGCTGCTCGAAAAGCTGATGAGCGTCGCCATCATCGGCCTTGGCGCGCTCGATGTGTTCAGCGGGTCGATGACGATCGGTGCGCTCGTCGCCTTCAACATGCTGGCCGGCCGGGTCTCCGGGCCGCTGGTCCAGATCGTCACCATGGTTCACGAGTATCAGGAGGTAGCACTTTCCGTCCGCATGCTCGGCGAGATCATGAACCAGCGGCCCGAGCAGTTCGGGCGCGGGCGCGGCATCAGGCCCGAACTCAAGGGCCGGATCGAGTTCGAAAAAGTGACGTTCCGTTACGGGCCTGACGGCGCTCCGGCGCTCGATGATGTCTCGTTCACCGTGCCTGCGGGTTCGGTGTTCGGCATCGTCGGCAAGAGCGGGTCGGGCAAGACCACCGTTACCCGGCTTATCCAGGGGCTCTACCAGAACCAGCAGGGGCTGGTGCGCATGGACGGCTATGACAGCCGCGAGATCGATCTCGTTCATCTCAGGACGAGCATCGGCGTCGTGCTTCAGGACAATTTCCTGTTCAAGGGGTCGGTCCGTGAAAATATCGCGGCGGCAAAGCCGAATGCGAGCATCGAAGAGATTGTCGAAGCCGCCCGCGTTGCCGGCGCTGAGGAGTTCATCGAACGCCTGCCGCGTGGCTTTGAGACCCTGCTGGAAGAAAACGGATCGAACCTCTCCGGCGGCCAGAAGCAGCGCCTGGCCATCGCGCGCGCGCTGATCACCGACCCCAAACTGCTTATCCTCGATGAGGCGACCAGCGCGCTCGATCCCGACAGCGAAGCGATCATCCGCCAGAACCTCAGCAAGATCGCCGAGGGGCGCACGGTCATCATCGTTTCGCATCGCCTGTCGACGCTTGTCGACGCCGACGCCATCCTCGTCGTCGATCGCGGCAAGATCGCCGATATCGGCCGCCACGATCAGCTCGTCTCGCGTTGCATGACATATCGCCATCTGTGGACCCAGCAGACGAGGCAGGTGGCATGAACGCGCACACGCCAAAGCCCAGCGAGAACCTGCCCGTACCGGTGGCCAAGCCGGCGACCGAACTGGTTTTGAAACGGCCACCCCTTCCGCCGGTCATTGCGGAGTTCCAGTCGGACGCGGTGGAGCTTGAAGAGCGCGTTCCGCCTAAGATCGCGCGGCTTACGCTCTACGGCGTAACGGCGCTCATCATCGCTGCGGTGACATGGGCCTCGGTCTCGCAGATCGACGAGGTGGTCATCGCTCCCGGCAAGCTGATCACCACCCAGCCGACCATCATCGTGCAGCCGCTGGAGACCTCCATCATCCGCTCCATCGATGTCGCCAATGGCGATGTGGTTCGTGCAGGCCAACCGCTGGCCACCCTCGATGCAACGTTCAGCCAGTCGGATGTCGACCAGCAGCGCGCGAAATTTGCCGCGCTGGACGCACAGGTCAAGCGCAGCGAGGCCGAACTTGGCGGCGCCGATTATTCAAAAATCGCCGGCAGCTCGGCGGATGAGCAACTGCAGGTCCAGCTCTTTGGACAGCGGCTGGCCTTCTATGTCGCGCAGATCCAGAATTTCGATCAGCAGATAGCCGGACAGGCGGCTGCGATGGCCGCCGGCAAGGAACAGGAAGCGATCCTGCTCGAGAGGCGTGAAAACCTCAGCCTTATCGAGAATGCGCGCGAGACACTGTACAAGCGCGAGACCGGCTCGTTGCTGAACCTCCTGAGTTCGCGCGACGCCCGCCTCGACGTCGATTCGAGCATCTCGCAGCTGCGCGGCAAGGCCGAGGAGGCCGAACATGCGCTGGCGAAGCTGCGGGCCGATCGCCAGGCCTTCATCGAGGATTTCCGCCGCGTGACGATGGAAAAGCTCGTCGAGCTCAGAAGCCAGCGCGACACGGCCGGCGAAGAGCTGAAGAAAATGGAGCTGCGCCGCAACATGGTCGTCCTGACAGCGCCGGCCGATGCGGTCGTACTCGATCTTGCGCAACGGTCCATCGGCTCCGTCGTGCGCGAGGCCGAGCCGATCGTCACGCTCGTTCCGCTGAACGTGCCGCTGGAGGCGGAGGTCTCGATCAACTCGCGCGACATCGGCCGCGTTGCGGTCGACAAGGAGGCGCGGATCAAGTTCGACGCCTATCCGTTCCAGAAATTCGGCACGGCCTCCGGCACGATCCGGACGATCAGCCGCGATGCCTTCACGCCGAGCCAGCAGGAAGCGGCGGCAGGCCAGCCCGCGGTTCCGTATTTCAAGGCGCGCGTCCTGCTCGCTGACACGCGGCTGCATGCTTCAGCCGAGCCCGTGCGATTGCTGCCCGGCATGACGGTGTCGGCCGAGATAAAGGTCGGCCGGCGTACAGTGATTTCCTATTTCCTCTATCCGCTGCTGCGTGGCCTGGACGACGCCATCCGCGAGCCGTGAAGCCAGGGCCCGCGGCGACATACAAAAATCGAAATTGAAATAGCAAGCATCCGGCTGCCGTCCGTAATGCTGACGTAATCTCAGCAGGCGCAAGGACGGTCAGGAAAGCGCGGCCGCGATGCGAATTTTGTTGATCGAGGATGAAAAGGAACTGGCGGTTGCGCTGTCCGGAGCGCTGCGCAAGCAAGGTATAGTCATCGATCATACCATGCTGATCGGCGATGCGATCGAGCTGTCGCGCCAATACGCCTATGACGCAATCCTTCTGGACCGTCGCCTGCCTGATGGCGACGGTCTCGGTTTCATCCCGAAGCTGAGACTGGCCGGCATCGATACACCGATAATCGTTCTTACGGCACGAAACGAGCCGAAAGAGCGGATTGAAGGCCTCGACGCCGGCGCGGACGACTATCTGGGCAAGCCTTTCCTGATCGACGAACTGATGGCCCGTTTGCGTGCGGTGCTGCGCAGGCCGGCAAATCTGGCGGAACCAGAAATCACGGTCGGCCAAATAACCATCGATCCCCTCCATTTTAACGTGACTGCCAATTCCAGGCCGATCGATATCCCGCGACGGGAACTTATGGTGCTCGCTGCGCTGGCGAAGCGGCACGGCAAAACCGTCCTTCGCTCCACCTTGGAGGCAGCCGTCTACAACTATGAAGACGAGATTCAGTCCAATGCACTCGATACCCATGTCTCCCGGCTGCGCAAGAGATTGCTCGATGCCGGCGCGGGAGTGGCCATCCACAGCATCAGGGGTGTCGGGTATCTCCTGAAGGAAGAGTGATGGCGCAGGGAACCACTTCGCTCAGATGGAAGCTGAGCTGGCAGCTCAGCCTCGTGTTCATCGCGATTGTTGTGGTGTTGATCGTCGGCCTGTCTTTCTATGGGGCAACGGTCCTTTCCCCCAACCTGGTCCTTGAGAAAAAAGTCTCCCTGGCCATGGAGGATGCGATCGTTTTTGATTCCCGAGGGCGCTTTGAGATACGCGATACGCCGGCTCTTCAATCCATCAAGAGCCAGACCGTAGGCTTATGGTATGTCGTTGCGGCCGCCGGCGGTCAAACGGTTTCCTACGGCGAGATTCCTGCAGCCTATGCCGATCTTGCGCCCTTTGTGTACCGGTTTCATGAGGCGGATCTCAGGGGAGCCGCCGACACAAGCGAAATCGCCTCGATCGAAACCGTCTATACGGCTGCTGGTGAGGTAAGGCTCATGCTTGGAAAGACTTCCGGCACGGATTGGATCGTCCCCGTTCTTCTTGTCGAGCTGAAGCCCATATACCTGCCTCTGCTCGGTCTTATGCTGCCTGCGATATTCCTGGCCGTACCCCGCATCGTCCAACGTTCGCTCAGTGGGGTGAACGACGTCGCACGCCGGGCGGCGGCGATCGAACCACGCAGCCGCGGCGCGCGACTGCCAACCAGAGTTGTCCCCCGAGAGGTCGCTCCCTTGGTCGTAGCTTTCAATGGCGCGCTTGAACGTCTCGATCATGAATTTCAGAAAAGACAGCGCTTTCTTGTCGACTCGGCGCATGAACTGAGAACGCCGATAGCGATCATGCAGACGAGGATCGAGGGAATGGCGGAGTGTGAGGACCGCCAGCGCCTTTTGCAGGATATCGCGCGACTGGGTGGAACCGCCGAACAGCTTCTCGATTTCGAACGGAACGATCAGAACAGCGATCCCTTCGAGACGATCGATCTTGTCGACATTGCCAGGACGGTGGTTGCCGACCTTGCACCTCTTGCTATCGCGGCCGGCTACGAAATCTCGTTCCACAGCGACACAGACAAGGTCGAGCGACAAGGCAATTCATCCGCAATGATGCGGGCCATCAGCAATCTGGTTCGTAATGCCATCGATCACAGTGGGAATGCAGGCCAGATCTTCGTATCCGTCTTTGCGGACGGACAAGTCGAAGTCGCGGATCAGGGTCCGGGCATACCTCCGGACCAGCAGGAACTGGTGTTCGAGCCCTTTTATCGGATTACGCCACGATCCACGGGCGCCGGGCTTGGCCTCAGTCTTGTCAGGCAGATCGTGACGAACCATGGCGGCCAGGTTCTGCTTGAAAGCGGGGCAGGCGGAACGAAGCTGAAGATCAGAATGTGATTATTCGGTCAACGGAGCAGCCGGTGTCGCCAGTGCGGTCACCTGCTTCTTGCCGGATTTGTCGGTCCAGGTAGGCGGCGCTCCGAATTTGTCGGCGACCATACCGGCTATTCCGGGCGCGCGGCCGAATGCCTCGCAGGCTGCGTATTTCGGTTTGCCGCCCAGCATCGATTTCATTTTCTGACCCGAGGGTATCGATAGCTGCAACCCGGCCGGGATCTTCCCGGTGACGAGCATTTTGGAAAAGTCATTTCCGAATGTAGAGGCCAAGCTATAGGCATCGCCAACTTCGGAAACCCTGGGATTGTTCGTTATGGAATTTGCTCCTCGCGACCAGACCATTGCAGCACGCTGGACACCGTTACGGTCGAGCGCCTCCGCTTCGACTGCCAGGCCTCCGAGGCCCAGCGGCAGGCGTGGAACGCTTACCGGCAGCACGGCGCCACTGCCGAGTGTCACGGCTGTCGAAACACCCGCCATCGCCTTGTCCGTTGGCACCAGATCGGCAACCACTGCCCGTACGGTCAGATCGGCCGGCTGCCCGATTGGCACGACCTGGTACTTGTCGCTGAGAGACACGCACATCGCCCGATCAAGAGCGTTGGCAACCAGTGCGCGATCTTCTCTTTGCTTGACGCGAGCAAAAGCGCCGGGTGAATAGGAAGTCGGCGAAATGCTCACGGTTTTCACGCCTGCCAAGGCCGGGCCATCCACAAAGGAGCGCGATTTGCCAAGCTTGCCTTTGACCGCGCCAAGGCTGCCATAGGATGTCAACGTTCCCGCTTCCTTGAGTGGAACCGTGCTGCAACCCGCCATGACCAATGTCACGGGCAGTGCGATGCATGTGATCTTCAGTCGAAACAGGCGGATGTGTTCGGTCGCCAGTTTGCGTGGCCCGGATGTTGCAGTGCTGCGCATATGTATAGGGCTTTCGTTTGAGGGGTTCGTCGGAAACCCTGAAAGCGGAACATTGCCGCATCATTACGCGCTATGTGGCGGGATTTTATTCCCAGGACGTCGCAGTGATCGAAAACTATTCGGGCATTTGGTGAGCTAGTGCAGACCACAGGCGTTTGTCACCGCGCCCGGCGATTTTTGCCTGCCCGAAAGGTGGCCATCCCCGTGGTAGCTTGCTGTATCTCGGCAGCGTGCATGAGGTAAGAAAAATAGCGAAACGCACTGGCGGGGATCCATGCGGTCCCACGAAACGGTTTCAATTTCATTGTCGTTGAGGTTGGCCGGGAAGATCGTCACTCGTGTACGATTTTGAACAGCTCGTGTTTCGAACCCACATCGGCATCGAATTCCTGGAAGAGCCATTCTCGAAAGACCTTGATTTTCGGCAGATTGGCGCGAGATTTCATGAAGAGCAGGCTGTGGCCTCGTATCCTGGGGCCAGCCATGCCGAATGGCGCTACCAATTGGCCGGCAGCCAGTTCGCGCTGCACGAGCATATGGCTTTCCAGGCAAACGCCAACACCATCGATGGCAGCGCTGATGGCCATGAAAGAGCGGTCGAAACGAGGACCGCGTACAAGGTCAATCTGAGGACCGTCCGCCCATTTCAACCACTCGCGCCAGTTCACCAGATTGACTTCAGAATGGATTAGCGTGTGGTGACGCAGGTCGGCTGGTGACTTAATCGCGTATTCGCCTTTTGTCAGGCTCGGCGCACAAAGCGGCAAAACCGTTTCCTCCGGGAAAGGCACAGTGGCGACACCCGCAGTCGGAAATACCGTACCGTAGCGAATGTCGAAATCAGCTTCCCCGGTAGCAAGATCGACCGCCGCTACCGAAGCATTCAACCGCACGTCCACATCCGGGTTGAGTGCGCTGAACCTGGACAGGCGCGGCATCAGCCACTGAGCGGCCAGGCTCGGTACGGCATGGATCGTCAGGATATCGCTCTTTGAAGACCGCGCGATGCTGCGTGTGGCTGTTTCAATGTTGCCGAATATCTCTGCGATGTTTTCGGCGTATCGCCGGCCCAGATCGGTGAGGATGATCGAACGGTGAACGCGATGGAAAAGCGTAATACCGAGCTCGCGCTCGAGAAACCTGATCTGGTGGCTAATTGCTGATGGTGTGACCAAAAGCTCCTCTGCCGCTGTTACGAAGGAGCCCAGTCTGGATGCGGCCTCGAATGCCTGTAGCGCTTTGAGAGACGGTAGTTTTCGCACTGCACCATTTCCATGAATTCAATTCATCTATTTAAGTCTTTTATTCGTTTGAGGACGGTCGTGCAACTTCCTAGCATCACCTCAACAAGAAACGAGCGCCGGTCGATCGGAGGAGCAGCTTCGTTTCGCAGGAGGATTTGCCAAGTGTTGAAAGACAAGGTCTGCATCATAACCGGTGCCGCATCGGCCAATGGCATAGGGCGCGCGACCGCTGCTGCATTTGCCGCTCAGGGTGGGCATGTGGCTATTCTCGATCTCGATGAAACTGCTGCCCGCAAGGCTGCCGAAAGCTTCGGCGAAGAACACCAGGGCTATGCCTGCGATGTTACCGATCGTGAGGCCTGCCTCGCGGTCACCAACAAAATATTGGCTGCCTGCGGCCGCATAGACGTGCTGGTCAATAATGCCGGCATTACGCAGCCCCTGAAAATCATGGATATTCGCCCGGAGAACTACGAAGCGGTCACGGACGTCAATTTGCGCGGTACGCTCTATATGAGCCAGGCAGTAATACCGGCCATGCGCAAGCAGCGGTCGGGTTCGATCATCTGCATGTCGTCGGTGTCGGCGCAACGTGGCGGCGGCATCTTCGGCGGACCGCATTACAGCGCCGCCAAAGGCGGAGTACTCGGCCTTGCGCGCGCCATGGCGCGCGAACTGGGACCCGACGGTATTCGCGTCAACAGTGTGACGCCCGGCCTCATCCAGACCGACATCACCGGCGGCAAGCTGACCGACGAAATGCGTGCCGATATCTTGAAGGGTGTGCCGCTTAACAGGTTGGGTGACGCGGCGGATGTGGCCAATGTCTGCCTGTTCCTGGCTTCGGACCTGTCCGGCTACGTCACGGGCGCAACGCTCGACGTCAATGGTGGCATGCTTATTCACTGACATACGCATTTGCGAATTCGGATTGGTGAACAGGCCGCCAACGGCCTGGGGCGCCTAATCTTCGGATCGCCGCAATTTCACGGAAGGAGAGCGGTTCCCGCATGAGCCAGATCGGTCACAATGTCACCCTTGCCGAGAGGGCCTATCGTATCCGCCGCAATGCGCTGCGGATGGGCGAGGTGCAGGGGCAAGGGTATATCGCACAGGCGCTTGGCGTTGCCGATGTGCTGGCGGTTTCCTATTTCCACGCCCTGAAGTATCAGCCGGAAAACCCAGAATGGGAGGGGCGCGACCGCTTCCTCCTTTCGATCGGCCACTACGCCATTGCACTTTATGCAGCTTTGATCGAAGGGGGCGTCATTCCCCAGGACGAACTCGAAACCTATGGCGGCGATGACAGTCGTCTGCCGATGTCGGGCATGGCAGCCTATACGCCTGGCATGGAAATCACGGGCGGCTCGCTTGGGCATGGCTTGGGTATCGCCGTTGGAATGTGCCTTGGCCTTAAGCGCAAATCCTCGGACGCCTTCGTCTACAATTTGTTCTCCGACGGGGAACTGGATGAAGGATCGACATGGGAAGCCGCGATGTCGGCAGGCAGCTACAAGCTCGACAACCTGATCGGCATTGTCGATGTCAACAACATGCAGGCTGATGGACCGTCAACCGGCGTCCTGAATTTCGAGCCGCTGGCGCCGAAGTTCGAAGCCTTCGGATGGCACGTGCAGCGTGTCGACGGCAACGACATTCATGCGCTGGTGAAGGCGTTCGACATCGCCCGTTCGACCTCGGAAACCAAGCCGCGCATCATTATCTGCGACACCCGCATGGCGAAGGGCGTGCCTTTTCTCGAAGAGCGGGAACGCAACCATTTCCTCCGCGTCGAAGCGGACGAATGGGCAAAGGCGCTGGATATTCTTGATGAAGGGAGGCCGGTATGAGGCGTTCGAAATATATCCGGCCGGCGCATCTCGATTCGGCGCAAACAAACGGCGTCAGGTTGACCACATCGGCAATGATTGCCTCTATCGCGGGGCCGGACCAGCGGACGCGCCCGGCGCCTTTCGGCAATGCGCTGGTCGAACTCGCCAGGACCCGTACCGATATCGTCGGGCTCAGCGCCGATCTGGCGAAATATACCGACCTTCACGTCTTTGCCAAGGCATACCCGGATCGCTTCTATCAGATGGGCATGGCCGAGCAGCTTCTGATGGGGGCCGCCGCCGGCATGGCACGCGAAGGTTTCGTGCCTTTTGCAACGACCTATGCGGTGTTTGCTTCGCGCCGGGCATACGACTTCATCTGCATGGCGATCGCTGAAGAAAACCTCAATGTGAAGATCGTCTGTGCGCTGCCCGGCCTCACCACCGGATATGGGCCGAGCCATCAGGCAACGGAAGACATCGCGATCTTCCGTGGATTGCCCAACCTCACGATCATCGACCCATGTGACGCCCATGAAATCGAGCAGGTAGTGCCGGCGATCGCGGCCCATAACGGACCCGTCTATATGCGCCTGCTCCGCGGAAACGTGCCACTGGTGCTGGACGAGTATGGCTACAAGTTCGAACTGGGTAAGGCCAAGCTTCTGCGCGACGGCGCCGATGCACTGGTGATCTCATCGGGCTTCATGACCATGCGCGCGCTGGAAATGGCCGAAAGCCTGCGGGCCGATCGCCTCGATGTCGCGGTGCTGCATGTGCCGACGATAAAGCCGCTCGACGAAGCTACCATTTTGGAGGCGGCAAGACGTACCGGTCGTCCGGTGATCGTAGCCGAGAACCACACCGTCGTCGGCGGTTTGGGAGAGGCCGTCGCAGGCGCGCTCTTGCGCAATGGTGTCACACCTGCGTTCCGGCAGATCGGGCTTCCGGACGAGTTTCTCGACGCCGGCGCGCTGCCGACGTTGCACGACCGCTACGGTATTTCCAGCAAGGCGATGGCGGCGAATCTTAAAGCCTGGCTTTGACCGCCTGGAAAAGGCATTCGATCCGCAAGTCCGGATCGACTCAATTGTCCTGAAACGGAAATTTCATCGGGCCTGGCATTCACGACGTTCAACGGGAGGAAATCGCATGAAAACTACGCTTATGTCCGCTCTTATGGGTCTTGCCCTTCTGGCAAGCCCCGCCGCAGCCGAGCCCTTGCGCCTGGCTCATAATGCCGCGGCCGGCAATCCCAAGTCCGACGCTTCCCTTCTCTTTGCAAAGCTTGTCGGCGAGAAAACCGAGGGACGTGTTACCATCGATGTCGGCGGCAGCGCGCAATTCGGCGACGACAGCGAAGCTCTGACTTCGATGAGGCTCGGGTCGCTCGCGTTCTCAGCAAATTCGCAAGGCACGACCTCCACGGTTGTTCCGGAATTCGCCCTTCTCGGCCTGCCCTTCCTGTTCAAGGACCTGCCGCAAGCCTGGAAGGTCATGGATGGTCCGGCAGGCGACGCATTGCGCAAGGCGGCCGAGGCCAAGGGGCTCGTCGTCCTCGCCTTCTGGGATAATGGCATTCGCCATACCAGCAACAGCAACCACGCTGTCGCGAAGCCGGAGGACCTGGTCGGCATCAAGGTGCGCACGCCGCCGGATCCCATGACGATCGACATTTTTACGGCACTCGATGCCAATCCGACGCCACTGCCCTTTTCCGAGCTCTACATTGCGCTTCAGCAAGGCGTCATGGACGGGCAGGAAAACCCGCTGATGAATATCTATTCCTCGAAGCTCTACGAGGTTCAGAAATACATCAGCCTGACCGGCCACAAATATGAATCGACGCCCTTGCTTGCCAGCAAGATGCTTTGGGATGCCGTCGCACCGGCCGATCAGCAGGCCATTCTGGAGGCGGCCAAGGAAGCCGGTGAATACAACCGCGAGCGTTCCGCGAGCGAGGAAGCCGACCTTCGAAAGAAACTGGAAGAAGCAGGCGTGCAATTCAACGACGTCGATACCGACGCTTTCGTTGAGAAGACCAAGCCTGTCTACGACAAGTGGCTGGCTCAGTTTCCTGAACTCACCACCATGATCATGGACGCGGCGAAGGCGGCGCAGGACTGATGGAGATTCTTCCGGGGAGAGAAACTGCCGCGGCGGGGTTCCTCGCCCCGGCGGTTTCATGGCTCGACAAGATCGTCGCCTACTCGGCAGCGATATTGTCGATGGGTGCGCTGGTAGTCCTCTTCATGGCCTTGATGGCCGAGGTTATCGTCCGCTATCTTACAACCAAAGGGCTCGGCTGGCCGGCCGAAATGCCCAATCTGCTGTTCCCCTGGCTCGTCATGGGCGGCATCGTCCTTGCAGCACAGCGCGGCCAGCACATTGCGGTTTCCGCCGGGCTTTTAATGATGCGGCCAAATCATGCCCGCCTTCTGCTCGTTGCGATGCAGGTCTTGATCGCGGTGACCTTCATCTATCTTGGCCAGGCTGGAATTGCCGTTATCGAAGTTACCGGCTCCGAAACCTACCCGATCTCGGGCATTACCGCTCGATGGGCCTATCTTGCAGTGGTGGCCGGGTTTTTCGCAATCGCACTGACTGCAATCACGACGGGCGTGCGGGTCATGCTTGCCGACGATCCGCTCAGTGTCCAGGCGCTCACGCCGGAGGAGGACATATGACCCTTTTGATGGCTGTTATTTTCGCCGTACTTCTGGTTCTGGCTTTTCCAGTCGGCTACGCGCTCATCATTTCATCGGGTGCTGCCGTCATGTTCCTCGGAACGGGGCCTATAGTGGTGGCCGTGCTCAAGCTCTTCCAGCCGACGCAAAGCTTTCCGCTGCTTGCCATTCCGTTCTTCATCCTGTCGGGAGGGCTCATGATGTCGGGCCGTCTCGGTCAGATGCTCGTCAATTTCGCCGCCGCCCTGGTTGGACGCTTTCAGGGCGGGCTGGCGCAAGTGAGCGTGGTCGGCTCGACGGTTTTCGGCGGTGTTTCCGGATCGGCGGTGGCGGAGGCGTCGGCGCTCGGTTCGATGCTCATTCCCTGGCAGAAGCGTGAAGGCTATCCGCCGGCTTTCGCTGCGGCGGTGACGGCGTCATCCTCGGTCATTGCCGGGCTCATTCCACCGTCGATCCCATTGATCCTCTACGCAACGGTTTCCAACACGTCGATCGCATCGCTTTTCGTTGCCGGCATTCTTCCCGGGCTGATGCTCGCGGCAGGCATGATGTGCGTCTGCTATTGGAGTGGGCGGCTGCGTGGCTTCCCACTGCTTAAATCCGCTGGCGGCCTGCGCGCACTCGGCAAGGCCCTGCTCCTTGCCGCACCAGCCCTGGCAATGCCGGCTTTCATCCTGGTTTTGCTGCGGTTTGGCATCGCCACGCCAACAGAGGTCAGCGTTATAGCCGTGGCCTATGCACTTGTCGTCAGCGCCGTGGTTTATCGCGATTTGACCTTGGCGCGTATCGTCAATGCGCTACTGGCAACAGTCGTTGCAACGGGTATCGTGATGCTGGTCATCATGGCGTCCAATCTGGTCGGCTATGTACTGACGATCGAACATGTTCCGACCCGCGTCGCCGAGTGGGCGCTCTCGGTGCTGCAGGACAAGTGGTTGATCATCCTGGCCATGAACCTCCTGATGCTCGTCATCGGCATGTTCCTCGACCTCCCGGCGGCCATTCTGCTGCTCGGCCCGACCTTCGTTGCGGTCGGACATGCGATCGGTCTCGACCCTATACAACTGGGCATCATGGTCGCGGTCAATTTGAGCATCGGCCTGTTCACGCCACCCATCGGCACAACGCTGTTCATCTCGGCCGCGATCTCTCGCCAGCCCATCGGAGCAATCGTACGCGAGCTTTGGCCTTTCTATATGGTCGCGCTCATTGTGCTTGCGCTGATCTCCTACGTACCGTCCTTCACTATCTACTAGGCCCACAAGCTTCGGGCATTCGGGATCGAGGCCCGGAGCATTCTTCTCATGGAAAGTAATCGTCATATGGCAACGATCGGCTTTATCGGACTTGGTTCCATGGGACGTCCCATGGCAGCGAATCTGCTCGCGGCGGGACATCAGGTGAAAGGCTTCGATCTCAACCCTGCCGCCATGGAGTATCTTGCTGGTCTTGGCGGCATCGCCGCACGATCGCCGGCCGACGCGGCGGCCGATGTCGATATGCTGATCCTGATGGTCGTGAACGCAGCCCAGGCCGAAAGCATATTGCTGGCGGAAAAGGCGCTGGATGCGATGAAGCCCGGCAGCATCGTCGCGCTGATGGCGACCTGTCCGCCGGGTGCGGTCGAAAAACTTGCCGAGCGCGTGCTGGCGTCTGGCCGCCGGTTCATCGACGCTCCGGTATCGGGCGGCGTTGCTGGCGCCATCGACGGATCGTTGACCGTTATGGCAGCGGCGGCACAGGAGACCTTCGACGAGGCCTCTGCCATCTTTCAAGCGATGGCGTCGCGGATATTCAAGGTCGGCGATGCCGCAGGGCAGGGAGCTACCGTGAAAGCGGTGAACCAGCTCCTGTGCGGCGTTCATATCGCTGCAGTCGCCGAAGCCTTTTCGATGGCGGCCAAGGTTGGCGTTGATGGGAAGGTGCTGCTCGAAATCCTCAGCGGTTCGTCGGCGTCGAGCTGGATGCTGCGTGACCGCGGCCCGCGTATGCTGGAAACCGGACCCGAAGTGACCAGCGCTGTCGATATCTTCGTCAAAGATCTCGGCATCGTCATGGACGCCGGGCGAGAGAAGAAAGTCGCGCTGCCCCTGGCAAGCATGGCGCACCAGTTCTTCCTCGCAACTTCCGGCCGCGGCGATGGACTTAGTGACGATAGCCAGGTGATCCGTAGTTATGACCTCGTCAACGGCAACGCACGCGTTTGAGGGGATTTCCAACGAACTGTCTGCTTAGGCCGCGAACCCGGCGGTTACCTTGGCTCTCCCTTTCCGCAAACCGATAGCAGCTTTCGGCCCACATCGTACACATGATGCCGTTGGGCGATAATCATTCCCAGCAATCTAACGCCTTTCCAACTTTCTGCGTAAAGTCACCTGAGGGACAGCGCAGGCACATCACGCACCGTCACTTCAGCATCTATGAACAAGTTCGGAAACAGTCGCTCTCGACCGCGCTTGCGGTGAAATTCACAGCCAGCCAAGGGCAGTCGCTGCACGGATCGCTTCCGCCCTGCGGCTGCAGCCCAGCTTCCGAAACAGATTTCCAAGGTGAAATTTGACGGTCACCACGGAGATGTTGAGGGTATCGGCGACGCTTTTGTTCGACATTCCACCGGCGATCAGCTGAAGCAGCTGAGCCTCGCGCTGTGACAGGCCGCCATGCAGTGCGCGAGCCTGGGGAGAGTTGACCGAGGCGCCGAAGATCGAGAGCGCGGCGCGCACGTCCGAGGAGGTTTCAACGAAGCTCCGGATGCGCCGGTTGTTCAAAAGAGGCGACAGGAATATCCGCTCCTCGGACAGTACGCCATTGCATCCGAGGCGGGTCGACGCTTCGAGGGCGGACAGGATATGCTTGCGTGCCGCCACATTGTCGCGGCGCTGGTGCGCAGCGTAGCTCTGCCACAACTGCAACGCCACTTTTTCCCGGTTCGTGACAGCGGGGTTTGCGATGAGAGCGTCGATCTGGCGAGAGAGGTAGGGGCGGGGCGTCGAGACGTGAACGGCATCGCGCAACCAGGCCATGACATAGGAAATTTCGTCGCGTCGGGTCAGGCGCGCAAGGTCATCGGTTGCACTTTCCACCCAGTGGCGACCCATGGGCATGCGCACTGCCGTGAGGGTCGCGGCCGCATCGGCCCACCGGTTCACGTTCTGATAGGCGATGGCGGTGCGGATTTCCATCATCGCATGAAACTGCAATCCCTCCGACAGATGAATCCACAGCCTGTCCAGAAAGCCGGGCCGGATCGTCATCGAAAAATGATCAGCCAAGACCTGCGAGGCGTAGTGAAGCGCGAACGGCATCAGGCTGGGCCAGATTTCCGCAACAGCGAAACGATCGAACTCGTTCTGGACGAAATCGACCAGATCGCGCGGGCGGCCGGATTCATAAGCTACGCAGGCCTCCGCCAGACACAGCATCCGGAACTCCTGTTCGGCACTATGCGGGACCTGTTCCAGCTTGTTGCGCGCATCCTGGGCTGCGCGTCTGGCGAGCAATGCATCGCCGCTCATCAGGCGCAGCACGATCTGGTGCAGATGGATGAAGAATTCGAGCAGCGGCTGCCCGCCCATGCGGCGCAGATAGATCAGGGCGCGAGCTGCTGCGGCCTCTGCCTCACGGAAATTGCGGCGGCGGATCTCGAACTCGAGAAGCGCATTGTAGTAAGCCGCCCATTTGCCGTAGTCGCCCAATGGATAATCCGCCATGAACTCGCCGAGACGGGTAATCATCGCATCGCTCGGCGTCAGATCCTCGGCAATCATCAGATTGAGCCTGAAAGTCCGCGCGGCGAAGGAAAAGCGGGATCCGCGCGCCAGAGCCTTCAGAGGGTCGAGATAATCCGAGCCGAGATGCCTGCCGACGAGGTGGCGCACGCGCTGTAATTCGCCCTGCTTCAGAAGCGTGCGGGTGACCGCGAGAAGGACCGTCTCGTTGGTCGCGATCGTCTCCTGCGAGAAGCGCATGATGATCCCCTGAAACGCGCTCAGGCTGCTTCGGTAGATCAGTTCGCGGCCATGGGCGCGTTCGAGGATCTGGGCGGCATGCGTCTCATGCCCGTGGTCCAGCAGCAGCGCCATGGCGGCGAGCGATCGTCCAGCCCGCTCAAGCGCCGATGCGACTTCGATCACCGCCCCTTCGGCCTCAAGGGTCGCCAGGCGCTCGCGTGTCGCGACGGTCAGCAGCCGCACCAGTTCCGGATGCCTTTCCGGAACTTCGGTGAGAAACGGCGGCAAGATCCCCACCCAGTCTCCGGCAGGTCCGGGTGAGGGGGCCTCGAGCCAGATCGATAATGCAGTCGTCTGGCTGGGGGCGAGGTGGCTCAGGAAGGTTTCGCGCAGATAGTCGATGCACAGCCTTTCGCTCGGACTGGCCGCAAGCGGGAGAAAGGCCGGCCAACCGGCATATCCGTGGAGCAGAAGGCGTGCCTGTGCGGCAGGCAGGTCGTGCAACTCGTCGTCGGTGAGGGTCATGTCCTGCGCATCGAATGTGGCAGAGCCGCGATGCAGGATCTGTCTTGCCAATCCGCTGATGCGCTGATCGGGGCGGCAGGCTATCAGTATATGTTTTGCCGTGTCGAGAACCTGGGTGGAAAGCCGAGCTGATCTCGCCGACACCGGCACGTCCCAGAGAAGCCAGCCGTCCTGGACGTCATCGATGCGGGGCTGCTGCAAGGTGCAGACACTCTTACCCAGATCGTCGGCAACCATCCCCAGTGCGACGGTCTTTCCCGCGCCCGCAGGGGCGCGCAGGAAGATCACGCCCGCGGTTTCACAGGCAATGCGGCGACGAAGATGCGGGCGCGTCAGCAACAGGCTCATGGCGGCTGGTTAGGGCAAAAGCACGCACAAACCTATACCATTCATGCAAAAAACTATACCTTTTGGCGGTTGCCGGCCAGGGAGTAGAGGGAGAAGATTGCGCCCAACGCAGCTGATGCACAAGGAATTCTCCCCTGACGCAGCAAAACCCGTTGGTTGCGATTCTGACCCGGCTCGGCACCTTCGTGCTGGTCATGATCGCCCTGTCCATGATGATCTTCCTGTTGGCACGCGTCGTGCCGGGCGATCCAGCCCGCATGGCGCTCGGCCCTGCGGCGACGCCGGAGCAGGTCGATGCGCTGCGGTCCCAGATGGGCCTCGATAGCCCGCTGATCGTGCAATACCTCGACTATGTGCGCAACGCGCTGCACGGCGATCTGGGCATGTCTCTGGTTTCGCAGCGCCCGGTGGCGGTCGACCTCGCCCAGACGGTGCCGGCGACCGTCGAGCTGGTGCTCGTCTCCGTCATCTTCATGTTCGCAGTCGCCATACCTCTCGGCGTCATTACGGCGCGCTACCGCAACCGCGCCTTCGACCATATCGGCCGCATCCTTTCCCTGACTGGGGTGACGATCCCGAGCTTCCTGTTTGCGATCACCCTGCAATTGCTCGCCGCTCGTTGGCTTGCCGATTGGCCGATTATTGGCCGGCTCGATCACGCGCTGGGCTGGCGCGGCGGACCGACGGGCTTCCTGCTGATCGATGGGCTGCTGGCGGGACGCTTCGACGTGGTGCTGAACGCTCTGCAACACCTCGCGCTGCCGGCCTTCGCGCTGTCGATGGCGGGTATCGGGCAGATCACCCGGATTACCCGTTCCTCAATGATAGAGAATATGCGTAAGGATCACGTGCTGACGCTGCAAAGCTTCGGCGTGCCGGAACGCGTCATCATTTTCCGCTATCTGCTGAAGCTCTCGTCGATCGCTCCGCTGACGATCATGGGCCTGGAATTCGCTTCGCTGATCGGCAACGCCTTCGTGATCGAGATGATCTTCTCCTGGGGCGGTTTCGCTTCCTACGGGCTGAACGCAATCCTGCAGAAGGATCTGAATGCGGTCACCGCGGTGGTGCTGGTGGCCGGCCTGTTCTTCATCGTTGCAAACCTGATCGTGGACGTCCTGATCTCGATCATCGACCCCCGCATGCGCCGCAAGGAGGCACGCTGATGGCCGACATGAAAATGCTCGACGCATCCGATCGGGGCCTGAGTGCCGGTTACATGATGTGGTATCGCTTCAGCCGCAATCCGACTGCGGTGATCGGCGCGCTGATCCTGATTTCGGTGGTTATTCTGGCGGTCTTCGCGCCGTGGTTGACGCCTTATCCGAAACATGCGGGCGCGGTCGTCGACTTCCGGGCCCGGCACATGCCGCCCGATCTGGCGCATTGGTTCGGCACGGACAAGGTGGGCCGCGACATCTTCTCGCGCACGATCTTCGGTCTGCGGGTCTCGCTTCTCCTCGTGATCGGCGTGCTCGGCATTTCGGTGCCCGTCGGCACGGTGCTCGGCCTGATCGCTGGTTATTTCGGCGGTTGGGTCGAGAAAGTCATCTCCGGGCTGACGAATGTCATGCTGGCAATGCCGCCTCTCGTGATGGCGCTTGCGGTTTCGAACCTGCTCGAACCCACACTGACGAATGCGATGATCGCGATCACGCTGCTGTGGTGGACGTGGCACGCGCGGCTGATCTACACGGTCTCCAAGTCGATCGCTTCCGAGGACTACATCGAAGCCGCCCGCCTCGCAGGCGCGGGGCCGATGCACATCCTGTTTCGCGAGATCCTGCCGAACTGCGTCGCGGTGATTTCGGTGAAGACGACGCTCGACGCGGCCTTCGTGATCCTGTTGGGCGCGACGCTGAGCTTCCTCGGTTTCGGCGTGAAGCCACCGACCCCCGACCTTGGCTCCATGGTTGCCGACGGGCGGCAGTTCATGCCCGACTTCTGGTGGGAGGTTCTGTGCCCGGGTGCTGCGGTCCTCTACGTCACGCTTGGGTTCAATCTGCTGGGCGATGGCCTGCGCGACATGTTCGACGTCGAGAGCTGAGCCATGGCCGAACCTCTTTTGAATGTTGAAAACCTCAGCGTGTCTTTCACCGCCTATGGCCGCACCCGTCAGGTGCTGCGCGATGTGGGTTTCGCTGTTGCAGCGGGCGAGCGTGTCGCGCTGATCGGCGAAACCGGGTCGGGAAAATCGGTGACGGCCAAAGCGATTATCGGCACGCTGCCAAAAAATGCCGGTATCAACTCAGGCTCGATTGCGTTTGCCGGGCGCGACGTATTGACCATGCCGCGGACAGAGCGCGAGGCGCTCAAGGGCACGGCCTTCTCGCTGATCATGCAGGACCCGCTCTCGTCCTTCAATCCGGTATTCAGGATTGGCACGCACCTGGATGACGTGATGCGCTTCGCCGACAAGCGCGATGGCAAGGCCTCGTCGAAGGCGGAGCGCCGCATTCGTATCGCGGCGGTGCTGGGCCGGGTCCAGCTCGCCGACAGCGAGCGTGTAATGAACGCCTATCCGTCCGAACTGTCCGGCGGCATGCGCCAGCGGGTGCTGATCGGACTTGCGCTGCTGCATCAGCCGAAGCTGCTGATCGCCGACGAGCCGGGCACCGCACTCGACGTTACCACGCAGGACGAGATCCTGAACCTCATCAACCAGCTGGTGATCGAGGAGAACATGGCTCTTCTGATGATCACCCACAATCTCGGCGTCGTGCGGAAGGTTGCGGATCGGGTGGTGGTCATGCATCACGGCGATATTGTCGAAACCGGCCCCTGCGCCGAGATTCTGCGCAGCCCGAAAGAGGCCTATACCCGGTCGCTCCTTGAAGCGGTGCCGCCGCTTTACGGTCCGCGCGTGACCGACCTGCCGCAAAGCGACCGTGCGCCTATCGTGACGGTCGAAGGGCTGAACAAGATCTATGGCAGGCGTCACGGCTTCCACGCGGTGCGCGACGTCAATCTGACGCTGCGCGAGGGCGAGATTTTCGGACTTGCGGGCGAGTCCGGCTCGGGCAAGACCACGGTGGCACGGATTATCATGGATCTGTCTCGCCCGACCTCGGGCCGCGTCACCATCGACGCTCCTGCACCGGGACGTGGCAAAAGGCTGACCCAGATCGTTTACCAGAACCCCGGCACCTCACTGAATCCGAAGCGCACGGTGAAGCAGACGCTTGCCCTGCCGCTGAAGTCCATCGGGATGACCAATGCTGCGCGCGAGGCCCGGATGAAGGAGTTGCTGGATCTTGTCCGGTTGCCGCAGTCCTATCTGGCCAAGTATCCGCACGAGCTTTCGGGCGGACAGAAACAACGCGTGGCCATCGCCCGTGCTCTTGCTGCCGAGCCGAAGATCCTGATCCTCGACGAACCCACCGCAGCGCTTGACGTTTCGGTGCAGAAAACGGTGATCGAGTTGCTGCTGCAACTGCGCAAGAATCTCGGCCTGACCTATCTCATGATCTCGCACGACCTCTCGCTGATGCGGAACTTCTGCTCGCGCATCGCGATCATGCTGCGTGGGGAGATCGTGGAGGATGGACCGACGCCCGAGGTCTTTGCGGAACCCAAACACCCCTACACGCGCGCGCTGATCGCTGCGATCCCCGTCGTCACCGATGTGGAGGAACGCCTGAAACCCGTCGTGACCGAGGAGGAGCGCATGCGTTTCCTCGTGAAAACCACAGATTGATCGAGGAGAAGCCTGACTTGTATCGCGTTGGAATTGACGTCGGAGGCACCAATACGGATGCCGTCGTGCTGCAGGGAAAAGCCGTTCTGGCGGGTGTAAAAGCCTCGACGACCGAGGACGTGACTTCGGGCGTGATCGAGGCGCTCGAGGCGGTGATCGAGGCTTCGGGCATCGACCGGGCGCGGATCGCAGCGGTGATGATCGGCACGACGCATTTCACCAATGCGGTGATCGAGCGGCGCCACATGGACGAAGTCGCTGCCATCCGTCTGGGCCTGCCCTCCGGCGCGAGCCTGCCGCCGATGGTCGACTGGCCCGATGATCTTCGCGAGATCGTCGGAAATCACGGCTATCAGGTGAAGGGCGGCTATGAATTCGACGGCCGCGAGCTTTCGCCGCTCGACCAGGACGCCATCGTGCGGATCGCGGGCGATATCCGCGCCAAGGGCCTGAAGGCTGCGGCAGTCACCTGCGTCTTCAGCGGCATCAACGACGCGATGGAACTCCGCGCCAAGGAAATCCTGCAGCAGCACTGCCCGGGGCTGCCGGTCGTGATGTCGAAGGATATCGGCCGTCACGGGCTGCTTCCACGCGAAAGTGCCGCGATCATGAACGCGAGCCTGTTGTCTCTGGCCGATCGCACCGTCGCGGCTTTCGGCAAGGCTCTGGCGGCTGCGCAGATAACATGTCCCTTCTACATCACGCAGAACGACGGCACGCTGATGGCTGCCGATGTCGTGCGCACCTTCCCGGTTCTGACCTTCGCTTCCGGGCCGACGAACTCGATGCGCGGCGCGGCCTTCCTGACCGGGCTGAAGGATGCCGTCGTCGTCGATGTAGGCGGTACGACCTCAGATGTCGGATCGCTGTCGCACGGCTTTCCGCGCCAGGCTTCGACGACGGTCGACATCGGCGGCGTGCGCACCAATTTCCGCATGCCCGACGTCTTCTCGATTGGTCTCGGCGGCGGTTCGCTCGTGGTGAAGGGCGAAAACGGTCTGACCGTCGGTCCAAAATCCGTGGGCTACCGCGTTCGTGAGGAAGCCTTGTGCTTTGGCGGCACGACGCTGACGGCGACCGATATCGCCGTGGCCGCCGGCAAGGCCGATATCGGTGACAAGGCGCTGATGGCCAGCCTCGACAAGGGGCTGGTCGACGCGGCGGTGGCGAAGATCGATGCAATGCTTGAGGCCTGCGTCGAGCGCAGCCGCATCTCCGCGACGCCGGTGCCGGTGATCGCGGTGGGAGGCGGCTCCATACTGATGCCCGACCGTATTGGCGACCTGGAGGTGATCCGTCCCGAAAATTTCGCCGTGGCGAATGCGGTCGGTGCGGCAATCGCGCAAATCAGCGGCGAGACCGACCGCGTCTTCTCGCTGATCGACGGACGCACGCGTGAAAGTGCGCTTGCCGAGGCCGAGGCCGAGGCCCGGGAAAAGGCGATTGCTGCCGGCGCATTTGCCGAAACGCTCGAAGTCATCGAACGCGAGGACATGCCGCTTGCCTATTTGCCGGGCAATGCCACCCGCATTCACGTCAAAGTCGTCGGAGAAATGGGAGGCCATCATGGCTGAGGCGCGCAAGCTGAAATACGACGAAGCAGCCCTGCGCACGCTGACGCGCGAGGATCTCGATGCGCTGGAAATCGGCGCGGGCATCCTCGGCACCGGCGGTGGTGGCAATCCCTATCAGGGCAAGCTTCTCGCGCTCGAGGCGATGAAGGCCGGTTACGAGATGAAGATCCTCGCAACCGATCGCATCGAGGGGGATGCGCTGTGCATGTCGATCGGCGGTATCGGCGCCCCCGTCGTTGGGGTGGAGCGTATCCGCGAGGGTCGCGAGGGCCTGCGCTGCCTGCGCGCCATGGAAGAGTTGATCCGCACCCCGATCGACGCGATCGTCTGCGAGGAAATCGGCGGTTCGAATTCGATGAACCCGCTGGTGACCGCGGCCCTCGGCGGATTGCCAATCCTCGATTGCGACGGGATGGGGCGCGCCTTCCCGGAAATGCAGATGACGACCTTCTCGATCTACGGTCACAGCTCGACACCATCGGTCATGTGCGACCTGCACGGCAATGCGGTCATCTTCAGCCATGCCGTATCGGAGGTCTGGCACGAGCGCATGGCACGGGCCTGCGTCGTGGCCCAGGGCGGTGGGGCGATGCTGGCGACGGCGCCGATGCAGGCGCACTATGTCCACCAGTACGGCATTCCGAGAAGCTATACCAAGGCGATCGCGCTTGGCGAGGCAGTGATCCGCGCGCGCAAGGCGCAGGAAGATCCGATCGCGGCGGTCTGTGCGCTTGAGGGCGGGCGGCGTATCTTCGACGGCAAGATCACCGACCTGAAGCGCCATTTGCGCGGCGGTTTTGCGGTGGGCGACATGGAGCTTGCGGGCTTCGGCGATTGCGCCGGCCAGACTGCGGCCGTGGCGATCCAGAACGAATTCCTGATCTTCCGCCGGGACGGCAAGGTTGAGATAACGGTGCCCGACCTGATCGTTCTGCTCGATGTCGATACCGGCTATCCGATCACCACCGAAGTGCTGCGCTACGGCCAGCGCGTGGCCGTGATCGCCATTCCCTGCCACGACCTGCTGCGCTCCACGCGCGCGCTTGATGTCGTAGGCCCTGCGGCCTTCGGTTACCCGGAACTCACCTATTCGCCGTTGCCCGTCCCCGCACGGAAGGCTGCGTGAACACGCGGGAAAATTCCCGCATAACAGAGGAGAACTTGAATGAAGCTACGTTCCAACAATACGCGACTTGCAGCACTTGCGCTCGGCACGGCCATGGCCCTGTCGCTGACCTCGCCTGCGGCCATGGCCGACGACAAGGTGTCGGTCGTCGTCAACACAATGCAGATCTTCAGCTCGCTCGATCCGGCGAAGGTCACTGATTACACCGGCTATATGGCCATCGTGAACATGTATGACGGCCTGACGACGGTGAGCCCTTCGGGTGAGATCGTGCCGCATCTGGCGAAGTCGTGGGATATCTCGGACGATGGCCTGACCTACACCTTTCATCTGCGCGACGATGCCAAGTTCCAGGATGGCGCGCCGGTCAAGGCTGCGGACCTCGTCTGGTCGATCCAGCGCCTGCTCGGCATCAACAAGGGTCCGTCGAACCTGATCGTCGGCCTCCTGCAGCCGGATAATGTCACCGCGCCTGACGATGCGACCGTCGTCATGAAGCTCGACCGCCAGTTCTCGCCTTTCATGGCTGTGACGCCGCTGATGATGGCGCTGAACGAGAAGCTGATCACGGCCAATGCCAAGCCCGACGACAAATGGGGTGAGGCTTATGTCGGCGAGCAATCCGCTGGTTCAGGCCCCTACAAGCTCGTCAGCTACAACCGTTCGGCCGACATGATCATCGACCGCAATCCCGACTATTTCCTTGGCTGGAACAAGGGCAAGCCGATCGACGAGGTGCGCTTCGTCCAGACAAGCGATGATGCCACGGTGAAGGCGCTGGCAGAGAAGGGCGAACTTGGCCTCTCCTCGCACGGTCTGGGCAACGACACCTATGAATCGATCGGCAAGATGGATGGTTACAAGCTCATCCAGACCCGGACGTCCGGTGGCTTCGTGATCAAGCTGAACACCAAGACCTATCCGACGGACGACGTTCACGTGCGCCGCGCCATTGCCTATGCGACGGATTACAAGACGATCCAGGAAGTGATCTATCCGGGCTTCGACATGAACGGCCCGCTGTCGACCGCCTTCAAGGATGCGCACAATGGCGACGTCCAGCCAGGTATCTTCGATCTCGAAAAGGCCAAGGAAGAACTGGCGAAGTCGAAATATGCCGGGCAGGAGATCACGCTGGTGAACAGCTATGTCGCCTCGCTCGCCTTCGAGGCGGAAGTGGCGCTGCTCATGCAGGCCAATCTCGAACAGATCGGCATCAAGCTCGACATCAAGCCCGAGCCGTGGAACCGCATCGTGGAACTGTCCTCGAAGCTGGAAACCACGCCCGCTTCGACGCAGGTCAACATCTCGCCCACCTATCCCTCGCCGGATGCGATGTTCTACAACCAGTATCATTCCAAGGCATCGGGCACCTGGATGTCGATGGAATGGCTGCAGGATCCCGAAATCGACGCGCTGATCGACAAGACGCGCGAGACGACCGACGTCAGCACGCAGAACGCCACCTACAAGGAGCTTCAGGCGAAGATCTTCGATCTCCAGCCCGATGTGTGGGCCGTGTCGCCGAACCGTCGTTATGCGGCGAACAAATGCCTGCAGGGCTATGCGTTCATCCCGATGCAAAGCTGGGACCTGAACTTCTCCAACTTCTACTGGGACTGCAACGCGAACTGACCTTCGCGTCAGAGCCATAGAATCTGATCCCGCTCCGGCGGGGTCGGGTGAGCGAGAGCAATTCCAGCAGAGCCGCGGCATGGTTCTGGGTCCGGAATTGCGTGCAAACAAAGAGATGGAGCGCTTCCGCGGCCTTGGTTGAGCGGAAACGCTCTATTGCCGAAGGTGACACATGCTTCAGGACTTTTCCGAAGAAAACATCGAACCGCTCGCCACCGGCGCGTGGATTCTGGGCACGGGCGGCGGCGGCAATCCCTATCTCTCGACGCTGAATCTCCGCCGGCTTTATGCCGAAGGGCGCCGCGTTCAGCTGATGGATCCGATGGCGCTCGACGACGACGACATGGTTGCGGTCGTCTCGAAGATGGGCGCGCCGTTGGTCGGCCAGGAGCGTCTCGGCAATCCCGTCCATCTTGCCCGCGCGGTCGAGGTGATGGAGGATTACCTCGGCAAACCCTTCCGCGCTATCATGAGCGTCGAGATCGGCGGCTCGAATGCGCTTTCGTCCTTTCTTGCCGCCGCCATGCTTGGCCGCCCGGTCGTCAATGCCGACGCCATGGGCCGCGCCTATCCAGAGGCGCAGATGACCTCGTTTGCCATCGGCAACCTGCCGATGTTCCCGCTGTCGCTGGTCGATGTACGCGACAACGAGGTGATCGTGACCCGCGCTGCCTCGTGGAAGTGGATGGAGCGTATCTCGCGCAAGGTCTGCACCGAAGTCGGTTCCACCGCCGCCACCTGCAAGGCGC
>VFQQ010000525.1_pt1 | contig 74154 bp, 58 predicted proteins | sample 3512341 | NCBI WGS metagenome assembly VFQQ01 (sample SAMN10412373, study PRJNA504923) | tailings metagenome | isolation source: Relicate 2 Philex TSF1 revegetated site | place: Philippines: Tuba, Benguet | collected 2017-08-29
GCGTCCCCTGGCCGCCCGAGGCGGTGAAGGTCTGGCTGTAGGCCACCCCGCCCGTCCCGCCCGGCAGCGCTCCGGCCGCCGGCGACAGGGTGATCACCGGATTGGCGACCACCACGGTGTAGGCGCGATTGCCGGTGAACCCGAGGTTGTCGGTCGCCGTGATCGTGAAGTTGTAGGTGTTCGCCGCCGTCAGCGTCCCGGAGATCACGCCGGCGCCGCCGTCCAGAGACAGGCCGGTCGGCAGGGTTCCCGAGCTCACGGAGAACGTCCGCGGCGCCGTCCCGCCGCCGGCCGTGACGGTCTGGCTGTAGGCCGTCGCCGTCGTCCCGTTCGGCAGGGTCGTCGGACTGACCGTGATCACCGGCGCCGTAACCGTGAGGCTGTAGGCTACCGGCGTACTGGTGTACGGGCCGGGATTCGGACTGGAATCCGTGGCCGTCACCGTGAAGTTGAACGTCCCCGCAACCGTCGGCGTGCCGGACAGCACCCCGCCCGTGCTCAGGGTCACCCCCGCCGGCAGCGAGCCGGACGCCAGGGCGAAGGTATGCGGGGTTTGGCCGCCGCTGGCGGTGAAGGTCTGGCTGTACGCCACGCCGCCCGTTGCGCCCGGCAGGGCGCCGGCGGCCGGCGAAGTGATCATCACCGGCGGCGCCAGGATGTCTATGGCGTAGCCGCGCGTGACGGCGAAGGGCGCGCCGGTCCCGGTGCTCGAATCCTGCGCCCGGACCGTGAAGTTCGCCGGCCCCATCGCGGTCGGCGTGCCGGTGATCGCGCCGGTGCTCGGATTGATGCTCAGGCCGGCCGGCAGCGCGCCGGCGGAGATGCTGTAGGTATACGGCGCCTGGCCGCCCGAGGCCGTGGTCGTCTCGCTGTAGGCGACGCCCATGGTGCCGTCAGGCAAGCCGGCCGGGTTCAGCACCAGCGTCGGCGGACTGACCGTCACGCTCACCGTCGCCGGCGCGGACGTGCCGGCCGTGTTGGTCGCCGTGTAGGTGAAACTGTCGGGACCGGCGTAGCCCGGCGTGGGCGTGTACAGGATCGTCAGCCCGCTCGGCGTCGCCGTGCCGTGTGTCGGCGGCGTCGCGACCGCCACGCTGGCGGCCGTCCCGCCGGTGATGCTCAATGTCAGCGAATTGTTGCTGCTGTTGTGGGCCACCGTCCGCGATACCGGATTGGCCACCGGCGGGATCGCAGCGACGGTGAAGCTGTAGCCGCGCGTGCCGAAGTAGGGGCCGGTGCCGGTGCTCGAATCCTGCGCCCGCGCCGTGAAGCTGAAGGAGCCGTTCGCCGTCGGGGTGCCCGACAGAACGCCGCCCGTGCTGAGCGTCATGCCTGCGGGCAGGGCGCCGGCGCTGACGCTCCAGGTATAGGGCGAGGTGCCGCCGGTCGCCGCCAGCGTCGTCGAGCTGTAGGCGGTCCCCTCGGTGCCGTTGGGCACCGATGCGGTGGTGACCGTAATCGTCGGCGGGCTGATCGTGACGGTGTAGGGCTGATCGATCGTAAACGGACCCGTGCCGATCGAATTGTCCTGCGCCCGGATCGTGAAGTTGAACGTCCCGCCGGCCGTCGGCGTGCCCGACAGCGCGACCGTGCTGGTGCTCGCGTTCGGGTTCGAGACCGTGCCGAGGGACAGCCCCGGCGGCAGCGAGCCCGAAACGACGGAGAAGGTGTAGGGCGACGCGCCGCCGCCGGCGGTCAGCGTCTGGTTGTAGGCCGTCGCCACGGTCCCGTTGGGCAGGCTCGGCGTGAGGGTGAGCGTCGGCGCGGCGACCGTCACGTTGACGGTGGCGGTCAAGCGGCCCCCGCCCGTACAGCCCGCGTCGTTGCAGAAGTACATCGTGTAGGTGTCGGGCCCCGCCCATCGAGCATGAGGGTTGAAGGTCAGGGTGTTGTCGCTCGGGTTGCTGATCGCAGTCCAAGTTCCGCCGCCCGTCGACGAGCCGCTGAGGGGCGGTACAACGCCGCTGCTCACGTCCGGGTAGCGCGGATCACAGGCCGCGAGCACCGCCGGATTCTGGCTGGTGCTCATCACGAAGGTGTTGCCGGTCGAACGGTACGGAACCGTTCCCCAGTTGATGGTGCAGGTCCCCGCCGCCTGCGCGGGCTGCGGCGCAGCCAGCGTCAGCAGCGTCGCCGCGAAGACGAACATGAGAAGGCCCATCGGGCCGAACGACACGACCTCGCGGATCACCCGCGAAAGATTGAAACGCTGCACCCCGCCCTCGCTGTCCTGTTCAATCGGACTCGATCGGCGCGCGTCGGCGCCGAGTACGCAGAGACTCAACGCGTCGGGATCAGCCCCCCAAATGGGCCACCCCAGGTTTACAGACACACCTTATGCCAGTTCAGGCCGCACCCTTAACCGTAAACTCGTAAAAAGCGAAATCCTCTGCGGCATATTGCCAAAATTGCGGACTTGGTTCCTATTGGCGACGCGACGACTGGCGGGGCGGCAGTCGTTCGAGCGAACCGCTCACCCGAGGGGAACTCTCCCGGGAGACCAGTGGGTATGTCGCGCAAGCGTACATCCAAGCCGTTCGGGCAGGCCGAACGGCGCTGAGCGGGAGAGCGCCCAGTGGCAGAGTATTACCTCGGTCAGATCATGATGACCGGCTTCAACTTCGCCCAGAAGAACTTCGCCATGTGCAACGGGCAGCTCCTGTCCATCGCACAGAACCAGGCCCTGTTCTCGCTGCTGGGCGTGACCTACGGCGGCAACGGCACGACCAACTTCCAGCTGCCCAACCTCATGGGACGGACCCCGGTCGGGCAGGGTCGCGGTCCATTCGGCACGAACAACCTCGGCCAGAACGGCGGCGTGGAGAACGTGACGCTGCTGCTCACCCAGCTGCCGCAGCACACCCATATGTTCGCGGCCAATACCGCGGCCGGCACCACCCTGACGCCGTCAGCGGCCCCCGGCACCTACGCGACGGCGACCATCTCGGGCGGCGGGACCGAGTCGATCTACGCCCCGCCCGCTTCGGGACCGATGGTTCCGCTGTTGCCGGCGGCCGTCAGTTCCGTCGGCGGCTCGCTGCCTCACGCGAACATGCAGCCGTTCGAGGTGATCAACTTCAACATCGCCCTCAGCGGCGTCTATCCCTCGCGCAACTGAGCTGGAGAGGTCCACATGAGCACGCCCTATCTCGGCGAAATCCGGATGTTCGGCTTCCCGCGCATCCCGACCGGCTGGCAGAACTGCAACGGCCAACTCCTGGCGATCGCGGAGTATGACGCCCTCTACACTCTGCTGGGCACCACCTACGGCGGCGACGGCGTCACCACCTTCGCCGTGCCGGACCTGCGCGGCCGCCTGCCGCTCCACCAGGGCCAGGGCCAAGGCCTCAGCCCCCGCCCGATCGGGCAGAGCGGCGGCACGGAAACCGTCCTGCTGACCACCCAGCAGATTCCGAACCACACCCACTCCTGGATGGCCACCCAGGGAGCGGCGGCCTCGGCCAGGCCCGCGAACACCGAGGTCCTCGGCGCCCTGGCGACCGACACCCAGTATCTCACGGACATCACCGGCTACGTCGCCTATCCGCTGGCCCCGACGACCATCCAGCCGGCCGGCGGCAGCCAGCCGCACGAGAACATGATGCCCTCCCTGACGGTGAACATCTGCATCGCGCTCTTCGGCATCTATCCGTCGCAAGGCTGACCCACCGCATCGACAGCGGCGGCCAAGACCGTCGCCCGAACATCGAGAATCTCCATGACCGAACCCTTCATCGGCGAGATCCAGCTCTTCGGCTTCCCCTTCGCCCCCTACAAGTGGGCGAACTGCGCTGGACAGATCATCCCCATCCAACAGAACACCGCCCTGTTTTCCCTGATCGGAACCCTCTACGGCGGCAACGGCACCACCAACTTCGCCCTGCCCAACTTCGGCCAGTACTCCCCCGACAACCAGGGACAAGGCCCCGGCCTGACGCCCCGCACCATGGGGGAAATGGTCGGGACGCCGACCGTGACCCTGCTTCAGAACGAAATGCCGCTGCACCCGCACACGGCCCAGATCTACATGGCGCGGGGGGCCACGGCCCGGGTCGGGACGCCACAGGTCAACTCGGCGCCCACCAACCCGTCCGCTGCACAGGGCTTCGTCACGACGGGCGCGCCCGACACCGTCCTGTCGCCGATGAACCTCTCCCTGTCCGGCGGCGGTCAGCCGCACGAGAACAGCCAGCCCTACCTGACGGTCAACTTCTCGATCGCCTTGCAGGGCGTATTCCCGAGCTTCGGCTGACGCAGAAACGCTCGTGCTCAAGCGTATCGACGCCCCCGCCGGCTGGTCCGCGCGGGGGCTAGTTCTTCGAAGCCGCACGGACGCCGACCGGCCGTTCCTGCGCCTGCTCTACGGCTCGTTCCGCGCCGAGGAGATGGCGCCCGTCCCCTGGCCCGAAGCGATCAAGGCGCAGTTCCTGGACAGCCAGTTCGAGCTGCAGAACACCCACTTCGACCAGTTCCACGCCGCCGCCGACTTCATGATCGTCGAGGAGACCGGCCTCCCGATCGGCCGGCTCTATCTGGATCGCAAGCCCGACGGCTGGCTGATCGTCGACGTCGGCTTCCTGCCGCATCGTCGCGGCGCCGGCCTGGGCGCGGAATTGCTCCGCCACGCGCATCGGCGCGCTCGCCAGGCCGGGGCCTCCCGGATCTGGCTCCACGTCGCGCCCTTCAATCCGCGGGCCCGGCAGCTCTACGAACGGCTGGGCTTCCGGCTGATCGAGGCCGACGCCGGTCCCTATCTGGCGATGGAATGGCCGGTCAGTTGAAGACCGCCTGGTACAGGATTCCCTGCACGTCCCGTCCGACCGGGACCAGGAAGAGGTCCATCGGCCCCATGGTCGCGTTGTTCAGGCGATAGGTCTTCTGCGGCAGCACCACCGGCGAACCGCTGCGGAAGACCAGCGAGAACGGCGCTCGCGACATGCCGGGATAGGGGTGCGGCGTCAGGGCCTGCACCTCGACCAGCGTCATGGGCAGGCTGCTCTCGCCCAGGGTGACGTCGAACGTTTCGTTCGCGTGCCCTGCAAACGCTTCACGTGACATAAGCTGCACCGCAAGCCCTCCCCGGCCGACTAGGGACCGAAGGTTCGCGCGACTTCGCCGCCGATGCAACCATCGGAGGCCTGCAACAGACCGTGGCCGCTTGGCGCAGGCGACGATCCGGGCGATGAAGACGCACCCGCCGCCCACGCTCCAGGACCCGTGTGACCGCTCCCCATCCCCTCGTCCTCGAAGCGCGGTCGGCCCTCCAGGCGGGCGACGCCCCGCGCGCCGCCGCGGCCGTGGCGAGGCGGCTTCAGACCGCTCCGGCCGATGTCGATGCGCTCGAGATCCGCTTCCTGATCGCCCGGCAGAGCGGAACGCCGAACGAGGCCGAGACCATCCTGCGGTCCATCCTGGGGCAGGCGCCCGGACTGGCCTGGGCGCACCACGATCTGGCGCAGCTCCTGGCGGGCGCAGGCCGTCCGCACGACGCCCTCGCCGCCGCGGAGACGGCCGCGCGCCTGGACCCCGACAACCCGCAGATGCACCTCACTCTCGGCGCATTGCTGTCGGAGGCGGGCGGTCTCGCGCCCGGCGAAAACCACCTCCGCCAGGCCCTGACGCGCGTCGGCGAGCACCCCGCCGTCCTGGCGCCGCTGGCCCTGAACCTGCTGACCCAGGGACGGCTGGACGAGGCCGAGCCGCTGTATGCGAGGCTGGAGCGCCTCGGCGCGCTGGATGTCGCGGCCCTGGCGCACTGGGCGAAGTTGCGAGAGGCACGGGGCGACCTGGACGGCGCCCATCGCCTGCTCGATCGCGCCGAAGCCGGCGGCGGCGATGTGCGGCTGGGTCGGGCGGTCGTGCTCGCGCGCGGCCACCGCGCCGCCGAAGCCGTCGCTCTGCTCGACGCTCCGGGACAGCGTCCTCTGTCCGCTGACGCCCAGCTCGAACGCGGCCGTCTGCGCGACCGGCTTGGACGCCACGACGAGGCCTGGGACGACTATGTCGCCGCCAAGGCGCGCCTCTCGCGCGAGACGGGTCGCGCCTACGACGCCGAGGCCGTGGCCGAACGGCTGAGCAAGCTGCGGCGCGCCTTCGCCCAGCCTTCGAAACCGGTTCCCATCGCGCGCGACGAAGCGCCCCTTCCCGTCTTCATCCTGGGCTTTCCACGCTCGGGCACGACGCTCGTCGAGCAGGTGTTGTCCAGCCACTCCCAAGTTCGGGCCGGCGGCGAACTGCCGTTCCTGGCCGAGTTCGAGGACGTCGACCTGGGCGACCTCGCGGCCGCCGCCATTCGCCTGCGCGCCCACTACCTGTCGCGGGCCGAGGCCTACGGCCTACGCCGGCCGGGCGTGCGCTGGTTCACCGACAAGATGCCGCTCAACGACATCTGGCTCCCGTTGCTGCGGCTGGCCTTCCCGGACTCTCCGATCATCCGTGTACGGCGACACCCCTTCGACGTCGCCGTCTCGATGCTGTCGCATCACCTCACCCACGGCTTCGACTGCGGCTACAGGATCGAGGACATCTTCACGCACATGCGGGCGATGCATGCCCTGTCGGAGGCCTATGACGCCGCGACCGCTGCGCCCTTCACCCTGGGTTACGAGGCCTTCGTCGCCGGTCAGGAGGCCCTGACCCGCCAGATGCTGTGTTTGCTGGATCTGGCGCTGGAGCCAGCCTGCCTGACCTTCCACGAGAGCCGCCGCTACGCGCCGACGCCGAGCTACGCCCAGGTGACCGAGCCCCTGAACGACCGGTCCATCGGCCGCTGGCGACGCCACGCCGATCGTCTGGCGCCGTTCCGGCCGGCCCTGGCCGAGATGCTCGACGCCCAGGGCTACGCCGGCTAGGCCAAGGCCGCCGCCACGCCGTCAGCGTCCTCCAGCAGCACATGCACGCCCTCGTTCAGGTGCACGACCGCTCGGGCGCCGAGGCCGAGCAGGGCGTCCTCCCGCACCGCGTCGGCGTCGGCGACTTCGAGCCTCAGGCGGCCGGCGACCGCTTCCAGCCGGAGAACGTTGGCTGCGCCGCCGAGGGCGGCCAGCCAGGCGGGACGATCCAGCGCGACCGGCGTCGCGGCTGCGGCCCCCGCGGGTTTCTCCTGGGGTTCAGTCGGCGGCGCGCCGCTTGAAGCCGAGACCGCAGCGCGGATTTCACCGGCCACCTGATCCGCGATGGGGCCCAGCACGACCTGCAGGGCGTTGGCCGAAGGGCGCACCAGGCCGCGCGATCCGAGGCTCTTCAACGCGGCTTCGTCGACCTTGGCCTGATCCGCCACGACCAGGCGCAGGCGGGTCGTGCAGGCGTCCACCGTGACCAGGTTGCCCGCGCCGCCCAGCGCGGCTGCGAACTGTTCGCCTCGGGCGCCGGAGGCCGCCACGACCGCAGCGACGGGGACGTCCTCGGCCTCGCGGCCGGGGGTGCGGAGGTTGAAGCGGGTGATCACGAACCGGAACACGCCGTAGTAGATGGCGAAGTAAACCAGCCCGATCGGGATCAGCATCAGCGGCCGGGTCGACTTGTTGAAGTTCAGGACATAGTCGATCGCGCCAGCGGAGAAGCCGAAGCCCAGCTTCACGCCCAACACGTCCATCAGCACCATGGCCGCGCCCGTCAGCACCGCATGCAGCGCGTAGAGCAGCGGAGCCAGGAACATGAAGGTGAACTCGATCGGCTCGGTCACCCCGGTCAGGAACGCGGTCGCCGACATCGACAGCAGCATCCCGCCGACGGCCTTGCGGCGATCGGGCCGGGCCGAGTGGTACATGGCCAGGCAGGCGGCAGGCAGACCGAACATCATCACCGGGAAGAAGCCCGACATGAAGGCGCCGGCGCTGGGGTCGCCCGCGAAGAACCGGCGCAGATCGCCCGTGGCGCCGCCGTACTCGCCGACCACGAACCAGGCGATGTTGTTGAGGATGTGGTGCAGGCCGGTGACGATCAGCAGCCGGTTCAGCACGCCGTAGACGAACAGGCCGATCTCGCCCGACGCGACGATCCCCCGGCTGAGGGCGTCGAAACCCCTGTCAAGGCCTGGGAAACCCAGACCGACGATCAGCGCGATCAGCAGGCCGCCGACGCCGCTGACGATCGGCACGAAGCGGCGACCGCCGAAGAAGGCCAGGTAGTCCGGCAGCTTGAAGTCGTGGAACCGATTGTAGGCCGCCCCCGCCAACAGACCCGAGACGATGCCGATGGGCACCGACAGCTTGCCCGTCGCCTTGTCCTTGAAGGCGGCGCCGGCCAGATCGGCGGCCGGGCCGGTGAAATCCTTCAACGCCTCGGACGGCACGGTCATCAACGCCTGAGCGCCCTCGACGGAGATGAGATAGCAGACCACCCCCGCCAAGCCGGCCGCGCCGTTGTTGTCGCGCGCGAAACCCACCGCCACGCCGATGGCGAACAGCAGGCCGAGGTTCGAGAACACCGCGTCGCCGGCCGCGGCCATGAACGGGATGTTCAGCAGGTCCGGCTGCCCCAGGCGGAGCAGCAGGCCCGCCACGGGCAGCACGGCGATCGGCAGCATCAGCGCGCGGCCGAGCGGCTGCAGCGCCTCCAGAGGCGACTTCATGAGATCGCTCCCGTCAGGAAGGTCTGGGCCATGGCGCGCACGGCTTCAGCGGAGGGTTGCAGCAGGGCCCGTTCGGCCAGGGCTTCGCAGGCGTCGCGTTTCAATCGCCGGACCAGCGCCTTGATCTCCGGCACGGCCGAGGCGGTGGCCGACAGCTCGGTCACGCCCAGGCCGATCAGGATCGCCGCCGCCGCCGGATCGGCGGCCAGGCCGCCGCAGACGCCCACCCAGCGGCCATGGCGGCGCGCGCCTTGGGTGGTCTGGGCGATCAACCTCAGGACCGCAGGATGCAGAGCGTCGATGCGCGGCGCCAGCTCGGCGTTTCCGCGATCCATGGCCAGCGTGTACTGGGTCAGGTCGTTGGTGCCGATCGACAGGAAGTCCGCCTCGGCCGCCAGCAGATCGGCCGTGAGCGCCGCCGCGGGCGTCTCGACCATCACCCCCAGCTCGACCCGCTCGACCACGCCCAGGTCGCGCCGCGCTTCGTCGAGCACGGCGCGGACGGCGCGCAGTTCGTCCAGCCCGCTGACCATGGGGATCATGATCCTGCATTGGCCGATCGGCTTGACCCGAAGGATGGCCCGCAGCTGGGCACGCAGCAGCTGCGGGCGCCAGAGGCTGACCCGTACCCCGCGCAGGCCGAGGGCCGGATTTTCCTCGCCGGGCAGCGCCAGATAGGGCGCATCCTTGTCGCCGCCGACGTCCAGGGTGCGCACGATGAGCGGCCGGCCTTCGAGCGCCGAGGCGATCGCCTGGTACTGGCGATGCTGTTCGTCCTCGTCCGGCGGCGTCTCTCGATCGAGAAACAGGAATTCCGTGCGCAGCAGGCCGCAGCCCTCGGCGCCGGAGACGGTGGCCGCGACGGCGTCCGCCAACGAGCCGACGTTGGCGAACACCTCGATGCGGCCGCCGTCGGCCATCCGGCCGGGCTCATGCGCCGCGGCCCTCGCCGCAGCGCGGCGCTCGTGGCGGGCGGCGATGGCGCTCTGAGCGGTCTCCAGCGCGGCGGCGTCCGGCGCCACGCGCAGAAGGCCGTTGTCGGCGTCGAGGATCAGGCTCGTGCCGTCCGCGATCGCGGTGACGCCGGCGCCGGCCGCCACCAACGCCGGCAAGCCCAGGGCGGCGGCCAGGATCGCCACGTGCGAGGTGGGCCCGCCGCGTCCGACGCAGAGACCGGCCAAACCGGCGCTGTCGAGACCCATCAACTGCGAGGGCAAGAGGTCCTCGGCCAGCAGGATCGAGCCGGGCGGCGGCGCGATCGTCGCCTCCGCCTCGCCCGACAGGATGACCAGCACCTGGTGTTCCAGATCCAGCAGATCGTCGACCCGCTCGGCCAGCCGACGGTCGCCCATCGCCTTCAGCGCGTCGACATAGCCGCCGATCGCCGCCCGCCAGGCGAAGCCGGCGCTGCGCCCTTCGGCGACCGCTCTGCGCGCGGCCGCGGTCAGCTCGGGATCCTCGAGGAAGGCGAGATGCGCCCCTAGGATGCCGCGACGCGCCTTGTCTCCGCCCGCAGCGGCCGCCTCGATCCGACCACGGACGATATCCACGGCCTCGGCCAGGGCCGCCTGTTCCTGGGCCAGGCCGCGACCGTCCTTGGCCACGGCGATCGTGCGGGCCGCGAGACGGAAGGCCTTGCCGATGGCCAATCCGGGCGCCGCCGTCACGCCGCGCAGAACGCCGACCTCGGCCGGAGCCTGAGGCGTGGCCGCGACCGGGGCCTCCGCGACGGTCGCCTCGGCCTCCTCGCCGGCGCCGTCCTCGATCAATCTGGCCAGGGCCGCGACCGCAGCCTCCGCGTCCGGCCCGGACGCGGTCAGGGTGATCTCGTCGCCATGACGGATGGCGAGGGACATCAAGCCGACGGGGCTGCGCGCGCTGGCGCTGCGGTTGAACGCCAGGACGCGCACCTCGGCCGCGAACCGCCGCGCGGCGTCGCTGATCCGCGCCGCGGGCCGGGCGTGAACCCCGTGCGGCAGCGGCACGACCAGGGTGCGCGAGACGCCGCCCGCCGCGACGGCCTCCGTCGCGGCGACCGTCGCGCCTTTCAGGATCATCAGCGGATCGCCGACCTTGATCCGGCGGCCGGTCTCGCGCCGTTCGATCGCGAAGGCCTCGCCGTTGGCGACGATCACCGGCGTCATCAGACTCGGAACCGACCGCGCCAGCCGGTCGAGGTCGAAGGCCAGCAGCGGCTGCCCTTCCGCCACGACGGCGCCTTCCTCGACCAGGACCTCGAACCCCTCGCCGCCCAAGGCGACGGTGTCGAGCCCGACGTGCATCAGGATCTCGGCGCCCTCCGGCGTCACCAGGGTGACGGCGTGACGGGCGCGATGGATGGAGGCGACCCGTCCGGCGCAGGGCGCGTGCAGACGAGAGCCAACGGGATCAATCGCCACGCCGTCACCGAGCATCCGCCCGGCGAAGACCGGATCCGGCGTCTCCGTCAGCGGCGCGACCCAGCCGTCCAGCGGCGAAACGAGAACGATCTGGCCCACGCGCTACTTCCCGCTCGCCATGACGCCGGGGACGAGGGTGACGCGATCGATCGCCCACATCGGCTCGACGCTTCGCTGGGTGAAGGTGAAACAGAGGTCCTGCTTGCCGCTCCGTGGCGCGATCTCGCCGGTCAGGACGGTGACGGCCGGATTGTCGACCGCGGGAGCCAGGGGCAGAACGCCGATCCGCTCGCCCTGGCAGCCGCCTGCCCGCACCTCCAGTTCACCGGCAGGAGTAGCCGGCGGGCGGAAGGTGATCTTCTCGATATCCTTGCCGATCTGGAAATTGAACGGCAGCTGCCCGACCGCGACCTCGATGCGCGAGACGCCGGTCAGGTCGACGGCGTTCCACCGCCAGCAGGGCTCCAGGATGTCGATCAGGAACACCGCCCGCTCCCCGCGCAGCGGCGCATCGTCCTCCAGCGCCAGGTTCAGCTTGTCGGAGCACATCGCCAGTTGCCCGCTGTAGCGGGTGCCGGCCAGCCGAGCGTCCGCCGTCCACCGCCGCGCCTCGCCGAGCGGTCGACCGTCGACGAAGGTCCGCGCCTGCACCGTCGTCCCCAGCGGAACGGCGAACGGCTTGCCGTACAGCGGCGATTTCGCCGTCGGGGTCGACCCGTCGGTCGTGTAGCGGATCTCGCCGGCGCCGGCGGGGACGCCGAGTCCCACCCGGACCCGCCGCCCTACCCGGTCGGCTTCCATCGTCGGCTCCAGCGCCAGGACGTCGAACGGATTGCCGAGCAGCGCCAGCCGCGCGGTCTCGGCCGGCAGGCGGGCGCTGAAGCCCGTCCAGCTCCGGCGACCCTCGTCGCTCCAGCCCGCCTCGGCCACGGCCGCCGCACGCGGCCAGGCCGAGCGCCAGACCCGATCCTCGGTCCGCATATGCTCGGTCCAAAGCGTCGCCTGCACGCCCAGGACGTGCCGCCGCTCGTCGACCGTCATCTGCGACGGCGCCGGGTCGAAGGCGTAGACCTCCTTCAGCGTCACCACCTTGCCGCGCCCTGGTTGCTCCTCCGGCGCGCCGCTCTGCCGATGGTTCAGATAGAGCATCGGCTGGGGCGACAGGACGGTGTCGTGGCCCATCCGGGCAGCGGCGACGGCGCCGTCCAAACCGCGCCACGACATGACCGTCGCATCCGGCGCCAGGCCGCCCTCCAGAATCTCGTCCCAGCCGATCAGGCGCCGGCCGCGCGTCTTCAGATGGACCTCGAGCTCGTGGATGAACCAGGACTGCAGCGCATGCTCGTCCTTGACCCCCAGCACCTTCATCCGGGCCTGGACGGCCGGATTGGCCTTCCACTGGTCCTTGACCGCCTCGTCCCCGCCGACGTGGATGTAGGGGCTCGGGAACAGCTCCACGACCTCATCCAGGACGTCGCGGGCGAAGGTCATCGCCGTATCGTCGACGCCGAAGAGGTAGGGAAAGACGCCCCAGTCGGCCTCTACCGTGTTCGGCGGCGTCAGGGCCGCGCCGATCTCGGGATAGGCGACCAGGGCGGCCTGGGCGTGGCCCGGCATGTCGATCTCGGGCACGATGGTGATGTTGCGCGCCGCGGCGTAGGCCACGATCTCGCGGACCTGGTCCTGGGTGTAGTAGCCGCAGTACTCGCGCGGACGGCCCGTGGCCGGATCGATGTCCTTCTGCGCCTCGCCCGCCGGAACGCGACAGGCGCCTGCCCCGGTCAGGCGCGGATACTTGCGAATCTCCAGGCGCCAGCCCTGGTCGTCGGTCAGATGCCAGTGGAGGACGTTCAGCTTGTAGACGGCCATCTGATCGATGAACCGCTTGATGAACGCCACGCTCTGGAAATGGCGCGCCGAGTCCAGCATCAGCCCGCGCCAACCGAACCTGGGCGCGTCCTCGATACGGACAGCGGGAACGGTCTTGGCGCCCGGCGCCTGCGTCGCCAGCTGCCAGAGGGTCACGGCGCCGTACAGCCCGCCGCCGTCGCCGGAAGCCCGGATCACCGCCCGGTCCGGTCCCACCGTCAAAGCGTAGGCCTCGGGGCCGGAAACCTGCCCGGCCTCGAAGACGATGGCCGGACGAGCGCCCGCGACGCCTTCGCGGATGTCGGGGGTGAAACCATGGCTGCGCGCGATCAGGCCGGCGAGGAAAGCCGCGGCCCGTTGCGCGCCCGGATCGTCCGGCGGAACGACGATCTCGACGCCGCGATCGAGCGGGAAGGCGCCGTCGGTCTGTTCGACCAACCGCGGCGCAGGCGTCAGGGCTAGGGATGAGGTGTCGGCCGAGGCCGGAGAAGCGGCGCTCAGGACCGCCGCGCAGGCGGCCAGGAAGACGCCCCGCCAGGGCGCCGAGGGAAGGCTCGAAGGCATCGCGTCGCCACGCTGGTGTCAGACAGGGAAAACAAGACGCGGGCGGACGGATTTGGTCAATCGCGGACCTCATCCATCCGCCCGCGCAGTAGGAAGGACCGGCCGCGCAAGAAGCCGGTCCTCTGGAGGGAAGCCTAGAACTTGGCCCGTGCGCCGACGTAGAAGGTGCGCCCGTTGTCGTAGACCGCCCGGGGCACGTCCGGAGTGCCGACGTAGTAGTAGAGCTGCTCGTCGAGAAGGTTCTGGGCGTCGAAGGTCAGGGCGACGTTCTTGCCGACGCTGATGCTGACGGAGGCGTCCAGCGACGAGTAGTCGTCCTGGAACATGTCCGTGCCACGGTCGTTGCCGCTCTTGAACTTGGAGCGGAAATTATAGGCGAGCCGGGCGCTGAGCCAGTCGTTCTCGTAGTAGCCGGTGATGTTGTAGGTGTTCTTCGAGTTGCCATCGATCGGATCGCCGTTGTCGTTCTTGGCGTCCGCATAGGTGTAGTTGACGATGAAACCGAAGCCGTACGGCAACGGCTGCTGCAGGCTGATCTCGAAGCCCTTGTTCGTGCCGCCCGGACCGTTGACCGGCGCCGTCATCAGGAAGTTGGCCCCGTTGGGCCGCTGCTGGGTCCTGAAGAAGGCCGTGTAGTTGTTGGTGGTGATGTAGCTCTGGATGTCCAGATAGAAGAAGTTCACCGCCAGCAGGGACTCAGGTCCATAGTACCATTCGGCCCCGATATTGTACTGCTTGGCCCGGAACGGATCGAGGTCGGGATTGCCGCCCGCGTTGCCGGTCAGGATGGTGTCGTTCAGGCTGACCGCGCCGGCCAGCTGGGCATAGCCCGGACGCGACATCACCTTCGCCGCCGAGGCCCGCAGGACGATCTGCTCCGTCAGGTCGAAGGCGAGGTTGGCGCTGGGCAGGATGTCCCAGTACTCGCGGCTCAGATCGACCGCGCCGAAGTTGCCGAAGAGGTTCGAGATCGTCGTCGGAGCCTGCGCCGAATACTGCGTGGTCTCCTGCTCGGTCAGCACGGCGCGAACGCCGATGTTCCCGCGCCAACGGTCGCCGCCGAGATTGGCCATGCCGTACAGGGCCGTGGTCTTCTCCTCCACCGCGAAGCTCAGCGGCGGATAGAAGGCGAAGGTCCGTCCGCCATGGGTGTTGTTGAGGATGTCCAACACCTTCTTGCGGTCGGCCAGCGAGTACTGGATGCGCGGACCGATGCCTTCGAAGTAGTCGCTGGGCGTCACGCCGCCGCTATAGACCGAGCCCAGATCGACGAGGGACGTACCGCTGTTGACGCCGTTCCCGGCCCAACCGTAGGCGGTGTAGTTCACCTCGCGCTTGTGGTTGGTGTACCGCACGCCGAACAGCATGGATTCGACCGTGGGGTCGTCCGGCCGGTACTCGACGTCGCCCTTGGCGTAGAACTCGGTGTCCGGGGATTCCACCCGGCCGCCCCACGACCAGTTGAAGTAGTTGTTCAGATAGGCCGGCGAGGTCGGATCGCTCGGCAGGCCCGAGTAGGACACCTCGGCGCGCTTGCCCGCGAAGGTGTAGCTGGCGCCGGTGTCCCAGAAGGTCTCCCACGCCTCGGTGTCGTCGGTGGCGCCTTCGCCGTCGGTGTAGCCGACCTGGCCGGAGACCGACAGCTTCTCACTCAAGTCGTAGCGAGCGTCCAGGTTCAGGAACCAGGAGGTGGAGTGCGCAGAACGGAAGATGTCGTCCTGCACGCGCCCCTGCACCGCCGCGCCGCTGGTGGTCGTGTTGTTCCACCGCGCAGCCGTCAGGACACCGTTCTTTATGGTGTAGGCGGCCAGCGCGTTGTTCGGCCCCGGCGTCGAGTTGTTGGCCAGAAGACGGTTGGCCCACAGCATCGAGTTCACGTTGGTGTTGTCCGCCTCCATCTTCGTATAGAGGCCGGTCAGCGCCAGCTCGAACTGATCGTTCGGCTCCCACTGGACGGCGAAGTTGCCGCCTTTGCGGATCCGCTCCTGAGTGAAATAGGACCAGCCGATCAGGTTCGGAGCCTTCACGGTCTGGCCCGTGCCGGCGAAGTTGGTCACGTCCTGGTAGCCGAGGAATTCCTGACCGTCGCGGCGGAACTCACGCGCCTCGTAGAACACGCCCAACAGCAGTCCGAGGGTGGAGTCGGCGTTCTTCCAGCTGATCATGCCGGAGACCTGCGGCGTCCACTTGTCCGGCAGGGTGGCGTAGGCCCCCTGAGCCGACATGTTCACCGTCAGCGGCGGCAGGTCGAGCGGGTTGCGGGTGTGCACGTTGACCGTGCCGCCGACGCCGCCTTCCGGGATGTTCGCCTGGGCGCTCTTGAGCACCTCCATGCGGCCGACGACTTCCGACGGCAGCATGCTGAAGTTGAAACTGCGTCCGCCGCTGGTCTGGTCGAGGACGAACCAGTCGCCCGTGGCCACGCCGTGGCCATTGAGCAGCGTCAGGTTCAGGTTGGGGTCGGTGCCGCGGATCGCGACCCGTTCGTTTTCGCCGAAGCCGCCCGCCGCAGCTGAACCGGTGACGATGTTGACGCCGGTCACGCGGCCCAGCGAGTCGGCCACGTTCATGTCGGGGAACTTGCCGATGTCCTCGGCGGTGATCACTTCGACCACCTGATCGGACCGACGCTTCGATTCCAGGGACTCCTGGAGCGAGGCGCGGATACCGGTGATGACGACTTCTTCTACGTCCGTCGCCTTCGGCTCGTCGGCCGCCAGCGCTGGAGACGCCGCCAAGAGCGTAAGCGCGCTCGTCGACGCGACGAGCAATGCCTTTCGAAATACCATTACCTGACCCTCCCTTTCAGTCCGGACACTGTCCGCAGCCGACCCAGAGCCCGAAACAAGACCAATTTGAAACCACAGCGTGGCCAAAACCCCAGGTCTCGGGCTCCCCCAACGCGAACTGTGATGAAAATTTGAAAGATGACAATACCAAAAAAGTACAAATCGAAGATGTTCTGCCTATTGGTATTCGAATGGTCATGCCATAAGGTGCCCAAAGGTGGGGAACCTCGGAAGGGAGAGGCGGCGTGACGATGTTTTCCGAGCGGGTCGGACGGCTCGACGAGCACGATCCCGCTCCGCTGTATCGCCAGCTGCAGCGCGCGCTGCGCGACGCCATCCAATCCAAGGTCCTGGCGCCCGAAGATGCGCTGCCCGCCGAACGCGATCTGGCCGACGACTTCAAGGTCTCGCGCATCACCGTCCGCAAGGCGCTGGACGGACTGGTCGCCGAGGGGCTGCTCACCCGCCGCCAGGGCGCAGGGACCTTCGTCGCCGCGCGGGTGGAGAAGAGCTTTTCCAAACTGTCCTCGTTCTCCGAAGACATGCTGTCCCGCGGACGGACGCCGCACAGCGTCTGGCTGAACCGCTCGGCCGGGACGGTGACGCCGGAGGAGTCCCTGCGGCTGGGCCTGTCGCCGGGCTCGCCGGTCTATCGCTTCAACCGGATCCGCTACGCCGACGATGCGCCGATGGCGCTGGAGTACTCGACGGTGCCCGGCTTCACCCTGCCCTCGACCGAGGTCGTCGAGGCTTCGCTCTATGAGGCGCTCGCCGCCCACGACGCCAGACCGGTGCGTGCGCTGCAGCGCCTGCGCGCAGTCCTGCTGAACGCCGAACAGGCCGAGTTGATGGGCGTGCAGCCCGGCGATGCGGCCCTGCTGATAGAGCGCCGGGGGTTCGCCAAGGACGGCCGAACCGTGGAGTTCACGCAGTCCTACTATCGCGGCGACGCCTACGACTTCGTCGCCGAACTCAATGATCTGTCTTGAAGAGGCCTGACGTGGGAGTCTTGCTCAGCATGGAGTCGTCGAACGTGAAGCGGAACCCAGGCTCGCCGGAAGGCTCGCGGATGTTCCTCGAGACGGCCCAGGCGCCCGGAGCGGTCGCCGGCCAGCTCGAGATCAACGGCGAGCGGATGGCCCGCCTGGGCGCCCGGCTGCGCGAGATGAACCCGCGAGCGGTCGTCACCTGCGCCCGGGGCAGCTCCGATCACGCCGCCACCTACGGCCGCTATCTGCTGGAGATGCGCGCCGGCGTGCTGACCTCTTCGTTCTCACCGTCGGTGAGCTCGGTCTATGCCCGGACGCCGAACTTCGAGGGCGTCGTCTATCTGGCCATCTCGCAGTCGGGCCGCAGCCCCGACCTGCTGGCCGCGACCGAGGCCGCCAAGAAGGCCGGCGCCTACGTCGTCGTCCTGGTCAACGACATCAACGCGCCGTTGGCCGAGTTGGCCGACGAGGCGATCCCGTTGCGCGCCGGCCCTGAGACGAGCGTCGCGGCGACCAAGTCCTACATCACCAGCCTGACGGCGCTGGCCAACCTGGCCGCGGCCTGGACCGACGACAAGGCGCTGCTGGGCGCGCTGGACCGCTTGCCTGAGCAACTGACCGAAGCCCTGGCGCTGGACTGGTCGCCGGCGGTCGAGGCCCTGACGCCCGCGACCAATCTGTTCGTCATCGGCCGGGGCCCGGGCTTCGGCGTCGCCCAGGAGGCGGCGCTCAAGCTGAAGGAGACCTGCGGCCTGCACGCAGAGGCGTTCAGCGCCGCCGAGGTGGCCCATGGTCCCCGGGCGCTGGTCAAACCGGGCTTCCCGACCCTGGTCTTCGCCCAGGACGACGAGACGCGCGCCGGGGTCGAGGCCACCGCCGCTGATCTGGCCGCGCGGGGCGCCCAGATGCTGTTCGCAGGCGTCAACGGCCCCGAAGGCGCGCTGCCCGCCCTGGCCGCACATCCCGCGCTGGAGCCGATCCTGATGATCCAGAGCTTCTATCGCATGGCCAACACCCTGTCCTTCCGACGCGGCTACGATCCCGATCAGCCGCCGAACCTCCGCAAAGTGACCGAAACCCGCTGATGATCACTGCGCTCGTCAACGGCCGCGTCCTGACGGAAGCCGGCGTCATCGAAGATCGAGTCGTGCTCATCGAGGACGGCCGCATCCAGGCGCTCGGCCACGCCGCGCCGGACGGCGCCCGGGTCCAGGACCTGGACGGCGGCCTGTTGCTGCCCGGCTTCATCGACACCCAGGTCAACGGCGGCGGCGGCGTGCTGTTCAACGACGCGCCGACGGTGGAGACGATCGAGCGGATCGGCGCGGCGCATCGGCGCTTCGGCACCACCGGTTTCCTGCCGACCTTGATCAGCGACGACCTGAGCGTGGTCCAGCAGGCGATCGCGGCGGTCGACGAAGCCATCGCCCGAAACCTTCCCGGCGTCCTCGGGATCCATATCGAAGGCCCGTTCCTGAACGCCCGACGAAAGGGCATCCACGACTCGACCAAGTTTCGCGCCCTGGACGACGAGGCCTTCAAGGTTCTCACCAGCCTGGCGCGCGGCCGGACCCTGGTCACCCTGGCGCCCGAAACCACGACGCCGGAAACAATCGCGCGCCTGGCCGCCGCCGGCATCGTCGTCTCCGCCGGCCACACCAACGCCACCTACGCCACCATCCGCGCGGCGCTGGACAACGGCCTGCGCGGCTTCACGCACCTGTTCAACGCCATGTCGCCCTTGACCCACCGCGAACCGGGCGTGGTCGGCGCGGCGCTGGAAGATCGCCACGCCTGGTGCGGCCTCATCGTGGACGGCCGCCACGTCGCCCCGCCGGTGCTGCGGATCACCATGGCGGCGCGGCCACGCGACCGCCTGATGCTGGTCACGGACGCGATGCCGAGCGTCGGCACCGACGAGACGACCTTCGTCCTTCAGGGCCGCACGATCAGCGTCCGCAACGGCGTCTGCGTGGACGAACACGGCACGCTGGCCGGATCCCACCTCGACATGGCTTCGGCGGTGCGAAACACCGTCAGCCTGACGGGGGTTTCTCTGGCCGAAGCTTCGCTGATGGCCTCGGGAGCGCCGGCGGCCTTCCTGCGCCTCGAGACGGAACGCGGCGCCGTCGCGCCCGGCCGACGCGCGGACCTGGTCCTCGCGGACGACGACCTGCAGGTGCTCGAGACCTGGATCGACGGCCGCCCTTCGGGGACCCGCTTCGCCTAGATGCACGCCAGGATAGCAACAAGGACTCGCAAACGGCGAACCCCTGTTCTCAAAACGCCCGCATGACGCTAGCTTGCGCACGCACCCTGGGGCAGCCCCGTAATGCTAGACGACCTGACGCGCGCGACGGTTTTCCGGTTTCTACAAGACGCCCAGGGGCTCGCCTCCCTTGAGGAGTTGAACCGGCGATTCATGGGTGCGGTGCAGGCCATGGGGTTCACCGGGGCGGTCTACATCCGGCTGTCGGCGAACGGCCAGGCTCTGCCGCCTCGTCCTGTGTTCGGCGAACCGCCGCCCGGCTGGGTCGACCACTACTTCGCCAACAACTACGCCCGGTTCGACACCGCCATTCCGATGTCGTTCCAGTCGCGCGAGCCGTTCACCTGGAGCGAGGCGGCCCTGCGCGGCGTCGACCGCAAGACCGGCACCCTGTTCGGCGAGGCCTTCGAATGGTGGAACTCCGAGGTCCTCATCTGCCCCGTGCGCGGCATCAACGGCGGGCTGTCGATCGTCGACCTGACCATGGAGCGCGGTCGACAGCTGAGCGAAATGGAGCGTTCGACGGCGCACGCGCTGGCCAGCCTCTACGCGGTGGCGGGCGAAGGGTTCATGGAGGCCCCCGCGCCCCAGCCCACGCTGGAGAAGGCGCTGACCCAGCGCGAGATGGAATGCGTCTATTGGGTCTGCCTGGCCAAGTCTGACGACGAGATCGGTCAGATCCTGTCGATCTCCCGCAAGACGGCCAACCATCATATCGAAGCGGCCAAGGCGAAACTGGGCGCGGGCAGCCGCGCGAACCTGGCCTGGCGCGCCTTCGCCCTGGGCCTCGTGCAGCCGCCCCTCTTCTGACGCCTCGCAATGGGGTGAAAGCCCCATAGTCGGTTTCGGCCGCCTCGCCGACCGTGCCTTCCGCAATCGGGAGGTCGGTCATGATCCACGTCGTCACCTACGAGCAGCGGCCGTTCTACGCCGTCCAGCTGGAGGCGATGCATCGACGTCGGCGCGAAGTCTTCATCGACGAGCGGGGCTGGAACCTCGAGGAACGCGACGGCGGCGAATACGACCCCGGCGACGACGACCAGGCCATCTATCTGATGATGCTGGACATCGCCGGACGCCTGCAGGTGTCGGTCCGCGTCCGCCCCGTCCTCGACTGGAGCATCCTGATCGACGAGATGCCGGGCTGCGTCGAGGGCGACGCCGAAACCCTGCGTCGCGCCGACGTCTGGGAGATGGCCCGCCACCTCGCCAACGGCGCCGGCAGCGCAATCGGCGAGGCCCGCACCCGCGCCGCCGAGTTCCGCATCGCTCTGCTGGAAGCGGCTCGCGAGCACGGCGTCACCCGACTGGTCGGTTCGGTCGACGTCGGACTTCTCGCCCATGGCATCCGCGCTTGGCTGGACCTGAAGCCCATCGGCGTTCCGGTCGTCTATCCCGAAGGCGGCGCCGCCGTCGGCTACGAGATCCCGGTGACGGACGATCTCATCGCCCGGTTGCGCGCGATGCACGGCATTCACGAGGCCGTCGCCTACGAAATGACCGGCCTTCCCCCCCGCGGGCTGACCCCCGCGATTCTCGAACAAGCCATGCGCGCAGACCGCTCCTGGCCTCTCAGGAAAGTCGCATGACCCTCCGCCGCGACGAAAACACGCAGGTTCTCGAAAACGAGAACGAGACCTTTCTCGACCTCGTCCGCCGGTTGCCGCCGGACTGCCGCCGCGTCCTGAATCTGTTGCTGCGTAAGGTGGCGGACGTCGAAGAGAACGAGGGCGAGACCGCCGCCTTGACGCTGATTGACGACGTTTCAACCATTATCGCCACACCCCATACGACGCACTGACGCCAGGTTGTGTCCGGAGCCGTCCGGGCGCATTAATCCTGTGCGTACAGTGACGACGCGTGGAGTGGACAACATGCCTGATCCCATCGACATCGATGTCGGCGCTCGTATCCGCGTGCGCCGCAAGGAACTCGGCTACAGCCAAGCCTATCTCGCCGATCACCTGGGCCTGACGTTCCAGCAGGTGCAGAAGTACGAGCGCGGCTCGAACCGCGTGTCGGCTTCGATGCTGGTCCGGATCGCCGAGCGTCTCGGCTGCACGGTCGGCTACCTGGTCGGCGAAGAGGCCGGCTCGGGCGGCAACCTCGAGAACGGCCTGCTCGGCCGCTTTGCCAAGCCCGGCGTGACCGAACTGGTGGAAGCGTTCGACTCCATCGAAAGCCCGCAGGTGCGCGGCGCCCTGCTCCGCCTGGCCCGCAGCATGGCCGAAGGCGACGACGACTTCGAAGTCTCCGCCGCCTAGCGTTCGACGCCTGGCCGGCCGTCAGGCGTTCTCCAGCAGCGCCATCGTGCCCTGCCCGCCGTCGGCGCAGATGGACACGATGGCCCGACTGCCCTTTGGCCGCGCGGCCAGCTCCTTCACAGCCTGACTGAGAATGCGCGCGCCGGTGGCGCCGAACGGGTGTCCCAGCGCGATGCTGCCGCCGTGCGGGTTCATGCGATCCCGCGGGAAGTCGCCCAGATCGGCGGTCACGCCCGCCTTGTCCCGCAGGAAGCCACGGTCCTCCCAGGCCTTGATGTGGAACAGAACCTGGGCCGCGAAGGCTTCGTGGATCTCCCACAGGTCGATGTCGGCATAGGTCAGGCCATTGCGGGCCAGCATCCGAGGCACGCCGTAGGCCGGCGCCATCAGCAGTCCCTCGGTGCGGAAGTCGACCGAGGTGACCTCATAGTCGACCAGCTTCACGCGCGGCAGGTCGGCGGGCAACCGCGCCAGGCCGGCCTTCGAAGCCACCCACAGACCCGCCGCGCCATCCGTCAGCGGCGTGGAATTGCCTGCGCTCAAGGTGCCCTTGCCGCTGGTCCGGTCGAAGGCCGGCGGCAGCTTGGCCAACCGCTCGGCCGAAGTGTCCTTCCGCGGCAGAGCATCCTTCGTCACCTCGCCGAACGGAATGACCAGATCGTCGAAGAAGCCCGCCTCCCAGCCGGCGACGGCCTTCTGATGGCTGGCCAGGGCGATCGCGTCCTGGTCGACCCGGTCGATCCGCCATTCCTGGGCCGTGATCTCGGTGTGCTCGCCCATGCTCATGCCGCTGGTGCGATTGGTCACGCTGGGGATGAACAGCTTCACATCGCCGATCTTGAGCGAGGACAGCTGGTTCAGCTTGTCGCTGAGCGTCCGGGCCTGCTGGAACTTGCGAAGCCAGTCGGAGAGCTTCTGTCCGAGGCCGATCTGGACCCGGCTCATGCTCTCGACGCCGCCGACGAGCGCCAGGTTGCGCGCCTCGCCGTCGATCAGACCCGCCGCCTCGAAGGCGCCGATCATGCTGGTCGAACAGGCCATGACCGTCCCGAAAGCCGGGATGGTCGCATCGACGCCGGCGTCCATGAGGATCTCGCGGGCGATGTTGCTCCAGGTCAGGTTCGGCGCGACCGCCCCCCAGATCGCAAAGTCGGGCTTTCCGCCGTCGAGTTGGCCGATCATGTGCTGGACCACCGGAACGGACAGTCCGATCGCATCGGCTCCCGCCAACGGACCATCCACCTTCGCGAAGGGTGTCCGCACGCCGGACGCCAGCCAGATCCCGGGTTTCGCACGCGCCGCCATGTCATCCTCCAAGGGAAGCCGTGACTCTAGGTAGGCGCGATGGCGAGCCGCCGGGAGCCCTCCATTGGTATGATCGCATCGAACGACGGTGCGGCTTGCATATAGATTAGATATCTAACTATTATCGATCGGAAGCGAAGGAGCGCTGCCGATGTATCCCTTCGACCCCGGCGTCTACGCCGCCCGCAACCGCTGGTACGTCGCGGCGCTGTCCAGCGAGATCGGTCGTACGCCGATCGAGCGCTGGATCCTCAATGAGCCCGTCGCCTTCTATCGCACCGAGGCCGGGGCGCCGGTCGCGATCGGCGGCCGCTGCCCCCACCGCGGCTACCCGCTCGGCAAGAGCGCCCTGAGGGGCGACGCGGTGGTCTGCGGCTATCACGGCATGACCTTCGAGGCCGACGGCCGCTGTTCGCAGATCCCCTGCCAGGACGTCATCGCGCCGAACGCCCGGGTGAAGGCCTACGCGCTCGTCGAATTGTGGGACTGGGTCTGGATCTGGCCGGGCGATCAGGAACTGGCCGATCCCGCGCTGATCCCGGATCACTTCGACCTCGGCCTGACCGACCCGGCCTGGAAGAAACGCTCGCCGATGTACTGGCCGGTGAACGGCCGCTACCAGCTGCTGAACGACAACCTGCTCGATTTGAGTCATCTGACGGTGCTGCACGCCTCGACCATCGGCGGCGCGGACGTGGCGGCGACGGAGGAGATCCATCAGGAGGGCGACGGCTGGGTCCGCAGCACCCGCTATATCGAGGACGCCTTCATGACCGATTGGTCGCGCCAGGCCCGCGGCATCGAGGGCAAGGTCGACCGCGAGATCGGAATGACCTTCCTGATGCCCGGCCTGCACCACGGCCACGATCGGTTCTATCGCCCCCGATCGGCGGCCTCCGGCGCCAACGAGCCCATCCTGGAGGTCCGGGTCTTTCACGCGGTCACGCCCGCCACCCTGACCACCTGCCACTACTTCGCCGCCAGCGCGGTCGACCCGACCACCCACGAGATCGCCGCCCGGACCAAGCCCGACCCCAAGGCGACGATGCAGATCTTCCTCGAGGACATCGAGGCGACCAACGAGATCGAGCGGCTGCTGCAGGCGGCTGGCGAGTTCAAGGAACTGCCGCTGCGCAGCGACGTCCACGGCCTGCGCGGCCGGCGGATGCTGCAGGCGATGATCAAGGCCGAGCAGGCCGCCTGACCAGAACGACAAGCGTACATCCAGGGAGCCGCGCAAGACGCATGACCGATGAGACCTTTCAGTGGGGCCCGCTGGCCAGCGAGCCTCTGTGCGTCGCCGACTTCCGGGTTGAGGGCCCGATCATGCCGCTGGGCCAGTCGCCCTTCGGCGACCGCAAGGTGGGCTACGTCACCGGCGGCGCCTTCGAAGGCGCGCGACTGAAGGGCGAGATCCTGCCCGGCGGCGGCAACTGGTCGACCAATGGCCAGCTCGACGCCGGCCAGGGGGTCGGGACGTTCGACGCCCGCGCCCTGTGGCGGACGGAGGACGGGGCGATGATCTACGTCACCTATACCGGTCGCAGCCTGATCTCCGACGCGGTGATCAAGGAGTTCCGCGACCCCGACGCCGGCCCGGTCGATCCCGCGCGCTACTACATCCGGATCGCCCCCGTCTTCGAGACCAGCGATCCCCGCTACGCCTGGCTCAACGGCGTGCTCGCCGTGGGCTGCGGCCAGCGCATGCCCTGGGGCATCCGCCACTGGATGTTCGCGATCAAATAGGCGGAACGCATGCAAGGTCTGATGCAGGATTGGAGCCTGACGCTCGACAGGCTCCTGGACCACGCCGCGAAGTGGCACGGCGCCCGGGAGATCGTCACCCGTTCGGTCGAGGGGCCGGTGGTCCGGACGACCTACGCGGCGCTGCGCGACCGGGCCAAACAGGCTTCGAACGCGCTGAAGGCCCTGGGCGTCCAGCCTGGCGACCGGGTGGCGACCCTGGGCTGGAACAGCGACCGTCACCTGGAGGTCTGGTACGGCGCGATCGGGATCGGGGCGGTGCTGCACACCCTGAACCCGCGCCTGTTCGCCGAGCAGCTGGTCTACATCGTCAATCACGCTCAGGACCGGATCATCCTGGCCGACCCGGCCTGCGCGCCGCTGCTGGAGACCCTGCTGCCGCAGTGCCCGACGGTCGAGCGCGTGGTCTTCCTGACCGACGCCGTCCACCTGCCCGCGACGCCGTTCAAGGCCGAGCCCTATGAGGACTGGATCGCCGGCCAGTCGACCGACTGCGCCTGGGGCGGCTTCGACGAGAACAGCGCCGCGGGCCTCTGCTACACCTCGGGCACCACCGGCAATCCCAAGGGCGTGCTCTACAGCCACCGGTCCAATTACCTGCACGCCCTGATGACGCTGCAGACCGACGCCTTGGCGCTGTCGGCGCGCGACACCGCCCTGCTGGTCGTGCCCATGTACCACGCGAACGCCTGGGGGGTCGTCTACTCGGCCCCGGCCGTGGGCGCGAAACTGGTCCTGCCGGGCCAGAAGATGGACGGCGCCTCGATCCATGAGCTGATCGAGACCGAAGGCGTCACCTACTCCGCCGCCGTGCCGACCGTCTGGCAGATGCTGCTGGACCACCTGCGGGCGACGAAAGGCCAACTGACCACGCTCAAGCGGGTGACGATCGGCGGGTCCGCCTGCCCGGAGTCGATCATCCGCGCCTTTCACGAGGACTACGGCGTCGACGTGATCCAGGGCTGGGGCATGACCGAGACCTCGCCCCTGGCCACGGTCTCGCACCCCGATGCGACCATGATCGGCAATGGTTTCGAGGAGCAGCTGCCGCACAAACTCAAACAGGGCCGGCTGCTGGCCAACCTGGACCTCAAGCTGGTCGACGACGCCGGCCGGCGGTTGCCGCACGACGGCAAGACCATGGGCCGGCTGATGATCAAGGGACCGACCGTCGTCCGCGCCTACTACGGCGGCGACGGCGATGTGCTGGACGAGGAGGGCTTCTTCGACACCGGCGACATCTCGACCCTGGACGGAAACGGCTGGATGCAGATCGCCGACCGCGCCAAGGACGTGATCAAGTCGGGCGGGGAGTGGATCAGCTCGGTCGAGATCGAGAACATCGCCGTCGGCCACCCCAAGTGCGAACTGGCCGCCGTCGTCGGCGTCCCGCATCCCAAATGGGACGAACGTCCGCTGCTGTTGGTCAAGCTGAAGCCCGGCGAGCGCGCCACGGCCGCGGACATCCTAGGCTACCTGGACGGCAAGATCGCCAAGTGGTGGATGCCGGACGACGTCGCCTTCGTCGACGAGATTCCGCTCGGTCCCACCGGCAAGATCGACAAGAAGGTCATCCGCCAGCGACTGGCGGCTCAGTAGGGAAAAAACACGGCGCGCCGGAGAGGGACCGGCGCGCCGCGCCCGCAGTCACCGCTTGTAGATGAGGGTCACCCCGAATGTCCGGGGAGGCGCGTACGGCGCCAGCAGCTGCTGGTAGAGCGGGTAGTTGGTCGCATAGGTCCGGACGAGCTCGTCCGTCAGGTTCTTGCCCCACAGGGCGAGCTCCCAGGTCCCGTCCGGCGAGGTCACGCCGAGGCGCGCGTCGAGGTTCTGGAAGGCGTCCTGGGTCTGGTTCACGATGTTGGAGGCGTCGAAGTAGCTCTTCGCCTGGTGGCTGTAGTCCACCCGCGCCCGAACGGACCAGTCCTGCACCGGGACGGTGTACTGTATCCCGATGTTGTACTTGTCCTTGGGCGACCGCGGCAGGACGTGGCCGGTGTTGTTGGTCGCGCCCACCACGTAGTCGGTGAACTTGGCGTCCAGATAGGCGTAGGAGCCGTCGATCTGGAGGCCGGCGAACGGCTTGACCAGGAACTCCAACTCCGCGCCGCGGATACGAGCCGTCGCGGCGTTGCTGACCACAACGCAGCACAGCGGCACCAGGGTCGAGATCTGCAGATCCTCATAGTCGGTCTGGAACACCGACAGGTTCAGACGCAGGCGGTTGTCCAGCCACTGGGTCTTGGCGCCCGCCTCATAGCCCCAGGCGAACTCGGGGTCGTAGGGCGTGGCCGCTCCGGCCGCCGTGCCGGACAGCCCCTGGAAGCCGCCGCTCTTGTAGCCCCGCGTCGCCGACGCATAGAGCAGCAGGTTCTCGCGTGGCCGCCAGTCGACGGCGACACGCGGCGTGAAGGCCTCCCAGCTTTCGCTGGCCCGGACGTCGTAACCGCCCAGCGTGCCCAGCGGCGGCGGCAGGCCCGGACCGCCGGTCTTGAACCCGGCGAAGCGGCCGTCCTTCTCCTCCCAGGTCATCCGCGCCCCGGCGGTGACGGTCAACTCGTCGGTCACCGCGTAGCCGAACTGGCCGAACAGCGCGAAGCTCGTCGCCTGGACCTTCTGCGGATAGCGGGCCGAGCCCTGGATCGCCGGCGTGGCGAAGTCCTGGATCAGGTCCTGCACCCGATCGTTGTCTTCGCGCAGGTAGTAGGCGCCCACCTGGCCCTTCAGCCGGTCGCCGAAGGCGTTGAAGGCGAAGCGCAGCTCCTGGCTGAACTGCAGGTTCTCCTCCTGGCCGATCTCCGTGGATTCGATCTGGTTCGGCGGATTGACCGGGTTGCTGAAGAACGGTGTCTTGTTCGCGAACTCAGACCGGCGGAGGGCGGTCAGCGAGGTCAGGGTCCCGACCGACGTGTCCCAGTTCACCTCGGCGCGATAGGTGAACAGGTCGCGCTTCAGATAGCCGTCGGTGTAGGCGTTCACGCGGCGCGGATCGGGGTCGACGCCCACGCAATGGACGCCGTTGTTGAAGGCCGGGTTGCAGATGTTGTGGCGCGGATTGCCCTTCTGGTCCTGGTGGGTGAAGTCGAAGCCCAGCAGCACCTCCAGCGTGTCGCTCGGCTTGGCGCGAAGCTGCACCTGGCCGGCCCACAGGTCCTCGTCGTTGACCCGGTTGCCCGTGGTCACGTTCAGCTCGTAGCCGTCGCGAACCTTGCGGCTCAGCCCGGCGGAGATCGCGACGGTGTCGTTGACCGCCCAGTTGGCCAGCGCGCGCAGAGCGATGCGGTCGTAGTTGCCGTAGGTCGCCTCGAGCTGCAGCGTGTTCTCGTCCGTCGGCTTCTTGCTGACGAACTGGACCAGGCCGCCGACGGCGTTCTTGCCGAACAGGGTGCCCTGGGGACCCCGCAGCACCTCGATCCGCTCCAGGTTCAAGGCGTCGATGTCCGGCGTGCCGCCCCGGCCGGCATAGACGCCGTCCACGAAGACGACCACCGAAGGGTCGCCGCCGGCGTTCTGGCTGATGCCCTGGGCCGAGCCGATGCCCCGGATGGCGAAATTGGTCTGGATGGGATCCACGGCCGTAGCGGTGAAGCCGGGCGTCCGCTGGGCCAGGTCGAGCACGCTCTCGACGTTGCCCTCCTTGAGCCGCTCGGCGCCGAAGGCGGTCACCGCGACCGGCACGGACTGCAGGTTCTCCTGGACGCGCTGGGCGGTGACTACGATCTCGTCGACCTGCGTTGCGTTCTGGGCCCAGGCCGCTCCCGCCGTCGCGGCGGCCAACGCCGCCAGCGACACATTCAGCGCCCGACCGGGCGTCCTCCTCCGATTGGTCATTACTCCCTCCCATGTCGCCTCCCTTTGATGGGAGACTGTTGTTGAGCCGTCCGACAAAAATCGTTAGCTATCTAAGAATTATTGAGACAGATTTCGGCGCGATCCGCAAGATTTGAGCGAACGCCGGATTTCCGAGCGTCGCCAGGGAGAGGAAATGACGGGGAACAACAAGGGCTTGGCGACCCGAGCGCTGTGCACGGTCGACATCCGTCTCGAGGACGCAGCGCCGATCGTCGTCGGCAAGACCCCCTGGCGGAACCGTCGCATCAGCCACATCGCAGGCGGCGTCTTCGCGGGCGAGCGGCTCAGGGGCGTGGTCCATCCGGGCGGCGCCGACTGGTCCGAGGGCGGCGCCAACGCCGCCGGCGACGCTCTGACCCTGGTCGACGTCCGCGCGCTTTGGACCACCGACGACGGGGCGCAGATCTATGTGGTCTACAACGGCCGCCTGAACATCCCCGCCGGCGTTCTGGCCGACTTCCGCGACCCGGCGAAGGTCGAGACCCTGCCCGACGACGCCTACTATTTCCGCACCCTGGTCACCTTCGAGACGGCGGCGCCGCAACACGCGTGGCTGAACGAGATCACCGCCGTCGGCGTCGGCCGCCGCACGGCCGCCGGCGTCCGCTACGACATCGTGGAGGTGCTGTGATGAGCGCCGAGCCCGTCGAGCCCCTCGCGCCGCCTCCCCAAGGCTCCGGCGACCTCCGTCCCGGCGAGCCGCCGTGGCCCAAGCCGGCCTACGCCTGGTACGTCGTGGGCGTGCTGATGTTCGCCTACACCCTGTCGTTCATCGACCGGATGATCCTCAGCCTGCTGGTCGCCCCCATCAAGGAGGCGCTGCAGATCAGCGACACCCAGATCAGCCTGCTGGTCGGGATGGCCTTCGCGATCTTCTACACCCTGCTCGGCCTGCCGCTGGGCTGGCTGGCCGACCGCAGCAATCGCCGCAACATCATCGCCGCCGGCATCGCCCTGTGGAGCGTCATGACCGCCGCCTGCGGCCTGGCGGGCGGCTACGCCACCCTGTTCCTGGCCCGCATGGGCGTCGGCGTCGGCGAGGCGACGCTGTCGCCCTCGGCCTTCTCGATGCTCAGCGACTACTTCCCGCGCCACCGGCTGGCCCGCGCCATCGCGGTCTATTCGATCGGCGTGCCGCTGGGTTCGGGCATCGCGCTGATCCTCGGCGCCTTCATCATCAAGGCGGTGCTGGCCTCGCCGCCGGTTCACCTGCCGATCCTCGGCGAGGTCGACGCCTGGCGGATGATCTTCTTCTGGGTCGCCGCGCCCGGCCTGCTCGGCACGCTGCTGATGTTCACCGTGAAGGAGCCCTTCCGCCGCGGCCAGGCCAAGCAAGCCAGCGCCCTGCCCGGCAAGGACCTGGTGATCTTCCTGCGCCGGCACGGCGGAGCGGTCTGGTGCCACATCTTCGGCATGAGCCTGATCACCATCGTGATGTACGGCCTGCTGGCCTGGACGCCGTCGTTCCTGGTGCGCAGCTACGGCATGGACATCTCCAACGCCGGGCTGTGGTTCGGCGCCATCACCGGCCTGTGCGGCGCGGGCGGCATCCTGCTCGGCGGCTGGGTCGCCGACCGCATGTTCGCCAAGGGCCGGCGCGACGCCCACCTGCGCACCATGCGGCTGTCGATCCTGCTCGGCGGCCCGCTGGTGGTGTTGATGCCGTTCATGCCGACCGCCGGCCTGGCCATCGCGGTGCTGATCCCGGCCATGCTGCTGATGACCATGCACGGCATCGCCGCCGGCGCCCTGCAGCTGATCGCTCCGAACGAGCTGCGCGCCCAGATCAGCGCGGTCTTCGTCTTCGTGGTGAACCTGATCGGCCTGGGCCTGGGCCCCACCGCCATGGCTCTGGCCACCGACTTCGTGTTCCGCGACGACGCGGCGCTGCGCTGGTCGATCGCCCTGGTCGCGGCGATCTCGCTGTCGCTCGGCGCCCTGGTGCTGACCCTCGGCCTCAAGCCCTTCGCCCGCAGCGTCGAGGCCGCCGAGAACGGCTTCAAGTGATGACGACGCAGGACCAGGACATCCTCGACGCCCTCGCCCGCCTGGGCCTGGACCCGCGCCCGCCGATCCAGCGCCTGACGGGCGGGGTCTCCTGCGACGTGCTCCGCGTCGAGCTGGCGGACGGCCCGGTGTGCGTGAAGCGGGCCCTGCCCCAGCTCAAGGTCGCCGCCGACTGGAAGGCTCCCGTCGAACGGTCGCACAGCGAGGTCCTGTGGCTGAGGGCGGTCCAGGGCATCCCCGGCGTCATCGCGCCGCGCGTCCTGGCCGAGTCCGAGGCCGACCACCTGTTCGTGATGTCCTGGTTCGAGACCGCCGACCATCCGGTGTGGAAGGCCCAGCTGGCCGCCGGCTTTGTCGACGTCGGACTGGCCTGGCAGCTCGGCCGGGCCCTGTCCGCGATCCACTCGACCACCGCCCGCCGACCGGAGCTGGCTGAAGAGTTCGCCACCGGCGACCTGTTCCACGCCCTGCGGCTGGAGCCCTATCTGCTGCATACGGCCAGGGCCCATCCGGACCTGGCGCCGCGCCTGACCGCCCTGGCCGATCGCACCCTGGCGACGGGCAAGGCGCTGGTTCACGGCGACGTCAGCCCCAAGAACATCCTGGCCGGCCCCGACGGTCCGGTCTTCCTCGACGCCGAATGCGCCTGGTGGGGCGAACCGGCCTTCGATCTGGCCTTTTGCCTGAACCATCTGCTGCTGAAGGGCGTCTGGAAGACCGCGCATCTCCCCGCGTATCTCGCCGCCTTCGAAGCGCTGAAGAGCGCCTATCTCGCCGGCGTCGATTGGGAGCCCGCCGCCGACCTCGACCGCCGCGTCGCCGCGCTGCTCTCAGCGCTGCTGCTGGCGCGGGTCGACGGGAAATCGCCGGCGGAATACTTGACCAGCGACCGCGACAAGGACTTCGTCCGCACTGCGGCGCACAGCTTCGTCCAGCAGGACAATCTCGACCTGGCGAGCCTCGCCGGGCAATGGACCGACAGGGTGCAGAGCTTATGAAGACCGAAATCGTCTCCGTGAAAGGCCGCCAGATCTGGGATTCGCGCGGCCGTCCCACAGTGGAGGCGGAAGTGACCCTGGCCGGCGGCGCGATCGGACGCGGCCTGGCCCCGGCCGGCGCCTCGCGCGGCGCACATGAAGCCATCGACCTGCGCGACGGCGGCGCCCGCTTCGGCGGCATGGGCGTCGACCGCGCCGTCGCGGCCGTGAACGGCGAGCTCGCCAAGGCGCTCGTCGGGCTGGACGCCGCCGACCAGGACGGCGCGGACCGGGTCATCGTCGACCTGGACGGCACCGCCAACAAGGCCCGCCTGGGCGCCAACGCCACCGTCGCCCTGTCGATGGCCGTGCTCAACGCCGCCGCCGTGGCGGAGGGCCTGCCGCTGTGGCGCTATCTGGCCCAGGGCGCGCGAGTGCGCGTGCCGCTGCCCGAGATTCAGATCTTCGGCGGCGGCGCCCACGCCGGCCGTCGCACGGACGTCCAGGACTTCATGGTCATGGTCCCGCATGCCGACAGCGTCCGGAAAGCGCTGGAGGTCACCGCCGACGTCTACCGCGCCGCCGGCGTGCTGATGGAGGAGACCGGCCGCCTGTCCGGCACCGCCGACGAGGGCGGCTGGTGGCCGAACTTCTCGTCCAACGAAGAAGCGCTGGTCGCCCTGGTCCAGTCGATCGAGAAGGCCGGCTATCGCCCGGGCGAGGACGTCTACATCTCGCTCGACGTGGCCGCGAACGAGCTGTTCCACGACGGCGGCTACCGCCTGCCGCTGGACAACGCCCAACTCGACAGCGCCGCCATCGTCGAGCGGGTCGCCCGCTGGGCCCGCGAATATCCGATCCTGTCGATCGAGGATCCAGTCTCGCAGGACGACATGACCGGCATGACCGACGCCACCCGCCGCCTGGGCGACACGGTCCAGATCATCGGCGACGACTTCCTGGTGACCAACGCCGGCCGCGTCGAGACCGCCGCCGCCCAGGGCGCCTGCAACGCGGTGCTGGTGAAGGTGAATCAGGCGGGGACCGTCTCGGAGGCCAAGCGCGCCCTGGAGGCCGCCCGCGCCAAGGGCTGGAGCACCATCGTCTCGGCCCGATCGGGCGAGACCGAGGACGTCACCATCGCTCACCTGTCGACGGGCTGGGACGCCGGCCAGCTGAAGGTCGGCTCCTTCGCCCGCTCCGAGCGGATGGCGAAGTGGAACGAGCTGCTGCGCATCGAGGACGCCATGGGCGCCGACGCGCTGTTCGCCGGCGCCTCGGCCTTCCCGGCCGCGGTCGCCGCGAACCTGACCCGGGCGAAGGCCGCGTGAAGGCGATCCTGCAATACCGGGCCAGCCCCGGCTTCCTGGCCAGCCTGGAAGCCGAGGGCGCCCGCGCCGGCCTGGCGGTCGTCGCCGTCGACGAGCAGGACGAAGCCGCCTTCGCCCGCGAGATCGTCGAAGCCGACGCCCTGCTGCACGTCCTGAGGCCTGTCACCGCAGCGATGATGGACGCCGCGCCGAACCTCAAGCTGATCCAGAAGATCGGCGTCGGCGTGAACACGATCGACCTGGAGGCCGCCAAGGCCCGCGGGATCGCCGTGGCCAACATTCCGGGAACCAACAGCCAGGCCGTGGCCGAGATGGCCCTGACCCTGATGTTGTCGACGCTGCGCCGAGTGACCTACTTCGATCCGCTGACCCGCGCCGGCGAGGGCTGGCGGCCGGACCTGGCGATGCTGGACGGCGTCGGCGAGATCGCCGGCAAGACCGTCGGCTTCGTCGGCTACGGCGCCTCGCCGGAACGGCTGGCTCCGGCGCTGCAGGCGCTGGGCGCGGACATCGTCTACCACGCCACTGCGCCCAAGCCCGACCGCATCGGCCGCTTCGTCAGCCTGGACGAGCTGCTGGCGATTTCGGACATCGTCTCGCTGCATGTCCCCGCGACAGCGGAAACGCGCGGCATGATCGGCGCCGAAGCGCTGGCCAGGATGAAGCCCACCGCCATTCTCGTGAACACCGCCCGGGGCGAGTTGGTCGACGAAGCAGCGCTGCATGCGGCGCTGACTTCTGGTCGCCTGCGCGGCGCGGGCCTGGACGTCTTCGCCGCCGAGCCGATCGCGCCGGACAACCCGCTGCTGACCCTGCCCAACGTGGTGGCCATGCCCCACATCGCCTGGCTGACGCCCGAGACGCTGGACCGCAGCCTGGCCGTCGCATTCGAGAACTGCCGTCGCGTCCGCGACGGCGAACCCCTGCTGCACCGAGTGATCTAGACCGTGTCCGAACGCCCTTCCGTCGTCCTCATCCCCAGCCAGCTCCAGAACGCCGAGACCTGGGCGCCGCAGATCGCAGCGCTCGGCGGCGACTACGATTTCCGCGTCGCCGACAATACCAAGGACGCCGCCATCGCCGGCATCGCCGCGCGGTTGCTGGCGGAGTCGGCCCCGACCTTCGACCTGGTCGCCCACGGCATGGGGGGCTTTGTCGCCCTCGAGGCCATGCGCCAGGCGCCGGAGCGGGTGCGCAGCCTGGTTCTGATCTCGACCCTCGCTCCCAACGACGGCCCCGCCCAGACCGAGCGGCGGCAGGGCTACATCCAGCTGGTCGAGGACGGGAACTTCGCCGGCGTGATCGAGGAGCGCATCCCGATCCTGGTGCACGCCGCTCGCCGCGAGGATGAGCCGCTGCTGGCCGTCCTGCGTCGGATGGCCGAGGACACCGGGCCGGACGTCTTCCTGCGCCAGCAGCGCGCCATCATGGCCCGGATCGACAGCCGGCCGTCGCTGGCCGCCATCGCTTGCCCAGTCCTGCTGGTCCGGGGAGCCCAGTGCGGCATCACCACCCAGGCGCACCAGGACGAGATCCTGGCCGCGATCCCCCAGGCCCGCCTGGAGACGATCGAGAACAGCGGCCACATGGTGACGCTGGAGATGCCCCGCACGATGAACCGCCTGCTGGCGGAGTGGCTGGCGCGGTAGCGCCTCGCGTGGTTCGAGACGCCGGCCTGAGGGCCGGCTCCTCACCATGACGAGTGTGAGTGCCGATCTGCTGAATTCGTCATCCTGAGGCGCGAGCCCTCAGGCGAGCGTCTCGAAGGACGCAATGAGCCGAAACGAAGGAAGGGCGCGGATCACTCCGCGCCCTTCCTTTTTACTCACCGCGCATGGGTCCTCGCGACAGGCGCGAGGATGACGGGGAAGGAGCGCTACGCTCCCAGCTCCCTGCGCACGATCGCCGCGCCGTCGGCCATGGCCTTCAGCTTGGCGAAGGCGATTTCGCGGCTGTGGTATTTCATGCCGCAGTCGGGCGCGACGATGATTTGCTCCGGCCGAGCGTGCTGCAGCGCCTCGCGGATGCGGGCGGCGACCAGTTCCGGCGTCTCGACCGTCGGGTCGTTCAGATCGATCACCCCGTACATGATCCGCTTGTTGGGCAGACCCTTGAGCACCGCCGGATCAAGCCGCGGCTGCGCCGCCTCGATGGAAATGATGTCGGCCCGGCTGTTCTCCAGCTCGGTCAGGAAGTCGTAGTCAGACGGCTTGGCCGCGCCGTGATGCACGTGCGCATAGCCGAAGCAGATGTGCAGCGCGGTCAGGCCGGCGACGCCCTCCAGCGCCCGATCGATCGCCTTCACGGCATAGTGACGCGCCTTCTCGGCTCGGGCCTGCAGGTAGGGTTCGTCGAGCTGGACGATGTCCACGCCCGCCGCGAACAGGTCCTTGATCTCCTCGTTGACGGCCACGGCGTAGTCCATCGCCAGAGCCTCGTCGTCGGCATAGTGGTCGTTCTGCGCCTGCTGGGTCATGGTGAAAGGGCCCGGCAGAGTGATCTTCACCCAGCCCTTGGACCGCTGCTTCAGGAAGGCGGCGTCCTGCGCCTCGATCGGGCCGCGGCGACGGATCGGACCGGCCACGCGAGGCACGGGATTGGGCGCGCCGGTGCGGTCCATCGCCACACCCGGAATGTCGATGTCGATACCCTCCAAGGCGTTGGCCAGCCGGTTGGAATAGCTCTCGCGCCGCATCTCGCCGTCGCCGACGATATCGATGCCCGCCAGCTCCTGGTCGCTGATCGCCATCAGCGTCGCGGCCTCCTGCGCATCGGCCAGCCAGGGCTCGGGAATTCGCCACAGCTCCTTGGCCCGCACGCGCGGCGGCAGGCGGCTCTTCAGGCCCTCGCGGTCGATCAGCCAGTCGGGCTGAGGGTAGCTCCCCACGATCGTGGTGGGCAGAAGAGGGAGGCCGGCCAGCTTGTCCATGGACGAAATCGTCGCCTTTGCAGAAATACTTCGATATCTATGCATCTGACATGAATGGACGCCGGTTGGCAATCAAGGCTGCATACCTTCGGTTGACAGCCCGGACAGGCTCGTAAAAGTCGAGCCAGACTGACAAGCGTCGCGATTCCTCGCGCAGGGCACGAAATGAGCGACCGCGAAACCGAGCGATTCTACGCCGATCCCAACAACAGCCTCGGCTATCTCAGCCGGATCGCCTTCCGATCGTTCTCCAGGGCGCTCGAATCACGCACCGCGCCGCACGGGGTCACCAGCGGGCAATGGCGCTTCCTCCGGGTCCTGTGGATCGAGGACGGCATCACCCAGCGCGAGCTGAGTCGCCGGGTCGGCATGCGCGAACCCACGACCGTCACCGCGCTGAAGAGCCTGGAGCGCAGCGGCTTCGTCCGCCGCGAGCAGAGCACCGAGGACCGCCGCAAGGTCCACGTCTTCCTGACCCCGATCGCCAAGAAACTCGAGAAGACGCTTCGCCCCCACGTCCAGGAGGTGAACGAGCTGGCAACCCGCGGCATGACGCCGGAGGAGGTGCTGGAACTGCGGCGCCTGCTGGCGCTGGTCGGCCGCAACCTGGCCGAGGAAGCCGAAGGCGTGGCGGCCGACACCGGCGCCTGATCTCCCTCGCGATCGCCGACGAAAAAAGGCCGCGCGATGATCGCGCGGCCTTTCTCGCCTGATCGGCTTTGTGGGTCAGGCCGCCACGGTCGCCCGACGCGGCTCGTGGGCGACGTCCGCCTCGGTGAAGCCGTCGTGGGTCCAGGCCGCGAACTCCAGGCAGACGCCGTCGGGATCGAAGAAATAGACCGAGCGGACGTAGACCTCTTCGGTCATCTCGGGGCTGGTCTGGGTCTCGGAATTGTCGTGGTTGAGGATCGGAGTGACCGGCACGCCCTTGGCCTTGAGGCGCTGGTAGTACTCCTCGAACCTCTCCGCCGGGACCTTGATCGCCAGGTGGTTCAGCGAACCGTGCGCCGAGACGAACGAACCCTGGGTCGGCAGCGCCGCCGGGGCCGCAATGCCGGGCTCGTAGCCCGGGGCCTCCGGAAACCAGAAGAAGGCGATCGAGTCGCCGTTGCCGCAGTCGAAGAAGAAATGCTGGCCGCGATTGCCCGGCAGCTCCAGCGTCTTGATGAGCGGCATGCCTAGAATGTCGCGATAGAACTCCACCGTCTTGGCCATGTCCCGGCACACGAGGGCGACGTGGTGCACGCCCCCGAACTGGAACTCCTTGTTTTCCGCGGTCATGGCTTCCTCCGGTTCTTTTCTGCTCGCCACCGTTGTCCGCAGCCTATACCAAACGGCCGAATTCGATAAGATAGAATTCTAAGTAATTTTCGCCGGACACTGACCTGGCGGAACCTGAGGGGAAGTCGCCGTGACCGTGAAACTGCTCGCCCTGGCGGGAAGCACCCGTGAGGGGTCGTTCAACCAGCGCCTGCTGGACCTGGCCTGCACGGCCGCCGAGGCGGAAGGCGCGGCCGTCACGCGCGTGCGCCTGGCCGACTACGCCCTGCCCCTCTACAGCCACGAGCTGGAAGCGAACGCCTTTCCCCAGGCCGCCTTGGACCTGAAGGCGCAGTTCGTCGCCCACCACGGCTTCCTGATCGCCTCGCCCGAGCACAACGGCTCGGTCAGCGCCGTCCTGAAGAACGCCATCGACTGGGTGTCGCGCCCGACCGAGTCGGAGACCGCCATCTCGCTGACCGCCTTCCGCGGCAAGACGGCGGGGCTCATGTCCGCCTCGATCAGCCCCTTCGGCGGCCTGCGCAGCCTGACCCATCTGCGCCAGATCCTCGGAACGGTCCAGACCCTCGCCGTCACCGAGCAGGTGCTGGTCCCCTTCGCCGACAAGGCTTTCGATGGCCCGGACCTCGTCGACGCCCTGCCCCGGATGCTGCTGGGCGGCCTCGCCAAGCGGGTCGTCGAGGTGGCGGGCGCGCTCAACCGCTGAACGTTGCCAACGCCTCGGCGCCATGGCAATATTGCTTAGATATCTAAGTTAGTTGAGGCGGGCCATGATCGATCACGAGGCGGTGCGGCTGCTGGGCGACATCCCGGCGGCGCAGGCGAAGGCGCGAGGCGGCCAGATGGCGCTCTCCAGCGGGGGACGCTCGCTGACCTACGCCGAGCTCGAGCACCGCGCCCGCGTTATGGCCGAGGTCCTGCGCGGCCTGGGCGTCCGGCGGGGGGATCGAGTCGCCTGGCTGGGCCGCAACAGCGAGTTCTATTTCGAGCTGTTCTTCGGTCTGGCCGCCGTCGGCGCCTGCCTCAACCCGGTGAACTTCCGCCTGTCGCCGCAGGAGATCGCCTTCATCCTGGAAGACAGCGGCGCCCGGCTGCTGTTCATCACGCCCGACCAGGCCGGCCTGGCGACCGACGCTCTGGCCCAGCTCGCCGATGCGCCCGACATCGTCAGCATTGGCGGCGAGAGCGCCGGCTATCGCAGCTACGACGGCTTGGCCGCGCCCGTCCTCTCTCCGGCGCCGCTCGCCCAGGCCCGGCCCGAGGACGACCTCCTGCAGCTCTACACCTCGGGCACCACCGGCCGTCCCAAGGGCGTGCAGCTGACCAACGCCGCCTACGGCGAGTTCCTGAAGATCAGCCCCCAGGTGGAAGGCTTCAACTACCCGTCGGGCGACGCCCTGCTGATCGTCATGCCGCTGTTCCATGTGGCCGGGTTCAACGTCAGCCTGATGGGCCTGGCGCACGGCTGCCGGGTGATCGTGCTGGAGCAGTTCAACGCCGGCGAGGTGCTGCGCCTGATCGAGGCGGAGAAGGTCGCGCAGATCTTCCTGGCCCCCTCGATGATCCAGATGATGCTGCAGGCGCCGGAGATCGCGGACGCCGACCTCTCCAGCCTGAGCACCATCGGCTACGGCTCCTCTCCGATCGGCGAGGCGACCCTGCGCGAAGCGCAGGCGCGCTTCGGCTGCGGCTTCGTGCAATTCTACGGCATGACCGAGTCCGCGGCCGCCGGCACCTTCCTGGCCCCCTCGGCCCACCAGCCCGACAAGCTGCTGTCCTGCGGCAAGCCCTGGCCGGGGGTCGAGGCTCGCATCGCCGGCCCGGACGGCCGCGAGCTGGCGGTCGGCGAGGTCGGCGAGATCCAGCTGCGCGGCGGCACGCTGATGAAGGGCTACATGAACCGTCCGGAAGCGACGGCGGAGACTCTGATCGACGGCGGCTGGCTGCGCACCGGCGACGCCGGCTACCAGGACGCCGACGGCTTCTTCTACGTCCACGATCGCCTCAAGGACATGATCGTGACCGGCGGCGAGAACGTCTATCCGGCCGAGGTCGAGAACGCGATCTTCGGCTGTCCCGGCGTGGCCGACGTCGCCGTCATCGGCGTTCCGTCGGACAAATGGGGCGAGGAGGTCCGGGCCGTGGTCGTCCCGACGGCCGGCGCCGAGCCCGACGCCCAGACCGTCATCGCCTGGGTCCGCGCCCGCATCGCCGGCTACAAGACTCCCAAGGCCGTGGACTTCGTCGACGCCCTGCCCCGCAACGCCTCGGGCAAGGTTCTGCGTCGCGAGCTGCGCGAACCCTATTGGGCCGGGCGCGGCCGGGCGGTCGGCTGACATGACGCCTCAGCAGGTCGAGGAACGCGCCGCCGCGGCGCTGCGGCGCGCACGCCTGTCCAGCGCCCAGATCGATCCGGCCGAGCTGGCCGGCCTGGCCGACGCGGAAGCGGCCTATCGCGTGCAGCGCCTGAACGTCGAACGCCGCCTCGCCGAGGGCGGGATCATCACCGGCCGCAAGATCGGCCTGACGTCACCCGCCGTCCAGGCCCAGCTGAACGTCGACGAGCCTGACTACGGCTTTCTGTTTGCGGACATGGACGTCTCCGGCCAGGTCGAGGTCTCGACCGCCTCGCTGGCCCAGCCACGCATCGAGGCCGAGATCGCCTTCTTCGTCGCCCGCGACCTGCCCGGCGATCTGACGCCGGACCGGGCCGCGTCGTACGTCGATCACGCGGTGGTCGCCGCCGAGATCGTCGACAGCGCCGTGCTCGACTGGCGCATCGGCCTGCGGGAGACCGTGGCCGACAACGCCTCCGCCGGCCGCTACGTCCTGGGCGGCGAACGGCTGTCGCCGGCGACCTTCGACCCGACCGCCGCCGTGATGCACATGACCCGGAACGGCCGGGAAGTCTCGGCCGGAACCGGCGCCGCCTGCTTGGGCGGACCGTTGCTGGCCCTGTGCTGGCTGGCCCGCGCCGCCGCCGCGCGCGGCGTTCCGGTCCGCGCCGGCGAGGTCGTCCTGTCCGGCGCGCTCGGCCCCATGGTCCCCGTCGCCGCCGGCGACCATTTCGAAATCCGCGTCGACGCCGTCGCGCCCCTGTCCGTCCGTTTCGCGCCGGTGATCCCTTGAGCCGTACTCTCTACGACAAGATCTGGGACGAGCATGTGGTCGTCGAGGACGGCGGCGAGACCCTGATCTACGTCGACCTGCATCTGCTGCACGAAGTGTCCTCGCCGCAGGCGTTCGACGGCCTGGCCCAGCGCGGGCAGACCGTCCGCCGCCCGGAGCGGACCCTGGCCATGGCCGATCACAACGTGCCGACCGAGGGTCAGTCGCAGGGGCTGTCGGCCCTGGTCGACGAAGACGCCCGCATCCAGGTCGCGACCCTGGAGGCCAACGCCAGGACCCACGGCTTCCAGATGTTCGCCATGGGCGACCCGCGCAACGGCATCGTCCATGTCGTCGGGCCCGAGCAGGGGCGGACGCAACCCGGCATGACCATCGTCTGCGGCGACAGCCATACCTCGACCCACGGCGCCTTCGGGGCTCTGGCCCACGGCATCGGCACCAGCGAAATCGAGCATGTCCTGGCCAGCCAGACCCTGCGCCAGAAGAAATCCAAGAACATGCGGGTCCGCATCGACGGCAAGCCCGGCTTCGGCGTAACGGCCAAGGACATCGCCCTGGCGGTGGTCGCGGCCTGCGGCGGCGACGCCGGCGTCGGCCACGTCGTCGAGTACGCCGGCGAAGCGGTCGAAGGCCTGACGATGGAGGGGCGGATGACCCTCTGCAACATGACCATCGAGGCCGGCGCCCGCGCGGGCCTGGTCGCGCCGGACGAGACCACCTTCGCCTATCTGAAGGGCCGCCCCGGCGCTCCGACGGGCCAGGCCTGGGAGGAAGCCGTCTCCCGCTGGCGCGCGCTGCGCAGCGATCCCGACGCCCAGTTCGACCGCGAGATCGTCGTCGACGCCGCCGCCATCGCGCCGCTGGTCAGCTGGGGCACGCGACCGGACCAGTCGGTGGCGGTGACCGAGGTCGTGCCCGACCCCGCCGACCTGCGCGACGGCGAACAGCGCATGGCCGCCGAACGGGCCCTGACCTACATGGGCCTGCGTCCCGGCGTGGCGATGGACGGCCTGGCGATCGATCGCGTGTTCATCGGCAGCTGCACCAACAGTCGCATCGAGGACCTGCGCGCCGCTGCCGAGGTGGTCCGCCTGGCCGGCGGTCGGGTGGCCGAGGGGATCCGCGCGCTGGTCGTGCCGGGCTCGGGCCTGGTCAAGCAGCAGGCCGAGGCCGAGGGCCTGGACCAGGTGTTCAAGGCCGCCGGCTTCGAATGGCGCGAACCGGGCTGTTCAATGTGCGTCGGCATGAACCCGGACAAGCTGGGCGCGGGCGAACGCTGCGCCTCGACCAGCAACCGCAACTTCGAAGGCCGCCAAGGCCGGGGCGGTCGGACTCATCTGATGAGTCCAGCGATGGCCGCCGCCGCCGCCCTGGCCGGCCGTATCGTCGACGTCCGCCGCTACCTCGCCTCGCCCGCCAGCCTGGCTTCATAGGCCGTGATCCGGTCCTCGTGACGCAGGCTGCGGACGATCTCGTCCGCGCCGGTCAGCAGCGCCTCGCGGTCGGGCGCCGCGATCTCGAAGACGACGATCTCGCCGCCGGGCAGTTCGATGCGTTGCTGCTCCAGATCGACGGTGAAGGCCTCTCCCGCCCGGTCCGTCGCCACGGCGACCAGCCGCTCGCAGGCCGTGCGCGGCAGGTGGATCAGCAGAATTCCGTTCTTCAGGCAGTTGGCGCGGAAGATGTCGCCGAAGCTGGGCGCGATCACGCAGCGTATGCCGAAGTCGGCCAGCGCCCAGGGCGCATGTTCGCGTGAGCTGCCGCAGCCGAAGTTTTCGTAGGCGACCAGCACCCCGGCCTGCCGATAGGGCGGCTGGTTGAGCACGAACTCCGGCCGTTCGCCGCCGTTCTCGTCGTAGCGCGCCTCGGCGAACAGCCGCCTGCCCAACCCCTTCCGCGAGACGGTGGTCATGTAGCGGGCCGGAATGATCTTGTCGGTGTCGACGTGGGTCTGCGGAAACGGCGCGGCGGGGGCCTTGAGGACGGTGAATTTCTGCACGATGGATCGCACTCCGCCCTTGGCGAGCGCGCCCGGGCCAATTAATTAGCTTTCTAACGTTTATAGCGCCGGCGGGCCCGACCGCCAAGGCGCAAGGGTTCGAGGAGAGGAGCCGGGGATGACCGAAGACGAAATGATGAGCCGCGTGGAATGCCAGTTCATCGGCCGCCCCTCGGCGACCGCGCCGCGGATCCAGGCCGGCGGCCATCCCTGCCAGGGCCTCTACTGGACCCCCAAGGGCAAGCGCCCGAAGGTCGCCCTGATCGCCACCCACTACAACGTCGACTTCGCCGAACACTACATCGCGCCCTATTTCGCCGAGCGGGGCTATGGCTTCCTGGGCTGGAACACCCGCTATCGCGGCGTCGAGGACCAGTTCCTGCTCGAGCACGCGCTGATCGACATCAGCGTCGGCATGAAGTGGCTGAAGGAAGAAGCCGGGGTCGAGCAGATCATCATCCTGGGCAACTCCGGCGGCGGGTCGCTGATGGGCGCCTATCAGGCCGAGGCCATCGCCCCGACCCTGGCCGACCTGCTCAAGGGCGAGGGTCGCGACGTACTGGCCGGTCTGCCCAGGGCCGACCTCTACATCTCGCTGAACGCGCACCAGGGCCGGCCTGAGGTGCTGACCGACTGGATGGACGCCTCGGTGACCGACGAGAACGACCCCGTCGCCACCGACGAGAGCCTGAACCCGTTCAATCCGGACAACGGCCCGCCCTACTCGGCCGAGTTCGTGGAGCGCTATCGCGCCGGCCAGCGCGCCCGCAATCAGCGCATCACCGACTGGGCCAAGGCTGAGCTGATCCGCTTGAACGAGGCCGGCATTCCCGACCGCATCTTCCCGATGTTCCGCGTCTGGGGCGATATCCGCTGCATGGACCCGGCGCTGGACCCGTCCGACCGGATCACCCCCCTCTGCTACCGCGGCCATCCGGCGATCGCGAACAAGACGCCCAGCATCGGCCGCGCCAACACCATCAAGACCTGGCTCAACATGTGGAGCCTCGAGACCTCCAAGTGCCAGGGCAAGCCGCACCTGGAGAAGTTCGACCTGCCGGCGCTGGTCGTCCAGGGGAGCGCCGACACCGGCGTGTTCCCGAGCGACGCGCAGAAGATTCACGACTTCATCGGCTCGAAGGACAAGACCCTGCGCATGCTGCCGGGCGCCCACTACTTCGAGGACTCGATGCAGCATCGCGTCACCGCCACCGACGTGATGTGCGAATGGATCGCCGCGCGGCTCTGAGGTTTTCTTGCGACAGAGGGCCGCGCCCCGGCGAACTCCGGGATGCGGCCCTTGCCTGATAATAGTTAGAATGCTAACTTAATTCTCAAGCGGGCCGTCAGTGCGCGCAGAGAATGGGGAGTGATCGACATGGTCGCAGGTCCGACCAGACGCAGCGTGCTATCCGCCGGCGGCCTCGTGGTCGCCGCATCCACCGCGGCTCCGGCGGCCACCGCCGTCGCGGCGCCGGGAGCGTCCAAGCGCGCACGCGGACCGCGCACCCGTCCCCTGAACATCCTGATGATCGTCAACGACCAGGAACGGTCGTTCGCCGACATCCCCGCAGCCATCCCCCTGCCGGCCCACGACTGGCTGCGGGCGCGGGGCGTCTCCTTCGCCAACTACCACGTCAACACCAGCCCCTGCGGACCGTCGCGGGCGGTGATGTACACGGGCCAGCACACCCAGCGGACGGGCGTCTACGCCAATCCGAACACGCCGCCGATGCCCGAGTTGAAGCCGGACGTCCCGACGATCGGGACCATGCTCCGCCAGCTCGGCTACCACACCTCCTACAAGGGCAAGTGGCACGTCTCGAACGTGACCCTTGGCGAGACCCATGGTCCGGCCGAGGGCATCTTCCCGAACGCCTCCGGCGCGCTCGAGGCCTACGGCTTCTCGGACTACAACTTCGACGGCGAGCGGGTCGGGCTGACCTGGCAGGGTTTCATGGACGACGGCACGACCGCCGCCGACGCCGTGAACCAGCTGCGCGCCTTCCGCGACGGTTCGGTGGGCGACAAGCCCTGGTTCATGGCGGTCAACTTCATCAATCCGCACGACATCATGTTCTTCGACGCCGTCGGGGACGGCGAGAAGAGCCGCGCGCGGCCGAACCTGATCTCGCCCCTGCTGCCGGCCCCGGGCGACCCGATCTACGACGTCGACTGGAAGCAGCCGCTGCCGCGCAGCTTTCACGACGACCTCCAGGACAAGCCCGCCGGCCACGCCGCGATCAACGCCGTCGGCTGGGCCTTCTACGGCAAGCTGCCGCGCAGCAACGAAGCCGCCTGGCGGAACTTCCAGAACTACTATTTCAACTGCATCCGCGACGCGAACCGCCACGTGATGACGGTGCTCAAGGCGCTGGAACAGAGCGGCCAACTGGACGACACCATCGTCGTCTTCACCTCCGACCACGGCGAGCGGGCGGGCGCCCACGGCATGCGCCAGAAGGGCGGCACCATCTACAAGGAGGATCTCCGCGTCCCCTTTGTGATCGTCCATCCCGACTTCAAGGGCGGCTTCACGACCGACGCGCTGGCCTCGTCGGTGGATATCGTCCCGACCCTGCTCGCGCTGGCCGGCCAGACGGACCTTGCCGAGAAGCATCCGCAGCTGAAGGGCGTCGACCTTTCGGCGGCGCTGGCCGGACCGAAGGCCCGCACCACCCGCGACCAGCGCGGCGTCCTGTTCAACTACGCCATCCGCTACGGCTGGAACGCGCCGGACGCCCCCAGCGGCGACGCCGAGACCCGACCGCTGCCGCAGCCGGACCTGTCCCTGCGCCGCCTGTTCCGGGGCGTGCACGACGGCCGCTACAAGTTCGCGCGCTACTTCGCGCCCGCGCAGCATCACACGCCCACGCGCTGGGACCAGCTGCGCGCCCACAACGACCTGGAGCTGTACGACACGCTCAAGGACCCCGACGAACTCAAGAATCTGGCCGCTGGGCCCGATGCACCCCAGGGTGAGATCATGCGTCTCAACGCCATGACCAACGCCCTGATCGCCGCCGAAGTCGGAAAGGACGACGGCTCCGAGTATCCCGGACCCGCGGGACAGTACACGACCCTGACAGCGTAACGACCTTTCAGCGTCGGTGCGCCGGGGCTGGACTACAACGAGGAAACTGATGAAGGCCCAAACCCTCCTTGGCGCCAGTGTGCTGGCGCTCGCCCTGGCGGCTGGCCAAGCCGCCGCCCAAGACCAGCAGGTCACCGTCGAAGAGGTGATCGTCACCGCGACCAAGAAGGCCCAGACCCTTCAGGAAGTGCCGATCTCGCTCGCCGCGGTCACCGGCGAGGTGATCGAGGAACGCGGCATCCGCCAGTTCACCGACCTGCAGGCCTCGGTCCCGAACCTTCAGATCGACCAGACCAACGGCAACTACGCCATCACCATCCGCGGCCTGGGCTCGGGCGCCTCTAACCTGGCGTTCGAGCAGTCGGTCGGCCTGTTCGTCGACGGCGTATACTCGGGCCGCGCCCGTTCGCTGCAGACCGCCTTCATGGACGTCGAGCGCGTCGAGGTCGTCCGCGGCCCGCAGGGCGCCCTGTTCGGCAAGAACACCAACGCCGGCGCCATCAGCCTGATCTCCCGCGCCCCGACTCGCAGCTTCGAGGCCGAGGCCCGCGTCGGCGCCGAGCTCGAGTACGGCGGCTGGAACGCCAGCGGCTTCATCTCAGGCCCCCTCGGCGACAACCTGGCCGGCCGCTTCACCTTCTCCAGCGGCTACTCCGGCCCGTACATCGAGAACCGGCTGAAGAAGACGGACGAGTACGACAACCAGTACTACGGCATCCGCGGCCAGCTGCGCTGGGAGCCCACCGACGCCCTCGACGTGACCCTCAAGGTCGAGGGTTCGCAGAACGAGATCAGCGGCGGCAACATCGTCTTCAACAACCTCGGGACCTGCGGCCTCTGCAACCTGGCCCGCAACGCGGCCGGCGGCCCCGGCGTGGCGCAGGAGAAGCCGGACTTCTGGCGCACCACCCAAACCGACCGTCCCGAGTACAACGACACCTCCACGGCCCTGACCTCGGTCACCGCCAACTGGGATCTCGGCGACTGGACCCTGACCTCGATCACCGCCTACTCGGGCGTGGTCGCCGACCAGGCCATCGACACCGACGTCAGCGCGCTGCGCCTGCTGGACGCCCACCAATCCGAGCGCTCCAACCAGTTCTTCCAGGAGTTCCGCTTCAGCGGCACGATCGGCGAGAACCTCGATGTCATCGGCGGCCTGACCTACCTCAAGTCGAAGATGAAGATCGTCCAGTTGGTCTACTACAACGGCACGCCCTACGGCCTGCCCGCCTATCAGGCCGACGCCAACCGCAGCTTCCGTCAGGAGAGCGAGTCGCTGTCGCCGTACGTCGCCCTCGACTACCGGCTGACCGAGCACTGGCACCTGAGCGGCAGCCTGCGCTACAGCAACGAGACCAAGGACGCCCGGATCACCCACACCATCGTCGGCACGCTGCCGGCTTCCAACATGCCCTACGACCTGAAGGGCAGCATGGAAGAGGGCCTGTGGGACTACTCGGCGAAGGTCCGCTACCAGTTCAACCGCGACGCCCAGGTCTACCTGAGCTATGCGACCGGGACGAAGGGTGGCGGCTTCATCTCCAACGACGGCCTGCTGCTCTACAACATCATCAACAACGGCGCGACGATCGACTACGACTCCGAGCGCGCCAAGTCCTGGGAGCTGGGGGCCAAGTTCCGCCTGTTCAACGGCCGCGGCGACCTGAACATCGCGCTGTTCAGCACCGACTTCACCGACCTGCAGGTCTCGTCCTACACCGGCACCGGCTTCACCACCGGCAACGCCGCCAAGGCGACCTCCAAGGGCGTGGAGATCGAGACCAACTGGCGTCCGAACGAAATCTTCAGCTTCGGCGGCAGCGTGGCGTATCTCGACGCCAAATATGACGACTACCCCGGCGCGGCCTGCGTCTACGATGCGCCGCCGACCTGCGTCCCGAAGACCAACAACCTGAAGGGCTACGCCCTGACCCGCGCGCCGGAATGGAAGTGGAGCGCCTACGCCCAGGTCGAGGTCCCGGTGACCGACGACCTGGAGTTCACCGGCCGCGTCTCCGCCGACTACACCGACCTGTCCTACTACCAGTCCGACATGAACCCGCTGAACGCCCAGCCGGCCTACACCAAGGTCGACGCCCGCCTGGGGATCAAGTCGCAGGCCGGTCGCTGGGAGGCCGCTCTGATCGGGCGCAACCTGACCAACGAGGTGGTCTTCAGCCAGGCGTTCAACGTGCCGCTGATCGGCGGCAACAGCCACGGCGCCATGATCAACCCGCCGCGCACCGTCGCGATCGAGCTGGTCAAGAAATTCTGACCGAAAGCCGCTTTCGGAAGACTGGGCGGGCGGGGAGCGATCCCCGCCCGTTTCTTTTGCGCCCTGCTTCCCTTGGTCGTTGATCCAGATCAACGACGATCGGCGATCGCCCGGCGCAAAGCTGTCCCTCGCAAGGAGACAGCGAAATGATCGAAGCCCTTTCCCAGCTGCCCGTCGCCCACCAGGCCTACCTGGCCACGGTGATCGCCGCCTTCAGCGCCTTCGGCGCGACGCTGGCCATCGTGCACGGCTGGTCGAACGCGCCGGTCAGGACTCGCGACCGCCGGCCAGCCGCCGAAGACGTTCGGGATCTTCGACCCTTGCAGACCGCGCGGTTGGCAGCGTGATCACGCCGGCCGACTTGAGCTTGGTCAGCGTCCGGCTGACCGTCTCGATGGTCAGGCCCAGGTAGTCGCCGATCTCGGACCGGCTCATCGGCAGCGGGAACTCGCCGCCCTTGCGGACGCCGCCCGGCCCGCGGGCCGCCACATCCAGGAGGAAGGAGGCCAGCCGCTCAGCCGCCGACTTCCGCCCAAGGAGCAGCATGTGCTCCTGGGCTGCCTGGAGATCATGGGAGGCGCGGTCGAGCAGAGCGGCCTCGAGGCTCGGCAGTTCGGCCAGCAACGTGCGATAGGCGCCGCGCCGGAAGCGGCAGACCGTCACCGGCTCGACCGCCTCGGCCGAGAACGGATAGACAGCGCCGGCCGCCATGCCGAGAAAGTCGCCCGCGAACAGGAAGCCGACGATCTGGCGTCGTCCGTCCGGCAGCAGCTTGCTCACCCGGACCACGCCGGAGGTGATGTTGAACAGATGCTCCGCCGGATCACCCTCGTAGGCCAGGGTCGCGTCGGCCGGCAGGGTCAGAGCTTCCGCAATCGCGGCCAGGCGGTCCAGGCCGGCCTCGTTCAGCGCGCCGCAAACGCTGATGGCGCGCGCGGAACACCGGCCGCAGACGCTGACGCTCTCGACATGAGGGCAGTCGCGGAGGGAAAGCTGGGCGAGCAACAGGGCCGCCTTTCGTGATTGAGGCCGCCCTTCTAACAGAGCCCTGCCGTCAGTTCACCCTCCGCTCACGGCCAGCCCAGTAGGGCTCGCGCAGTTCGCGACGCAGGATCTTGCCCGAGGCGTTGCGCGGCAGGGCGTCGATGAAATCGACCGTCTTGGGCGCCTTGAACGCGGCGATGCGGCCGCGGGCGAAGGCGATGATGTCGTCCGGCGTCGCGGTCTGGCCGGGCTTCAGGGCCACGACGGCCTTCACCGCCTCGCCCCACCTCTCGTCCGGCACGCCGATGACCGCCACCTCGGCCACCGCCGGGTGCCCGTAGACCGCGCTTTCGACCTCGGCCGGATAGATGTTCTCGGCGCCCGAGATGATCATGTCCTTCACCCGGTCGTGGATGAACAGATAGCCGTCTTCGTCCAGGTAGCCGGCGTCGCCGGTGCGCAGCCAGCCGTCCGCACCGACCGTGGCCTGGGTCGCCTCGTCCAGACGCCAATAGCCGGCCATGTTGGCGACCGAGCGGGTCGCCACCTCGCCCACCGTGTTCGGGGGGAGGCTGTTTCCGTCACCGTCGATGATCTTCAGCTCCACGCCGGGCATCGGCAGGCCGGCGGCGCGCATCCGGGCGTTGCCGGCAGGGTCGTGATCCTCCGGCGGCAGATAGACGATCGTGCCGCAGGTCTCGGTCATGCCGTACTGCTGGCAGAAGCCGCAGCCGAACACCTCCATGCACTCCCGCAACAGGTCCAGCGGGATCGGGCTGGCCCCGTACAGGATGTACTTCATCCGGCTGTAGTCGACCTCGCGGGCGCGCGGCTGGCGCACCACGATCTGCAGCGCGGCCGGCACCATGAACATCTTGCTGATCCGCTCGTGCTCGATGAAGTCGAGCACCCTGAACGGATCGAACTCGCGGGCCACGACCCCCTTGGCGCCGTTGTAGAGGCCCACGATGCCCCAGCCGGTGCCGCCGATATGGGCCACGGGCATGGCCACCAGGCTGACGTCGTCGGGGCCCCACGCGTTCCAGGCCATCTTGGCCTCGGCGGCCGCGCGACGACCCGATAGGATGTTGGCGTGGGTCAGCATCGCGCCCTTGGGCCGACCGGTGGTGCCGGAGGTGTAGAGCTGCACCGCCACGTCCCGAGCGGTGATCGCCACGGCCGGATCGGCGTCGGAGGCCGCGTCCCGCCAGGCCTCGAACAGCGGGTTGTCGCCTGCGCCCGCCGCCTCCATCGCGATGACCTTGGGTCGCCGGGACAGGTGGGCGGCGACGTCCTCGGTCAGACCGATGACCTCCGGCCCCACGAAGACGAGCGGCGCCTCGGAATCCTGGACGATGTAGGCGACCTCGGGCGGGGCCAGACGCCAGCCGATCGGGGTCATCACCGCGCCGACCTTGGCCGCCCCGACCAACAGCTCGAAATAGTGATCGCTGTTCTTGCCGATGTAGGCGATCCGCTGGCCCTTCTTCAGGCCGGAAGCGATCAGGGCGTTGGCGACCCGGTTGGTGTTGCGGTCGAAGGCCGCGAACGTCGTGTCGCGCCCCTCGAAACTCAGAGCCACCGAGTCCGGCCGCTCGCGGGCGTGGTAGCGGGCGACGTCGCCCAGGGTCGGCATCTGGTCGAAATCGACCGCGATCTGAACACTCATACGCTTTCGTCCCTATAGGACCAGCACCAGACGGGCCATGATGTCCCGCTGGATCTCGTTGGACCCGCCGTAGATCGAGGCGGCCCGGTTGTTGAGGTATCGAGGCATCGCGACCAGGCTGTGCTCGGGCCCGACCGGAGTCTCGTTCGAGCCGGGCTCCCGGGCCTCGATCTGGTCGACGCCGGCGTAGTAGCCCGCGGTCTCGATCGCCAGTTCGTCGATCCTCTGCATGGCTTCGGTGCCCTGGGTCTTGAGCATCGACGAGGCCGGGCCGGGGTTCTTGCCGGCGGACAGCGCCGTCATCACCCGATGCTCCGTCACCTCGATAGCCTCGACGGCGATCTCGGCGGCGGCCAGGCGACCACGGAAGGCCGGGTCGTCCAGCAAGGCGACGCCGTCGCCGCGCTCCTCGCGCGCCATGGTCCGCAGCCGGTCCAGCGAAACCTTCAGCCCCGGCGCCGAGCCCCCGCCCCGCTCGAACTCGAGCAGGTATTTGGCCACGGTCCAGCCGTCGTTCTCCTCGCCGAGCCGGCCGGAGACCGGCACGCGGACGTCGGTGAAGAAGACCTGATTAACCTCGTGCTCGCCGGCCAGGGTGATGATCGGCTTCACCTCGATCCCAGGCGTGTCCATCTCCAGCAGCAGGAAGGTGATCCCCTTCTGCGGCTTGCCCTCGAAGTTGGTCCGCACCAGGCAGAACATGCGGTTGGCCCAATGGGCGTGGGTGGTCCAGATCTTGGAGCCGTTCAGGACGTAGTGGTCGCCGTCCCGCACCGCCCGCATCTGCAGGCTGGCGAGATCGGACCCGCTGCCCGGTTCGCTGTAGCCCTGGCACCAATAGTCCTCGCCGGACAGGATCCGGGGGAGGAAGAAGGCCTTCTGCTCGGGCGTGCCGTATCGCTGGATGCAGGGCCCGACCATGCGCAGGCCCATCGGCGACAGCCCGGGCGCGCCGGCGCGGGCGCATTCGGCGGCGAAGATGTAGCGCTGCATCTCGGTCCAGCCGCAGCCGCCGTACTCCACCGGCCAGCTCGGCGCGACCCATCCCTTGGCGTGCAGAATCTTCTGCCAGGGCAGGCTGTACTTCTTGTCGACGAAGACGCTGGTCATCCGCCGGCCGGCGGCGCTCAGCTCGGGCGGCAGATGTTCGGAAAGAAACGCCCGGACCTCGTCGCGAAAGGCGAGGTCCGGAGCGCTGAGTTCGAGGTTCATCAAGGCCTCTTCAAAGGGACAGACAGTAGGAAAGGGCCGCGACGCGCCTCGTTTTGGGATCAGAACTTGGCCCGCAGCGTCACCCCGGCGGTCCGCGGCGCGCCCAGGAAGGCGGCGAAGGTGCCCGACTGCAGCGGCTGATCGACGACGACCTGGTAGTAGTTCACGTCGGTCAGGTTCTGGGCCCAGGCCTCGATCATCCAACGCTCGTCCTCGGAGCCCACGCCGATCCGGCCGTTCCAGATCGTCATCGACTGCTGGCTCTTGTTCGGATCCAGGTTCGAGCCGGTGTTGTATTCCGAGGTGAACTTGCCGGAGAGGCTGGCCCGGATGATCAGGCCCATGCCGATCGAGCCCTCATAGGAACCGCCCCAGGACGCCGACCACAGCGGCGCGTAGGACAGCCGCGAGTCCACCAGCCGCTGGCTCAGCGTCGGCGGGATCTGCTTGCCGAACTGGGTCTCGGCGTAGGTCACGCCGGCGTTGAACCGCAGCCCCTCGATGGGCGTGCGCCACATGGCGTCGAGATCGACGCCGCGCGAGGTCACTTCCGGGATCGACTCCACGATCCAGGACACGCCGGTGAAGGTGTTGAGCTGGAAGTCCTCGTACTTCTGATCGAACCAGGCCGCGTTCAGGATGACCCGGTTGCCGAACAGGTTGCTCTTCACCCCCAGCTCGTAGCTGACCACGGTCTCGGCCGGAAAGCTGGTGTCGCGATTGATGACGCCGAAGCCCAGGCGCGCCCGATCGAGGTTGAAGCCGCCGCTCTTGAAGCCCGAGGCGTAGGACGCGTAGGCCATCAGGGCGTCGTTGACGCGATAGCTGGCCTTCAGCGTGCCGCTCCAGCGGTTCTCGGTGCGCGACTGCCGATTGGCCGTGTTGTTGAACGCCGGGTCCGAGTGCGGGGCGCAGAGCGCGCCCAGGATCGTGGGACGAGAGGCGGCCGGCACCAGGGTGATGAACGGCCCCGATCCGGCCGTCACCTGGCCGAGCAGGCTGGCGCAGGCGTTGGCCGGCGCGCTGTTGGTGTACAGCGACGAGACCTTCTTCTCCTCGTCGGTGTAGCGCAGGCCCAGGGTGATCTCGAAGGCGTCGGTCACGCGCCAGCTGTTGTTGGTGAACAGCGCCCAGCCGGTCGACTTGTGCTCGTGGACGTCCTTCGGGCCCTGGCCGGCCGGGAAGTTCGTGCCTGCGGGCAGGCCGGTGATCGCCGAAACGAAGGTCGGCGAGGCGCCGCTGGAGAACAACAACCCGAAATAAGGCTCGTAGTCGGAACCGAACTTGGTGAAGGTCCGGGCCTCGAGCTTCTCGTCCGCGTAGAAGGCGCCCACGAGCCAGTCGAGCTTGTCGGTCGATCCGGCCAGCCGGACTTCCTGCGAGAAGACCTTGAACTCCTGGGACGTGTCCTTGTCGGCGTCGCGGTACCAGATGTCGGCGCCGCTGTAGTCGATGTCGGAGCCCTGGGTCAGCTGCCACACGCGGTAGGCGCTGATCGAGGTCAGGGTGACGTCGTCGTTGATGTCCCAGGTCACCTCGCCCGAGAAACCCTTGTCGGTGATGTCCTGGACCATCTCCCGATTGGCGTAGGTGCTGCGCGTCCAGGGATTGGTCGGATTGACCGTGCCGGTCCCGCCGGCCAGGGCGTTGACCAGGTTCGCGCCCGCAAGACCGGTGGCGGTCCGGAACGTCGGCACGTTGACGCAGCAGTGTTCGTCACGGTCGGTCAGGTCGGCCAGGAGCCGGACCTTGAGCGTGTCCGTCGGCAGCCACAGCAGCTGGCCGCGGATGGTGTAGAAGTTCTGGTCCTGATCATCGCGCGTCGTGCGCGGGCCCTTGCCGGGGTTCACGGTGTAGAAGCCGTCACGCTCTCGCTTGGCGACGTACAGGCGGCCGGCCAGCTTGTCGCCGGCGATCGGCCCGGTGACCGTCGCCGAGACGCCGCGGGCGTCGTAGTTGCCGAGCGTCAGTTCGCCCTGGGCGCCGAACTCGAACGACGGTTCCTTTGTGATGACGTTGATGACGCCGGCCGAGGTGTTCTTGCCGAACAGCGTGCCCTGGGGACCCTTCAGAATCTCGATCCGCTCGAGCTCGCCGAGATCGCCGAACGCCACGCCGCTGCGGGCGCGGTAGACGCCGTCGACGACCGTCCCGACGGAGGATTCAAGGCCGGGATTGTCGCCGATGGTGCCCACGCCGCGGATGCGGATCGAGGTCTGGGCCTCGCTGGTCGAAGAGGTGACGCTCAGGCCGGGGGTGACGGTCTGAAGGTCCTTCACATCGCGGACGCCCGCGTCCTGGAGCTGCTGCCCGGAGACGACGGCCACCACGATCGGCACGTCCTGGAGGTTCTGCTCCCGCTTCTGCGCGGTGACGATGATCTCTTCGACGGTCGCCGAGCCGGCGTCCTGAGCGTACGCAGGGGCCGTCAGGCACGCGACGGCGATAACGGCGCAGGACGCCGCCCACTTGAACTCTCTCATCAGTCCCTCCCTGTCGCCCTTGAGGGCGTTGTTGTTTGGGTGCGTCGCGATGGCGAGCATCGTTCGACAGCTTGCGGAGGACCCCCTTCAACGACAAGCTAGCGGAACTGATAGGGGCGCTGTCCCCACGGGGTCCGATGCCAGATTCTACCACCATGCGATTGATCGTTGAACTCGCGGAACGCGTGCAGACGATCGGCGCTGAGATGGACCTCCCCTACATCGCCGTCAGCGCCGACATCGGCAGTCCGGAACCCATGCGCGGGCCCGACGGACGCCCCTTCGCGGAGACGCTGTTCCGCTGGATGGACCCGACCCTGGAGTACTGGAAGGACCGCTCGTTCGCGCTGAAATCGCCGTTGGTCCACGCCGCGCGCGCCTGCGCCGAACCCTTCTTCTACTCGGCGGGTCGGTTCGCGACCTGGCGTTCCTGCCCCGCGATCGAGGTGTTCAGCTACGAGAAGATGGAAACCGCCGCACTCGGGGCCGCCATCGTCGCCCCGGTCTATCTGCCGGGCGGGGCCATCGGTGCGATCGTCTGGGCCTCGCCTGACGCGAGCCTGGACGTCGAGGCCATCTTCGCCGCCCGGGCCGAAAACCTGCACGCCCTCGCCCTGCGGCTTCTGGCGGCCTATCACGAAGCGCATGGGACCGAGGCCAGCGCCCCGCCGGTGCGCCTGACCCGGCGCGAAATCCAGTGCCTGAAATGGGCGGCCGCGGGGAAGACCGACGCAGAGATCGCCGACATCGTGCAGATCTCGCTGCCGACGGTCCGCTTCCATGTCACCAACGCCGCGCGCAAGCTCGAGGTCGCCGGCCGGTCGCAGGCGATCCATCGCGCCTCGACCCTGGGCTATATCGGCGCCGTCGAGACCGGGAGCCGGCCGCTGACGATCTGACCGCCGCTACTTGGCCCGGGTCCAGGTCTGGGTCCGGCAGATCGGCCCCACACAGCCCTTCAGCTTGATCACGTCGCGCGACACCAGGGTGATGCGGCTGCTGGTTCCGCGATCGCCGCTGTCGGGATCATAGACCGGGCCGCCCTTCCATTCGGTCGGACCGCCCGTCAGGTCCTCCAGCACCCGCAGGCCCATGACCTTGCGCGAGCGCAGCGCGGCGTTGCCGTTGCGCACATCGCGCTGGTCCGGATTGGTCCGCAGCGGCGCGCCGTCGACGACCCGCCCGCACAGGACCTCGCCGCAACGATGGATCTCGACCACCCCGCCCTGGCGCTCGGTCTTCCAGCGACCGATCAGCGGCGCGGCCGGGTCCTGAGACGAAGCGATCGCCGGCGTTCCCGCCAGCAGCACGACGAACGCGAAGGCGAGGCCGGAACGTGACATGAGAGCTCCTGGGGCGGCGAGGCGTCGGGAAGCTCGACTATATTTACCATGGTGTCAATATTGTGGCCGCAGCGGCAAGCTTCCGCAGCGACAAGTCATTGATCAGAAAGCGAAGTTTCCCTAGCGGAACGGCATTCCGGGGGGCGGATACGCGTGCTATCTCCGCCCCAATTCCAGTGTCCGGGAGCCTCCTCATGACCGACGCCGCCGCCGACCTCGTCGAACGGATCTCCGCCTTCATCCGCGAAACGGTGATCCCCTACGAAGGCGACGCCCGCATCGGCAAACACGGCCCGTCCGACGAGCTGCGCATCGAACTGCAGGCCAAGGCCAAAGCGGCCGGTCTGCTCTCGCCGCACGTCGGCAAGGAATTCGGCGGCCACGGACTGAACCATCGCGAGATCGCCAAGGCCTTCCGCGCCGCGGGCTATTCGCTGCTCGGCCCGGTCGCGTTGAACATCATGGCCCCCGACGAGGGCAACATGGCGATGCTGGAGAAGGTCGCCTCTGAAGCCCAGAAGGAGCGCTTCCTGCGCCCCCTGGCCTCCGGCGCGGTGCGTTCGGCCTTCCTGATGACCGAGCCGGACGGCGGCGCCGGCTCCGACCCGTCGATGATGCAGACCACCGCGGTCCAGGACGGCAACCACTGGGTCATCAACGGCCGCAAGACCTTCATCACCGGCGCCGACGGAGCCGGCTTCGGCATCATCATGGCTCGCACGGAGACCGGCGCGACCATGTTCCTGGCCGATATGGGCGGCGACGACATCCGCATCGACCGTGTGCTCGACACCATCGACCGCACCATGCCCGGCGGCCACGCGATGATGACCCTGGAGAACGTCCGGGTGCCCGCCGACCAGATCCTCGGCGAGATCGGCCAGGGCTTCAAATACGCCCAGGTGCGCCTGGCCCCCGCCCGCCTGACCCACTGCATGCGCTGGTGGGGCGCCGCCCAGCGCGCGCACGACACGGCGGTCGAATACGCCACGCACCGCATGGCCTTCGGCAAGCCGCTCATCGACCATGAAGGCGTCGGCTTCATGCTGGCCGACAACGAGATCGACCTGAAGCAGGCCGAGCTGATGATCGACTGGTGCGCCGGCGTGCTCGACGCCCACGGCCACGGCGCCGGCACAGAGGAATCCAGCTTCGCCAAGGTGGCGGTTTCGGAAGCCCTGTTCCGCATCGCCGACCGCTGCGTGCAGGTGCTCGGCGGCCTGGGCGTCACCGACGATACGCCGGTGCACCAGATCTTCCGCGATATCCGCGCCTTCCGGATCTACGACGGCCCGTCCGAGGTGCACCGCTGGTCGATCGCCAAGCGGATCAAGAAGCGTGCCCTCGCCGGCGGCTAGCTAGAACTTCCGGCCGAACCGAACGCCGAAGGTCCGGGGTTTGGTCGGCACTATATAGGTCTGGGCTCCGCAGACGGCCTCGGCGCATTCGGCGTAGCGGTTCAGGTTGGCCCGCTCGTCGAAGGCGTTGGTCAGGAAGAGCCCGACGCTCCAGTCGTCGCGATCCATCCCCGCCGTCAGATCGACCAGGGTATAGCCCGGCATCCTGCCGATGATCCCCCGCTCCTCAATGCGAAGATCGGTCCAGGCGTTGGTCTGATGAACGACCGCGCCCTGGATGTAGAGGTTCAGGTCGTCGATCGACCACTCGTAGCGGGCCGTGAAGTTGGCCTTCAGCTTGGGCGTGACCGGCAGTTCGGTTCCGTCCGGCGCCTCCGGGTTGGGACAGTTGGTCTCAGGGTTGCCGTTGGAGTCGACGAAGCCGCAGTAGTTCTCGGTCAGTTGGGCGTCGTTGTAGGCGAACCCGCCGGTAAGGGTCAGGCCCTCGCTCGCCCGCCAGATCACGTCCGCCTCGACGCCGAAGATCCGCGCCTGGCCGGCGTTCTTGATCTCGGTCAGGCCGTTGGCGCCGAGCAGGGCGAACTGGAAGTCCTCCCATTCCTCCAGATAGACCGCGCCGTTGAAGCGCAGGCTGTTCTGCAGCCAGCTGGTCTTCCAGCCGACCTCGTAGTTGGTCAGGAAGTCGGACTTGTACGGCGGCAAGGTGCTGCGCCGGTTGATCCCGCCGGGCCGGTAGCCCGTCGACCAGGTGGCGTAGATCAGCTTGTCCGGATCGAGCTTGTAGGTGACGTTGATCCGGTGGGTGTTGCCGGTCTCCTCGGTCGCCTTGTCGAGGTTGGTGCAGGGCGCGTTGGCCGTCACCGCGGGCTTGAAGCAGGCGGCCACCCCGGTGGTGGAGCTGTAGCCCGTCCCGAACCCGAAGAAGCCGCGCAGCGAATTCTCGGCCTTGAAGAAGCGGATGCCGCCGGTCACCGCCAGCCGCTCGGTGATGTCGTAGGTCATGTCGAGGAAGGCCGCGTAGTCCTTGTCCTCGCGGTCCTGCTTGGTCAGCCACAGCGTGTCCGACCAGCCCGGCACCTCGGTCGCCGCGGCCAGATTGTCGATCCGGTAGCGCTGCTGAATGTCGTGGGTCTGCTTCTGGTAGAACAGGCCGGCGACGAACCTGAACCGCGCCTCGCTGTCCGACGACAGCCGGAACTCGTGGCTCTCCTTGGTGTAGCCGTCCTTGGCCTGGATGTACTGCGACGGGTTGATGTAGTTGCCGAAATCGTCGGTGATATAGGCTCCATAACCCATCAAAGTGTCGTAGAAATACGAGTAGTCGGAATAGTCCTGCGAATAGTCGACGTCGCGCTTCATGTAGGCGCCGGCGTAGATCGCATCGAGACTGCCGATCTTGCCTTCGATGGTCAGGGCAGCCTGGTACCACTGATCCTTGGAGAACTCCGGATAGAAGTGGGTCACCTTCAGGTCGCCGACGTTCGGATCGAAGGCGAAAAGGCCGTTGGTCTCTTCCTTCTGCCCCATCAGCGTGGGGGTGATCGTCCAGTTGTCGTCGAGATCGATCTTCAGCGCCGCCCGGGCCCCGACGGTCTCGACGTCGTTGTAGTCCTTCTTGACCCGATCAAGATTGTTGATGGTCACGCCCGAGGTCGGGAAGGTTCGCTCGCCGTAGACGTTGTCGACGTAGCCGCCCTCACGCACGTACCAGCCGACCAGTCGCACCGCCGCGCGATCCGACAGCGGCGCGTTGACGTACCCCTCGACCGACCCGCCGAGACCGCCGTGGTCGATCGCCGTCCCCGTCACATCGAAACCGGCCGAGAAGCCCGTGGTGCTGGGCTTGTTGGCGATCAGCCGCAGCGTGCCGGCCTGGGAGCTGGCGCCGTAGAGGGTGCCCTGCGGCCCGGCCAGAGCCTCGACCCGCTCCATGTCGTAGACGTGGATGTCGAGCGCGCCCTGAATGGTCGTGATCGGCTGTTCGTCCAGATAGACGCCGACGCTGGGCAGAGGACCGGAGTGGTTGCCGTCCCCGCCGCTCGCCACGCCGCGCATATAGACGTTGGAGAAGCCCGGCGCGGTGGTCTGGAACGACACGCTGGGCAGGAACTTGGCGTAGTCGTTGAAGTCGGAGACGACCAACTGCTCGAGCTTCTCGGTCCCCATGGCTTGGACGCTGATCGGCACGTCCTGCAGATCCTCGGCCCGCTTCTGGGCGGTGACGACGACCTCCTGGACGGTGGGCGGCGCCCCCTGCGCCCAAGCCGGCCCGACGCCGGTCAACATCGTGGTGGTCAACAACGCCGCGGTCCCGGTCAGGCCGCGCAGCGGGTAAGCTCTCGACGCACGACTGAACGCCATCGCACACCCCCGTTCGAGAACAACGTTCTTCGATCTGAGTCCTCCGGCGACGGACTGTCAAGGGAAAGCCCGGCCCCGCTCCGTCCAGCCCAGCAAACGCTCGAAGACGTGGCGCCCAGGGCTCAGTCGGACGGCGCCCGGGGGTAGCGCGCGAGCGTCTCGCCCAAGGCTTCGGCGAGCGGATCCAGGTGCGATTCGTAGTGTCGCCAATGCTCGACGGCGTCGGAGAAGATGGGGCGGCGGACCTGCTCGGAGCTGGCGGTCCGCACCGCCCGGTCGTTCTCGTAGAAGCGTAGGCAGGCCGCCTCGAAGGGCAGTCCGCAGTAGTCCAGCAGGCGTCGCACCTCGCCCTCGGGATCCTCGACCATACGCTCGTAGAACACCCGATGGATCGCGCCCGGCTGAACCGCGTCGAAGTGGGCCATCAGCGCGACGTAGTCCGCATAGTATCGCCCCAGCTCGACGAGGTCGTAGGAGAAGCCCTGCCCGCGGGCGAAATGCTGCTTGAAGGCGGAGAAGCAGCAGCCCATCGGATGGCGCCGGGCGTCGATGATCTTCGCCCGCGGCAGGATCAGCCGGATCAGCCCGACATGGGCGAAATTGTTCGGCATCTTGTCGATGAAGAACGGCCGCCCGAGCTTGCGCTGGACCCTTGTGCGGTCGAGGTATTCTTCGCCGAGGGCGCGGACCGCGCCGGCGTCCGACTCGACGAGCATCTCCGGATAACGCGACGGGTCGGCGCGGCGCCGGCGGCCGCCCAGCCGACGCGCCATCGAGATGATGTCGGGCAGCTCCATGGTGCCTTCGACGGCGGAGTGGCTGGCCAGGATCTGTTCGATCAGGGTGGAGCCCGAACGGGGCAGTCCGACCACGAAGATCGGATCGGCCGCTTCGCAACCCCAGCCAGCCCGCTCGGCGAAGAAGGCCGGCGTGAACACCGCCTTCGATCGCTCCATGTGCCCGGTCACGGCTTCGGCGTCGTAGTCGATCCCCCCTCGCCGCAGCTTCGCGCCTTCGGCGTAGCGAGCCCAGGACTCGTCGTAGCGCCCGGCGTCCTCCAGCGCCTTGCCCAGGGCGAAGGACAGGTGGAAGCGGTCCTCGTCGGAGAGGTCCGAACGCGCCGCCTGGACGGTCATCGCCTCCAGGTCGGCGGGGGTGAAGGACCAGGTCTTCAGGTTGGCCAGACTCCACCAGGCCTCGCCCAGCCCCGGCTCCAGCGCCAGGCTGCGCCGGTAGGCCTCGACGCTCTCCGGCGCCCTCCCGACCGTCTTCAGCGCGTGGCCCAGGCTCATCCAGGCCTTGGGCTGGTCCGGGTGGTCGGCGAGGACGCCTTGGTAGAGGGCGATGGTCTGGTCGTACTCGCCGATCCGCCCCAGGGCGGCGGCCTTGAGGTTGCGGTAGCCGGGATGCCGCGGCGCCCGCGCCAGCAGCGGCTCCAGCTGAGCGATCGCCTCATCCGGTCGGCCCAGGCGGTACAACACCGTGGCGTGGTTGTAGCGCGCCTCTGCGAAACCGGGAGCCAGCTCCAGGCAACGCGACAGCAAAAGCTCGGCGTCCTCGTACCGGCCCAGACGCCCGCCGACCTCGGCCAGCATACGGATCGCCGCCACGTTGGTCGGATGGTCGCGCAGATAAGCCCGCAGCCCAGCCTCGGCGACCGCCAGCCGGTTGTCAAACAGCGCCGTCGCGGCCTCGACCAGCGCCGGCTCGGACACCGAGGCGCGGATCTGGCCGGCGGTCGCCGCCTCAGCCCCCCGATCGTCGCCGATGAGCGCCAGCTGTTCGCCCAGCGCCTGCCAGGCGGCCGGCCCGCCGACGCCGGCCTCGGCCGCGCGCCGCAGAACCGGGATCGCCTCTCGCGGTCGGCCGAGCCGGGTCAGCGCGAGGCCGCGCAGCAGCAGCGTCTCGGAGTCTCCCGGAAAGGCGCGCAGGATTTCGTCGGCCTGTTCGGCGGCGAGGTCGGGCGACTGGGCCAGCAGCCGGAAGCCGTTGGCCAGCGCCGCCGCCCGATCGCCCGTCGCTTCCCGCGCCTGATCCAAGTCCCGCCCTCGCGCCCGTCGGCCGGACGATCCGCCGAACCCGCGCGGCAGTCAAACGGGGGTTAGGGGTCGATCGCGGCCTGGATGATCTTCGCCAGGCGGTCGCGCATCTTGGCGCGACGATCCTCGGGCATGTCCGGCATGTCGTCGATGACCCGCCCCAGGCTCATGCCCATCATGATGTTGGAGGCCACGCGGGCCCGGATATCGGCGTCGGGACCGCCGAGCCAGCCCTGAAAAAACTCGAAGAACTTGCCCCGGCTGCACACACGCACCATCTCCGCTGCCTTAGGGGAAGACGCGGAGAGCAGCATGATGAGAAACATGTCCAGCTTGGCGTCGGCCAGCTTGTCCTCGAGCAACGCCGTCGCCATGCGCTCGCCGAAGCCCGCCGGATCACCGTCGAAGAACTCCGGATTGGGCTCGCAGGCGAGGGACACCACCTCCATGAACAGCTCGTCCTTGGAGCCGAAGTACCGGCTGATGAGCGCGGCGTCGACGCCCGCGTCGGAAGCGATCTCGCGCAGACTGGCGCCGTCGTAACCTTCGCGCGCGAAGCGCTTTCGAGCCGCCTCGAGGATGGCGGCGCGGGTCATGGCGGCGTTGCGGATCTTGTTTCCAGCGGCGTCGGTGAGGGTCATTTCCCGCCCTTTGATTTTTTTGTCATCGCTCGTTGACTTATATAATGGCGCTCCCCTTATAAGTCACCAACCGTTGACTTGGCCCCTCCTCCCAGGGCCGGACGGACTACGATCGAGGGGTCCAACTCATGCGGAAATTGCCCGCTTTCACTGCGCTCGGCTTGATTACGGCCGTAGCGCTCGCCGGCTGTGGAAAACCGGAGGCGCAAGGCGCCCCGCCGCCGCCTCAGGTGTCCGTCGCGACACCGCTTCAGGAAACCGTCGTCGACTGGTCGGACTTCGTCGGCCGCTTCGAAGCGCCGCAGCAGGTCGAGGTCCGCGCGCGGGCCGGCGGCTTCGTCCAGGCGGTTCACTTCCGTGACGGCCAGTACGTCCAGAAGGGTCAGCTGCTCTTCACCCTCGACCCGCGTCAGGCGCAAGCGGCTCTGGCTTCGGCCCAGGCCCGCGCGGCCCAGGCCCGCGGCGAGCTGGAGCGCGCCGAGGCCCTGGTCGCCACCCAGGCGATCTCCCGCGAACTGTACGACAGCCGCAAGGCCGCCGCGCTGGTCGCCGACGCCGAGGTCCGCGCCCGCCAGCTGGACGTCGAGTTCACCCGCGTGACGGCGCCGATTTCGGGCACGGTCTCCGACCGCCGCGTCGATCCGGGCAACGTCATCGCCGGCGGCACCTCGGCCGGAGACGTCCTGACCACGATCGTCTCGACCAGCCCGATCTACTTCACCTTCGACGCCTCCGAGGCCCAGCTGCTGCAGGCGCAGCGCGCCGGCGCCAAGGGCGGCGCGACCGTGAAGGTCAAGCTGCAGGACGAGCCGGACTACAACTGGACCGGCAAGGTCGACTTCTCGGACAACGCTCTCGACGGCGGCTCCGGCGCGGTGCGCATGCGCGCCGTGATCAACAATCCGGGCAACTTCCTGAAGCCCGGCATGTTCGGCCACGCCCGTCTCGAAGGCGCCGCGCCCTACCCGGCCATGCTCCTGCCCGACACCGCCATCGCCTCGGACGCCGCCCGCAAGGTGGTCTATGTCGCGAACGCCGACGGTTCGGTCGCCGTGAAACCCGTGCAGCTCGGCCCGCTCAGCGGCGGCCTGCGCGTCATCCGCAGCGGCCTGACCCCGACCGACAAGGTCATCGTCAACGGCATCCAGCGTGTCCAGCAGCCCGGCGTGAAGGTCCAGGCCAAGACGGTGGCGATCACCCGTCCGAAGTCCGGTCCGATCGGTCAGGCGCCCGCCCCCAGCATCCCGCCCGCTTCGGTCGCGACGCCCGTCGGCGCGAACTAGGCCCGGAAGAGTCCTCCCCCCATGAACTTCTCCAGGTTCTTCATCGATCGCCCGATCTTCGCGGGCGTGATCTCGGTGTTCATCACCCTGATCGGCGCGTTCGCCCTGCCGCAGCTGCCGCTGTCGCAGTATCCCGACATCGCGCCTCCCACCATCCAGGTGCGCGCCACCTACCCCGGCGCCTCCGCCGAAACGCTCGCGTCCACGGTCGCGGCGCCGATCGAGCAGGAGATCAACGGGGTCGAGAACATGCTCTACATGTCCTCGTCCTCGACAGCCGACGGGGTGGCGGCGATCACCGTCACCTTCAAGCCCGGCACCGACCTCGATGCGGCGCAGGTTCTGGTGCAGAACCGCGTCGCCCTGGCCGAGCCGCGCCTGCCCGCCCAGGTCCGCCAGATCGGGATCAACGTCGAGAAACAGGCCACCGGCTTCCTGCTGCTGGTCGCGTTGAAGTCGACCGACCCCAACACCGACCTCGAGACCATGGGCAACTACGCCAACGCCACGCTGCGGGACTCCCTGCTGCGGGTCGAGGGCGTGGGCGGCGTCCAGGTGTTCGGCGGCGGCCTCTACTCCATGCGGATCTGGATCGACCCGGCCAAGGCCGCGGCGCGTGATTTGACCGCGCCGGAGATCATCGCCGCCCTGCAGAGCCAGAACGTCCAGGTCGCCGCCGGCGCCCTGGGCCAGGCGCCCTTCGCCAGCAAGCCGGCCGACTTCCAGCTGCCGGTTCAGGTCGAGGGGCGTCTGAGCGATCCGGCCCAGTTCGGCGATGTGGTCATCAAGACCGACGCCCAGGGCCGCATCACCCGCGTGCGCGACATCGCCCGGGTCGAGCTCGGCGCCCAGGACTACTCCATCCGCGGCTACTTCGACGGCAAGCCGGGCATCGGCCTGGCCGTCATCCAGGCGCCGGGCTCCAACGCCCTGGCGACCTCGGAGCGCGTGATGAAGGTCGTCGAGGAAGCCAAGAGCGGCTTCCCGCCGGGCGTGGTCTACACCGTCCCCTACAACCCGACCGAATACGTCCAGGCCTCGGTGAACGCGGTGCAGAGCACCCTGTTCGAAGCCGTGCTGCTGGTGATGCTGGTGGTCGTGGTCTTCCTGCAGACCTGGCGCGCGGCGATCATCCCGATCCTGGCCATTCCGGTGGCGTTGATCGGCGTGTTCGCGGTGCAGCTGGCGCTCGGCTTCTCGCTGAACTCGCTGTCGCTGTTCGCCCTCGTCCTCGCGGTCGGCATCGTCGTCGACGACGCCATCGTCGTGGTCGAGAACGTCGAGCGGAACATACGGGAAGGCATGTCGCCCAAGGAGGCGGCCTACCGGACCATGGACGAAGTGTCCGGCGCGCTGATCGCCATCGGCCTGGTGCTGCTGGCGGTGTTCATCCCCACCGCCTTCGTCAGCGGCATCCCCGGCCAGTTCTACCGCCAGTTCGCGGTGGCCATCGCGGCCGCCTCGGTGATCTCGCTGATCGTCTCGCTGACCCTGTCGCCCGCCCTGGCCGCCCTGCTGCTCAAGCCGCACGTCAGCCATGAGGTCGACCACGGTCCGCGCTGGCTGAAGCCGCTCCGCGTCGTGGGCGCCAAGTTCAACCAGGGCTTCGACTGGCTGAGCGACCGCTACGGCCGCACCACGGCCCGGCTGGTCCGCGCCTCGGGCATCGTGCTGATCGTCTACGCCTGCCTGCTCGGCCTGACGGGCTGGCGCCTGATGGCCACGCCGACGGGCTTCATCCCCGACCAGGACCAAGGCGTGCTGATCGGCGTCGTGAACCTGCCCGCCGGCGCCTCGCTCGAGCGCACCGACGCGGTGATGCAACGCCTCACGGACACGGTGCTCAAGACGCCGGGCGTGGACAGCATCGCCGGCTTCGCGGGCCTCGACGGCTCCAGCTTCTCGGCCGGCTCCAACTCCGCCACCCTGTTCGTCCGCCTGAAGCCCTTCGAGGACCGCAAGACGGCCGATCTGAAGGCGCAGGCGATCGCCGGAGCCATCATGGGCGCCGCGAGCCAGTTCGAAGAGGCTCAGGTGTTCGTCCTGGCCCCGCCCGCGGTCGAAGGCCTGGGCAACGGCGGCGGCTTCAAGATGATGATCCAGGACCGCGGCGGCGGCGACTATCGCCAGCTGGAAGGCGTGACCATGGCCATGATGGGCGGGGCGCAACAGGTGCCCGAGACCCAGGCCGTGTTCTCGCTCTTCAACACCGGCTCGCCCCGGGTGACGGCCGACATCGACCGTGACAAGGCGCAGCTCCTGGGCGTCCAGCCGTCGCAGATCTTCGACACCCTCGGCATCTACCTGGGCTCGTCGTACATCAACGACTTCAACCTGCTCGGCCGGACCTTCCGGGTCACCGCGCAGGCGGAGCCGGACGCGCGCGACGACCTGACGGACATCGCCAACATCAAGGTTCGCTCCAACACCGGCGGCATGGTCCCGCTCGGCTCGGTCGCCAACCTGCACGACGACACCGGCCCGGCCCGGGTGGTTCGCTACAACCTGTTCCCGGCCACTGAGCTGCAAGGCTCCGCGTCCCCGGGCGTCTCCTCCGGCGATGCGCTGAAGGCGATGGAAGGCCTGGCGGCCAAGACCCTGCCGAACGGCTACAGCTACGAGTGGACCGAACTGGCCTTCCAGGAAAAGGCCGCCGGCAACACCGGCGCCCTGGTCTTCGTCCTGGCGGTGGTGTTCGTCTTCCTGGTGCTGGCCGCCCTGTACGAGGCGTTCACCCTGCCCCTCGCGGTCATCCTGATCGTGCCGATGTGTATTCTCGCCGCGATCCTGGGCGTGAACCTGCGAGGGCTGGACAACAACATCCTCACACAGATCGGCCTCATCGTGCTGGTCGCCCTGGCGGCGAAGAACGCGATCCTGATCGTCGAGTTCGCCAAGCAGGCGGAGGAGCAGGAAGGCCTGAACCGGTTCGACGCGGCCATCGCCGCCGCCCGGACCCGTCTGCGGCCGATCCTGATGACCTCGTTCGCCTTCATCCTCGGCGTGCTGCCGCTGGCCATCGCCACCGGCCCCGGCGCGGAGATGCGTCAGGCCCTCGGCACGGCGGTGTTCTTCGGGATGCTCGGCGTGACCTTCTTCGGCCTGGTCTTCACCCCGGTCTTCTACGTGGTCTGCCGCGCCATCTCGGCGAAGCTGCCGCAGGGCAAGAAGCGCAAGCTTCCGCCCGCCGACCAGGCTCAAGTCGAAGGAGCGCACTGATGAAGCGTTTCAGCACTCTCCTCATCCTTGGCGCATCGGCGACCGTCCTCGCCGCCTGCGCCACGGGCCCCGACTACGTCCACCCGGGCACGCCCGGCGGCGATAGCGGGGCGTTCGTCTCCAGCGCTTCGCCGGCTTTCAGCCAGGAAGCTCCCCCCGCCGACTGGTGGAGGCTGTTCGATGACTCATCCCTCGACGGTCTCGTTCGGCAGGCGCTGGAGGCGAACAAGGACGTGGCGGTGGCCCAGGCCAGCCTGGCCCAGGTCCGCGCCAGCCTGAGCGAGACCCGCGCAGGCCGCCTGCCGTCGACGACGGCGAGCGCCGGCGCGGCCCGCGCCCGGACCCAGAACCCCGTCGACGGCGCCTTCTCCGAGGGCGACTCGTTCTCGGCCGGGTTCGACATGTCCTACGAGGTCGACCTGTTCGGGCGGGTCAGCCGCTCGGTCGAAGCCGCCCGCGCGGACGCCGACGCCGCCGCCGCCGCTCTGGAGGCCACGCGCGTCTCCGTCGCGGCGGAGACGGCCCGGGCCTACGCCGACGCCTGTTCGGCCGGGTCGCAGATCGAGATCGCCAACCGGACCTTGAAGCTGCAGCAGGAGACCTACGACCTGACCAGCCGCCAGCTGCAGGTCGGAGCCGGGTCGGCCATGGACGTCGCCTCGGCGGCGGCCCTGGTCGAGACCACCCGCTCGGCGATCCCGACGCTGGAAGCGGGCCGGGCCTCGGCCCTGTTCCGCCTGGCGGTGCTGACCGGCCGCCCGCCGGCCGACGCGCCGGAGATCGCCAAACTGTGCAAGACCGTGCCGCAGGTCGCCTCGGCGATCCCGGTCGGCGACGGCGCCTCGATGCTGAAGCGCCGCCCCGACGTGCGTCAGGCCGAGCGCGAGCTGGCCGCGGCGACCGCCCGGATCGGCGTGGCCACGGCCTCGCTGTATCCGTCGGTGACGCTGGGCGGGAACATCTCGACCCGCGCGGCCAAGGCCGGCGACCTGGGCGACGACTTCACCTTCAACCTCGGGCCGCTGATCTCGTGGAACTTCCCGAACATCGCCGTGGCCAAGGCCCGCATCGCCCAGTCGGGCGCGGCGGCGGACGGCGCCCTGGCGCGGTTCGAGAAGGCCAACCTGACGGCCCTCCAGGAAGCCGAGACGGCGCTCAGCCAGTACGCCCGCGAACTGGAGCGCCGCCAGACCCTGACCCGCGCCCGCGACCAGAGCGCCCTGGCGGCCAAGCTGGCCCGCCAGCGCTACGACGCCGGCGTGGACAGCTTCCTGCAGGTGCTCGACGCCGAACGGACCCTGGCCAACCTCGACGCCCAGCTGGCGCAGTCGCAGGCCCTGGTCGCCACCTACCAGGTGTCGGTGTTCAAGGCCCTGGCCGGCGGCTGGGACGAACAGTCCGCCTGAGGCGTCTGAACGAGATAGGGTCCTCGCCGCACGGGAGGGCCCTCACCTCGCCGGTTTCGGCGTAGGCCGCCCCCGCAAGGAGGCGGCCTTTATTTTACCCTGTGGCCAGTTCCTTCTTCACCGACCGGGCGGCCAGGAAGAAGTGCAGCGCGGCCAGCCAGAACAGGGTCACCACGATGACCAGGGCGTTGCGGATGCCCTCGGCCGAGGCGATCCGGCAGCTGTCGGCCAGGGCCGTCCCCTTGGCGACCGTCGGGCAGATCGCGGCGTAGTCGCCGAGGGCGAAGGCCTGCTGGGCGAAGTGGTCGCTGAGCCAGCCGGTGACGATCGGGCCGGTGGTCATGCCGATGATGCTCATCAGCAGCGACAGGATGGCCGTCGCCGAGGCCCGCATGCGCGGCTCGACCAGGTTGTGGGTCACCGCGAAGGTCGGGCCGAAGTAGACGCCCGAGAACAGGCCCGGCAGGATCAGCACCAGGATGGCGGCGATCCACTCGGTCTGCAGGAAGCCCAGGATGTAGGCCGGTCCGGCCAGCAGCATGCCGATGGCCGGCGCCCAGCCGTACCAGCGCACGTCCTTCTTCACGAGCCGGTCGGTGATGAAGCCGCCGGCCAGGTAGCCGCCCGCCAGCGAGATCGAATTGACCACGACGAAGGCGAAGGCCGCGGTCGTGTAGTCGACGTTGAAGGTCCGCACCATGAACGGGTGCAGGAAGCTCATGCCGCTGAAGCCTACGAAGTTCACGATGATCGCGGCGACCAGGATGTTGCGGAAGGTCCTGCTGGAGAACAGCCGCTTCAGCACCACGCCGAACTTCGGGGCCGGATCGGTGTCGTTGCGGCCCTCGGAAAAGCCGCGCGGCGGCTCCTTCACCGTCAGCCAGGAGACCAGGGCCAGCAGCAGGCCGGGGATCCCGACCACCAGGAAGGCCGCACGCCAGCCGAACTGCTGGGCGACGATCGCCCCGCCCAGCCCGCCGATGACGATGCCGATCGGCGTCGCCAGGCCCAGGATCGAGAACACCGAGGCGCGCTTCTCCGGCGGATAGTAGTCGGACAGCAGCGACTGCGACGGCGCGCCCGCGCCGGCCTCGCCCACCCCGACGCCGATCCGCGCCAGCAGCAGGTGGGCGAAGTTGCCCGCGAAGCCGCACAGAGCGGTCATAGCCGACCAGGTGGCCAGGGCGACGCTGATGATGGCCACGCGGCTCTTGCGTTCGGCCAGACGCGCGACCGGGATGCCGAGCACGCCGTAGAGGATGGCGAACGCCGCCCCGCCGAGCAGGCCCAGCTGCAGGTCGCTGATCTTCAGGTCGTCCTTGATGGCCTGGCCGACGGTGTTGAGGATCGAACGGTCGATGAAGGCCACGGTCGAGATCGCGACGAGGACGATCAGCGCCCAGCGCCGGTCCTTGGGAGTCGGCCCGGCGGGCGGGGGAATGTCGGTCACTGGGAGTAACGTCCTCGGCTAGCTGCGCGCCGCGGCGAGCATCCTGTCGCCGAACAGCACGGACCATTGGTCGGGGTTGAGTCTCATGTGGCGGCCCGCGGCCGGATCATTCTCCGGCACGGCGGCGCCTTCGCGCACGGCCCGTCGCTCGCCGACCCGGCGATGCCAGGCCCGGATCGACGGCCAGTCGGAGAGGTCCAGGTCGATCGCCCGCGCCGCCCGCACCCAGGGCCAGCAGGCCATGTCGGCGATGGAGTATTCCTCGGCCAGGAACTCGACCTCGGAGAGCCGGCGGTCCAGCACGTCGAACAGGCGCCGCGCCTCGCGGCCGTAGCGCTCGACGGCGTACTCGGGCGGCTCCGGGCAATAGCGCAGGAAGTGATGGGCCTGGCCGTGCTGGGGGCCGAGGCCGGCCATCTGCCACATCAGCCACTGGATGGCGGTGTGGCGCAGGCGGGGCGCGGCCGGCAGGAACCTCCCGGACTTGTCGGCCAGATAGATGAGGATCGCGCCGGACTCGAAGAGGGCCAGCGGCTCCCCGCCGCCGATCGGGTCGTGATCGACGATCGCCGGCAGGCGGTGGTTGGGGTTGATGGCCCGGAACCCGGGCTTCAGATGCTCGCCCTCGAGCAGGTTGTACTTGATATGGCGATGCGGCAGGCCCGTCTCGGCCAGCATGATCGAGATCTTGTGGCCGTTGGGCGTGGAGACCCCGTGCAGGTCGATCAAGACTTCCTCCCCGATGACGCGCCGCCTTTCCGGCGAACTTCCGGGCAGTGTCTTCCGGCCACGATTAATCGTCAATCTAATTGATAATATTTCCGAGCGGGACTCCGACCTCGGCCCACAAGGAAGAACCCCGGGACGAGGGGCGCCCCGGGGTTCAGGTTGTCGCTCTGATCGAGGGAGAGCGGGTCTCTAGAACTTGTAGCCGACCTCCAGGCCCCAGGTGCGGGGCGCCTGGTAGATGCGCAGATTGCCGAGCGGACCGATGTTGAAGGTGTTGTTGATCACCTCCTCGTCCATGAGGTTCTTACCCCACAGCGAGACCTTCCAGCCCTGCGTTCCGGTCAGCGAGATCGTCGCGTCGACCAGCGTGTTGGACGGACGAACCTGGACGTTCGAGACGCGGTTCAGAGCCCCGCCCGAGGTGTACATGTCATCGGTGTAGACGGCGTTCGCGTTGAAGCCGAACTCGCCCAGCGGGGTGTCGCGGACATAGTTCACGCCGACGCTGCCCGACCACTTCGGCGCATAGGCCATCGGCAGGTCGCTATTGTCCTCGGCCACGCCGTTGCCGTCGAGGTCGGTGAAGTTGCTCACGAACTCGGCGTCCAGATAGGCGACATTGGCGTTCAGGCGCCAGCCGCCGCCGACGATCCAGAGCGCCTCGGCCTCGGCGCCGCTGATGCGGGCCTCGCCGGCGTTCAGCACGACAGACTCGTACTTGCCGCCGATGAAGCGCTGGCTGCTGACCTGCATGTCCGAGTAGTTGCTGGTGAACACCGCCCCGTTGAGGCGCAGGCGGCGGTCGAAGAGTTCGCTCTTCACGCCGGCTTCGAGGCTGTCCACCGTCTCCGAGTCGTACGGGCCGGCCGTCTCCGGTCGCGAGGCGCGGCCGTTGAAGCCGCCGCTGCGGAAGCCGCGCGACCAGGTCACATAGCCCATGACCCGCGGGGTGAACTCGTAGTTGACGCCCACCTTCGGCGAGAAGTTGCCCCACTCGTCCTCGAAGGTCTTCGACACCGGGCTGCCGAGCGGCTGGTTCTTGAAGGTCTTCTTCTCGTAGCTGACCCGACCGCCGGCCGTGATGGTCATCTTGTCGTCGACATGCCAGTCGAGCTGGCCGAACGAGGCCCAGGCCTGGTTCTCCTGGCTCGCGATCTGCTTCAGCGACGCGCCGCCGAACAGCAGCCCGCTCTGGGTGTTCGTGATCGCGTACTCCTGATCCATGAAGTACAGGCCCATCACGTAGTCGATCTTGTCGCCGAACTCGCCGGCCAGGCGGAGCTCCTGGCTGAACTGCTTGTGCGTCTGGTCGCGGAGGGCGGCGAACATGTTGACCGCGCTGCCGTCGTAGTCGCTCTGCACCAGGTCGTCGAACTCGCGGTAGCCCGTGATGCTGGTCAGGGTGCCGTAGTCGAGATGCCAGTTGGCCGTCAGCGCGACGCCCCAGGTGTCGATCTCGGCGAACGACGGCGTGCCGCTGAAGACGTTGTAGACGTTCTTGGCCTGGTTGATCTGGTCGGCGGTGAACGGCGGAACGCCCGGCGCGCCCGTGGTCGGGCTGAGCTGGTAGAACACGTTGCCCGGCAGCGAGGCGTTGCGGAACGAACCGCCCGAGCCGTCCTCCTGGTCGAAGTCGACGACCAGGCTGGCGTCGAACGTATCCGAGGGCTTGGCGACCAGGGTGAAGCGGCCCGATAGGACCTCGTTGTCGCCCTCGCGCTTGTTCAGCGTGACGTTACGGTTGTAGCCGTCGTAGCTCTTGTAGAGCACCGAGGCGCGGGCCGCGAAGACATCGCCCAACGGGACCTCGACGGCCAGGCGGCCTTCCTGGCGGCCGTGATCGCCGACCGTCACCTGGACCGCGCCGTTGAAGCCGGCGCCGACGACCGGCTTCTTGGTGCGGACGCTGACCACCCCGCCGATGGTGTTGCGGCCGTACAGAGTGCCTTGCGGGCCGCGCAGGATCTCGACCGACTCGATGTCGAAGAAGTCCTGCAGCGCGCCACTGTTGCGGGCCAGGTAGACGCCGTTCATCTCGACGCCGACCGAAGGCTCGAAAGTCGACTCCACGTCGGCGAAGCCCAGGCCGCGGATGAAGAAGGCGCTGGCGTAGGGATAGGCGCCGACGGGCGCCAGCACGACGTTCGGGGCCTTGGCGCTGAGGTCGGTCAGGCTGTTGACCGATTGCGCCTCGAGCTGCTGCGAACCGAACGCCGAGACGGCCACCGGCACGTCCTGCAGGTTCTGCTCACGCTTCTGCGCGGTGACCACGATCTCTTCGACCTGCTGGGCCTCTTGCGCCGAGGCCTGGCCGGCCAGAGCGGTGATCAGGGCCAGGGCCCCTGCGGACGCGAACATGCGAATGGTCGCCGGATGGCGCATGGTGATCCTCCCCGTTGTTATCGGTCAGCCAACGATCGGCTGTTGCCCGGGAAGATGCCCCGCACCCGCTCTTTGTCAATCTAGATGACGATATTGTCGTGATTTTTGTAAATCAGACTGACCTTTTCAGATCACAGTCCGGGGCCGGCGCAAAGCGCCCCAAAGACTCTTTTCCTTATCATTCAAAGCATTACGAGCAAGACTCGGCCGGCCACAAGCCTGGAGCGACCGGACGATCGATTCAACGTTTCCTCTAGTTGACGCTCAGGCGCCCTTGGCCACCTCGGGCCATTGGGTGGGAGACTCCCCCCACTCCGCGCCGAAGGCCTTGATCAGGTTCTCGACGTTGCGCGGCCCGATCCGACGCTTCAGTTCCGCGGTCAGAGCGGCCATGGCGTCGTCGGCGTCGCGGCCCATGGCCCGCCCCTTGTCGCTGACGGCGACGATCTTGGCGCGGCGGTCGTCCTTGTCGTCACGCAGCTCCAGCATGCCCAGTTCGACCATCTGGTTGATCGTGGTGTGCACGGCCTGGCGGCTGATGCCCAGGTTGCGGGCGATGTCCGACGGCTTGTGGAAACCGATCACGACGTTGGCCATGACCATCGACTGCGGGCGGGTCACCTGGTTCCAGCCGCGCGCCTGGAGATAGCTCTGCAACCCGTCGTCGAACCAGAAGAAGGCCTGGAGGAGCGGGACGATGAGGGTCTCTGCGCCGATCATGGACTCGTTTCGCGATGCTGCGGATATGCGGGCACACTAGGCTGAACCGTAGCGCCGTCAACGCGGTAACACCCTACGCCGAGCCCGGCAATTTATCAGTTTAGTTGACGAAATATGCAGGCGCTCTCTACGTTGCCTCCAACGACGGCTCCTCGTTGGGGCCCGTGGGGAGAGAAACATGCGCACAACCGGCATCAACCATGTCGCCCTGGTCGCCCGGGACATGCAGGAGACCGTGGCGTTCTACACGGAGGTGCTCGACATGCCCCTCGTGAAGACGGTGGCCCTGCCGGACGGCGGCCAGCACTTCTTCTTCGACTGTGGCGGCGACACGGCCGTAGCGTTCTTCTGGTGGCCGGAAACCCCGGCGGCGGCGCCGGGCGTCGCCTCGGTGCGCAAGTTCCCCAGCGACTCCAAGACGGCCATCGGCTCGATGAACCACCTGGCCTTCGACGTCGCCCAGGGCGAGTTGTCGGCCTGCCTGACCCGCCTGAAGGCGGCCGGCGTCGAACACATCCCGGTCATCGTGAACCATGACGACAGCGAGAGCGGCGTCTGCGGCGAGCTGCACGACGGCGTCTTCGTCCGTTCGGTCTACTTCACCGACCCCAACGGCATCATGATGGAGTTCGCGGCGAGCACGAAGCCCTTCGTCGCCGAGGACGTCCGGCACGCCCCCCAGGGCGCCACGGTGGAGGTCTAGCCCATGCCCCGTCTTCGTCAGGTCCCCCGCGCCGAGGTCGATCAGGGCACCGGCCTGCGCATGTACAACCTCCTGTTCGGCGACCGCGATCCGGTGGCCGAGCCCGGCACCGCGACCGGCACGCCCGGCGACTGGTGGACGGTCTTCGCCCTGGTGCCGGACTGCCTGCACCACGCCTGCCAGGGCTTCGGCTTCTACCGCAGCCCCAACCGCAAGATCGATCCGGTCCTGCGCGAGCTGGGCCAGACCCGCGCCGGCTGGAACAAGGGCAGCCAGTTCGTCTTCTCGCAGCACTGCAAGTCCTTGCGCGGGTTGAACGTCAGCGAGGAGCGCATCGCCGCCATCCCGTACTGGGAAGTGGCCGGCTGCTTCACCGAGAACGAGCGCGCCGTCCTCGCCTACACCGACTACCTGACCCTGCAGAACGGCCGCGTGCCCGACCCGGTGTTCGACAAGCTGAAGACCTTCCTGTCGGACGAGGAGATTCTGGAGTTCACCTACATCACCTGCC